>Ga0307515_10005275_pt1 | contig 26268 bp, 11 predicted proteins | sample 17_EM_MG_FD_194513 | JGI IMG/M metagenome (GOLD analysis project Ga0307515, IMG submission 194513) | Populus trichocarpa ectomycorrhiza microbial communities from riparian zone in the Pacific Northwest, United States - 17_EM | ecosystem: Host-associated > Plants > Roots > Unclassified | place... | reverse complement strand
AGTGAAAAACAAATAACAATTATAAAAATGAGGACCAAAGTTAATATAAAAATTAAATTTTAAGAGATGAAATTGAAAAATAAATATTCAAAACAAAATATATATATATATAGCAATCAAAAGTTTGAGCACCAAATTTGATATAATCAGCAAATAATATGATATTTCTAAATTTTTCACAACTTCCGGAAACTGTTTTCCGCCCAAATTTTTCAGGAAAACACTTTCCTGAAAACCAAGCCAAATTTTCCTTTGACTAGAAAGTGTTTTCCGTTGACCAACTTTTCTAATGACAAACAAACACAAAAAAATTTGGAAAGTGGTTTCCCGAAAACCACTTTCCGGGAAACAAACATAGCCTTAATGAATATTAATCACATTTTGTTAATTTTATTGTTAAGTTGAAAATTTAGAAAAATTTGGAGAAAAATAGTTTTTTTTTAAATTGATAATAATTAAAAGGTATTAATTTAATTATATTGAATAGGTTTAAATTGAACAAATGATAGATTATTAGTTAGACCCCGATTATTTGTTGTTAATATGATTTTTGAGTTTATATTTTCATGCAACATTGGTTTTGTGTAAATATGATACGTAGTTGTTGAATTGTGAATTCATTTGTAACAAAAAAAATTTGGATTTTGAATTGATGGTTATATTATTAATAAATATTATCATCAATATTCTATATAGGCTTTATAAGTAATGGATTGTTTTTTGATGTATCGAGATTCACCCAAAGGGTTGTATAAGCAAGATATCTTCAAAAAGTTGAGGGTTTTATTAATTTTATACCTTTTAATTCGAAGAATATAGTGGAGGATAAAGTAGATCTTTATGTGTGAAGTATAAAAATAAAAAAGTTCCACTGTAAAGATATAATGATGATGCATTTTTGTTTAAAAAAATATTTGTAGAAAATACTTGTATTGGTGTGTGCATATAAAGAACCCTATGATTATGTTAAAAAGAATGGTTGGCTCGACTTTTAGTTCTTGCAACATTCATGAGTTTGCGGATGATAATAGTAATCCATATATAAGTATAGTGATGAATGCAATGAAAATGAATCAGAGTTTTTTAGGTGAAGGTTTATATAACATCTCTTTAGATGAAGAACGTATGTAAATACAACTAGGTTTTTTGAACTTTTAAAAGATCTTGTTGAACCATTATGAGATAGATGCATAACTCACAACAAATTTTTTACCATTGCACAAGTGTTTACCATCAAATCAAATTATGGATCGAGCAAGGACAATTATGATAACATCATTGAATGAGAAAAAAAAATATGTTATATGAAAGAGAACTTCTATGCTATAAAATCCACAATGAGACTTCATGGTCTAAGATACCAAAAAATAAATGTGTCTAAACTTTTGCATTTTGTACTATGGTAAATATATAAATTTTATCGAGTGTAAAACCTGTCAGCATGTTCAGTAGAAATCAATACTGATAGAGGAAGGATTCTTGTTGCATATAAAAAACTGAGATACTTTTCAATCACTCCTAAACTGTAAATGTTACTTATGTCTTCAAAGACTACCAATCACATGACATAACATCATTTACATGATGAGGTGGATGAAGTCATGGTGTACCTTTTCGTTGGTGAAGCCTAAAAGTAGTTTGTTGGGTTGTGTACAAATGGATTCAATCCATTTGGGTCCTTTGTTTCATCCTATTCTTGTTGGCCGATCATATTAACAATTTACAACTTGCCTCGGGGATGTGTATAAGGCTGGAATTCATGTTCTTATCTACGATCATACCTTATTGTTATAGTCTAGGTAGGGATATGAATGTTTATCTTCAACCGTTGATTAATGAGTTGAGTCAGTTATGATCATTTAGGGCTTTGACGTATGATGTTGGAAGGAAATACATTTTTTTAAATGAAAACAACTTTAATGTAGACTACAAATGGAAAATTAGTTTATCCATATTATATAAAAAATAATAAGGCATTTACCTTAATTAATAATGATAAAACTTCTTTTTTTGATTGCCACTGGAGATTCTTACCAAGTCATCATTGATACAAAAACAACAAAAAAGACTTATTGAAAGGTAAAATTAATAGGGATGTTGCACCGTTAGTACTATTAGGTGAAGAATTGTATGATTTAATTTCATAGTATGAGGGCATTATATTTGATTTTAGTTTTGGAAAGCAAAATGTTTCTGGTTCTGGTGTGACCTATAATTGGATAAAACAAAGTATTTTTTAAAAGCTTCCTTATTAAAATATTAATGTAAAAAAGGATATGGGATGCACTAACATAGATTAATAACTTTTTAGAAATATTTTTTCGATCAAGTTGCATACTCAACACATGGAGCAACTTAAAATGAACATCACAAAGACAATTTACAAACTTGAAATGATATTCCCTTCTTCTTTCTTCAACTCAATGGATTATCTACCTATTTATTTAACATACGTGGCAAAAGTCAAAGGTCATGTGCAATACAAATATATGTTTCTATTCGAGAGGTTAGGGACCACTTACATGCTAAGTAATTGTCCATTGCCTTTTATAGAACATTTAGTTATTCATCTCTAATTATTTGCATACAAATACTTGTTCAACCTTAAGAAAAAAGTTAAAAAGAAAAAGCATGTTGAGACTTTTTTATGCGAGACTTATATTAATAAAGAGATTTTAGCTTTTATATGCGAGGTTTATATTAATAAAGAGATTTCAACATTTACCTCATATTATTTTTAGCCTTATTTAAGAACAAGAATCAAATGTATTTCAAGACATGATGATGTTAGTGAACTACCTTTGAGTGAGGATTTATTAATATTTTGCCATCTTGGATGACCATTATTGAATAATGTAGTTATGAGATATTTGATAGACATCTAATTCAGATAAGCATTTAATTATGTGTTATTTAACTACAATGAATTGAGTTTTTTTGTTCGGTAAGTTAATTTTACAATTTTATAGTTTTAAACCATTTTATCTTATATTCTCATATAGACTCAATTCAATAACTCTCTTATAGGCAACATCATTAATTATTGTTCTCCCAAAATCCAAATGCTAATGAAACTTAAATTTTATGATTATAAGATGAATAATTTATCATGTGGTTTAAAACATGTGTAAATATTTAATAATTCATAACTCTTAAGAATATATTTAGTTAGATTTTTTCTTTTATCGTTAATAATTGTTAACTTGAACTAGGTTTTCAACACGAGAGGCAATCTGGTAGATTCAAATTCTTATTTTTAGGTCCTGAAAGAAAGCTCTAGTATTATAATAAGTATTTCATTAATAGATTTTTCGTTAATGAATGTCTTTCATACTGAAGAGTATAGAGAGGGTAGAAAGACATATAATAGTGAGCTCTGCGTAAAGGATTCAACTTTCAATAAATTTGAAGTTGATTATTATAGCAAGTTATAAAATGTTATTTAATTGTGATATCAAAGTTCGTAAGATACATTGGTTTACCATTATAAGGATTTACTCTAATTTCTTTATCGGTATCATACCAATACCATTTGAAGATTAAGGTACCACACATGATTTCTTGCCAAAAACATATAGTAATAGTGCCTTGCATGAATTAAATGATTTGGATAGATGAACACAACTTCAATCTCTTAAAAATAATCAAAATAAGATAATTATTTTCAATTTATTAAAGACATTAAAATTATTATTAGCATAATGTTTTTTAACATCCCCAATAAAAATAATATGGTATTGATCTAGTATTTGACGACTTGTTTGAATTTTATGCTTTAGAAACATGTCTTTATTTAATTTTTTAGTTTTGTTAAATGGTGTAAACATGCTGTGGATGATAAATAGTTGATGATTGTGGTTTCAGTGGTATGCTTGAGGCAACATTTGATGTTGGATTGTATGAGTTGTTGTGTTTGGATTTTTGTTGCTATTTACAAGTAATTTAAAGCATGATGAAATTTTAGGTAAAGTCCCTGTGCAAGAGAAACTCTGCCAAAATTTTATTAAAATTAAAAATTTTATTACTTTAATAAAAATAAATCTCTCATATGATGGATATCCATGATTTATACTCTTGTTGAATTGGTTAGTTATATTGTCAAGATGGTAGAAAAGCTTCCAAGTTTAAAAAGAGCGTTACTACTTCATCAGGCATTAGTGTCAGTAAAGCTACTGTGTATTTAGGTGTCAATCATAAAGAGAAATCTATTGAGCCTGTTATCGACCAAGGCTCATCCAATACAAATCATAGAGTTAGAATCTCATCTTTCAAAGACTTTATGTATGTCAAGATTATTATTGAATGGAAGGCTGACCTCAACATGTAAGTCATTTTTTTTTATTGTTATTAAAGATTTGTATTAAGTTATTTAATTTTGTTCATTAATGAAAATAAAAATAAAAATAAAATAAAAATGCCTTTGATGAAATGATTTTCAGGTTTACAAATAGTGAAACTTATTGAATGATTAAATTGACGATGAGATATTCAATGAAAAAACCGTTGTTTCAATAGAGTCAACTCCATGATCATATTGAATGGATGGGTATGGTTAAGAAAATTTAAGGTTAGAAGATAAATAATTCATACTTTTAGTTAATATATAGTTTTGTAAATCTTGAAACTAATTAGTTTACAAAATTGATTATAAAGAAAAATTTTATTGGAATGCAAAAAACGAGGGGGTGGCTAAAAAAGTGTGAAAAAATCACAATGCGATTTGGTAAGTTGTAACTTGTCAAATTTATACTTTCTTTGAATTGAAATCTTTCAATTGAAATCTTTCAATTTATCAACAACTGAGTCAAAACGTTTGTTGTAAGTAATTTTTGAAAAGTTATAATAGGCTTGACCTTTTTTTAATTGGATTTTTTACTTGGATTATGGAATTTTAATTTTTTTTAATGAAGCATATAACACTGACATACGTAGGAAACATAAATAGGACGCTTCAACCTATCTAAAATAAGATCCTTAGTTTTGGTTAGAGGTTGGAGCTACTGGTGAACCCGATAATAATCCAGTTTACGATATGTTTATGATTACAACCCAAGACATGAGGGTGGATTGTAGTTTTATTTCATTTTATTTTAGGCACCCTATAATTTGGTCCCAACCAGCCATCATCGGTCATTCAAGAGATGGTCTGAGAATAAGTTAATGAACGATTATTTGTTATGAAGGCTGATATGAAGGTAAAATACAAAGAACAAAGTAGGAAACAAGGGAAGCAAATACAAGTAAACCTTTTAACATATTATCCTTCCACTCTTGGACCTCTCGGTTTATGATTTTTTTTATCCCCTTCCCCTTCCATCTCCAGCTCCATTTTGTTAGGAACTTTTTTTTTATTGTAATTAAGATATTTTTATCAATTATTAAATTAATATTATAAAACTTTGTTGTTCAAATTTGTTGTTGTGATTTTAGATTTTTTTAAAAAATGCAATTAAGGTTATAATAAATGAACTCAAAAAAAAATTCTTTGAACTATCCATAGAATTACCGACAAATATAAAAGGTTTTTGAAAGTACCTTTCCATGTTTACCACCTGTTAACAGATGATCTTATAACACTTTGCAAAAACTAATCACTAACCAAATAAATAAAGAATGCAGAAAACTTAAATGCACAAGGTATTTGGTTATGAAGGGAAAACATTTTGTAGAACTCTTCACAAGCTTAAAAAAACCCGCCCGGGTAGATAATTTTTTCACTAGTTTGAAAGATTACAAAAGAAGTATCTTTGAACACAACCCTTTATGTCTATACTACCTTACTTGATGAGCAGTGAATCATGTTATGTCTCTTACCATAATAGCTTCGCAGTACATCTGACAATCTTTAAACCGTTGTTATCCTAACTGGAACTTCCAGTTTGTAACAGTTCACACAGGAACTCTCTCTAGGAGTCTGCAAGCTCTCTAACTCTTCAAGGACCGTTCTCCTCGAGAATTTCCTACACACTCCTCGTGTGCCAAGAGTATGTGTTGCGAAACTCTGTATAAACTCCTTAGATAGTTGGCACACTTGCTTCAATATAATTAATGCTTTTAAGTTTTAAAACTCTCCTATATATCACACATTTCTTTAGACTTAACATTTCTTATGTACATGTCTTATATGATAAGGATAAGGATAATCTTCAAGTTTCCTAGTCTTTCACGTTGGTAATAGACTACTCATGTGTTTTACAAAAACACTGATAAAGTTATATTCAAATAACCTTTTTTACTCTATCTGAATTTATCTCTTAAATAATTTAAACTAATAAGATAATTACGGACAAGATAATGCTAGCTAATCTTGATAAACTTCTATCTTAACTAAATTATTTTTTTACCAACCGTAAAAAGATCTTCACTAATCTAAGTCAACAAAATAACATTTACAATTTTGACGGTGAGTCTGTCAGAAAAGCCCAAACGAATTTTGTTAGAGAGTCACAAAATATTTTTTTTTTTTAGTTTCTGGACTTGCTGATGGAATCCTTGATGGACACTATATTAGTAGTTTCATCGATGATGCCGTCAGTTATATTCAGCTCATGGTCAATGGTATCACCGACATAATAATTTGTTAGTTTAATAATTACTGATGGATTTTTTAAAGGACATAAAAGCACGTCGTTATTTTTTGACGTGAAAAGTCCGTTACCTTTTAGTATAATAAGTTACCGACAAAATTGTCAATAGATATAAAATCCTCGATGAGAATTTCAATTAGTAATTTTATCGATAATTAAAATACCGATAAATGTCAAGAATAAATGCAGTTAGAATATTATGTAGACGTTTAAGAACTTTCAAGTTGTGATTATTCTCATCGACTCAAGTGCTAACGAAAGCTATGATAGGCAGTACACTATCAATTGAGATAAATATAGCCCCCACTAATTGTACCAAAATATCAAAAAGAAATGGCGCATGTGCTTTTCTTCCAAGCAATTATATATCCAAGTCATTTTCAAAGGATGGTTAGGGTGAGATGTTGATAAAGATTTGGTCCACAAAGACCAAATGAAAAGTGCCATAGAGAATGGCTAGTGATGTGAAGACGTAACTTAGCAAGATCACAAGATCACTCTTGCACAAATTGCATGGTTGGTTAGGTCTATTTCTTTTCAGCGGTAGAAGTAGTAGTCGTCTGTTTACTGAACAAGCTTGATGTGCTTTTGGATGATCCTTGAATTGTCAATAGCACCGTATGGCGAGGACCATTACAAGGTGTTGTGGTACAATAGACAGCTGCAAGCATCGGCCGCAAAGTCTGGAATGACTATGTTCATGGACCCAACTGTGCATGGAAGGGCTTAATTTCATTACGTTCTTAATCAATTCTATCATTTGATGTTCCCACGGTGCTTTCACACAGCTAAACTTGGAAGTATGCATAATCCGATGTGGTCTGTTTGTACGCTTCCTCGAGGACAAATGAAATGAACAAAACGATTTGGAAATTCATCATCCACTTAGTGATTGTTTGGAGCAGCTGAATGGAACACAAATTATTGGCAACAGCAAGAAAGCGAGGGAGACTGAAAACACAAGCAAGTAGCGCCATGTGATTGTGTGGATTTCTGGGCGATGTCGCTGCCCAAGTGAAGGCCTTGCTGTTTTGTGGGTCACATGTATCGTGAAAAGAGTACAGGCCTGTGGACTTAGTGGGCTTATAACGACCATCAAGGCTAAAGTGACTTTGAATCTGACAAATAGAAGACGGTCACGACATGGAGAAAAAAGCTCCAAAAAGCAATCAATATTGATAACTACTCGACATCTACTAAAGCCATGCAACTCAAAAGCAAATGTCCCACTTCCCAGACCTAACCCAAAACAAATCCGTGGAAAATCAACTACTTCTGCAAAAGTGATGGTATGGTGAGAGAAAGTGAAAGAGGGAGTACTGCACTGCACTGCACAAACAAGAAAGCAAATAATTGGATATGGGAACTGTCATTCGATCGAAAATGCACTCAAAACTACCAGTTGGAGGTTAGTTCTTGACCAAAAGATATATCTGGTCAGATCATCAAGTGGCAAGTGAGGGGTGGGGTTATTACACATGATCAGTGCTTAAGGGGGGACCTTCAAATTTTGTTAAGAACTTTCCAAGACAAGGACTGTCTGGTCACTGTCATGGAATGTTTGAATTATTTTTCTTCTTCTTTTCTTTCTCCAAGATCATTGAATCTGGCTATCTACAAAGAACTGCTTTTGACCAGCAACTGGGACTTTCCTAGATCAGTGGGGACCCTAATCTTCATGGGGTGGTCGCGGAGATCAGTAGTGCTCCTTTTCTTTTTTCCTTTTCCCTTCAAAATTCAAATCAATGGGAGGCAACCGTAGCTTCTATGTACAAATCTGAAGCACTATCTTATAAAGAAACATCGCAACACGTTTTAGTTAATCTTTAATTCCTTTGCATTGATATGTTTTACTAGTAAATTCAGAAAATATAAGATTAGGCCACTGCAATATAAATATACAAATCACGTTTTCTGTGATTTTGAAGTAAAAGAAGACAGAAGCTCTGAGAATCTGAGTTAATTCAATCCACAGGAGAAAGGATAGACGAGCCTATCACTGTTATAATGATCAACAATGAAAACATATAAATCCCAACGTTGGATAAGTAGAACTTGCCAGCTTTGACAAGCTTAATGCGATGATTGTTACGTGAAGCAGAGATGAACAGAGAAAACAACATCATCTACAAGACAGCAACAATACAGCCATAGCCATAGGGACCTTAATTAATATCAAGTATAAATTAACCTTTGTTGTATGCATGCGTATTGTAAGGTTGCGGAATAAGAATCAAATCTCGATCAGGGCTCGTCCAAATCAAGTCTATATGTACTCCAACAGTGTAGATAAGGTGCACGTGTGTGGGTCCTCATAGTCACTTCAAACAGTCTGGCACACCTCATGTGTTGTGAATCGACTTGTATCGCCTTGGAGTTGGACTCTTTTGATTGTCACGAACACACAGCCACATTGCTACAAGTATATCACTTCGCCTCTTAAAGTGTTCCTATTTTCAAAATTAAGTGAAATCTAGAACTCAACCTAAAATTATCAAGGCAAGAAGACAATATTGGATGCTACAACCGCGGAAAGTATTTTTTTCCATATCAGATCGTTGGCACAAGGATACCCAAGACACCATGAAGGGTGAACTACTTTTATGCCCGTTTTGGGGAATCTTATACGGTGATTTTTTAGCGAGGAGGCTGTAGAATCATTCATTTTGATACTTTTATGTGCCTTTGCGTTGGCATAAATCACTATCTGACCACGTATAAGGAAGTGACCTAACACACAAAATCTCTTTCAAATTCCCTGAAGACTGAAAACAGCAGATCTTCAAAGCCACCAACATGGCATTTCTGCATTCTCTCTGTTTCTCCAATGAAACTCTTGGGGTAAAAGAGATCAGAGAAAAGCTGAGCTAAGGGGTGGCGTTGTTGGTCAAAACCACTGGGGTCCATGGGATTTTCTCTTGATATTTTAAGGCTGCCCACTTCTAAAGCACGACTTGATATGCAATGGTTCTTCAGGAATTGTCCCCGTCAAAACTCTTTTTTTTCCCACAACGAAACCGGAAAAATCAGACTTGACTTGAGCAAGTTTAGTAAACTTGTGCAAACTCATGATTTTGCATTGATTTCATAAGTTTTGATAGAGTATAAATATTACCTTAATTAACTCCCCTTTCTCCCAAATTAAACAAAAAAAAACCCTAGCCCACACCTTTCTCTCTCTCAACCACCTTATATCAATCTCTCTCTAATTGAGTTCTCTGAAGCTCACCGACTGATTACCAAGCTTCTTGATCCAAATCCAAGTACTTGAATCACGATACCCAAGGTCAAGGACTCAACTTGGTTCAATAAATCAATGCCAAAGACCGTTAACTTGTGATTTTTTAGAAGAGGAAATGAGGAAATCTACAATATTTAACAGTTTTATCAACGGATTAAATTTTAGCAGTTTTACCGACGAACCAAATCCGTTGGTGTAAGATTGCCACTTCATTGGTAAATTTTTTACGGACTAAATCCCCGATGGAAAGCGTCTATCGGCATAGCGTTCGTCGGAAATTCCACATTCTGTTGGTAAAAAAACTTCCCGCTGGAAATATACCGATAGAAATATTCTGTCGATGATAGTGGCATATGAAGTATATATTTTTCCGGTGAAATGCCGACGACATGTATCCGTCTGTATAAATATCGGTGATTATGGCATTTGCAGTAAATATTTTTCAACTCTCGGTAAAATACCAACGAAATGTTTTCATCTGTGAAGACGTTGGTGATTGTGGCATTTCCGGTGAATATTTTTCAACTCTTTGTGAAATACCAACAGAAAAATTCCGTCTGGACATCCGTCGGTGATGTTTTTTAAAATGTTTTTTTAAAATTATTTAGAATAAATAATATAAAATTATATAAATTAATAGTAAAAAACCAATTATGCAAATAAAATTGTATTAAACATAAAAAATATAAAAATAAAGTTAAATAATATTCATCCAAATATTCATTACAAATTTAATGTGTTTCCAAAAAAAAATTAAACTAGAATAATGGCGAAGCTGGAGGAGGAGGAGGAGGAGGAGGTGGAGGTGGAGGTTGGTCGTTCCTGGGACCAAACAGCCAAAAAGGAGGCGCACATGTATCATCCATTTCTGATGTATTTTTCATGACCATTTGGCAGAGTTGTTCATAATTCGTCGAGAGTAACTCGTATTTTTTGGTGAGATGAGTCATATGTTGTTGCAAGGCCAAGAACTCCTTTGATTGGGTGCTTGATACTGATTGAGAGCTCTTAATGGTTGAGACACTACGGGCCACTCGCAAGTTCTCGACTGTAGTGTTGAAGAGCCCTTACATCCAATTTTTATCGGGTCCACCAGACGATCCTACCTCCATCCACAAATCCGGATGGATCGAAGGATCGTCGTCATATCTCTCCCTCAACTGGCTATTATTGGTCTCCTCAAAATGAAAAAAAAAATCATCATTTCAATTCAAGAAAAATAATAACTTACGAAATAAAATGATTGAACGAACATACAACGAAGTGTTGAGCGCGGTTGTCAACGAACTGTTGCATCCCCTTTTAGCGGTCTTCACTCCGCATGTGCGTCTCTAGAAATAGCTCCATTGGGCTAGATTCACGTCTAAGAGACGTAGCCTGTAAGAAAAAATAATAATTAAGTAACAACAAATTAATTAACGATATATTTCATTTAAATTAATTTTACCACCTGTTTCACATGTGCAGCAAACAGAATGGAGCCACCGGTGTGTGTGGTCACCGAACTATGAATTTGTCGGTACTAGTTGTCAGCACCAGACTGTGAGCGTCATGTGAACCGCTCAGACATCACGTGCTCAATATATTGCGGCCATATATCCCCTGGGATGTTTGGCGGTTTGAAATCCCTCCAAACCGCCACATCTTTCCAACCTTGTAGACTGTTATCTCTCGCGTATTTTTTTGGCTTTTTTGTGCTTCATACGAAAAATCACGCAACCTACTTCCATAGTAACAAATTAGATTTTAAAACATAATTTTTTTAAAAAAAAAATATTGTATTGTTTTCGATGTTACTTAGTTGCCGCGTGATTTTCCCACACCCTCCTCGCAACATTGTCATGCGCGTTGTCCCACTCGATTTTGTGCTGTGTATAAATAATTTATTTAAAATAATAATAATAATTTATTTACAATTATAATAATAATTTATTAAAAATAACCTGGAAATTAGAAATTAACATCAACCTGAAATCTTCGAAACCATGCATCGATATAAGGTCTCCATTCAGGATGTCTGGAAACCTAACTCAATTGAAATAATAGAATATCCATCAACGATTTGAACGCCGATGATATTACTCGGGCGACCTCAATGTTTGTGAATCTGAAAATAAATTAAATTAATGAAATATTGATTAGTTGTTCATAAATTATGTTATAATTAAAAAAAAAAACTAAAACCAAACCGAAACAAATTTACATTGAAAGGTTGTCCTTCCAATGTGCTTTGTACTTGCAGGTAAATTGATTCCGCTATGAAGGCACACCGCCTCTACGCTGTGAAACCGCGCTGAAAGAGGCAGCATCGCGATTCGGCGTAGGTGCCTCTTCTTGATTGGCACCTAAAGACATGTCATCCTCACTGCTAGAAGAACTAGATGTGACCATAAGTGAGCGACGAGCTGTTGATTTCGTTCTACACATCTGTATAATTTTATACGAAAAATTACATAATTAAATTTTATTATTAAAAAACAATTCGGCAGCACCTCCCCTATACTGGAGACTACCCAAAGTTTTCAAACCTGTAAATATTGACAATAGCCACAATCAATTGACCCCATTCAAAAATCTTATATATATAACCTAACATCTATACAAATAACAATTAAAATCAATGGAAATAATTAAACACATATCATGCAATAATAGAGTAAAATTGAGATAAAATAATTACATTTATTCTTATATATTCAATTACTAATTACAAGGTAAATTCAACAATAAGAATTAAAATTCAACAATAAGAATTAAAATTCAACAAAGTATTCAATTATTATGGCAATACAAACAATAAAATATATTGAACAAATTTAAAAAAAAAACTATAGACTTTAGGAATGAAAAATGCTTACCTTAATAATGTGTTTATTTCAAGACTTTATCTACATTATAAAAATACACCAAAACAAAAAACACAACAACAATAACAATAACTAAAACAAAGAAAAAATATAAAAAATAAAATCATTAAGCATGTTAAATGGAAATACATACCTTTTAATTTGCTAAAGATTGAACTAGAGATTACAAGCAAGAAAACAAAAGTTGTGAAGCAAATGAGAGAAAAAAAACGAAAACAAGAGAACTCTCAAAGAAAGCAGAGGAAAAATGAACTGAATGGGCGGTCAGTAGGATTTATATCGCGGTTTTACCGACGGACTATTTAAATAATATTATTTTTAATTATTCCGTCGGTGAATTTTCAAAAGTCTGTCGGTAAATTTTGAATTTCACACTAAAATTTTTAAATGACCCTTCAAATTTTTCGCAGTCCATCGGTAAGTCCGTCGGCAATTACACGCGGTCATAGATGCATTAATACCCGCCCTTTGGAATTCGCACAATCCATCGGTGAGTCTGTCGGTAATTGTGAACTACAACAACAAATGTCGACGGACTATCTCCGTCGGTATAAACGTCGATGATTTTGGCATTTGCAGTAAATATTTTGCAACTCTCAGTAAAATACCGACGAACTGTATCCGTCTGTAGAGACATCAGTGATTGTGGCATTTTCAATAAATATTTTTCAACTCTTTATAAAATGCCGACATATATAGTATCCGTCGGTATAAACGTCGATGATTGTGGCATTTCCAGTAAATATTTTGCAACTCTCGGTAAAATACCAACTGGCAGTTTCTGTCTGTAGAGACGTCGATGATCATGCACTGTACATGAAAGATTATGTTTGTATTGCCTAGTTATCCTCCTACAAACACTTAAGTTACAAACTGCCTGCACAAAACAATAACAACATTTAACAATTATAAAATAAGTATTTCATGTTACAAAATATCATCCATAATATTACATTATAAAAAAATGCTTTACACTTTCCTTAATTCTGATAGTTAGTCAGGATTTTCTTCTTCTTCATCGTCAATTGAATCGTCATTAGCTCCATCACAATCTTCAATATGGATATCATCATCATCATCTTCATCGATATTTGCTTGTCCGCTAAAGCTCAGAACAACATTCAACTCCTCTGGGTCAACATCAACAAGTCAATCAAAGGAGCAATTCGATATGGTTCAACCAACTCACTAACTTAAAAGACTTCATCTCGCACACTTGTGTCTTCGTTCTCATCCTAAACAACCTTGACACGACCCTTGGGTTTTGTTTTAAAACGGATAACCAATCAACTCTTGATCGGTCCTTTCTAAATGAAGGGGTGTATTGACATTGCTTTGCAAAAATAAAGACATCGTTTACATTGCGGAGTCTAGCTTTTGAGTTGATTTCGACCAGACCATAGTGAGGATACTCTGATTCCTTTGTCAGTGATGTCATACCAATAGCATTTGAATAAAAACCCTCTATTCTACTCGCTATGATATTGCATTTCGATGACCTTTTTGAATTTACCATAGTAGTCAACTTCAAATTCACTACAAAGTTTCAACAATTTACAAACAAATACAATTTTACAAAATCTAACAAAATTATACATTTATACTACAAGTTTGTTTGAGAAATAACAATAATACATGTACATACACTAACAAAATACATATACTAAAAAAACAATAAAGTTGACATTTAAATGTTAAAATTAAAAAAAGATAGATTTGCTTATAAAAAATAATAAATCAGAACACAAATGTTGTGACCACAAAACTTAATAAAATATGACTTGTGTTGAGAAGAGGGGAATATTTTTAGAGGGGGTGGTTGTTTGTAGTTTGGGAGGGGAGAGTTGGGATGGGGAAGAAGAAGGAGAAATAGGGGAGCAGAGGGTCGACAGAGTGGTGATATATTAACTTTTACCGTTGGAATCACTGACAGACTCCTTCTGTCAGAGATTCCATCGGTAATTCTAATGGTGAATTGGTCACATCACTGTACGGTGATCCCGTTTTAAATCCCTCGGTAAGTTCGTCGGTAAAATCGCTCGCAAAAACTTCCACGTCATCGAACCGCTTTTTTTTTAATTTTATATATTCTGTTTGTAATTCAGTCAGTATATACCGATGGAATTACAGACAGAATGGCCGTCGGTAATTATCACCGTAATTTACCGACAAAATTATTCCATAGGTAATTTCATTAGTTTTAGGTGAATTTCTGGTAGTGGAAAAAGAGGAGCTGGGATTTGTCGTAACAAGGCCAACAAGTAGTTTCATTTCAAGACTTGAGGAGGTGGGAAAGAAATATGATTTCAATTACCAGAAGAGCGATTCTAAAGTAAGATTGCAAGGGCAAGAAAGTGGTAGGAAAGAGAAATTAGCTATTGGAACTAATATTTTTGTTGTCACACCATCATTTTTTGTGGTGGAGGTAAAGAAAGATAACATAGACACTTTGTAATTTAACCAATTCTGTAGTAAAGAGCTGAGATTAGCCCTTAAAGACATTGTGTTGACATCTCCTAGTGAGAATTCAACTCTTGCTTGAATACAAGAATTTGGACATAGAGGTAGAGGTTTAAAATGAAGAGTATTTGATTAGATTGATTGTTCTTGTTATTGTTTGTGTTGGTATTTGAAATTGAAGGGTATTTGATTAGATTGATTGTTCTTGTTATTGTTTTTGTTAGTATTTGAAATTGAAGTTGGAATTGAAAGTAATAAGACAAAATGCTATTTCAATTACTTTTTGTTGTGTCATCAATCTAAACTATTTGATGTATTGTTTTGGGGTTGGTCATGTTGTTATAGGATTAAGGCAACGCAAACACCTAAGAGGAGGTGAATTAGGTATGCAAGATAAAACTATAAATTAAAAACTTTTTATCTCATAACATTCAATTCTAAACATTCAACCAAATATGGAAGCAATAAACAATATAAATACGATAATTAAAGAGTGAGAGTTTGGAGAGATTGCACCAAAATTTATATAGGTTCGGTAAACCGCCTACTCTTCTTGAACTTCCATTCAAGAGTTTCACTATCACACACCGGTTTTCTTAACGAGCGAGACCAAACCATTACATGATCTTTTATGGGTGCAATATCAAACCCAATCCTTTTACAGGTTAGGATCGAACTATTATCCCTAATATGTATACGGGTTAAAAACTAGAAAATCTTTCACCAATACTTGTTGAAGAATAAGTATTAAACCACTCATAATTTTGACTCAAGAAGACTTTACCAAGTATTTAGAGTGTCACTTACACTTTCAACAATATACTTTTCTACTAGAGTTGATTGAAATAACAATTAAGCTTTTTAGAATGATTTTATCAATTCACACCTAACCTTGTTTTTGGATGATTACAAGTGAAACAATAGTGTTATATATTGTTTTTGAGAGGGAGTATTAAATTTTTTTCTTAGGAGTTCCACACTTGTTTTTGGCAAGTAAAAGGCTATTTATAAGCTTCTAAAAGAAACTAGCTGTTAGACACAGTTTTCTACCCGTTGGAAAAATCGGTTAGACTGTTATGAAGAACCCCAAGAGTTTTTGGAAATTTTCCAAAAATGTACTAGCCATTTTGAGAAATAGCTAGACCAATTTGAGAAACTGTTTGACCATTTTGGCTACTACCTTACCGTTTTCAAAACGATGAGACCGTTTTGGCTATTATCCAGATTTTGTCCCATTTTTTATGTTTTGGTCTTTTCTTGGTTTTCTTTGGTTTTTATGGGTTTTTTTTAGGTTGTGTGAGTATTACAAGTCTAGTGCCATTTGGAAAAATCTTGTTACAAATGTTTTATTAGTAAAGTCGATATCGTAATTTCTATATAATTTTTTATCTTGACCTTCACAAATCCTTTCCTTACTTGTTTGATGATTTATTGAATGTTGTAAACCTATCTATATCATTGCAAGGGTGTGTGTAACATGTATATATATATATAAATATACATGGAATATTAACATATCCTTATTTAAATCATTTAAACATGGAATACATTATGATATTAATAATGTGATATGCATATATCAAAACTATATCAAAACAATGTTTTATTATATTCAATGTTTATATTATCATCAAAACATATAATTAATCATTATCATAGCCATAAGGCTAACAAGTCACAAATCAAAACGATTTGTGATTCATTCACCAAAAAACTTTAAAGTTGGTAAGAACTTTATGTAAAACTTTTCATGTTTGTATGAATATACAGTTGGGCGGCTCTTCTTTTTTATTAACTTTTATGTCTCTTTTTTTCCTTTTGACACCCAAAAAAATGAATGACTTGGTGTTTGTAATGTGAAATAAGAAAAATTGGTATTTAAACTATATATTTTAAGGTGTTTGAATTTTTGTATTGTTTATTTCACTTTTGTCTTAATTGTGTTATACTGTTATTTTCTTGGCTAAAATTGTTTATATAATTAGTTAAAGAATTTCACTTATGATTTTATGATTTTATAATCATATTTTACGATCTAAGTTTACATTGCATATTTTGTTTCATGTCAAAAAAATGTTTTTGACAACCTTGGTATTACTTATTAGCTGTTAGTCTACAACACCAATTAACCAATGAATCAACCCTAGGGCTGGAAACCTTGAGGGAAATAGTACTAGGAGAAATAGGAACCCTAATGCCTTACAAGTGTCAAAACCACCATGATAACAAAGGTAAACAAAAAAATACAACAGGGATAAGGAGCAAGGAAAGGAAAAAAGACGATGTTTAAAAAAAATCTAAAAAATCAACATATTTTTAGAACTAGTAATGTGTTGAGATAATGTAAATAAGCTATTGTACTTGGTGATAGCTAGCTAGAAATCACGAGCACATGTAAAACAAGTCTCATATTAGGTATTAAAGACTCTCTATTGCTTAAGGTAGAAAGACTGTAGGATAAATGAAGCCTTAAAAGTTGTTCAGGTGTTGTAGAAAATGTTGAATAGAACCACACCAACTTGCTAGGAGATAAGGATAGAAAAGGGAAAAAGATTATGATACTTGATTTAACATCAATCATTTGGGTTTATAGAGTCTAATTATTGATGGTGCATTGTTGAGAAGAAAAGACTTTGTCATGTTAGCTATTTATTGGGACAAGCATGCCTAACACTGTTTTGTGGGTCTGGTTATGATAAAAAAAAAAATTAGAAGCATTAAATGATGAGTACCAATTATATAAAAGGTAGTGAATATATTTTAGGTTGGGCATATTACATTCACCCTTGGATGTCCTTAGGATTAGTGTACTTGGATGCATGACCTTATTAGCTTGGAGGAGATCTCAAACCTATTATGGAGTTTAATGGTTTATAGGCTAGTTGGGTTAATTAGGCTTCTTAAAAGTTATGCCTTCTTAACCAAGCTCATTGAAAGTCATGTTACCCTACCTGGATCCAATAAAGCTTTTGTCCATGCAGTGTAATCGAGCCAAAATATGGTATGTGGACTTAGATCTACACCTTAACATATTATCTTTTAGGCTCAGACCATACCTCATGCTTTATTTTTTAGGTATAAAAAATGCCTTATGCTCTGTATCTTAGCCTGGTGTTTTAGGCATATATCATGGATCCATTGGTTGCCCTTGAAATCTTTATAGTGTAACCATATAAAGACTTTGTTCATTATTTTTCACGTCTAGGTTTATGCGTGATTGGGCTTGTATGCCAAAGATATGATGTTTATTTCTTTAATTGAGTTGTCATTTTGTTGTTTGAGTGTATTTATAGGTTCATTTATGACCGCGCTTGTGAGGAGTTCAAAAGTCAGCATATGAGTGTGTGAAGATGAGCTTAAAGGTTTGGTGATCCTTGGAACTCGCGTTGTTAGTTCTAATGTTACCATCTGTCCACGTAATAGGGCACATGAATAATATCTATATATTAATTCAGGATAATTTTTAAAATTAACTCAACCAAGTCCTTAACATAATATGTATTAGCCTTTTATAGCTCTAATAAATATTCAATATTTAAGAGAACATCAACTAGAGACATTTTAGAAACAATGCTTTGATGCAATAAGAATCTTATAATTATAACAACTTTATAATTTTCTTTGTAAAGCATTTTTGTCTCATGAATTTTATCTTTACTAGATTCATAAATTAAATATTAGATTTGTTAATATAATATTATATGAATATTAAAGATTAATTAAACCTTTAATAATAATAAATATGTATTTACATGAATATAATAATGTCACGTGTAACCAATTGATTGAATACATGGCATATTAAACTAACAATTGCATGATCTCCCTAAGAAGAAACATATTAAAAAAAGCCAACCCATGAGAGCAAGGAACTATAGCCAGCATTTGCCATATGGAAAAGGGCAATATTTATTGTTAATGACTATCATTCAATTGCAACAAACAATCCATTGTGAACTTATTAATCTATCATGTTGATGATGACTAAGAGGGTGATCATGAAGGTTATGCTTCTAGAATGGATGGAGGATGTAAAAGAAAGAAAAAATGTATAGAAATTTGTTGGTTATAAAGTAGTTATTAATATTTGGTTTATGCTCAAAACTTTTATTAAAATTTGATATAAAAAATGAATTTATCGAACAAGTTTGGATTTATGTAGAATGATGGATGCATTGTAGGGGTGAGCATTTCCGGTTCGGTCTGGTTTTGGACCAAAATAATTAACCAAACCGAAATTATTTTTTTTCAAGTTTTTGAACCGAACCGAACCGAAAACCGGTTCGAACCGACCATATTCGGTTCGGTTTTTTTCCCTTCCAAACCAATTTAAACCGAAATTATTTCAATTGAGTTTTTATTCTGAGTTTTTTCACTGACCATATTTTTTCAGGAATTCTATCTTCGTCTTGTTCTTAATTTCACAGATCTGTGCTTATTTTCACAGATCTGTGCTTTCTCAACATGGCTTTTTCTTAAAATGGTTGGGCATGTATGACGAACAAGAGGAAAGAACAGAGGTCATTTGACTAGAAAAAAAAACAAAGGGAAGATCAAAAGATAGTTTACATAGATCCTCATCTGTTCATCACCATCGAGTGCCAAACTTGATTTTGAATTTTTGTTCTCACAATACCAATATCAAGGAGAGCACAGAAAAGCCTTTTATTGGTTCAACATGATAATCTTCTTTGGTTACATGTGCATGAAAAATTATACAATAATTACAGGATTATGTAAGAAATAGAAAGAAGAAGGATAAAAAAATTAAAAGCAAAAATAAAGAGGGACATGTCTCCTATAGGAGGAATAAAACAATTAAAGGTAAAATTGCAAAAGTGAAGATGGTGGCGTGCCTTTCAAATAGGAGGAGCATGGAGCATGGAGCATGGAGCAGAGCTTAACAAATAAAGGAGCATGAAGGAGAATCAAAAAGTAAAGATGCAGGGAGCAAATGGAAAAGAGAGATGAAGAGATGCAGAGATGCAGAGAGTAAGGGAGGGGGCGTCTAGGTTTGTTTTTAGAGGAAAGTTAATTTAGGTTTAGGGTTAGGAAAACATGCTATTTATACCCTTTTTTTTTTAAGTGCTGGCTTGGTTGAACACGTTCGGTTCGGTTCGGTTTAATCGGTTTTAGACTTTAGAAACCGAAACCGAACCGAACTGGAATTTTTTTGTAATTTTTTAATTGGTTAATTCGGTTTTTTTTTTCGATTCGGTTTTTTTGGTTATTTTTTTTCGGTTTTCTCGATTTTCTCGGTTGTTCGGTTTTTTTGCTCACCCCTAATGCATTGTTCAAGAAGAAAGTGTACTATGGGAGGATGGAAGCATAATAGAGGTGATTGTGAATATATAGTTAAGCAAAAGAAAAGATATGATGTAAAGAAGATTTGTTAGTAATACATCAATCAATATGTGTGTATACGTTTTGTTTACATGCTTTATTTTTAAAATTATGTTTCTAATGTGTTTTTCCAAAATATCAATTATTAAATATAAGTTAATCAAGATTTTTTCAATGATCAAAATGAAACATTTTATATTCAAATGACGTGTCATAAGATAAAAACTAGTTCATTGTCTTATGCAGACCAACTTTCTTTAAACCTAAAAAGGAATATTAAGAGTGTGGGGAATTCTTTAGAAATATCATTAAACTCATGCAAGCGGGTAAATATTGAAACTTCTTAACTTGGCTCCTTGCCTAGCGTGAGTTTTCAATTAAACTACATCAGAGTTACCTGATATGAATCAGTTGATTTCATGGGTTCAAAGGAAACCTGATGAATGGTAAAAGTATGACTAAGCTTATAAAAAACTGCAAGATGAAAATATTTTTTTAAGTATTGAGACAACGACATATTAGATAACCTCAGTCATGCCGCAACTCGATTCATGAACTCAATTGAGTTTAATAACATGGTTTTTAAAAAAATATTTAATTATATGATAAAAAATAAATACTCATAATTTGAAGGATCAACCCCAAAATAGATGTTTGTTTGAGACTGTGATAACCCTATACGAAGCAAGAAAAAAAATCACTAATGAAGTCTACTTCCCAACCAATCCAATATTGAAGAATGAAATAAAAATATAGTTTTTTTTAATTATTATTGATATTAATTAAAAGACCAAATTCCCTATAAGATTACGAATAAGCCATTGAAGTCAAACTTTAAGAGTGAAATTAAAAACAAAAAAAAACCTAGACCTAAGTTAAGTGTTGTTTCGCTTTTAAGGGTATTCTAGTAATTTAACTGTGTAAAAAAGATATAAAAAAATAGTTGTAACCTCGATCAACTACGTAATCCCTGGCTTAAAATTGATAAACTAGTGCTAGATATGGTAATTTTCAATCATGAAATGATAATTAAAAAGAAAAAACTATTACAAATAGGCTAAATAAATCCATAAAGATGATCAAAGTGTAAGCTAAGTGGAAGAATGAGATTAAGGAATCTATATATGTAGGTAAAACACAATTTGGATTAATGAATCCAATCATAAAATTATGTTAGATAATGAAAATTAGGTAAAAATAATGGATAGATGACATTGATTATTTTTTAGTAAGAGACATGACTATTGAAAGAAAAATAATAAATTAAATTACCATTGAGAATTAGACTAGCAATATCAAAGAGTTTAGGCATAAAATAGTAGAAACAAGTATTGATGGCTAGGTAAATTACATCCAAACAACAAATAAGAAAGTGAGTAATGGCATTATGGTAAATAGACTAAAACCTCATTCATTTCTTTCTCTTAAGGCCGACAACCAGCATAATAAAGAGAGAGAGGTTCTTCACATGTTAATTTCTTCTCCAAAACCATATTCATGTCCTTTTAAATGGTGAGATTGAGGAAAAAAATTTTGTGTAATCAACGAAGGAGAAGCAAACACAAAGGAATATAGAGACGGTGAGGGATGGTTTTAAGAGTAGAGAGGAAGAGAGAGAAGCTAGAAGTGTGAAGGAAAAAGAAGGAGAAGAATAAGAGTTTGCTAATAAAACCACAAATTGAACTCAAACTTGCTTGGTAAGATGTCCTCTACTATTTATTTCATAGTTCTAATAGTTTTATAAGAAATAAATGAAGAGCCCTCAAATATGTTGATTCTAGTATTCTTGAAAAATGATGGGAAAAAATTGGTGTTTTTAAGTAAATGGGTTAAGTTGGCTTAGGAGAGATGTAAACTAGACATGATTATAAAATAACAAAAAAAAAAAACCTTAGCATTTAGGGCTGGCCAAATTTGGGGTAGGAGGAGGAGGAGAAGAAATTGGTTTAAACTTGTGAAGTTATGTCATGTGTATTAATGAAAAATTATGATATAATGAGTTTTTAGTTAAATGAGTTGGGTATTTGTAACATATGATGGAAGATGTTAATTATGGAAGTTAGAAAGAACCTTGTTATGTAATTATATTAACAACCAAATAGACATATGGGTTTGATTTTGAAAAAATGAATGAGATATAAAAAATGAAACAGAATGAAGGAAGAAAATAGGAAATTTGCTAAGGTTAGCGCCGACCCCAGTTAGGGAGAAAAGGTTCTCTATTGTATATGATTTGACTAATTAAGTTTGTATGTTGTATTATCATTCATGATTGGGAATAATAGTTAAAATAAATTGTGAATGTTGGTTGAATGAACAAAAAAAAAGAAGAAAATTTAGTTAGTGTTGCTATTTTTTTGTAATTAGAGAAGTTTGGGGAAAAAATAATGGAAAAAGGCTTGGTATAAAGAAAAATCAATAAATGTGTGGTACCTTATATAAGAACAAGATAATGGCATGGTAAGGATTGTGAAAAATAACTAAAATGAAGTGGCAAAAAAATGTTGGGTGAGTAATGTTAATGAGGAAAATTGATAGTTATGAGATGTTAAGAACCAATGAAATTTTAAAGACATGAAATGCGGAGTCATATATATATATATATTCTTTTATAGAAGCATATTTGATAAGAGGACTAGGTAAGTGCTCGACACCTTATCCTTTTAAATTTAGTACAACTTTATTTATAATTTTGAGATTTTTATGTCATGTTATAGTCATGAAATGGAATGAGAATGATTGGATTGTGTTTCTAGAACGAAAGAATGAATTATGCCTTCAGGATAGGGAATGATATCAAATGAATTATGCCTTTATGACGGGATATTAGAATCCTAAGAATGGATTGCCTCCAGGGCAGGATAATAGAATTTCAAGAAAGGATTGCTTTTGGGGCAGGATAATATAATTTCAAAAATAAATTGTTTTCAGGGCGGGATAATAGATGAAATATGAGAATTGTTGTAAGGGTCGCTCTCTTATCTTTTTTAATTAACTGATTGTTCGTGTAATGAATGCGAAGAAAATTATATGCATTGTGTACAAACTATTCATAACGAGAAAATACATTATATGAATATCACATATAGGGCAGGAAAATATTATTAAGTGAAAACTTGTCATCGAGAAGGGAAAATAATATGAAAGGAATATGTTTTTATGACAAGAATATTAATGTGTGAGATTTGAATAGACCACAATGGTGAATTCAATAAGATTTGAATTAACTATAACGGGGAAATTAATAAGTGAAATTCAAATTGACCGCAACAACGCAACGACAGGATTAATGTATGGAAATTAAATCAACTGTGAAGATGGGATATCTGTGTAAAACTTTATATTGGTTGCAACAACAGACCTAATATGCAAAATTTTAAATGGATCATAATGGCAAGGTTATTATGCTTTGCACTCTGAATTATAAGTATTTTAAATTAAGTGAAGAATATGAATGGTGCAAAATAAAACTATGAATTATCGAGATGAGACGATTAGTGTATGAATAATGAATAGTATAAGCTATAAATGTGGGGTTAATTAATGAAGGTTGATTAATACAAATTAAGGCCCCAAATATTGAAATGGATTGTTGAATATGGCTGACTTAAATTATGAGTTATGGATATGGAATTGGGTTTGAAGGATATATATTAATTGAATGAGCACTTAAGACTGTTGAAATGGAATCACGAATGCATAAATAAGCATGAGATGTCAAGATGAAAATGAGTAAATGAACATAATTGTCGTAAAGCATGTACTATGAGTACCAAAATATATGGATGAACATATATGATGTAGAATATGAGTTTTGAGTATGGAAATAAATCAAATGAACCCAAGAATATGACTAAAATATGAGATAAATAAATAATGAGTTTAATGAGTCCAGAAATATAACTAAAGCACAAGTCATAAGCATTTATTTGGATTAATAAATCCAAACTCATTAATAAGTTAAAATACAAAGATTGGGTAGTGATATTGATTAATTTTAGTATAAAGTGTGATCATTGGAGGAAATAAATGAACGTGGTAGTGTATGCTTTGAAAAGTAAGATAAATATTATGAATAAATATGAGAAATTTTTTATTTTAAGTTTTTTAGAATGAAGAATGGTAAGGATATATTATATCCATAATCTAAAAGAGTTAATGTTGATACAAGTATCAACAAGAATAACACGGTGGGATAAGATTTAGGGGTTCCACCAGAGGATACTATGGCAGGAAAAAAAAAAAGGAAATTTTATGTAAACAAAGAATAGCGTGAATACACTCGTAAAAGGATTGTCAATATTTGAGATTGTCCTTATAGTTGTAGTTATATTTTGGTAACAATTTTGTACATGTATAGTTTTATATTGATGTGTTTGTTTATAAAACTAAGAAAAAGTTATTGAAATAAATAAATGCAAATATGCTTACTGTGTGTTCTATCTATTATGGAATATTATGGAATTTTGCAGGTACATTCTTTTTTACACTTCAATAATGATACCAAATGTTTACTTGCTTAGTTTTTTTTGTATTAAGTGAACCTTTGTATGAGTAGTTGATGATGTGATGTGGATACAAATTGATTATACCAAAGTATTGCAAAAATCTTTTGTAAGATGGATATTATGTAATGATAGGGTTGCATCATAAATAAATAAATAAAATAATTTTTGGATAAGGATAAAAAAATTATCACATTCTTTATGTTCAAGATAATTATCAAAATAATAATTGTGTAAAAAGTTCGAGTGTCACAAACTAAAAAATAGTTAATCCATAGTAATTGATGAAGGATAAGTGTAAAAGTTTTTGTATGACAAAATAGTAAACTATTTCAATCCATATTAATTGATGCAGACGAATCCTTTAAACCTGGGTTAATATTCCATATTCGCAACCCATGAAATCACAAACTTGAGTTTAATTAAGAAATTTAATTCTCAGCCAATTTAATGTTAAATAATAAAATTAAAAAAAAATCGCATTTTGAAAAACTTACTAAAGCAAAAAAAAAAAGTAATAAAAAGAATGAGCATCAAATATGAAAAAAGAAAAAAAATGGAGGGTTAAATTGAGAAAAAAAAACAAATTTAAAAATATCTTAAATTTAAAAAAAAATCAAAAATCAAAAGAATAAAGACCAAATTTGACATATTAATAAATTAAAAGAGGTTGAAATTGAAAACAAAATCAAATTTTAGAAATTAATTAAAATAAAACAAATTGGAATAAAAAAAAGGGGACAAAATTATATATATATATAAAAAAAAAAAAACAAACAAACAAACAAACTTGAAGGGCTAATCTGCAAATTTAGAGGGCTAGGCATGAGTTTCTAGGAGGAAAGATAAAAGAAGAAAAAAAAGAAAAGAAAAGGTCGTCAGCACTGTATTGGGGGTCCGTTGACCACACGCACCACACAACGAGAAAAAAAAAGTTGAGACAAATCGAATGACACGGTAAAAAAATAGTTTGGACCACCATCGATAGTTGAACATGTCATTTAAAGGTGGCAGAGCAACTTACGCATCCAACACGCGCGTCAATAACTTTTTTTATTTTTTATGTATGAAAATACCACATTACCTTTAGTACAAAAAAAATATTACAAAAAACACCATCGTGAATCAGAAAAATAAGCCTTTATAGTCAAGCTTTTAAAATTTTGATTTTATGAGTAAGGGGATCATTACACTATAGAAAAATAAATTTGCGATACCGAAAAGCTCCTAGACCATAGTTAAATGTTTTTTTTCTTCCAAGAGAA
>Ga0307515_10005274_pt1 | contig 26270 bp, 15 predicted proteins | sample 17_EM_MG_FD_194513 | JGI IMG/M metagenome (GOLD analysis project Ga0307515, IMG submission 194513) | Populus trichocarpa ectomycorrhiza microbial communities from riparian zone in the Pacific Northwest, United States - 17_EM | ecosystem: Host-associated > Plants > Roots > Unclassified | place... | reverse complement strand
TTAACCTCCCTGTGGTTCGACCCCGGTCTTGCCGGGTTATTTATTACTTTGACACTCCTACACTTGGGAGAAAACATCAATCTTTTAGTCGTGTTATCCTCTCCTTCTGAAACTTGGGCCTACCTCTATTGGCTCTTACCCTTCACTAAATAGGTCGTGCAGGTCGATCAACCGTAACTAATTATTTTTGACTCTGCGTAGCAGTTCCCTGTCCTTGTGCCCCCTTTGTAGCTGTAGAGGACATTCTGTGTCTCCACAATAGAAACAACCTCTCCCTAAATATTGACAATCCCTTCATTCCCCTTGTGGACTTCCTATTTGGTTATGATTCTTTTCCTACAAGGATGTGACAGCTGGTTTTGGGAATTTTCTAGTTCCATAAGGATCTTTAATGAACTGCAATATAATCTCCAAGTGTGGCAAGGATTCATTAATAATGCTTTAGAATCCTTTTCTTATATGAATTCCTTATTTATCCTAGCTACACCAGGAAAGAAGGGCTAGTGGTATTTAATGACAAATTAGTTATTTTTTAATTTTCTTTAATGTTTGGGCGTCATTAAAACTTTGTTTTGAGCTAGGATCCAAGGCTTGTTTCGATCAGGTTATGGGATTTTCAGTTTAGGGTTTTTGGGTCAGTTTTGTATGTGGGTCAGTTTAGCCCACAAGGGTAGATCCATTAGGGTTAATTTTTCAAGAACTATTTAAACTCATGTAAGCCAAAATTTTGGCAGCTTTGATGATTATTACTTCTAAATTTTTCAGTTTTAACGTGTGAGAGTGATTCTTGCATTCTTCAGTTCTTGAACGAACTGAATCTGACTTATCGAAGATTAACTGGCTTTGTGGCTTCATTCTACTCAATCCAATAGTGTTGATGCCTTGGGGCAGGTTTCCATTGTGTCACACTCCTATCAGACCTATTCGGCTTTCCGGGATCAGATCTCAACCTTGATCGTGGGTTGTGTGACCACGTGACACGAGGTTCGCATCAGTCCCCCTATTGAAGATCCAAAAACTCCTATTCGTTTTCCTTTCTCTGCTATCAGGAATAATACCTCTCCTTAAATTCCTCTCGAAAATCTCTCCACCTCAACCTCTCTCCTGTTCTCCTTTCTCCTATAGTCTCCCACTAAAAGTGGACACTCTAAGTCAATAGATGGGTCACATAATCTACTCGTGCTTCCTCTAGCACTTGCATATGATCTATAAACCCTTTCCACTTTTCTCAGCCAAGGCCCGACGACTTTAGCATCTTCCTCTCCTGAGTAGGTCGTACAACCCATCTCCCACATACCTTTCACCCATTGGACTAAAGTGACTACTCTCTCCAATCTGGGAGCAGTATTGGATGCTCATATTGTCACAGCCTTAACTAGCTGCTCTATGAATGCAAGGTCTGAATACAGGTTAGGCGCAACTGTCAGCGCTATCGGTGGGGGCTATCATCTTGTCTATGCCTATCAGTTGCCCTGGGCAACGATACCTCTACTTGATGGGATATAGAATCATTTTGATGCCTTGCTGATTCATCTTTCTTGGAGTGAGCTGATGCTGCAGGTAAGTGGGAGGTAGTATCCGTCAATGGATCACCCTCTGTTTCACTTATACCCTCTTCTCCGTACAGGAGCATATCAATCTTGGTTCCCTATCGTGTACGAATCATCCTACAATATGTTTCCAAAGTCACATTAATATTTCAATCCCTGAAATTTCAACTAGATGCTCTGATACCTAATTGTAACATTCTAATTTCTGGGAGCACACATCAGTCATAAAATGGAAAAAACATGATAATGTTTTTTTAGAAACCGGATTCATACAAGGTTCATTGAAATTTCTATCAAAATTTCAGCAGAGTCTCCCCTATACTGAGAGGTTCCAAGTCATCAATAAACAACTTGTACACTTCTATTAATCATTATTTAATCATAATCCAATTGTCCTAAATCTCAATCTTCATCAACATTCATTGGCACAACCACAATTTCCCAAATATCTATATTTTAAAGACGAACATTGATTTGTACTTAAATAAGAGAAACAAACATACATGAAGGTTACATATACATGATAATATAGTTTTAAGTTCAGACATTCGATTTAAAGGATGTTATTACAATTCAAGTCATAAAAGTTTCTTGATATACAAAATACCTCAACATTTGTTTAGTTCTAAATAACAGAAAAGATAGAGAATCTAAAATATTACTCATGTTGTGAATATGATGGACCTACAATAATATAACATTAATAATTATAATAAAAGCAATATTAATGTAAAAAATCAAGTGTGTATTTGTGTGCATTCAAGGCCACATACTATCATAATTGTTTATAATTTCCCATTTAGTCTTCTTTTAACGATTCTAGATCTATCCCTTCGAGAATAACTAAATATTTCCCTTTTTCCTCCCAAATTTTGACCAATATCATATTTTAATGTCGAAGGAACAATTCCTTCAAAAATGTCGATATCCTTTTCACTGATACCATTAACCAATTTCCACCGAGATTACTAATCAAACCACTTCTTTTCAAAACAGGATGGTAATTCTGACACTAATGATTCTCATTAGTATCATTAGTCGCCCTTACCTAACCGACTAATCAAGTTTGTTGTAAATGTTGACATCAATGCAACTTATTGATATCATTAATTATTTCTATCTCAAAATAATTAATTAATTTTCCATAACACTTTGGAATATCTCCAGGAATGTCGATGTCAAAGATTCTTGATATCATTAGCTTTTACATCGGGAATAGCTAATCAAGTTTCTTGGAATTGTTGATATCGACGTCGCCCATCAATATCATTAAGTATTCTTAACCTGAATAGTTAATCAAGTTCAGTATCTCTCATTCTCTATGAGGGTCATGTCAGCGTTAGTAAACCTTACTAACATCATTAGCCTCCTATACTCATAACCAGGTAATCAAATTCAAGAAGCGGTTATCAACGAAGTTCATTATTCCTAACCAAACCAATTAGTCAAGTCTGTTTTCATCTCTCATTTATTTCATCTGATTGATTCTCTTTTTGGCAACATCAACATGTATAGAATCAAAGAATTAAATAGATTTCCAAGGCTACATATATTTAAGAAGGGTATAGGTATAAGACACTTCCCTACTACAGAAGCTCGACTCACACTCCTTTACTGCTGTTGTGCCCCTCCCGCGATCCCTCCTGAATCCACATGCATACTATATTATTTCTTACTCAAGTTACATTTCACACAACAACAACACTCCATTTTTACAATTACTTCCTTTACATTTTTGTTTCCATTACATACCTTAAGATTATGGTTCATTATCATTATAACTAACATCATAAATTCAGTTTCAAGACACGGCACTACGCATTTTCCAAGGGAAGGAAACCTGATTTTGCCCCTAATATGACTAAATTTCTTGTTTTGACAACTTGTTGAAATTGCCAGTAGAGGTTGCACTTTGACCTCTCCTCAGATATTTATCTATATCTAGAGTTCTATAGCTAATACGATCCAAGAAAGGTAAGGTTCAGTTTTTGGAGTAAACTTTTCCACTATCCAGTTTTACGCTATTAAGCATAACTCCAAATCCAACAGTAGGTCAAGCGGAAACTTTATCAGAAAAATCCAGAGGTATTTGTTTATGTACACTTTTAGGTGAATCAAAGTTCGAGAAGGACTTGCGATATAGGTCAGAACAGGTTATATGAATTTTGTTATTTACTTCTTTTTTACTTGTAGACTTCCTATTTGACAAGGATCCTTTTCCTATAAGGATGTATAAGGATGTGGTAACCTCTTTTGAGAATCTCCTAATTCTACAAGGATCTTTAATAGTCTGCAACATGGTTTCCAAGTGTGGCAAGGATTCATTAATGTTTCAGAATCCTTTTCTTACAATGATTCCTTATTCATCTTAACTACATAAGGAAAGAAGGGTTGATGATATTTAATGACATATTGGTTTCTAGGATCATTGGGCAGATAAAGACTTAGGACGTATGGGCTTTAGCTTTATTTTTGTTAGGTACAGCCCAGGGCTTGTTTGGGCTCAATTAATACTTTGTTTTCAACTAGGATCCAAGGCTTGTTCAGATCAAGTTATGGGCTTTTCAGTTTAGGGTTTTCGTCAGTTTTTTATATGGGTTAGTTCAGAACTATTTAAACACATGTAACCTAAATTTTGGCAGCCATTGATGAATATTACTTCTGAATTTTTCAGTTTTAACGTGTGAGAGTGATTCTTGCATTCTTCAGTTCTTGAACAATATGAACCTGACTTATCAAATATTAATTAGTTTCGTGGCGTCATTCTACTTTATTCCAATAGTGTTGGTGCCTTGGGGCAGGTTCTCATTGAGTCACACTCCTATCAGACCTATTTCGGCTTTCTAGAACCGGATCTCAATCTTAATTGTGAGTTGCGTGACCACAATCAAGCGAGGTTCGTATCAAGCGAGGTTAGACTTCTTGGAAAGCTAACATCCTTGGCTATAACTTCTATGCATAGATGTTTCCCAAATTTTATCATTTTTAGACCTAAATCCTCTTTGGAATCAGTGTGATGAATCTGTCTAGTTTTTGTCAATGGTTTAAATGAACCTTCAATTATCCCTTTTTCCCCCTCTTCTCTTAAAACAACCATTTCTACATTATATGCATGGTAACTTCCTAAATATGACTTCTAAGGGACTATTTAAGTTAATTTGCCCCTTTTTTGTGTAAGGTGGTCAATAACTATTTCAAGAAACATACACATCATTGAATTCCACGTTTCCCCTACATTTTGCAACTCCTCCTAAGACAAGCCATAGGATATATATATGGCTAATAAACTCGTTTCTACCTCACATAACACATGCATTTGATCTACGATGTTCCCTACTATCAAGTTATCATGCTTCCCCTATTAGTAAACTTCTTACCACTCCTAATTCACTCATCATTAACATATGAGATGATGCGAACCTCGTGATCATGTGGTCACGCAACCCACAATTAAGATTGAGATTTGATCTCGGAAAGCCGAAATAGGTCTGATAGGAGTGTGACACAATGGAAACCTGCCCCAAGGCACCAACATTATTGGATTGAGTAAAATGATGCCACAAGCTTGTTAATCCTCGATAAGTCAGATTCAGTTCGTTCAAGAACTGAAGAATGCAAGAATCACTCTCACACGTTAAAACTGAAAAATTTAGAAGTAATAATCATCAAAGCTGCCAAAATTTTGGCTTACATGAGTTTAAATAGTTCTTGAAAAATTAACCCTAATGGACCCCTTATGTGGACTTCTATGAGGTCCACTCAAAACTAACCCAAAACCCTAAACTGAAAAGCCCCTAATATTAAATCCATGTTCTGCCATGAGAAAAAGAGAAGGAAGTAAAATATTACAAAACTGATTCGAGGCTTATTTATTGCCTTCCATGCAGCCCCTTAATCCTAAAAACAAAAGGAAAAGGTAGCCACCCATGTTGTTTCCAAGTTGTAGTAGGATTCTTTTGTTTCCTTTGCTGTCCTCACCTCATTACCCAAATAAGGTTGTTTTGGACCCCTCTTGATGCGAATCTCGTGATCATGTGGTCACGCAACCCACACGCAAAGACACCAATTCCCGGAAAGCTAAGCAAATCAGGTCACCCAACGAATATTGATTCGCAAACGAGAAGTATAAGGACGATGCCACGAAGACAGTTGTTCTTCGATAAGTCGTTTTTTAGTTAATTGGAGAACCATGAAAGGGAGATTATCTCACCAACACACACACACACACATAGTGCGGCAAACAAGAAGTTTTATTAATCTGAATTGTCTAGCCTTACATGTCTGCTTATGCCCTTATTTATAGTGACTGCAAACTAAAATAAACCCTAATGGACCCCTTATGTGGACTTATATGATGCCCACTTACAATTACACCCAAATAATATAAATAAACCCTAAACTAAGAAGAAAATAATACTAACAATAATAAATCCAAAATTAATATCCTAAATATGCTAGCATCAGATTTGTCACCATTAAGAAGTCCCAAATAGACTAGGAAATCTGATATGAAGGTAGAATTTATTCTGAAGTCTTGTTTTCCTTTTGTAGCTAGGATGAATAAGGAATCCTTGTAAGAAAGGATTCTGAAACGTTTATGAATCCTTGCCACACATGAAAACTATGTTGCAGCCCATTAAAGATCTTTGGAGAATTAGGAGATTCCCAAATAAGCTACCACATCCTTTTAGGAAAAGAATCCTAGCCAAATAGGAAGTCCACAAGTCAAAAGGAAGTAAATAACAAAATTCATACAGCCTTTGTTGACCCGTATTGCGATGCCTTTCCGAACTTCGATTGATTTGCAATTTTAACCCAAGGTAGGACAACATGTCAAGAGACACCATGTAAATTTTCAGCCCGATCCAATGGTCAGATTGAGAATTATGATTGTTGCCGTAAAACTGGATAGTTGCACATTTTACATCAAAATCCGAATTTGACCTTTACTGGATCGTATCACCTCTTGCACATGGATAAGATGTATTAGGGTCTCCTCTTGATACTCTAATGGACCTTACAATTCTGAATTGGTTGAAACGTTCAAAACCAATGCATTCAATGCCTCTTTCAATGTCTTTATTTTGGACCGAGTCATTGGACCATTTGGAACATGTAATGGGTCCTTGCTGGTGTTTCTGGGCTCCACTTCATGAAATCTCAAAACTCCCCCTCCCCCTCCTCAATTTAGCCTTGGCCTAAGGGAACCAAGGGTTCTCGTCTCTTTCCATGCAGTTATTTATCTTATTTAGTTATTGTTCACATTATAACAACACATCACAAAGACTTTATCAAGAAAATCAAAATTTATTTTCCTGTCGTTCAACCCTTAAAATGGTTGGCCACTCCTGCTCCCTTGGCCATTGATTTTAATTTGGTGTTTTTACATGATTTCGTGTTTAAGGTAACTTACAATACTACAATTAACTCAATTTCAATAATTTCTACAATTCCCCAAAATTTCACTCAAGAAACCTAATTTACAAATTCAAAATTGGTGCACAATTCCTAATATAATTTAAATTGGTTTTCATAATTAGTTTTAAGGCCCTTTATCCAGAGGAAATTTAGATTTCTATTTTAAATTGGTTGAAATTTTTTTACTCTTCCCTCAATGCATGCAGCTGGCTCTTTCCCTCACAATTTCTTCACTTGTTTTCTTGTTAATTCCCTTGCCAAAGGATGTTTTCTCTTCTTAGTAATCTAGAATTTTGCTGTTCTTCTCTCAAATTTTGGTGGAAAAAATCTGAAATCCTCCCCTTCTATTTGTTTCCATGTTGATGGCCTCACGGAGAACAGAATGGGGTATTTGTAGTTCCATTCTTTTTAATTATACTTTGCCCCCATTCTTTCTTCTTTTTACAATTTGAGTGGTACTTCTTTTTGTCTTTTAAAATCCCCTCACTGAATTTATTTGGTTTTTCCATACATTTACCCCACCTTCATCATGGGGTTAATTTAAAGTTCTTTTATATATATATAAAAGTTTATCCTTGGAGTTTGCATTCTCCCCTCCTAGTAGAAATTGTGTCCTCAAAATTTAAGTTACATACTTGCATTAGAGAATAGATGCAGATATTTCTTTTTGATTTTGGCTTCCTTTTCCCACGTCTCTTATTCTATGTGAGAATTTCTCCATAATAGCCTCACCAAGGGAACTCTTTTATTCCTTAACACTTTTCACCCCAATCCATGATTTTGATTGATCTTGTCTCTAATGTCAAATCCTCCCTTACTTTAATAGGAATTCGTGGTAACACTCGTGAGGGATCCATCTTTGCTTTCCATAAGGACACATGGAAAACATTGTGAATCTTATCTAGATGTGCGGGTAGTTCCAACTAATAAGCAATTGCCTTATCCTTTCTACAATTTCAAAAGGGCCAATGTATCTCGGGCCAAGTTTTCCCTTCATTCCAAACTGAATGATGCCCTTCTAAGGTGCCACCTTTAAAAAAACTTTATCTCCCATTTGGAATTCCAAGGGTCTCCTACGATTGTCCGCGTAACTTTTCTATCTATCTTGAGCTTCCTTCATTCTTTATCTGATTGTCCTCACTTTATCTGTCGTCGTCTATACTATTTCAGGTCCTAGGAGTTTCCTTTCCTTCATCGCAATAGATTGGGGTACAACATTTCCTCCCATACAATGCTTCGTATGGAGCCATACCAATAGAAGTTTGGTAGCTATTATCATATGTAAACTCCACTAATGGCAATAAATCTTCCTAATTTTCCCCAAACTTCAACACACATGACCTTAGAAGATCTTCAAGTGTTTGGATAGTTTTTTTAGACTGACCATCCATAGTCAGTCTAAGAAGGTAGTCACACCTTGGTGTATTGGGTTGAAGGGGATAGGAGAGATGGGTTGTGTGACCTTCTCGGGAGAGGATGATGTTAAGGTAGCGGGGGCATTGGTTAAAAAAGGTAGAAAGGGTGATGACTCAGATGCTTGTGTCAGAGGAGTCTTGAGTTGATTATGCATCCCAGTTGTTAGTTGAGAGTGCCCACTCTTGGTAGGAAACCGTGAGAGAGGAGTTCAAGGAGTGAGTAACTCATGACAACATAGAAAAGAAGAGGAACAAGAGTTCCTAGACTTATGATAAAAGGGACATGACCGTCCTTGAGTATGAGAAGAGGTTTTAGGATTAATCTTTCTTTGCTTCTAACCATCTGCCCACGGAGCGCCATTGGGTATAGAGGTTTTTAGATGGGCTTCGACAGGAGTTGAAGATGGTGCTGATAGCAATGTCATTTCAGTCCATCCATGAGCACCATAGGCTACTCAGGGGATGGAGAGGGTAATTTGGGATATAGCAAAACTGGTGAGTGAACAAGGCTAGATGGTTGAAGTTAAGAGAAGAGATTTTATATGCTCAACTAGCAGGCCTCCTCTTACGAAGAGGGGGAAGAGTGGGCAGTATTCTAGGTAGTTTCAAAGGAGGGGAAGTTTTACTATAGGTGGAGAATTCAGGGGTTCTAGAAAAATTAGTTGTGGGGGATCCTCAAGAGGTTTGACTTGACAGGGGGGTCTTCTAAGTAGAGAGGACCTGTGTACCCATTATGTGGAAGATGTAGCTCAAGACAACCTAGAGACTGTTCGGCAACACCGGGTAAGTGTTATATTTGTAGAGGTGAGGGGCACTGTTAGAGGGACTGCCAATATTTAGGGAAAGGATGTTTTTACTGTGGGGATAAACATGCTTGAGTGATTTAATAGGTTTTTTTTTTGTTTAGCGCACATTTTGAGTTATATTCTTGAGAATGTATATAAAATTAATATTGGAAGATGAAATGTATATATGATGTTTAGAATGATTTTGAGGTCGAGATTTAATAGGTTCTCATAAAGTCTGGCAAAGCTAAAACAGGCATCAAACAAAGTTTATCTTTCAACAAATTAAAAGTCTTATCCTGTTCATCATTCCATTTGAATCCAACAGACTTTTTCACAATTTCAGTTAAAGGTGCAGCAATAGTACTAAAATCCTTCACAAACCTTCTAGAAAAACTAGCAAGTCCATGAAAACTCCTTACCTCACTTACCGATTTTGGTGTAGGCCAATCCCGGATGGCCTTAACTTTCTCCTTGTCCATCTCGATACCCTGCGCAGTCACGACATAGCCAAGACACATAATTTTTTTCCATGCAAAAGATACACTTCTTAAGATTAGCATACAATTGCTCACTACGCAAGACACTAAGTACATTACGCAAATGATCAAGATGCTCATTTAAGTTCTTGCTATAGATCAAAATGTCATCAAAATACACAACAACAAACTTACCTATAAACGCACGCAATACATTAAACGCATAAACGTGCTAGGCGCATTTGTAAGTCCAAACGACATGACTAACCATTCATACAAACCATGCTTAGTCTTAAATGCAGTTTTCCACTCATCACCCTCTTTCATCCTAATGTGATGGTACCCACTTTTGAAGTCAATCTTAGAGAAAATACATGATCCATGTAACTCATCTAGCATGTCATCAAGCCTAGGAATAGGATGTCAATACTTTTGAAGATGAGGTCTGGTTGTGTTGTTTTTCTTTAGTGTTTAGGCTGGATTATAGTGATTTTAAGGTAAATAAGATGGAGGATAGATTAGAGTGATACTTTGATAAGTCGATCTGAACGCCACAAAGATCGATCTAGGATTTTGACACCACACTCTTTGTGATTGAAGAGTGATAAGTCAGGTAGGGTTCTTCATAAAATCAATTTAGAAGAACATAATTTTCTGAATTAAGTTTCAATTCTTTGCCAAAAGTGTTTATTACATATTCTGATACCATATTTATAATTGAAACATCCCTCAAAATTTAGGAAAATTCAACATGATAGAAGTCAAGCCCAAAAAACAGACTTTGACAAAGTAAGCTAGACAAATTCAAAACAGCTATAACTTCTTCCACAAAAGTCCAATGCAATCATGGTTGGACAGCCTAGAAAGATCACGCTCCATTTAGATTAATCTTGTTTTCACATGCAATGGATGACTTCAAATTCGGGTTCAAATTCATCTACTATTCTGACAGTAAACAACATCAACTCCTTCACTTATTTGCATTATCAATCCAAATTCAAGTAGACCAATATCAAAAGAACCATTAAGGGCTTTTCCCATGTCCAAGTTTCAATTGTAGGCAAATAAGCACCTTTGAACCAATTCCAAACAGATTGCTGGCTTTTAACTCCGACGTAGCTTCAATCATTACAATTTGACTCGTTAAGGCCCTTTGTATTTGTTTTGCTCTTGCTCTTAATATTGGACCGTCTGTGATACGATCCTTTTGCCGCACTTCATGTGTGTGTTAATCTCCCTTCCATGGTTCTCTATAGGATTGAAAAACGACTTATCGAAGAACAACTGCTTCGTGGCGTCATCCTTATTCTTCTCGTTCGCGAATCAATATTCGTTGGGTGGGGGTTTCCGTTTCCAATAGTCCTGGTGCCTAGGTACAAGTTATCTTTTTGTCACACTCCTATCAAACTTGATTTACTTGGCTTTCTAGGAATTGATGTCTTTTCGTATGGGTTGCGTGACCACGTGATAGACTCCTGGATTCATTTTTTAGAACACTAATCTATTTATTTCTCTCACTTTGATACCACCTCTCCTTTTGAATCCTCATTTTCTTTTGCCATAACACCTCATCAAAATACATGAAATCCCTTCGGTTTTTAGGCTGTCGAAAACCTTCTCGATGGCCTATGGTCTCATCCTTAAAACCACCATCACCAATATCATCAACGTCCTCCTCAAAATCCGTATAATCAGCCCACCTTGGCCTTTCGACCCCACTGCCATTATTTGATTTCGATTCAGATTAATAAAACTTCTTGTTTGCCGCACTTTATGTGTGTGTGTGTGTGTTGGTCAGATAATCTCCCTTCCATGGTTCTCTATAGGACTGAAAAAGACTTATCGAAGAACAACTATATTCGTGGCGTCATCCTTATACTTCTTGTTCGTGAATCAATATTCGTTGGGTGGGGGTTTCCGTTTCCAATAGTCCTGGTGCCTAGGTACAAGTTATCTTTGTGTCACACTCCTATCAAACATGATTTACTTGGCTTTCCGAGAATTGGTGTCTTTGCATGTGGGTTGCGTGACCACATGATCACGAGGTTCACATCATTGAAATTTTCTTTCCTTTTTATAACTAGGATGAATAAGAAATCCTTGTAAGAAAAGGATTTTGAAACATTTATGAATCTTTGCCACACTTGGAAACTATATTAGAACCCATTAAAGATGATGTGCCGTGAATGATTCGAAAATCAGCAACAATGAATCTGACGAAAATGGATGAAGGATGGGTCTGGTTGTGTTGTCTTTTTTTTGGCGTTTAGGTTGGGTTATAGTGATTTTAAGGTAAATAAGATGGAGGATAGACTAGAATGATACTTTGATAAGTCGATAACTGATCCTCTAATACCAGATGATATGCCGTGAATGATTCGAAAATCGGCCACAATGAATCTGATGAAAATGGATGAAGGATGGGTCTTGTTGGTTGTCTTTCTTTTGATGTTTAGGCTGAATTATAGTGATTTTAAGGTAAATAAGATGGAGGATAGACTAGAATGATACTTTGATAAGTCAATCTGGACGCCATAAACATCAATCTAGGATTTCGACGCCACACTCTTTGTGATTGAAGAGATAATAAGTCAGGTAGTGTTCTTCATAAAATCAATTTGGAAGAACAACTCTTAATTCTATGAATTAAGTTTCAAATCTTGGCCAAAAGTTTTTTATTAGATATTCTAATACTAGATTTATAATTGGAACATCCCTCCAAACTTAGGAAAAATTCAACATGAGAGAAGTCAAGCCCAAAAATTAGACTTTGACAAAGTTACTAGACAAATTTAACTAGCACACATTTTCTGACTTTAATTGAAACATAAACAGACCAAATTTAAAACAGTTATAACTTCTTGAAAATTATGTTTTAGCTCATTAAATAGTCTTGTGGAACTAGGAAATTCCCAAAACAACCTGCCACATCCTTTTAGAAATAGGATCCTTGCCAAATAGGAAGTCCACTGGTCAAAAGAAAATAAATAACAAAATTTGTACAACCTGTGCTGACCTATATTGCAAGTCCTTTCTGAATGCCGATTCACCTGCACATTTATTCCATCATAGGAAATACTTCTGGAGTCTTTTGGTAAAGTTTTAGCTCGATTTAACGGTTAAATTTGGAGTTATGCTCAATAGCATAAACCTGGACAGTATAAAATTTTACGCCAAAATCCGAATCTGACCTTGCTTGGACTATCACAAGGCTGAACCGTATCAATGAATTTAATACTATGGGCTTTATTTTATTTTGTTAGCTGCAACCCAAGGCTTGTTTGGGCTTAATTAATATTTTGTTTTCAACTAGGATCCAAGGGTGGTTTTGATAAGTTTATGGGATTTTTTGTTTAAGGTTTTTGGGTCAGTTTTGTAAGTGGGCCAAATGAGTCCACTAGGGTAGCTCCATTAGGGTTAATTTTTCAAGAACTATTTACACTCATGTATCCTAAATTTCAGTAGTCATTGATGAATATTACTTCTGAAATTTTTAGTTTTACCTTGTGAGAGTGATTCTTGCATTTTTCAGTTCTTTGACGAACTAAATCTGACTTATTTAAGATTAACTTGCCTTTTGGCATCATTTTACTTCATTCCAATAGTGTTGGTACCTTGTGCCAAGTTTCTATTGTGTCACACTCCTATCAGACCTATTTCGGTTTTCCAGGACCAGATCTCAATTTTGATTGTGGGTTGCGTGACCACATGATTTCGAGGTTCGTATCATAGGCAACAAATGTCCAAATGACTTAAAACTTGATTTTTAGTGCAATTCACACCAAATAACCAAAAAATCAATTTTGAGTTAATTACGATAAGTTTTGATATGTTGCTACGAAACAGATGTGTTAGAGGTCTGTCTTATCCAAATAATGTTTTCTAATTTGTTTCTTATTTTTACTTTAATTAGAACACAATACAAATAGAATAACAAGAAAGAAAACAAATATTGACCTGAAACAAAACGAAGACAGACGAAGAGAAACTGACGAAAACAAGAAGCATATAACCTGATTTTGGTGCCTAGCTCTAATACCAACTGATGTGAACCTCTTAATTACATGGTCAAGCAAACCCCAACGAAGATGATACTTCCCCAAGAAAGCCTAAAATCAGGTTTGAGAAGTGTGACATAATGGAAACCTGTCCCAAGGCATTAGCACCATTAGAATTGAATCGAATAAAGCCACAAGGTTAGTTATACCTTGATAACTCAGATTCAATCTTTTTCCCATAAAAGATAATATGATGTATCAGGCAAAACACAAGTTTATTTCATAAATCCATGACTGCTTGTTTATCAACATACAAAAACACTTATATAATGCTTCAAATAACCCTAATGGATTAAGGAGGGATGAATAACATTTGATGAAACTCCTAATGTTAATTAGTGAGGTTACTTTGTATTCCATTTTTTAATGGGAAAAAGTGAGCTGAATTTGACATTGGCTATTTGGGAGGTAGGCGTTTGATTGTTGAAATTTTGGAAATGATTCTTTTTGCCTTTATACTCACCCTCAACACTATCAACATCTTTCTTTTACCTTCTGAACCTTTCTTCTCAGTGGATGCAAAAATCATTCCACTCCTTATTCCATACAGCCACCACAATAACATCAATAAACTGTTGAGTTGAGCTACTCATTATGTGGTCGTAATTGGGTGCTTTGAGGGTATTACTATCTCTCTATCTAAAAGTGGGGGATGTACTTGGGCGGCCAAATCTCTCCATCATTGAGCATACTCACATATAGTCTTTTTATCTAGAAGTGACATACTAGACTTGTCACAAGCAATGTCCATGTTGTATTTGTACTAATTAATAAAAGCAATTACAAGAGTTGATGCGAACCTCATGATCACGCAATCCAAGATCAAGATTGAGATTTGATCCTGAAAAGACGAAATAGGTCTGATACGAGTGTGACACAATGGAAACCTGCCCAAAGGCACCAACACTATTGTAATGAAGTATAATGACGCCACGAAGCTAATTAATCTTCAATAAGTCAGATTCAGTTTGTTGAAGAACTGAAAAATACAAGAATCACTCTAACACGTTAAAACTAAAAATTCAAAAGTAATATTCATCAATGGCTGCTGAAATTTTGGTTACATGAGTTTAAATAGTTATTGAAAAATTAATCCTAATGGATCTAACATTATGGGCAGAACTGACCCACATACAAAACTGATCCCAAAACCCTAAACTGATGCGGATCAGCCCAACACCAAGCGTAATCATGCCAACGACCCATTGGAGGTGCTAGTTGGGCCAATCACAAGAGCTAGGGAAAAAAAGCTTAAAGAAGCATTGAATGGGCTTGTTCAGAATATATGGAGCAAAATGGACCTAGAGGGGCTTGGGACATTTAAGGATCATGAAGGATTGTCGCCTTTAATTCATCTAATCCAGGTCCAAGAAGAGCCCAATTCGTGTGGAACAAGGGGTTGATGTGTCTTGCCCAATACCAGCCTTGTTAGGCTTGTTTTTTTTCTTAATGCTATAAGGATAAAAAGGCAGCAATTTATTCTCCTAATTAAGTAATGAAGTAGGTCATATCTTATTTCTAAAGAGGGGAGGACTATTTAATGCTTTTCCTAACTTAGGAAGGAAAGTAATTCAATCAGCAACAAAGGAGGAAATTTGTTTTCTTATTTGTCCAAGTTAAACAAGGAACTCTAAGCTAATCAAGGACATCAAATATGGGCAGCAACACAAATTTTCAAAATCAGATTTTTCCTAGTTTATTTAGGGCTTCTTAAGGGTGACAAATTTGATTCTAGCATATTTAGGATGGTAATTTTCTGATTTTTATTATTTTTATTATTTTCTTCTTAGTTTTTGGGGTTATTGTTACTTATTTGGGTCAATTGTAAGTGGGCTTTAAAATAAATTCTACCTTCAGATCAGATTTCCTAGTCTGTTTGGGACTTCTTAATGGTGACAAATCTGATTCTAGCATATTTAGGATGGTAATTTTTGGATTTTTATAATTTTCTTCTTAGTCTTTGGGTTACTATTACTTATTTGGGTCAATTGTAAGTGGGCTTAATATAAGTCCACCTAAGGGGGGGTCTATTAGGGTTTATTTAAGTCGAGAGTTAGTATAAATAAAACCATAATCAAACATGTATGTTAGACAACTCAGATTAATAAAACTTCTTGTTAGCCGCACTTTGTGTGTGTGTGTGTGTGTTGGTGAGATAATCTCCATTCTATGGTTCTTTAAAGATATGAAAAATGACTTATCGAAGAACAACTGTCTTCGTGGCGTCATCCTTATACTTCTCGTTCGTGAATCAATATTCGTTGGGTGGGGGTCTCCGTTTCCAATAGTGCTGGTGCTTAGGTACAAGTTATCTTTGTGTCACACTCCTATCAAACCTGATTTACTTGGCTTTCCAGGAATTGGTGTCTTTGCGTGTGGGTTGCGTGACTATGTGATCACGAGGTTCACATCAATGATACGATCCAGGAAAGGTCAAATTCAAATTTTGACGTAAAATGTGCAACTATCAAGTTTTACAGCAACAATAATAATTCTCAATCCGGCCGTTGGATCGAGCTGCAATTTTAGGTGGACTCTCCTGACATGTTGTGCTACCCCGATTTAACATTTCAGGTCAATCGGAGTTTGGAAAGGTATCAAAACATGGGTCAACAGAGGCTGTACGAATTTTGTTATTTACTTCCTTTTGACTTGTGGACTTCCTATTTGGCTAGGATTCTTTCCTAAAAGGATGTGGCAGCTTATTTTGAAAATCTACTAATTCTACAAAGATCTTTAATGGGCTGTAACATAGTTTCCAAGTGTAGCAAGGATTCATAATTATTTCAGAATCTTTTTCTTACAAGGATTCCTTATTCATCCTAGCTACAAAAAGGAAAGAAGACTTTAGAATAAATTCTACCTTCAGATCAGATTTCCTAGTCTGTTGAGACTTCTTAATGGTGACAAATCTGATTCTAGCATATTTAGGATGGTAATTTTCAGATTTTTACTATTTTCTTCTTAGTCTTTGGGTTATTATTACTTATTTGGGTCAATTGTATGTGGGCTTAATATAAGTCCACCTAAGGGGGGTCCATTAGGGTTTATTTAAGTCTAGAGTTTGTATAAATAAAAGCATAACAAGACATGTAAGTTCCAATTCAGATTAATAAAACTTCTTGTTAGCCATACTTCTCGTTCGCGAATCAATATTCATTGGGTGGGGGTCTCCGTTTCCAATAGTGCTGGTGCTTAGATACAAGTTATCTTTGTGTCACACTCCTATCAAACCTGATTTACTTGGCTTTCCAGGAATTTGTGTCTTTGCGTGTGGGTTGTGTGACCATGTGATCACGAGGTTCGCATCAATGATACGATCCAGGAAAGGTCAAATTCAGATTTTGACGTAAAATGTGCAACTATCAAGTTTTACGGCAACAATAATAATTCTTAATCCGACTGTTGGATCGAGCTGAAATTTTAGGTGGACTCTCCTGACATGTTTTCCTACCTTGGTTTGAAATTTCATGTCAATAGGAGTTCGGGAAGGCATTGAAACATGGGTCAATAGAGGCTGTATGAATTTTGTTATTTACTTCCTTTTGACTTGTGGACTTCCTATTTGGCTAGGATTCTTTTTCTAAAAGGATGTGGTGGCTTATTTTGGAAATCTACTAATTCTACAAAGATCTTTAATGGGTTGCAACATAGTTTTCAAGTGTGGCAAGGATTCATAATTATTTCAAAATCCTTTTCTTACAATGATTCCTTATTCATCTTAGCTACAAAAAGAAAAGAAGACTTCAAAATAAATTCTACCTTCAGATCAGATTTCCTAGTCTGTTGGGACTTCTTAATGGTGACAAATCTGATTCTAGCATATTTAGGATGGTAATTTTCAGATTTTTATTATTTTCTTCTTAGTCTTTGGGTTAGTATTACTTATTTGGGTCAATTGTAAGTGGGCTTAATATAAGTCCACCTAAAGGGGGTCCATTAGGGTTTATTTAAGTCTAGAGTTAGTATAAATAAAGGCATAACAAGACATGTAAGTTAGACAATTCAGATTAATAAAACTTCTTGTTAGCCACACTTTGTGTGTGTGTGTGTGTGTGTGTTGGTGAGATAATAATCTCCCTTCCATGGTTCTCTAAAGAAATGAAAAACGACTTATCGAAGAACAATTGTCTTCGTGGCGTCATCCTTATACTTCTCGTTCGTGAATCAATATTCGTTGGGTGGGGGTCTCCGTTTCCAATAGTGCTGGTGCTTAGGTACAAGTTATCTTTGTGTCACACTCCTATCAAACCTAATTTACTTGGCTTTCCGGGACTTGTGTCTTTGTGTGTCGGTTGCGTGACCATGTGATTACGAGGTTCGCATCATAAACTAAAAAGACCATAACTTGATCCAAACAAGCCTTGGATCCTAGCTCAAAACAAAGTTTTAATTGAGCCCAAACATGAAAGAAAATATTTAAAATAATTAATATGTCATTAAATAGCACCGGTACTTCTTTCCTTGTGTAACTAGGATAGATAAGGAATCCTTATAAGAAAAAGATTCTGGAAGATTAATGAATCGTTGCCACTCTTGAAAATTATGTATCAGCTCATTAAAGATTCTTGTGGAACTAGAAAATTTCCAAAACAAGTTGCCACATCCTTTAAGAAAAAAGATCCTTGTCAAATTGAAAGTCCACAAGTCAAAAGAAAGTAAATAACAAAATTCGTACAACATGTTCTGACCTATATCGCAAGTCTTTTCTAAACTCTGATTCACCTGAACATTTACCCCGACATAGACAAATACCTCTGGAATCTTTTGGTAAAGTTTCAGCTTGATCCAACAATTGGATGTGGAGTTATGCTCAATAGCATAAAACTAGACGACATAAAATTTTACGCCAAAATCTGAATTTGACCTTGCTTGGGTCGTATCGCAAGGCTGAATCATATCAACAACTCCTCTCAAATTGTCTTGTAAGAAATGTATTGACAAGTTTTCATCATGTATAACTTATGTCATCTTATTGAAGTAAGATTTAAGATGGACAAAAGGGCATTGAGTTTCGGTATAATTTATGAATTCAGGTACACAAAACTTCTTCAGCACGACCACATTTGGAACACGACACATCTCAATAGCTTGAATGAGATCATATTAATCGACGTCTTTAATAGCCTTCAGTCTTACTTCTAATGCTTTTATCTTATCATACTAGATATCCTCATAGTACTTTATCTTGTTGGACTCAATAGCAGATGTATCCAAAGTTGTTGGGGCTAGTGCGGGTATAGTCGGCTGCACAAATGCCATATTGTTGCGAGGTTCTTGACCTTGACCACCTATCCCTTCTTTGAGTAATGTTGTAGCTTGAGTTTGAGCAAAGGCCATGCACAGATTAGATGGACCTTCACCAAAGATTTTTGTAAGTGTTTATGCTTAAGTAGACTAGTAATGCGAGCCATGTTGAATTTCAAGGAGTCTAACTCCTCTTGAAAATAAGCATCGCGATGGGAACATTGTTCATCCTTCATGTTTCTTCATCAAAGTCTTGTGTTATATATTCTGCAAGTTTGAATTTGGGGACCTATATTTCAACTTGTATGTGTATATATTGACACAACCAAAAGATTGAAAAGCATAAACAGGAGATTAATATAAACAAAACTTAAGCATTACAAAAATATATAGAGAGAGCAAGAACATGATCTTGATCTGAAAACCAAGATGCCTAAATGCATGGCAAATGCCTCCTTTTATAGGCCAAAATTTAGAACTATTGATTTGATGACTAATTGTTGAGTGGGTAACCACATCTTGACTTGGTGACAATCCTTATCTTCTTGTATGAACAAAACGTCATTGCTAACGTCAGAATTTGAACAGATTGTCTACATGAAAGTTCTAGGAAATTGTCTCAGCTTTCCACCAAAAAATGAATCGGTGCATTTGGACTTCTAGAACTCGAGATATGAGCTGAACACTAAACAGTGTCTGGGCTGCAGGACAGATTCTGACTTCTCTGTTGTTGCTAAGATTTGGCCTTCCAGACAGCAGAATTGAGTCTTGGACTACCATGAATGTTTTAGGCCTATGTCTTAGCTTTCTATCCATATAAACCAAATTGAAATCCAAGATCTACAGCTCCAGATATGACCCAATGACTGAACAGTGTTCCAGTTTGGACTAAACCAGCATCTCTTTTCTAAGCTTAACCCCCTCTTTGTCTTCTCAATTTCAGTAGTTGAACTTATCAATCAATCCTTTGATTTATGTGATAGGCTTGCATTTAAAATGAACATTTACCATAAATTAAAGGTATCTTATATTATTAGACATGTTATTATAAAACATGTTCTAGTTAAGGAGTTATTGATACTTCAAATGCAAAATGATGATATAAAATTTTGATAAAAATGCACTTTTAAGTACTAATCACATATGATATTTAAAATGCCAAAACATGTATGAATGCAAATGTACTCATACATTGAATATGGATTAGCCTGATCAAATAACTAATCCGTATTTTTTGTTGAATACGCGTAAAATCAATAGTATGATAAATCTGAAAAGATAATTTCCCAAGTCCTCATCTCAGTTGGATCCCGTACACGTTGGAGAGTACATTGCAAAAAGACGAATTAGAGCGCTTTTCATTAAAAAATAAAGAAGAGAGATTGTTCTTACATATAGAGAGGAATCTTTTACAAGTGGATAGACGAGATTCCTATACATCTCTATTCATCCTCAAAAGTAATACCCCTATTGGCTACATTTCTAATGAAAGTCGAAATATCATTCAAATATTCCTAGTATTTGATAGCACTATTGTTGATTAGAGAAGCCTTCACTTGCAATTCATTCACCTTTTGAGCCAACCTATAAATAAACCTGTTTGTTTGTTCTATTTTGTAATGGAACAAAGTGTTGTCTTGCAGTAGTGCATAATTGCTTGTAGCTAGTGATTCATTGTTTCTATTTAGTATCTAAAGTGTCCTTCGAAGTTCATCTATCTTTATGTTCATTTGGACATCTAATCCGTTAATATAATCCTGCCATTATCTAAATTTCTGCTTTAGTCCAACTAGTTCTTCCTTAGCCCCTAGATATTGTCCCTTCAAATTCCTTAATTCCTCCTCTCGTATTTCTAGCTCAGATTGAACCACGGTGATTTGTTCTTTTAGAGCACTTATTCTTTCCTAATAAGTTTGATTTAGTTGCTTTTCTAACTTCCCTTGGTCCATCAGTTTGAGCCGTATACTAAGCTCTCAATTTTCTATCTTATTCAATGCTGAGATTGACCAATCTTTTCTTTTTTTTCTCGGCTTCTAACCACTTTCTACCCTTTTCTTTTTTAATGATGCGATTATTTTTTTGTCACCATTTGATTTACCTTTGAAGACTTTTTTTTAAAAGTAATTAGCTCTTTTTCTATTTTCATATGTTTGTTCACCAAATCATTATATTTGCTCACCCTTTCTCTCGACTGCACTTGGCTATGTCTTTCCATTCATTAATCATCCTTTGGTTTCTCTTTCTGAGTTCCAAGTCTTGCATTAATGCAATTATCTTTTCATCCTTTTCTATTAATTATTGGTTCAAAAGGGCCTTCATCTTATTTTCTTTAAAGAGTTGGTCTTCTAAGAACTTTTGCCGACTCTTGCTATAACATAGCTCGATTTTAAACTTATCCAGCTCCTCTTTATTACTAATTCCTTTTCTTTTGGGTTCTTTGGTGAAAGATGGTCCAACTTTATAGACCGTCACTTAGTCTTGTTTTTCAGAGTTATCAAATACCCTAAAATGACCATTATTTCTCCAAATTGAATATTTAGAACTGACTTAGAATTCTATCTCTTCTTCACCTTTGTGAACCAATACAAGTTATCTCCAATCTTGTTTGATAACTTCTAATTCAACTAAAGAATCATGATCCTTAAACAAATCAATGTATTCAGCTAGACCCCGGGTTGTTGGTACATGTTGAATTCCCCCAAACTACGTAGAAACTAGTAAAGGTGAATAACTAATATAACCAGATAATCTAATCAACGAGACCCATGCTTTATATTTGTAATTCATGATATAAGAGTTTCTTACCTAATGAGCTTTCTATTTGAAATTATTGTGAGGGAGAGCTCGATATCTCTTTACCCATGCTCTTTCATCCAAGTTGCTCTAGTCTTCATTCACTACAAGCTTTAAAGGTCTCATATTCAACCACAAAAAAATTATTAAAAACCTCTCTTAGAATTTCCAAATGGCTTACCACTCATATGAACAATAAAGGAATGCAGTATCACCTTGCACCCTTTCCATGTAACCGACAATGGTTTAGTGACAGGAAAGTCTCAGCCAAGATAACTATAGTAGGGTTGCTCTTTGTTTGCTCATATTCAGTAAAAGCATTAGTTGTTTCAAAACCGATAACCCTAGCTTCTGATGGAAACAAAACTAAACCAAAGATAGCAAAGGAAACTGCTTGGTACTTTTCATCCCCTAACTTCCCTTCATCTTTGTTTATCTTAATCTTTTCAATAAGTTTCCATTAAAAACTGTAACATCCCCAACATTTAGGTAAAAATTCTTTTATAATAAATCTACTAACAATGTAATTTTTTTAATTAGTCGACAAAACGGTCGACCAATTTATTTGAAAATTCAATCGGTCGACCTGATATACCAGGACCTTATTCTTAAGTTTTGATAAGTTTCGTGTTATGTCAAACTAATAACATTTTTACTAAAATTTTGGCAAATTTTCATTTGTATTTTAGACGTCCCAAGTGTCAACATCAATCAAACAAAACAAAATAAGAAACACTTCATAACCACATGTTCATGCAAAACCAATTTATTCTCAATCTAATCATCCTAGATCTCAATATCATTGATCCACAATAACACTAAAAACTAATAATCTTTGCATTATCAATAATATTACTACACTATTATGATGATAATAATAAATCTACATTAACAATATACAAGTTAAATTAGTTACATTATTTCTACACAAAATTCAATGTTAGGTATAACATGCATTTATGACTTTAGTTAAACAATTTTCAGGTAATTAGTTACACAACAAAATAAAATATCTATAATTACAACCTTAAAAGCTAGATTATACATCATTTTAGTCCATATGTCCTAAATCTAAATAAAGGTAGCAACTATTAGCTATTCTAAACGAGCCTGTGAATTACCTGTAAGAAAATAAATGTCATTATTTAAGTCTTAAGTTTTAGTTTATCAGAACATTAAGAAATTTCATCTAGACAATATTTTAAATCATTATTATGATCATTTTAAACTTCTCATTACATTTACTCACTCATTCCCAGAACAATCTCATGAGGTTCACTACAAAATTAATCATTCTGGTATCTTCATATGAAAACCAGCAATCCAGTATTCTTTCATGACCACCAATTACTTCGGTAACCCATCTTGATTACTAATCAATCTAGCATTCCCATTTGAAAGTAAATAATCTGGTATTCCTTAACAAATACTAATAAATCCGGTCAACTCATCTTGATTGCCAATCAATTTAGCGTTCCCATTCAAAAGCCAATAATCTAGTATTTATTAACGAATACAAATTAATCTAGTTAACTCATCTTGGTTGCCAATCAATTCGGTGTTGCCATTCAGAATTCAATAATTCAGTTTTCCTTAATGAATACAAATCAATCTGGTCAACCTATTTTAGTTGTCAATATCCTTACTTTATGTATATATTTCTTTTTATGTCTACTAATAATATCACTATCCATAATTTTCATATATCAATTAATTTTACATATAAAAATAGTGGAAAAAATTAAAAGAAGAAAGTCTACAAGGTACCGTGTGCCTATCTACAACCTAACTGTGAGCAACTTTACTAGCACGTTGAATCAACTCGGCGGTCTCCCATGCATCGACAAGTTTTTCAATTAATTATTATTGTCACATAATAACATACTCCTTATTCATCATAACATTCATTATAAATCTATTTAGGTTTTTCATCGATATTTTCGAATTATCAACTACACAAGAAAAATGAACTTTATCAACTCTAATCAACTTTACACAATTCCATGAAATTTATAATCTTTCTAAAATTTTACAATTTCATCCTTTTAAGCCCAACCATTCAATTACTAAATATTTTATCATTTCAATATTTCAACTCAATCAAAATCATTATTTACATAATCACACACACATTTATAGCACAATTAATGGACACTATCATATATGTATAATTTCCCATGTAATTCTCTATGTGGTCCTATAGGCTTCCAACCTATCACTTTTCTTCATCATTCTTTCATGATTTCACTCCCATAATAACCTATAAAGGTCCTAAAAGCTCAATTTCTAAAAACTCTTCATTTCCCCAAATTTTATCTAAAGAAACGTAATTCTTTTTTGCTAATTGTTGTTCAAAATCAACTAACTCTTGTTCAAATTGATATAGATGTGTTTCAAACATCTTACCAAGTTACAAAACTTATTTCGAACATTGATTCGTTAAGACTTTCCTAAATCTTCTCTCTTTCCCTTTTCTTTCTTAACTTTCTCTCTCTAATTCAATCTTCCCTCTCTTTAATCTTTTAATTTGTAGTATGGATGTGTTTTTCTCTCTCAAAATTCACTCTTTTCACTCCTAAAATACTATTTAACCCTTCTAAGTGAAAGAAATGAAGAAGAAATGAAATGGCTCTTTCCTCTCTTGCTGCACACCGTCGAGTTATAATAGGGATGGTAGCCAAAATGGTCTGACTATTTTGAAAAACAGTCTGACCAGTAAATCGGTCTAATCATTTCGAGAAACAACTAGATCATTTTAGCTACTAGAAAAACGTATATTTTGGGCCATAAATTCTTCTTTTATCTTTTCAACTCTTTTTTCTTTTACTTCTATTATTTCATTTCATTACATTACTCAATTTTTATTGTATTTTTATTTTCAATTTATCTCGGGGTTTACATTTTTTCCTCCTACAAAAAATTCATCCTCGAAATTTAATTCATAACTGTATTTGGAAATAACTCTAGATACTTTTTCTTTATCTTTAACTCTTGTTCCCGAGTTATCTCTTCAATTTGAGAACTTTTCCAAAATATTTTTTCCATTATAATTCTTTTATTTCGGTGTTCCCTTCTCATTTCTATCTAATATTTGGATTGGATGTACTTATAAAGTCAAATCCTCTGTTATCTTTAACAGAACTAGTGGCAACACTCGAGTGGGGTCTACCTCATCCTTTTGGTATAATGATACGTGAAATACATCATGCATCCTTGACAAGTACGATGGTAAAGCCAATCTATATGCAATTGGGTCTATCCTTTGAACTATCTCAAAAGGACCAATATATATATGAGGCCAATTTTCCTTTCATCCTAAACCACAATAATATATTTCCACGGTGCATCTTTAGGAACACTCGATTTCCCTCATCAAACTCAAGGGGCCTTCGTCTTTTATCTACGTCATAACTTAATTTTGAATTTTTTCAAAAAAAATGAAAAAATGATGAAATGAATGAAGAATAAATTGAAATTTGGGTCAAGACAATATATATTGAAAGTTCGGGGACTTAATTAAAATTTGAATTAATTTAATTAATCAAATCAAGAGCTTAATTGAAGAATTAGAAGTTTGGGGACTTGAATGAACTTGAAATTAGTTTAATTAATGAAATCAGGGGCTTAATTGAAGAAATACCAAAGTTTGGGGTTGATTCGGGTTAAAATTGCAAGAAATTAAAGTCCAAGCACCATTTTGAAAATGGCACTAAAATGGAGGGGTCTAATTATAATTTACCTAGGGATTACAAAATTTTAGGACTTCAATGATCAATTTGAAAATGGCTATTCTCATTCCAAAACGGCACTGTTTCAAAGCAAACTGTTCATCTCCTTCATCTCGATTCAGCAGAAACGGCAAAGAAAGTGATAACGTCTTTCCCCCGCGATGTGCCATTAATAGTCCAATAATGGATGCTATCTTAGCGGCTGCACGATCACCACTTTGAGAGGTGCAAGGGCGTTCTCTTGCCTATAAATACGAATACAATAGGGGGATGAAAAGGGGGGAGATCAGAGGAAAAACAGGTGAAAAACATAGAGGAGGAACAACACGACGATCGAAACAAAAAAACCAGGAGGGAGAGATACGGGAACGAAGAAGAACATAGATACAAATAGAGGGGCAAAAAAACAGAGGAGGCTTTTTTAGAGATAAAAACAAGAACAAGGGATGCCGAACGAAGAAGAAACCCAGGCACAGGAGGAAACCAAGAAAACAGAGAGACAATAGGGGAAACGAAGCAAACACAGGAGAAAACCAGAACAACGAGCAAACACGGACAGACGAACGAACAAAAAAACACAAGGGGGAATTGGGGACAGGAGGACTAGGAGAAACAAAGGGAACCGGGGAAGACCAGAGAGATAGGCCACGAAACCAAGCATCACACAAGATCTACGACACCGAGAACGAGGAAGAACCAGAAACAGAGGACGAAAGACGATGAAGAAGAAGAACAGGATGGAGACTGAAGTAGATATAGAGAGAGACAGAAGGAGAGAGGTAAAAGAAGAATATAAT
>Ga0307515_10005273_pt1 | contig 26271 bp, 25 predicted proteins | sample 17_EM_MG_FD_194513 | JGI IMG/M metagenome (GOLD analysis project Ga0307515, IMG submission 194513) | Populus trichocarpa ectomycorrhiza microbial communities from riparian zone in the Pacific Northwest, United States - 17_EM | ecosystem: Host-associated > Plants > Roots > Unclassified | place... | reverse complement strand
GCGAACTCGAAGTCGCCGTGCGCTTCCTGGCCGGCGACGAAAGTGCGCATACGCATGGTGGATCTCTCCTAGATACGTCGGGAAGGGCGCGGGGCGGTCGGCTGTCCTGTCCGGGAGTGCGACCGCACCGCGAAGCGAAGTGGGGCGAGGGGCTAGCTGATCTGCACGTGGCCGCTGGTCACCCGGCGGCGGACGTTCAGGTGACCGGCGCCCGTGATGCGGACGCTGCCGGAGGTGGCGTTCACGGACAGGCGGCCCGTGGCCTGCGCCGTCGCGGCCATGCGAACGCTGCCGGAGGTGAGGTTCAGCCGGGCGAGATGGCCGCTGTAGGCGCCGACGTTGACGCTGCCGGACGTGAGGTTGATGTCCAGCGGGCCGCTCACCTCGCCGACGATGACGCTGCCGCTGGTGACCACGGCTTCCAGGTCGCCGACCCGCTCAGCGGTCAGCGTTCCGGAATTGCCGTCGTACTCCAGCCGCGCCAGCGTGCCCGCGACGACGGTGTTCGCGCTGTGCGTGCCGATCGCGGCCACCGACCGCGCGGGGAGATACACAACGGCGCTGATCGGCGTCACCGCGTCCCCGGCCGGGCCGGTGGCGGTGACCTCGCGGCCGTTGACGAACACCTTGCCGCCGCCGTGACCGGTGATGTGGACGTTGCCGTTGACGATCTGCACGCCGTTGCCGCCGGAGAACGTCATGGTGTTGCCGCCCACGCGGATGGTGGTGCTTCCGCCCATGCCGCCAGCGATGTCCGGGACGCGGACCCTGAGGTTCTGCCCGGTGAGGCTGACGGTGGTGTCGCGGATCGCGTCGGCAGACGGGCCGGAGGTGGCCTCCGTCGTCAGCACCATGCGCGCTTGCTTCAGCTCAGGGTCGACGACGACGCGGATACTGCCGGTGTTCATCGCCAGATCCAGGGCGATCGGGCCGACGACGTCCACGGGGATGATGCGCTCGGTCATGGAAGAACTCCTGACTGCGTCGGGATGGGAGACCGGGCGCGGCGGGCTGTCCTGTCCGGGAGTGCCGCCGCGTCGGGAATGCGGGCCAACTCCCCTCACTCAGAGGGGAGTTGGTGCGAAGTAGTGCGCTGTCTCCTTCGGGAACACGGGCTCCCGTTTCAGGCGTATGGAGACGTGACCTTTCGGTCTGAGCCCTCCGGTTGACCAGGGATCCGGGTCCCTCGACCCGCTCTGTCCCGGGCCCCTTGTCGTGCGCTCGTTCAGCCCGCCGAAGCGACCCGAACGAGAGGAACATGTATTACGTGTTCCTCATCTTGCAGAGGGAGGTTCGCTCCGTCAAGCCCTTCGGCTGTTGGAGGTCTGCGAGTCCCTCGCGCTCGATGTACCTACAGACTGGCGTCGGCAGCGACGACGTTCGACTTCGCGATTGCGCGGCTCAGGTCGTTCTTAGCTACCGTGAAGTCGAACCAAGTCGTCCCAGGAAGTCGGAGGTTGGCATGGCGAACGAGCGACTGCGCGGCGCGATAGTGGACTTGGGCCTGACGCTCGATGAGGTCGCCGAACGACTCGGGGTCGCGGCCAAGACAGTCGAGCGATGGATCAACGAACCTGAGCGCAAGCCATATCGCCGATTCCAGTTCGCAACCGCATCGCTGTTGAGGTGCGAGGTGTCGTACCTGTGGCCGGACGAGCGCACGTCAGCCGAGGTCGCGGCCGCCGGCAACGCGGAGTTGGTCAGGCTCTATCCACACCGCTCCGTCGTGATGCAAACCCTCTGGACGAACCTCTACTCCAAGGCGACCCGTCAGTTTGACCTGCTGGTGTACTCCGGGTTCTGGCTCACGGAAGACGCGTCGTTCCACCGCATCGTGAAAGAGAAGTCGGCCGAGGGAGTGCCCATCCGCTTCATGCTGGGAGAGCCCACGTCGCCTGCCGTGGCCGCGCGCGGCGAGGACGAAGGGATCGGCGCTGCGATGGCAGGCAAGATTCGAAACGCCCTCATCAACTACGGCCCGCTCTTCCGCCTGCCCGGTGTCGAGTTCCGCCTGCACGGCACCACGCTCTACAACTCGATCTATCGGGCCGATGACGAGATGTTGGCGAACGGCCACCTCTACGGAGTCGGTGCCTACATGGCCCCCGTGCTCCACCTACAACGGGTCCCGGGCGGTGAACTCTTCGACGCCTACGCTGAGAGTGTTGAGAAGGTGTGGGAGTCAGCCCGTCCGATCTCCTCACCCGCCGATTGGGAAGGCACGCGCTGATGAGCCGGATCGACTACTTCCGCGACCCGAACGCCCCCAAGGCCAACTCAGTGGTCCCCTCGGTGACGGCGGTGGTCCGGGACGATGCGGGACGCCTGTTGCTGATCCACAAGACGGACAACGACCTTTGGGCCCTGCCCGGTGGTGGCCACGACATTGGTGAACGCATCGCTGACACGGTCGTTCGTGAGGTCAGGGAAGAGACCGGCATCGACGTTGAGGTCGACGACGTCGTGGGGCTCTACACCGACCCTCAGCACGTGTTGGCGTACGACGACGGCGAGGTCCGGCAACAGTTCTCCATCTGCTTCCGGGCCCATCCGGTCGGCGGTTCGCTGCGCACAAGTAGCGAGTCGAAAGAGGTCCGCTGGATCGATCCGGCGGACCTTGACGGACTGGACATCCATCCTTCGATGATGCTGCGCATTCAGCACGGCCTCGATGACACGCGGCGCGATCCCTACATCGGCTGACCACCAACGGAGGCTTTGGCCATCCGGTCCCCGACGCGCTTCGACGCTGCATGGATCTCGGGGGCCGCGCGCTGAATGAACCGTCCGACGATCGTGTCCGCGCCGTATCGCTGCACGATCTCATCCAGCCGCTCAGCCGCCGTCGTCTGTGTCCCGTCCGGCGTCGTCGTCATGTCGCAGTACAACAAGGCGTCTACCAGGTCGGGACGCTCTGGGTCGAACTCGCTCTCAAGTTCCTGACGGAGTCCGCGTTCTTCCGCTTCCAGCAAGGCACAAGAGTGATGGGCCACGAGACGAACAACCCGCTCGTCCGCGCCTTCCTGATCCCTGAGGAACCGCGCGCCGTCCAAGGGGTGGAAGCCGGTGGCAGCAATGGCCGGCGAGTAGCCGATGTCATGCAGCACGGCCGCGGCTTCCAGTAGCTCCGCGTCCTCTCCCAGGATCGGGCTCAGGGAGCGAGCGCGCTTGGCGACTCCTAGCGAGTGCTCCCACCGGCGCGGCAGCGGTTCGGAGAGCAGCGATTCAGAGAGCGTGTACGCCCACTCAGTCAGTCCCATGGCGGCCAAGACTACGGCCGGGCGGCGGGAGTGGGGAGAGCGCGCACGGTTCGCCCCTTGCCGTGCACGGTGGCAAGCAGACCGTTCCCCTCCATCTGCGCCAGAACGCGGCGTACGGCGGTCCGGGACGCGTCGAACCGCTCACACAGCTTCGCTTCGGACGGGTACGTGTCCCCGACCGAGAGCGAGTCTTCTTCGATCACGTCCCTCATGCGCTCCGCGAGCGACCGTCGGTCGCCTCCTCGGACCACGCGCCACCCAATCCCGGGAGCAGACTCGACAAGCCCGTCAACTTCGAGAAGTTTGAGCGCGCGGCGGATCGTGTTCCGGGAGACACCATGCAAGTCCATCAGGTCGGCCTCTGACGGCAAGGCGTCGCCACCTTGCTCCGCCTGAATCCCGTTTCGCAGCGTCTCCGCAATGACCAGGTAGGTTCCGCGCGGGCTGGTCTCCGGCACTTCGGCTCCTCTCGCGTCGCTCCATCGCTCAACGCCAAGGATCCCACGGTCGCGACCACTCAAAGGGTGGCCCCTGGTGAACCGAACCCTCCCACCCGCAGCCCGTAACAGGCATGTAGCAACCTCGAATCCCGAGGTTCGCGCGGATGCGATGCGGGGAAGTTTTCGCCACTGCTCTTCATATATCGCAGCGGAGGTAATTAGATGATGCTCGCCTTTAGTCCCGATTGGGGAACTGTTCCAGCATGGTTCGGCGGCCTATCTCTCGTGCTCGCCCTCATCATCTTCATGAAGGATCGAAGTGCAGGGGAGCGCAAAGATGTTGACCTCGTCGGGGCATGGTGGGAAACGAATTGGGAGATCCGGACCCCCACGGACGAAACGGGCAGGGTTGAAACCGGTACCGTGAAGGTTCATTTCGGAAATTCTGGAAATCTGCCCATCGAAATTGTACAAGTGGCGGCTGAAGTACGTACTCGATGGTTAGTGCGAGACCTCGATCAGTGGGATTACGAACCTGATGGAAGGCCGAGAAGTAGAAGTTGGACTATCAAATCAGGGACCGAGTCTCAGCAATACTTCATGTCGAATGTGCGAGTACCCCCGCAAGAAAAGATTGAACGCGATTTCCCCATCGACGTGGGACACATGGCACCCGAGCACGCTGACCAACTTTCTTTGGAAGATGGAATAACATGCAAAATTCTATGGATGCTAATTGTCGATAACGTCGGTCGCCGTTGGGAAGTGTGTCCAGGCGTGGGGCGACGGGCGAGAAGGATCCGATGGTACAGCCGTAGACATGAGTTCCAACCTCACCAGTGGTGAGGACCGGAAAAACCGAATCGAGTAGAACCAGGGTACAGCGGGCCTCTGTAGTCTTCGACGATCGGAGGATTCTGTGATACAGAGGGCGGTTCTGTCATCTACACGATGACATCAAGCTGAATGAGATGCACCGCGCTAATCGGGCGGACTCTCAGGAGTCACACGCGGAAGTGTGCCGACAGATCATCGAGCAAGTCGAGGTAGTCGCCGAATCCAAGCCATCCGTTTACGGCTTGGCTCCCGTGCAAGCTCGCGTCGATCATTCGCTCCCGCAGCGCGGCCGGGTTCTTGGGCTCACCGTTACGGAAGTGCCAGCGATTCCCATGGGCACAGGCGTTGCGCAGATGCCGGGTGAACTCTAGTAGAGAACTGTTCTTGTCCCGGAGACCTGCTTGCTCGATCGCGTCACCGAGACGAGTCACGCCATGCATGACCGTAAAGGCCAGAGCGTCGCCCCGGAGGCCAGCACCGGGGATCGCAGTCGCACTGCGCAGGACATCGCCCAGTCGCTGCGAGGAGTGCTGAGTGCCGTCCTGGCGCGTCACGATGACCGGCGAGTTGGCGGACTGACCGTAGCGCTTGAAGACATCAAGCAAGGGCAAAGCAGGGTCCACCAATGGCACAAGCGCAAGGTTGACCCCTGCGAACGCCACCTTGAACTCAGCAGCCATCTGCGCGATCCGGGCCCCATCAGTATTCATACGCACCATCCTGTCGCAGCCGGCAACAAGACTCACATAGGCATTACCGCCAGCGGCATCAGACGCCCAAGGTGGAATTTGCTCCCGTCGCACCCTCCGCAGGTAGCGGCTGATAGTAGTCCAGGGAGAAGCTGCTGCGCGTGAACGGACTGGTCTTTGTTCCACTAAATCCAGCGAATTGCTTAACTGCCTCAGCCGTCAGGACTTGGACTCCATTTATTTCAGCGTCGGTATACCTGGCCCTAGCAATGTCCCAGAGGCTCGACATCGCCGTGATAACCGCATGGGTCTGAACAATCGTCTGCTCAGCATCAACCCACCGGGTAGTCCGCCGCCACAGCCGGTCCTTGTTGTCTTTAGTCTCGATCTCAAGGTAACTCAAGCTCGGGCCACCGCCACCGAACGATGCCCCGGTTTGTTCATCCGTCATGACCAAGCTAGCCGGACCCGAAAGCACTGCAAGGCCGTGCTTAGCCGAGTTGTAAAGGTTACTGTCACTCAGCAGACGCTTCGCAACAAGGCGTAGGAATCCACCCGTTGTATCAATGTGCACCTTCAGCTCATCATCCGACCCATCGCTGATGCGCCCCAAGAAGACCCGACTAATATTCTCCGCAGGGATAGGATCGTCTCTAAGCTGGGAAACTCGCTTCTTGAATACCTTGAAATTCGTTAGACCCGCGCACTCCAACCAGGGACACGGCTGTCCCTCGGCATGGGCGAAGTACAGACGCAAGAGCGCCTCGGATGCATGATGGAGGAGAACTTCAGCTTCAGTGGAAACGAAGGCTTGCAGCGATGCCGCGCCCTCGTCGGTGGGCTCGCTTTCTTGCTGCCGGACGGTAACTTCACCGTAGCGGAGCCCTTCGGCCAACATGGCATCGAGTTCACGCGGCTTAGCTGCGGCCAGAATCAGCAGATCCAACCGTTTGCGGAAATAGTCCGCAGGATCAGAGCCGTAGAAAGATCGGTTGAGATCAGGGAACTGTTCCGACGCCAGGTTCTCGTTGGGATCGACATGCACCACGGCCAAGCCTCCTCTCAGGCTATGGACACTGTACGCAGCTCGACGGCAACCGGTACTCCATTTTTTGGGGAGCCTCCCCAGCTCCCGTTGCTGCCTGTCCGCCCCGCGTCTGGCCCATGTCGGCCCGTCTCGTTCATGTGAGTGCAGAGCAGTCCAGAGCCGTTCACCCAACTCGCACTCACCGAGCGAGTACGAGGTCGAACGCCTTTGAAAAACACGAACTCCCCTTGGTCAGAACCCACAAGCCTGCGGCACGTGACCTCCTGTTGATAAGTCGGGTCTAGTCAAAGTTTCCCATGCCGTTGCGTTGACACCTCGTCAATCAGAAGTGCGAAGAGTCTGCATCATACTTTGAACTTCTCTTGCCGCATTCCAGACGGGTCCGGCACCATCATTTCGCGGAACGGAAAAAGCCGACTCATGCGCCGCGTTGAAATCATCCAAGCGTTGCATTACCGTGTCGTATTCACTCATATCGAACGGAGCGGTCGAGCCGTTGGCTTTGTAATACTCGATGACCTCTTTCATCACTGACCCGGAGGTATTGGGATCGTGGTAAGTTTGCGCCCAGTCTTCGAATGCAGCCTCAGCAAATTCGTCGCGCACAGAATCCAGCATCCCCAGGGCCTGCGAAACCTCGATTCCAGTGTCGTAGCTCTCAATAGAGCGCAGGAAGTCTTCCGCCTCTTCGATCAGATTCCAGTCACTAAGATCCCCCATAATCCATTCGACAGCCCAGGAAATGCAATTGAAGAGGACGTCCCCACCCATAGGGTTATCCTGAGCCAGGGTCCGCAAGAGCGCATGGAGCTCCGTTGCGTCTGAAGCGTTCAATACTGTTTCTTCGTCGGAAGCCGCCTCAAGACCCAACTGTAGGATAATCTTCGAGTTAAGATCTCTGCCCATCTCTAGACACAGCCAAGCGCGATGCACGTAGTTCTTTCCGCTCTGATTTCGCAGATTGACGGGCTCAGCGTAAAATGTGCTGGCCGCGATCTCCTCTAGCGACTCGCGGAATTTCCTGTACTTCTCGACCATAGGACCTCCGCCAGACGCGGGGAATACAAGCCAAAGAGATTCCAGCTGCTCAAATCTTTTCACTAGCGATATCAGAGAAGCCACCTCCCCCATGTCCGACTGCACATAATTCACAAGGTAGTCCCGGACGGATGGGTTATGGAAGCCGATATGAACCTTTCCGTATTTCTCCGAACTCTTCAACATGGTTCCATCGAGGATGTCCAGTGCCCTACGCAAGTCGCGCGAGGACTCGCCACACTCCGTCCAGATTTCCTCCAGGGTATCTAGACGGACATCCGACATAAAGGAAAGGGCAAGCTTAAGTAGCTTCAGGGCAGTCTCACCGAGCTGATTTCTTACGATGTGATCCCAGATTCGATGCGGATCTTTCAGGTTGGCCATCAGGTCATCGACTAGCGACTCGCGTCGACCTGACAGCCATCCGGATTCCGCGAGAGTCAGAGCAATGATCCGTGGGTTGAAATTTCGATGTCCGATGATTGGACGATAGACGCGCGGGTCGGCAAAGGATTCTTTGACATCCTGCGGCAACGGCGCGCTATAGACATGATTATAGAGAATGGTAGCCCTGGCTTTGTATGTGTAGTCTTCGAGATCGATAACACACGTGTGAACGTCGAACGAATGCCTGTCAAGGCGCTCGTACCGCTGCCGAGCCTGAGCAAGGATGTATTCGCGGGTCGTAAGAATGAACCGCTTATTCGGGCTGTTTGAAACGCGCTTCATCAACGACAGAAGACGGTTATCCTCATTCTTTCCGAGCTTCTCATCGAGAGTAGTCTGCCCGAGAAAGTCATCGTAGTAGAATACTTGAGCCAATTCGTCGTCCCACAGGTGATTCGCTTCCTCGACATCCTCCGAAATCTCTACAAGTTCATACCCCGTGGCCATGTAGTGAGCACTGAGAACCTGACTAAGCGTCGTCTTCCCGATACCGGGAATTCCGGCAATCACGCACACATGCCTGCTCTCTAGCACCTCCAGGGCTCTTTCATGGCTAGGATTCGCAGCGTAGGTACGAAGTGTGCTTCTGAACTCTCGCGCCAACTCCTGGGATCTCGTGACGACATTCTTCACCAGCAATGCGTTGAGAACAGATGCACTCGTTAGCCAAAGCCTTAGGTGCCTACGAACAATGTGGCCACGCTTTCGCAGGAGCGCGTCTATCTCTTCCTTTCCATAAATATCACCGGGAGTTTTCACATAGGGCTTCAGTGCTTCAAATAGCTTATCCTTAGCGTCTTTTGTGAGTGAAACGGATGTCGCGAGAATGTAGCGCTGCGGATTTAGCTTCGCAACCTTCTTTGATTCGACATTCTGAATGTGTTCGATCAATTTCGCTCGTCCGGACCTGTGCCAATGCTTGCACTGCACGATGAGCGAATCTCCTGCTGGGCGGAGGTGACGCAGGTCGACCCCTCCGTCTGCACCAACGGCGAAAATCTCAAGCCGCAGGCCAAGCTCTTCTTCGAGTAGGTCCTTACAAACAGCTTCGAAGTCGAAGTCTGTCAGTCGACTCAGGTCGAACGTCTCCATGCCACTCCCCTGTTGGCGCCAACTCCAGTATCGGGCCGTGGGCGGCAACTGTCGCAACGATGGCGACACTTGACCTCTGGACGGTGTCGACAGGCTCGGTGCGGGGCAGCGATTCGTGTGGCGGTTCGCCTTGGAGAGCCGCCTGCGTCTGCAACGTAGAAGCAGTTGGATGGCCCAGAGACACTTACCTCAGGAGGAGAGGCCATGCCCATGTCTCACGCGGAGATCTTGGTACCGGCGGAGAGTGCTGGTGGTTCGTGGAACATGAGATGGCGACTCAAGTGTCCAGCCTGCGGCAACGACGCGGTTGACCGAGCCGATGAGGCCGACGACCACGAGGCGGTGACCGTGCAGCCTGACCGGGACGACTATGAGAGCCCGCTAGATACACGTGGCGGCTACGTACGCGTCGACCTGACGTGCAGCGATGGACATGGCTTCGCCTTCATCATGGGCAATCACAAGGGGGCGGAGTTCGTAGGTGTCGTCCCTCGGGTCTGAGCCGCTCGGTGTCCTGGTCTTTGTCCAGTGCACCGACGGCCGCCATGGTTCACCGCCGTACGCGCACACCGTCTGACCTGCTGCTCCGTGAACCCGCCTAGACGCCCCCGGACGGCCATGCGGAGATAGAAGGAGTGTTGAGGTGATCCTTCACGAACACGTCCGGATCACGCCCTGACCAGCGCGGACAATTCTGGAGGCAGGGTTCCCCACTGCCGATCTTCCTGTCACCGTGGAGGCATGACGTATGACTTACCAGTACGCATCGTCGGCGAACGCATAGTCACCAATCCCGGGATTGGGCCAGTGCCGACAGCATGGCTTCCGCTGCACGGAGAGGTCATCGCCGAGTTCCCGCCCCGGAAGGGCATCGGCCGTTGGCTGCACGAGACGGTGGAGATTCGTTCCCCAAGGTTCAACGGTGAGCAATGGAACCTGCCACGCAGCAGTCTCGTGCGGCTGGTGACAGCGGCGGTCGATCGGTACGGGTTCATCGTGCTCTGGCGAGACATGACGACGCTGTCGCAGTGCACGAGCATGTGCTTGAAAGCAACAGGCATCGAATGCCAGTGCTCATGCCTAGGAGCGCACCATGGCCAGGATGCCGCAGGCTGGTTCGAGAGGGTTGGGGACGCTGTGGTGGCCGACCTTGGCGAGTACATCCGTACAGGAGTCGTCTACGGCGCGAGAGGCAGCGACGCGAACGCCGTGGTCTATGACGGCGAACTGGCGGGCGAACGCTACTGCGTCGATCGCATCGGCCGGCAGAACTGGCCGACGGCCGCGCAGTTCATGTGCGCGAGCTGCATGACCGTGCGCGCGACCGTGTGGGACCACTGCCACACCCACGGCTTTGTACGCGCGCCGCTGTGCAATCGCTGCAACACACGCCACTGGCGTGGATGGCAGCCCCAGTACGGCCGAGCACCACACAGCCGCAACCTTGATGACAGCTACTACCGTCAGTGCCCCAAGCATGCCGACACGTGGAGGCTGTGCAGTGCATAGCTCCCTCGCGTGCCCTTCCTCGGCGAGGCACCGTCCAGGACAGCCACCCTGACTCCGTCTCAGTTTCCGTCTCGTTCATAGTCGTACGCGACCATCCGGAACCGTTCACCTGGTGCCCTCATGTAGCGCACGCACACGGAATTGAACGCTCTTGAACTCTTCCAGATCGAGCCCTGCCCAGCCCGGACAAACCTGCAAAGCGAGTTACGCGGGTTCGATTCCCGCCACGGCCTCTGTAGCTGGTGCGACCAGCGGAGATGGGCAGGGCTGACCGGGCGGTGGGTCAGAGGGCGAACTCGACGGGTTCCTTGCCCTGCGTGACGAGGCTCTTCCACAGGTCGCTGGGGTTGCCGGTGGCGGCGTTGCGGAACTCCTCCCAGTACCAGTCGGCGCCCAGGAGCTGCTTGACTCGGGGTACGGCGACTCCGTCGGGTCCGGTGTAGTAGCGGACCTGCTCGATCCTGCCGTCCGTGACCGCCTGGTAGATGGCCTTCGCGGTCACGGCCGGGCTGGAGCCGGTGCCCTGCATGCCGAAGAAGCGCTGCATGCCGGACTGGTAGTCCTCGGGGATGTCGCCCGCCTGATCGATCTTGGTGAAGATGCGGGTGGCGTGGGCGCCCGGGAAGACCGCCTTGACCGAGACCCCGAAGTCCGCCATCTCTACGTTGAGGCCCTCGGAGAAGGCCGCGACCGCGGCCTTGGAGGCGGCGTAGACGGCGGTGTAGGGGTAGCCCTGGTCGGCGCTGATCGAGGAGATGTTGACGATCACGCCGGAACGCTGCTCGCGGAAGTGCGGCAGGAAGGCTTTGGTCAGGGCCATCAGGCCGAAGACGTTGGTCTGGAACTGATCATGGATCTGCTCCATCGAGGCGGCCTCGACCGGGCCCATGTGGTAGTAGCCGGCGTTGTTCACCAGCGCGTCGATGCCTCCGAACCGGGCGGCGGCCTGTTCGGCGAAGGCGGTGTCGGCACCCTCGTCGTTGACGTCGAGCAGGAGGGTCTTCACGTTCGGTAGGTCGTCATGGATGGCGAGGTCCGTCTCCTTGCGGACGGTCGCCACGACGTTCCAGCCCTGGGACGCGAACAGGCGGACGCTGTCGCGGCCGAAGCCGGAGGTGGTGCCGGTGATGACAACGGTGCGGTTCATGAGGGGGACTCCTTCGTGACGTTCCGTGCCGGATCGGTGGATGTGCGTCCGCGCTCGGCTCGATCCGCCGGGGCTCGGGCCACCGAATTTTCAGACCAGCGGTCTCTTACGAGATCAGGGATTCGGCCCATTTCAGACCGGCGGTCTGTTGTGATGCATTCAACTTAAGGCACCGGCGGTCTGATGCCAAAAGACCGGGAGTCTGTAATATGTGGGCATGAATACTTTCCAGCGTGCGCGCAGCGAGGAGCAGCGGGAGATCAGGCGGCGGGCGATCCTCGACACGGCCGCCGCCATGCTCGACGAGATGCCGGTGAGCGCGGTGAGCCTCAACGAGCTGAGCCGTCGCGTCGGGCTCGCCAAGTCGAACGTGCTGCGGTATTTCGAGTCCCGCGAGGCGGTTCTGCTGGAGCTGCTGGACCACGCCTGGAAGCAATGGATGGCCGACCTGCCCGACCTGCTGACCGCCGGCATCGACGCGGAGGCCGCGGTGGAAGAGCGCGGCGAGCAGTTCGCCGCGGTGGTCGGCGACTCCCTCGCCGAACGCCGCATGCTGTGCGACCTGCTCAGCGCACAGGCCGGCGTGCTGGAGCACAACGTTTCCCCAGAGGTCGCCGCCCGCTACAAGAGGGCCGCCGTCGCCAACGTCGACGCGCTCACGGCCCTCGCCCGCGTTCACCTGCCCGAGCTGGGCGATCGCGCTCAGCAGCTGGCCGCGTCCATGATCATGGTGATCGGTGCGGTGTGGACCCACGCCCGCCCGTCGCAGGCGATGCTCGCCGCCTACGAAGCCGACCCCTCGCTCGCTGTGCTGAAGATGGACTTCGCCATCGCCCTGCGAGAAGCGCTGGCCACCCTCACCGTCGGCACGCTCGCCCGCACTTCTCCCTGAATCCCACCCCCAGCCCAAAGCCACCCCTCTCATGCCTGGGAGCAGCCATGCGCGTCATCATCTTCGGAGCGTCCGGAATGGTCGGACACGGCGCACTGCGCGCCTGTCTCCTCGACGAGGCCGTCACCGAGGTCCTCGTCGTCGTCCGCAGCCCTCTTCCGCTGGACCATCCGAAGCTGCGGCAGATCATCCACACCGACTTCACCGACTACACCGCCGTCCAGGACCAGTTGACGGACCTGGACGCCTGTTTCTTCTGCCTCGGCGTCTCCGCCCTCGGACGCGGTGAGGAGGAGTACACCCGCGTCACCTACGACTACGCCCTCGCCGCCGCCCGTGCCCTGCACGCCGCGAACCCCTCGCTGACCTTCGTCTACGTCTCCGGCGAGGGCACGGACAGCACCGGCGGGAGCCGCCAGATGTGGGCCCGCGTCAAGGGCCGCACCGAGAACGACCTGCTCGCCATGCCGATGCACGCGTACATGTTCCGCCCCGGCTACATCCAGCCCGTCAGCGGCGCCACCTCCCGCACCCCGGTCTACCGCGTCCTGTACCGCATCACCGGGAGCCTGTACCCCCTCCTGCGGCGAGCCTTCCCCCGCCATGTCACCACCACCGACGCCGTCGGACACGCCATGCTCGCCGTCACTCGACTGAAAGGCGCCGGCCCCACGGTGCTGCACAACCCCGACATCAACCGCCTCGCCGCAGTCGAGCCCGGGCAAGCGCCAAAGCCTTCGCACTCCTGATTGTCCTGGAGGCCGCTCCCGGCACCCCGAGGACCTGAGGACGCCCGCTGCCCTACCGTGGCGCCATGAGCGATCACTCCGAGGGGCCTGTCACACCCGTCGAGGCCTATGAACCCCCTTACTACGTGGCCGTCTTCACCACGGTGCGAACTCAGGACCAGAGCGACTACAGCGAGACCAACGCCCGCATGGAGGACCTGGTGAAGGACATCCCCGGGTACCTGGGGATGGACCACGCCCAGACTCCGGGCGGGCTGGGCATCACCGTCGGGTACTTCCGCGACGCCGACGCCCTCACGGAGTGGCGGACCGACGCCGAGCACCGCGTGGCGCAGAAACGCGGGCGAGCCCAGTGGTACGAGAGCTACACGCTGCATGTGGCGAAGGTGGAGCGGAGTCACGGGTTCGTGCGGGCGCAGGTGCCGCAGGACCCGCAGAGCCCTGCGGCAGGCTGACCGGCCGAAGTCCTGGACCGAGGACGTGAAAATCGTACGCGTGTGCGGCGATCGGACCCCTATGATCACTCAGCCCCGGCGTCCGCCGCGGCCGCACCCGCCTCCGAGACAGGCCGAAGTCGATGACGAGTACCGCCCGCAGAGCTCCCCGGATCCTTGTCCGTTCCGCGCAGCTGGCGATAGCTGTGTCCGCTGTGGCGGACGTGTTCCGTGCGGCGGCGGTCCGGGATCAGTACGTGGACCGCTCGGACGCATCCGAGTCGGGCCTCATCTCCATGGTCTTCGTCTATCTGACGACTCTCGCGATCGTGCTGTTCCTCGTGTGGCTCACCCAATCCCGGCGCAACGCCCAGGAGTTGATGCCCGGGGCCGCGGTGCCGAGTCGGGGCCGGACGATCGGCATGTGGTTCATTCCGCTGGTCAACCTCATTGTTCCTCGCGGGATCATCCTCGCCATCGGACGCGCGAGCTCCGCGTCCTGGGAGGAGAAGCGGGGCACGACCCTGGTGAACGCGTGGTGGGCCGCCTGGGTCGGGCACGGGCTGGTGCTCACGGTCGCGAGCCGGGTGGCCCCGGGCTCGATGGCCTTCCTGGTGGTGGAGGAGGCACTCATGATCGCGGCGGCCGTACTGGCGGGGCTCGTGATCGAGCGCATCACGGCGTTGCAGAACGCCGCACTCGGTGCCACCGTTCCGGCCGAGCCCCTCGCCCAGGCCTGAGGTGCTTCCCTTCCCTGCCCTCGGTCGAACTCCCTCAAGACGCCCGAACTCCCCCAAGGCGCCTCGGACTTAGCCCTCGCTCACAACCCGCGCCCGCCACAGATCCCGCAACAGCGCGATCTCCGCCATGTGGTGGATGAACTCCAGGTTCGCCCCCGCCACCACAGCCGCATACGGGTCGTCCGGGTCGGACCCGTACGGGTACTGGGAGAAGCCGATCGCGTCCAACTGGTCCTCCGTGACCGTGGCCACGGCTGCGCGCCAGCGGTCGATCACCGGCCAGAAGCGTTCGAGAGTCAGGGCCGCCGAGGGACTGAAGTCGACCATCCGCTTCGGATCCTGGCGCCGCTCACCGAACGCCCACTCCCACGCCCCCGCGAACTGGAAGTGCAGGTGCCCCAGTCGCCACGCGATGGTCGTGATCGAGGTCGTGTCCGGTTCCGGCTCGCCCGTGTGGGCCAGGATCTGCTCGACCCGCTCGACGCTCACGCTCCAGTCGTCGGCGATCTTGGCAACCGTCATACCGTCGGCGGCCTGGCGGGCCACCTCCGCGTACTCGCTCGCCGGGATGTCCGCCACGCCCAGGTCGAGCACCCACTCCCCCGGCCCGAACGCCCTCGGTGTCACCGCCTCGCCGCGACGCCGGAGCGACCAGCAGTCGGGCGCCGGCTCCCACAGGTACTCCTCGTCGCCGAGCCCCGTCAGCCGGACCTCGGCCATCTCCCGGGCTTTGTCGAACTGCTCCAGCAGCAGGCCCAGTCGGTCGGTCCCCATGTGTGGTCCCCCCATCGCGGTGCGGTCAGGCGGACCGTAACGGCTCGGCCCACTCGGCGCGAACGAATTCCTCGGCCGCCCACGCGCGCGTCACAGCACCCCGCCCGCCTCGTCCCGGAACGCCTCCGTCCAGTAGTGCGGGTGGCGGCCGGACCCCTGGGTGTTCCGTCCCGTCGGGTCCACCGCCGCCAGCGTCTGGAGCATCGTCGTCGCCAACTGGTCGTACGCCTCGGCCGTCAGCTCGCCCGACAGGTCCGCGTCGATCGCCTTCTCGCGGTGAAGCAGCCACAGGGTGAAGGCGAGGGTCGAGACGTCCGTGTTGAGGGGAGCCAGTGTCGCTTCCGGCTCGCTCCAGGTCAGGACCTCGCCCGTCGCACCGTCCACCACCAGGCTGTTGTCCTCCAGGAGGTAGCCGAGGCGGATCAACTGGTCGGCGTGGGGCGGGAGTTCCTCGGCGGGCTCGTCCTCGTAGAACTCGGTGAGGGTGGGGAGCGGGACGTCCGTGTCCAGGTGGAAGAGGAACGCGTCCTCGGGCAGGCCCGTCTCGCGCAGGAAGCGGCGGGTCGGTTCGTGGGTGAGGGTGGCGGGGAAGTCGACCTCTTCGAAGCGCGCGACCGTGCCCTGGCCGAACTCCTGGTCCAGCAGGCGGGCCGGGATGTCCAGCGCCAGGCCTGACGTCGTGCCCGGGCCGGCGACCAGCGCCAGCGGGCGGATCAGTGCCGCCGCCTTCCAGAACGGGGGCACCTCGCCGGCCGTCCCCGACTCGAACACCGCGAGGAGCTGGCGGGAGGCCTCCGCCGCCGTCTTCGTGCCGTGCCGACCCTCGTAGGACGCGAACTGGCCGCGCAGGCCCGTCAGTTCGTCCGTCGTCGTCGTGAAGCGGGCCAGCGTCTCGATCGACGGGGCCAGCGGGCCGGTCTCCATCAGGTCCGGGCGGTCGTGGAAGAAGTACGTCGTCGCGATCTCACCCGTCTCGCCGTCCAGCAGGATCGACTCCGCCTCCGCACCACCGGGGCCACGGAGCGCACCTATCACCAGCTGATCCCGGAGCTCCCGCGCCAGTGGGCCGGGGTCGCCCAGCGAGTCCGCGACCGTCCGCAGGCCCTCCCTGCGCAGCTCCTCGAACGTCAACAGGCCGCTGTCACCCGGCAGTCCGGGTCCCGTCAGCCAGCGGCGCGTCGACGCGTGCGTGATGTACGGATCGAGGTCGTCCTCGGTCAAGGTGATCGTGGACGTGGTCGTCATCGTGGTCATGGTCGCCGTAGAACCGGCGTAGGTCCTGCTCATTGTTCGTTCCCCCGTGCGTGAATCTTCCCCGTGTGCCACCGGTGTCCCGCTGTCTCCCCACTGCCCAAAACCCTACGCGGCACCACTGACAATCGCCCTGACCAGCGAAAACGCCTCACAGAGCGCGAGAGGACGCGAAACGTCCGAAACGTCCTCACCTCATCAGACGCTCAAACCACCCGCGAACGTTCCCGTCCCTCGACGATCGCGTCCACCGTCTCCCCCACCGTCAGCCCGGAGCTGTCCAGCCACAGGCCGATGCGCGGGGTCTCCGTCCGCAGGGCGCCGTCCAGCTCCTCGACCGTCCACGCGCCGTAGCCGTTCTTCGCCCGGCCGGCCTCCCGTGCCGTCACGGTCGCCGGGGTCGGTGCGAGGACGATCACGTGCAGCGGGCGGGTGCGGATCAGGTCGACGTACGCCGGCAACTCCGCGCCCAGCACCACGTCCTGGACCACCGCGGTGAACCCGGCCTCCGCGTACGCGTCCGCCGTCGCCGCCGACAGCCGGTACCGCAACCGGAGTTGGGACTCCCCCTCACCGCCCGCACCGGGGACGTACTCCTCGCGCCCCGAGACGACCATCCGCCGGAAGACGTCACCCCGGACATGCGCCGCCCTCGGCAGCCTCTCCGCCAGCGCCTGCGCGACCGTGGACTTGCCCGCGGCCATCACGCCGGTGATGAGGACGACGCCCTCCAGCAACGTCCGTCCGCCTACTGGCCGTAGGGGCCGCTGTTCGTCACCACCGCCGCCTGCGGGCGGATCGGCAGCCGGTTCACCGGGCGGCCCGTCGCGGCGCGTACGGCGGACGCGATCGCCGCCGGGGAGGTGACCACGGGTACCGCGCTGACCGCCTTCGCCCCGAAGGGGGCGACCACGTCACGTTCCTCGACGAGTTTCACGATCTTGATGTCGGGGGTGTCCAGGGCGGTGGGCAGGGCGTAGCCGGTGAGGTCGGGGTGGCGGATCAACCCGCGCGCGGTGCGCAGGTTCTCGGTGAGTGCGATGCCCACGCCCTGGGTTACCCCGCCCTCGATGCGGGCGACCAGCTGGGTCGGGTTCAGGATGCGGCCGACGTCCTGGGCGAGCGCGAGTTCGACGACGCGGACCGAGCCCAACTCGATGTCCACGTCGACGACCGCGCGGATCGCGCAGAAGGCGAGCCCTACGAAGGCGTCGCCCTGGCCCGCCTCGTCCAGGGGCTCGGTCGGGTGCGGGCGGCACTGGGCGGTGGCCCAGAGTTCCTTGCCGTCCAGGGCCTCGGTGACGGTCGTCGAGAGGACGCCGTCGTAGGAGGTGATCTTGCCGTCGGTGATCTGGAGCAGCTCGGTCGACATCCCGAACTTGTGCGCCAGGGGCTGGAGTAGCTGGGTGCGGACCATTTTCGCGGCGCGTTCGACCGCGCCGCCTGATACCCAGGTATGACGTCCGCGGCAACCAGGGCCTGCGGGGGGCTGATCGGTGTCTACGGGGGCGACGTGCACCTCGTCGATGCCGAGGGTCTCCTGGACGATCTGCCGGGCGAGCGTGGTGAAACCCTGGCCGGTCTCGACGGCCGCGCACAGCACCGTAGCGATGCCGTCGTGGACCTTCACGGTGGCCGTGGAGACCTCGTCGGCGCCCTCAGCACCGAGCATGTGGACCATGCCGAGGCCGTAGCCGACGCCCCGGCGCACCGCGCCCGGTTCGCCCGCGCCCTCGGGGCCGCCGGGCAGCAGCCACTCGTCCTCGGGGGTGTCCTTGGGGAGCTGCGGCAGCGGGAAGTCCCGTACGGCCTGCAGGAGTTCGGCGACCGGTGCCGGGCAGGTCACCGTCTGGCCGGTCGGGAGGACGTCACCGGTGGCCATGGCGTTGCGCAGGCGCAGCTCGGCCGGGTCCATGGCGAGCTTCTTGGCGAGCTTGTCCATCTGCGCCTCGTAGGCGGCGCAGACCTGCATGGCGCCCTCGCCCCGAACGTGTCCGGAGGGCGGGTTGTTGGTGCGGACGGCCCAGCCCTCGATGAAGGCGTTCGGGACGACGTACGGGCCGCAGGCGAAGGAGACGGCGGCGGCCAGGGCCTCCGAGGAGGTGTCGGCGTAGGCGCCCGCGTCGAGCAGCACTTGGGCCTCGACCTTGACCAGCCGGCCGTCCTCGTCCGCGTGGTGGCGGTAGCGCAGGAGCGTGGGGTGGCGGTGGGTGTGGCCGAGGAAGGACTCCTCGCGCGTGGCGGTGAGTTTGACCGGGCAGCCGGTCTTCAACGCGAGCAGTCCGAGCGGGAGTTGGAAGCCCTGGTCCTCGCGGTCGGCGGTGGCCCCGGGGACGCCGGTGACGACGACCTTCACGCGGTCGGAGTCCAAGCCGAAGCAGGCGGCGGCCGTGTCGCGGTCGTTGTGCGGGTCCGTGGAGGCGATGTACAGCTCGACGCCGCCGTCGGGGCGGGGCACGGCGAGACCGGCCTCGGCGCCGATGGGGGCGGGGTCCTGGCGGCCGATGCGGTACAGGCCCTCCACGACGATGTCGGCGACCGCGTCCGGGTCGCCGTGGCGCAGCGGGATGTGCCGGATCAGGTTGCCGTCGGGGTGCAGCGGCTCGGCCTCGAAGGCCTGCTCGGGGTCGGTCACCGGGTCGAGTACGACGTACTCGACCATGATGGCCGCGGCGGCCATCCGCGCGGTGTCCGGGTGGTCGGCGGCGACCGCGGCGATGGGCTCCCCGTGGTGGCGTACGACCTCGGAGGCGAACACCGGGCGGTCGGCCGTGCCCCGGCCGTAACTGTCCCGGCCCGGCACGTCCTCGTGGGTGATGACGGCCCGTACGCCGGGCATGTCCCGCGCGTGGGACGTGTCGACGGACACGATGCGCGCGTGCGGGTGCGGTGAGCGCAGGACGGCCGCCCAGAGCAGGCCCTCGGCCCACAGGTCGGCCGCGTACGGGAAGGTGCCCTCGGTCTTCGCGCGGGCGTCGGCGGCCGGGAGCGAGGCGCCCAGGCCGTGGCCCGGATGCTCCGCGGCGGGCGCGGCCTCCGTGGTCGCGGTGGCGGCTTCGTTGCTCACGCCTGACCTCCGTCCTGGCCGTACACCTGGTCCTGCGTGCGCGGGGACTCGAACGCCGACTGGTGGACGCCACCGCCCCCGGGACCCGCCTGGTGGGGAATACGCGCCTCGTCGCCGTCCGACTCAGGTTCGGCGGCAGCGGCGTGCGCCTCACGCTCGGCGACGACTTCCTGTACGGCGTCCAGGACACCCCGGTAGCCGGAGCAGCGGCACAGGTTGCCGCACAGGGCCTGGCGTGCCTCCAGTTCGGTGGGCGCGGGGTTGCCCTCCAGGAGGTCGTGCACGGTCATCGCCATGCCGGGCACACAGAAACCGCACTGCACGGCACCGCACTTGGCGAGCGCCCGCTGCACGTCCGAGGGCTGCCCCTCGACGGCGAGACCCTCGACCGTACGGACCTCGGAGCCCGCGGCGGTGACGGCGGGCACCAGGCAGGAGGCGACGAGCCGTCCGTCGACCTGGACGTTGCAGGCTCCGCACTCGCCCTGCGAGCAGCCGTCCTTGGCGCCCGCGAGGCCGAGGCGTTCGCGCAGCACGTAGAGCAGCGACTCGCCGATCCAGGCGTCGGTGACGGGCCGGTCGGCGCCGTTGACGCGCAACACGTAGGAGGCGAGCGGGTGTTCCTCGCCGGGGATCTTCGGGGCCGGTTCGGCGGCCTCGTCCGGCGCGTCGGGTTCGGCGGCCGTCACGGGCGCCTCAGCGGCCTCCGGGGCGTCGTCGGCACCCTCGACCGCGTCGACCGCCGCGGACGTCTCAGCGGGCCCCTCAGCACCCTCCGCGGGCCCTTCGCCGTCGTCGCCCGCCGCGCCGCTCCCATGAGCCGACTGTGCGTCGTCCACGGCGAGTTCGGCTGCGGTGTCGTCGTGGCGGTCGGCGCGCGCGTCGCCGTAGGGGTCGCCCGGGGCTTCGGAACGGGTGTGCGCGTACGGGTCGCCGGGTTCGCCGTACGGCTGCCGGGTCGCTTCGGCGGGCGGCCGGGTGGCGGCCTGCGCAGACACCTCGCCGGTCGCGCCCGTCCCGGACCGGTCGGCAGGGTGTTCCATGCCGTGCCCGTCCGTGCGGGTCCCGGGCCGCTCCGCGACGTCCGCGCCGGACGCCTGCTGCGCCCAGTTCTGGCCCGCGCCGTCGGTCGCCCAGGGCGCGGGCGCGCCGCCGGGCAGGGTGGCCGGAGGGGTGCCGCCCCACTGCTCGACCAGGGCCGAGGTGGTGAACTCGCCCGATTCGTCCGGGAGATCGCCGCCGGCGACAGGGATCGACCACTCCCCGGTCACGTCACGACCTGAAGCGCCGCCCCCGTCCGGGGCGTTGGTGTCCTGGAAGGTCCACTGACCGGTTCCCCCGGGGCGGTACGAGAACTGGTCGCCCCCGGCCGTCCCCTGGTGCGGTACGGCGTTCGGGTCGGGCCACTGGACGCCCTCGGCGGGCACCGCCCAGGACCCCGTCGAGGACGGGTCGGCGTCCGGGGCGGCCTCTATGGACGGCGGCACATAGCCGTGCCCCGGGGCGGCCAGGAGGGCGTCGATGCCCCCTTCGGGGAGTTTCACGAAGGCCGTGGCGCCGTCGTCGTAGTCGCCCTGGGGCAGCGGGTCCCAGCGTCCGCCGCCCTGAGGGGTGCCCTCTCCGTGCTGGTCGTCGGTCACGACAGCGCCCTCCCGAGTGCTCGTCGGGCCAGAGCGGCGACGGTGCGCCGCAGGTGCAGTACCGCGGGCGGAAGCTGTTCCACGGAGCCGTCCTCGGCCGGTACCGGGTCGGGGATGCAGGCCGCGGCGACGTACTCCCCGAAGGCGCTCAGCGCCTCGGGGACGATCGTGCGGCTGTTGTCCCAGTCGATCAGCCGGGCCACCCACTGCTCGGCGTCCAGCGGTCTCAGCGGCATCGGCGCTATGGCTCCGACGGCGCACCTGACCCCGCGCCGGGCGGGGTCGAGGACGACCGCGACGGACGCGACCGAGCGCCCGGGTCCTGTCCTGCCGGTGGCCTTCAGGAAGACCTGCGGGGCGTGCAGCAGCGGCACGCGCACGAAGCCGATGAGTTCGCCGCCGCGCAGCATCTCCACGCCGGCCAGCAGGTGCGACACCGGGATCTCCCGGCGGGCTCCGTCCTGGCCCGCGATGATCAGCGTCGCCTCCAGGGCGGCCAGTACGGGCAGCGCGTCACCGGTGGGCGCGGCCGAGGCGATGTTGCCGCCCAGGGTGCCCGCGTTGCGGATCTGCGGCGGGCCCGCGGCACGCGCGGAGGCGGCGAGCGCCGGGATGAGCGCGGCGAAGTCGGGGCGGCCCATCCGGGCGTGCGTGAGGCCCGCGCCGAGCAGCGCGTGCCCGTCCTGGTACTGCCACCCGCGGATCTCGCTGATCCGCCCGAGACCGACCAGCGCGCTGGGCCTGAGCTGCCCCGAGTTGACGGCCGCCATGAGGTCGGTGCCGCCGGCCACGGGAACGGCCGTGGGCAGGGCCGTGAGCGCCGCCACGGCCTCGTCCAGCGTTGTGGGCAGCGTGACGGACTGCCCCGCCTGCGGTGCGTGCGTGGTCAAACCGGCTGCCCCTTCCCGCTGCCCCACCTGGTCCCACCTGTTGCTGCCGTACGGTACGTGCTGACAGGGCGGACTTGGCAACTCTGGCACATCTTCGCAAGACCCGAGCGCGGGGGTCCGCTAGGAGGCATTCGCCCGTCTCATCAGGGAGATGGTCCGTTTTCGTACGACATCACCGGTACGCGCAAATTGCCACTCATCGGGGACTCTTGGGGGCTTTTCCCCTTACGGGTTCCGCGCGTTCTCACGCCTGCGGGGGCGGGCCGTCCAAGGGTCGGCCGAGCACTCCGGGACGACGTTGCCACGGCAGTGGTCCGGTGGGCGGACGGTAGGCGACACCCAGGGCGTCGAGGCGCGCGTAATGGGCGGTCATCCGGCGCTCGAAGTCGGCGAAGTCCCGTTCCCCGGGCGCCGGAAGAGCGCTCCAGGCGACCTCGGCGAACGCCGCGAGCCGGGGGAACGTCTGGTAGTCCACGCGTGCGTGATCCTCCATCACCTCGGTCCACACGTTGGCCTGCGTGCCCAGCACATGACGGGCCTCGGCCTCGCTGAGCTGCTCCGGAACCGGCTCGAAGCGGTAGACGTCCTCCAGGGTGCGCACATGGGCGATCGGCACCGGCTCGTCCTCGCCCGGGGCCTGCCGCCAGTCCAAGTACACATACTGCTCAGGGCACATGACGACGTCGTGCCCCGCGCGGGCGGCGGTGATCCCGCCCTCATATCCACGCCAGGACGACACGACCGCCCCGTCCGCGAGCCCGCCCTCCAGGATCTCGTCCCACCCGACGAGCCTTCTCCCGCGCGCGGAGAGCCACTTGTCGAAGTGTCCGATGAACCAGGACTGCAACTCGTCCTCGTCCGCGAGCCCGAGTTCCGCGATGCGTGCCTGTGCGGTCGGCGACTGCTTCCACTGGTCCTTGAGGCATTCGTCACCGCCGACGTGAATGAACTCCGAGGGGAACAGCTCCAGGAGTTCCTCGAACACCCCCTCGTAGAAGCGCAGGGTGTTGTCAGTGGGGGCGAGTACGTTCGGGTTGATGCCCCAGGTGTCCCAGACAGGAAGGGAGTTGTCCCCCTTGATCGATGCAGTGATGACGTCGGTGTTGCCTAGTTCCGGATACGCGGCGATGGCTGCCTGCGAGTGTCCCGGTACGTCGATTTCGGGGACGACGGTGATATGCCGCTCGGCCGCGTAGGCGACGATCTCGCGGATGTCGTCCTGCGTGTAGTAGCCGCCGTGGGGCTTGTCGTCCCACAGCGGTGAGGCACGGTGGCCGAATTTCGTACGGGCCCGCCAGGAGCCGATCTCGGTGAGCTTCGGGTACCGCTTGATCTGTACGCGCCAGCCCTGGTCGTCCGTCAAGTGGAAGTGGAAGACGTTGAGTTTGTGCGCCGCCATGAGATCCAGGTAGCGCAGGACGCCTTCCTTGGGCATGAAGTGCCGGGCCACGTCGAGCATGAGGCCGCGCCAGGGGAAACGGGGAGAGTCCTGGATCGTGAGGTGCGGCACGGCCCAAGTGCGCCGGCGGTCGAGAGGAGCCCTGCGATACGCGTCGGGGCCGAGGAGTTGACGGAGCGTCTGGGCGCCCCAGAAAACCCCGGCCGGGCTGCCGCCCTCGATGAAGACCCCGTTCGAGTCACTGACGAGGCGGTACTCCTCGGGGCCGAGCGCGGGGTCGAGCTGGAGCCCGATGCCGTCGTCACAGGCGTCGTCGAGCTCCCGCCCCTCGTGCAGCGGCAGACCAGTGGCCTGCTGGAGGGCGGTGCGCAGCCAGTTGCCGACGCCCTCCGTCGCGTCGCCGGCATAGAGCTGGGAGTGCGCCGTCAGCCGCACCTCGCCGGAACCGACAACAACACTGCGGGGCTGAGGAATCAGTTCAGTCACGTCAGTCCTTAACCGCTCCGCCCAGCCCCGAGACCAGACGTCGCTGTACGAGTACGAAGAACACCAGCACCGGAATCGTCATCACCGTGGAGGCCGCCATGACCCCGCCCCAGTCAGGATCGTCCGGCTTGTAGAAGACAAGGAGGGCCATCGGCAGGGTCGACTGGGAAGTGTCGCTGATGATGAAGGACTTGGCGAAGAGGAAGTCGTTCCAGGCCGAGATGAAGGAAAACACGCTCGTGGCGACCAACCCCGGGAAGACGAGCGGGAAAAGGATCTGCCACAGGAATCGCGACCGGCTCGCCCCGTCGATGTACGCGGCCTCCTCCAGCGCGTCCGGTACGGCTTTCACGAACCCCCGCAGCATCCAGATCGCGAACGGCAGCGAGAACGCGATCTGAGGCAGGATCAGCGACCCCAGCGTGTTCAGCAGCCCGAGCCCCCGCATGGTGAAGAACAGCGGGATCGTCAGCGCTTCCACGGGCACCATCTGGGCCACCAGGAACATGATCAGGAGGGTGGTCCGGAAGCGGAACCGGAATCGCGTCACCGCCGTAGCGGCGAGAAAGGCGATCAACGCCGAGACGATGACCACCGAGCCCGCCACGACAAGGCTGTTGACGAAGTAACGGCCGAATTCCTGCTGCCCGAACACCCGCCGGAACGAGTCGAGAGAGGGCGCGAGCGTCCACGGCCGAGGCTCGCTCGACTCGATCTCCCCGGCCGGTTTGAAGGCGCTGAGCACCATCCAATAGAGGGGGAAGGCGACGACGACCGCGATCAGCAGCGCGGAGGCCTCGGCAGCGAGCCGCCAGGGCCGCCGGGGCCGTCGTACAAAGCCGCCAAGACCGCGAAGCAGACTCACAGCTCCTCCCCCTGCCTGCGCAGCAGGCGCAGATAGACCAGCGTGACGGCGAGCAGCATCAGCAGCATGACGACACCGATCGCCGAGCCGAGGCTGTACTTCGAGGACGCGAACGCCTGTTGGTAGGCGTACACGTTCAGCACGAGGTTCTGGCCCGCGATGCCGCCGCCGTTGGTCATGACGTAGATCTGGGTGAAGACCTTGAAGTCCCAGATGACGGACTGAATGGTCACGACGGTCAGGATCGGCCGCAGCATCGGCGTCAACACGGACCGCCAGATCCGCCACTGCGAGGCCCCGTCCAGTGCGGCGGCCTCCAGCACCTCGGAGGGCACGGCACGGATCCCGGCGTAGACCGTCACCATCACGAACGGGAAGGAACACCACACCACTTCGAGCAGCACGAGGAAGAACGCGCTCAGCCGCCCGTACGTCCAGGAGTGGTCCCCGAGCCCGAGAATCCGGTTCACCGGCCCGAAGTCCGGATCGAACAACAACAACCAGACGGTCGACCCGGTGACGGCAGGCGTGGCCCAGGCCCCCAACGCGGCCAACATCAGGACGAGTCGGGGCAGCGCCCGCACCCGGGTGAGCAGCACGGCCAGCGCACACCCGACGGCGAGCGTCGAGACGACACAGGCGCCCGCGAACAACACGGTGGCCAACAGCACTTGCCAGAACTGACTGTCCGAGAAGAGCGCGGAGTAGTTCCCGAACCCCTCAAAGGTCGTCGGTTCACCGCCGCTGACCTGGGCTTGCGTGTACTGGAAGAAGGAGATCAACCCGAGCTGATAAATCGGGTAAACCAGCAGCCCCCCAAGGACAACAAGAGCCGGGGCAAGATACAACCAGGGCACACCCCAACCCCCTTGGGGGCGCGGGGAACTGCGCGGCCAGCCCCCACGCCGCCGCACCCGCGAACGCTCCACAACAACCGAGCTATTAGGCGCCACCGGTCAACCCGCGGAGCTAAACGCGGAGTTCATCTTCTTCGCCGCGTCCCCAGAAGCCGCAGCCACACTCTTCTTCCCGCTGATGACCTCCTGCAGCATCGTCGGCAACACCAGCGAAGAATCGATCTCCGACCACCCGGGCGACGCAGGCACGAACTTCGTCCCCGCAGCCAAGGTCTGAACGAACGGCTTCTCGAACGGCACCTTCGCCGCAGCCGCATCCCGCACATCGGTGAACGTCGGCAGGAACCCCATCGCGTCGAACATGGACGCCTGCGTCGCCTTCGAGGTGAGTTGCTCCATGAGGTCGACCGCGAGCGTGCGGTGCGACGTGCTCTTCAGGACACCGATGTTGTTGCCCCCGGCGAACGCGGGAGCGACAGACCCGGACGCGACCCCCGGCAACGGCACGACCGCGTACTTGCCCTTGACCTTGCCCGCCTCGACAGCCGTGTGGCTGAAGTCGCCCCCGATCGCCATCCCCGCCTTGCCGGCGGCGAACGCGGTGATCGTGTCGTTGCCGCCCATCACCGCGCACTTGGCGGCGGGACAGTTGTCGCTCGTGAAGAGCGAGGTGTAGGCCTTGATGCCCTTCTGCGCGGCGGCACTGTCGATCGCGGAGGT
>Ga0307515_10005272_pt1 | contig 26277 bp, 20 predicted proteins | sample 17_EM_MG_FD_194513 | JGI IMG/M metagenome (GOLD analysis project Ga0307515, IMG submission 194513) | Populus trichocarpa ectomycorrhiza microbial communities from riparian zone in the Pacific Northwest, United States - 17_EM | ecosystem: Host-associated > Plants > Roots > Unclassified | place... | reverse complement strand
CAGGTCCGAGCCGCAGATGCCGCCGCAGCGCACCCGCACGCGCAACTGGCCGGGGCCGAGCTCCGCGGTGGGAAAGGTTTCGACGCGCAGGTCGCCGGGGGCGTGAATGACGAGGGCTTCCATGATTTGGGTTGTCTCCGTGGTTTGGGGCGGGAAGCCCGCATTATTCAGGCAATTGATGCCATTGAGCGCCAGGTCAGCACGGGCCAGCTTTGCGCAAGGCCCGCGCACGCGACTCCAGGCCGCGCACCACCACATCCGTCCAGGCGGCGAAGCCGCACATAATTATTTCACGGCGCTTTCATTCCACACTCTCATCCCACTCTTTTCAGGAGCTCCCATGCGTGCAGTCAAAACCGGTGCTTTCGAAGGCGGCTCGGCCTTCGTCGACGGCGAATACGTGCCCTTGTCCGAAGCCAAGATCTCGATGTTCGACTGGGGCTTCACCCGCTCCGACGTGACCTATGACGTGGCCACCACCTGGCAGGGCGCGTTCTTCCGGCTCGACGCCCACATGGAACGTTTCTTCGCCAGCCTGGAAAAGATGCGGCTGGCCATTCCCTACAGCCGGGCCGAGCTGCGCGAGATATTGCACGGCGTGGTGCGCGCCGGTGGCCTGCAGGACGCCTATGTGGCCATGGTCTGCACCCGGGGCGTGCCGCCGCGCGGCGCACGTGATCCGCGCCTGGCGCAAAACCGCTTCTATGCCTACGCCTTGCCTTATGTGTGGATTGCCTCGCGCGAGAAGCAGCTCGCCGGCCTGGACCTGCACATCAGCGAGCGCCAGCGCATCCCCGCCACCTCGGTGGACCCGACCATCAAGAACTACCACTGGATGGACCTGGTGCAGTCGCTGTATGACGCCTACGACCTGGGCCGCGACACCAGCTGTGTGGTCGACGCCGCGGGCAACATCGCCGAAGGCCCGGGCTTCAACGTGTTCATGGTGAAAGACGGCGTGGTCCATACCGCGGACAGCGGCGTGCTCGAAGGCATTTCGCGCCGCACCGCCATCGCGCTGTGTGAGCGACTGCAGATCCCGGTCCGCATCGCCCCGGTGCCGGCGGCCGACATGCGCCGTGCCGACGAAGTGTTCCTGACCTCGTCTGGCGGCGGCATCCTGCCGATCGCCAAGCTCGATGGCGTGCCCCTGCCGCATTTTCCGGGGCCGGTCAGCGGGCGTCTGTACGACGCCTATTGGGCGATCCACGAGGAAGCTGCGTACCGCGACCCGGTGGTCTATAACGACGCAAAGTAAAAAACTCACCAAAGAAACGAAAGTTTGTCAACGTAAACCTACCAATTCAGGGTAGATTCACGTTTTGAAACCTTTGTGATCTGGCGTATTGCTTGCTAGTGCAACAGATTGTGTTTTTGGGCGCCCGGCTGCCCGGCCAATCTACCTGGTTGCAGGGTTTTTGAGTGGACAGGTTCCCAGAACAGGCCATATTGCCATTTCGCCCTCCTTCCTTATTGACCCACAAGACGCCATGTCCGATCCCGCACGCTTTTCCCTCGCCGCTACCGGCGCTTTTCTGAGCCTGACCGCTGCCTTGCTCGTTACCGGCTGCATGCGCACCGACGCGGCCGACACCAAGCCCGCGCCAGCGCCCAAAGAGGTGGGTGTCGTCACCCTCAAGGCCGAACGTGTGACCTTCAGCACCGAGTTGTCGGGCCGTACCGTGGCGCCGGTGGTGGCGCAGATCCGGCCGCAGGTCGGTGGCATCCTGCAAAAGCGGCTGTTCACCGAGGGCTCGATGGTCAAGGCCGGCCAGGTGCTGTACCAGCTTGACCCGGCCAGCTTCCAGGCCACCTATGCCAGCGCGCAGGCGGGCGTGCGCAAGGCCGAGTCGACGCTGGCCACGGCCCGCACGGTGGCCAGGCGCAACACCGAACTGGTGAAGATCGACGCCATCAGCCAGCAGGTGAACGACCAGACGCAGGCCGCGGCGGCGCAGGCCGAGGCCGATGTCGCCGTGGCCCGTGCCGTGGAACAGACCGCACGCATCAACCTCGACCGCACCCGCATCGTCTCGCCGATCTCCGGCTGGGCCGAACTCTCCAGCGTGACCGAAGGCGCGCTGGTCACGGCCGACCAGGCCACGCCGCTGACCACCGTGCAGCAGCTCGACCCGGTGTTCGTGCACGTGACGCAATCCAGCAGCGAGCTGCTACGGCTCAAGCGTGAACTCGCCAGCGGCCGGCTGCAGCGCGGCAATGCCAACGAAGCGCCGATCAAGCTGCTGCTCGAGGACGGCAGCAGCTACCCGCATACGGGCAAGCTCACCGTCAGCGGCGTGACGGTGGACGCCGGCACCGGCAGCGTGACGCTGCGCGCCGTGGTGCCCAACCCCGACCGCCTGCTGATGCCCGGCATGTATGTGCGTGCCGTGTTGCAGGAAGGTGTGGTCGACGACGCCCTGCTGGTGCCGCAACAGGCGGTGACGCGCACGCCGGACGGCAGCGCCTCCGCGCTGGTGGTGGGCGAAGACAACAAGCTGGTCAAGCGTGCCATCGTGGTCGGCCGCGCGGTGGGCAACCGCTGGCAGGTGCTCAGTGGCCTGGCCGCGGGCGAGCGCGTGATGGTCGAGGGTTCGCAGCGCGCCCGCGTGGGCGATTCGGTGAAGGCCTCGGAGGTGGTGCCGAAGACCCCTGGTGGCAAGGGTCGGAACGGTAGCGGGAACGGCGACGCTGGCAAGGCTCCAGACGGCTCGCCCGGCCCGGTGGCCAGTGCCGCGCCGGTCGACCAGGCCGGGCCCGCCAAGGCCGTGCATTAAAGGAGCCAGGCCATGGCCCAGTTTTTCATCAACCGCCCCATCTTCGCGTGGGTGCTGTCCATCATCGTCATGCTCGCCGGGCTGGCGTCGATCCGCACGCTGCCGCTGGAGCAGTACCCCAACATCGCGCCGCCGCGGGTGTCCATCACCGCGACGTACACCGGCGCCTCGGCGCAGACGGTGGAAGACTCGGTCACCCAGGTGATCGAGCAGCAGTTGAAGGGCCTGGACAACCTGCTCTACATGCAGGGCACGAGCAATTCCTCGGGCATCTCGCGGATTTCCATCACCTTCAACGCCGGCACCAACATCGACGTGGCGCAGATGCAGGTGCAAAACAAGCTGCAGCAGGCCATGTCACGCCTGCCCCAGGCGGTGCAAAGCCGCGGCGTCACCGTGACCAAGGGCGGCAACGATTTCCTGATCGTCGTCTCGATGTATTCCGGCGACGGCAGCGCCTCGGCGGTGGACGTGGGCGACTACATCAGCAGCAACCTGGTCGATGTGATCAGCCGCATCGACGGCGTGGGCGAAGTGCAGACCCTGGGTACCGGCTACGCCATGCGCATCTGGCTCGACCCCGACAAGCTGCGCAAGTACGCCCTGATCCCGAACGACGTGAACACCGCGCTCACCGCGCAGAACGCCCAGGTCTCGGCCGGCCAGCTCGGCGCGCTGCCGGCCACCGGCGACCAGCAGCTCAACGCCACCATCACCGCGCGCAGCAAGCTGCAGACGGTGGAACAGTTCGAGGCCGTGGTGCTGCGCGCCACGCCCGACGGCGCGGTGGTGCGGCTGCGCGACGTGGCCCGGGTCGAACTCGGCGCCGAAAACCTGACCGTGCGCTCCATCCTCAGCGGCCGGCCCGGCGCCGGCATGGGCATCGTCCCGGCCGACGGCGCCAACGCGGTGAAGGTGGCCAAGGCGGTCAACGCCAAGATCGACGAACTGCGCCCCTTCTTCCCCTACCAGTTGCAGACCTATGTGAGCTACGACACCACGCCCTTCGTGAGCGCGTCGATCGAAGAAGTGGTCAAGGCGCTGGTCGAAGCCATGCTGCTGGTGGTGCTAGTGATGTACATCTTCCTGCAGAACCTGCGCGCCACGCTGATCCCGGCGATCGCCGTGCCGGTGGTGCTGCTGGGTACTTTCGGGGTGTTGTCGGTGGCCGGCTACTCCATCAATACGCTGACCATGTTCGGCATGGTGCTGGCCATCGGCCTCTTGGTGGACGACGCCATCGTGGTGGTGGAAAACGTCGAACGGGTGATGAGCGAGGAAGGCTTGTCGCCCAAGGCGGCCACGCAGAAGTCGATGGCCGAGATCACGCCGGCGCTGGTCGGTATCGCGCTGGTGCTGTCGGCGGTGTTCATTCCGATGGCTTTCTTCGGCGGCTCCACCGGGGTGATCTACCGCCAGTTCTCGATCACCATCGTCTCGGCCATGGTGCTGTCGGTCTTCGTGGCGCTGACGCTCACGCCGGCCCTGTGCGCCACCCTGCTCAAGCCGGTGGCCAAGGGCGACCATTCGCCGTTTCATACGCCGCGCAAGGGCCTGCTCGGCTCGGTGGACCGTTTCTTCGTCGGCTTCAACCGCCGCTTCGACAGCGGTGCGGACCGCTACCAGGGCGCGGTGGGCGGCATCATCAAGCGCGGCAAGCGCAGCCTGGTGGTGTATGGGCTGATCTGCGTGGCGATGGCGGTGATGTTCCTGCGGCTGCCGACCTCCTTCCTGCCGGATGAAGACCAGGGCTTCGTGCAGGTGCAGATCACGCTGCCGCCCGGCTCGTCGAACGCGCGGCTGCAGCCCGTCGTGGCGCAGGTGCAGGAATATTTCGGCAAGCAGGAAGAGGTGAGCGCCATCAACGTGCTGACCGGCCAGAACGGCGACCAGAGTTCGGCACGTGCCTTCGTCAAGCTCAAGAGCTGGGAAGAACGGCCCGGCAAGGAACATTCGGCTGCCGCCATCGCGCGGCGCTCCAGCAAGGACCTGGCCTCGATCCGCGACGCCCGGGTGTTCGTGCAGTTGCCGCCGGCGGTGCGCGGCCTGGGCGCCAATGCGGGCTTCAACTTCTACCTGAAGGACATCAACGGCCTGGGCCATGCCGCACTGGTGAAGGCGCGTGACCAGGCCATCAAGCTGCTGGGCGAGCGCAAGGAAGTGACCGGCGTGCGCAGCACCAACCTCGAAGACACCCCCGAGTTTTCGGTCAGCATCGACGACGCGCGGGCCGGGGCGCTGAGCCTGACCACCAGCGCCATCGATACCACCTTGTCGACCGCGATGGGCGGCCTCTACGTCAATGACTTCCTGGACAACGGCCGCGTCAAACGCGTCTACATGCAGGGCGACACCGAGTTCCGCATGCTGCCGTCCGACATCGACCGCTGGAGCGTGCGCAACACGCTGGGCCAGATGGTGCCGTTCTCGGCCTTCTCCAGCTCGCGCTGGAGTTACGGCTCGCCGCAACTACAGCGTTACAACGGCAGCCCGGCCTACGAGTTCGTGGGGGACGCCACTGCCGGTGTCAGTTCGGGCATCGCCATGGCGGCGGTCGAAGACGTGATGAAACAAATGCCGCCCGGCATCGGCTACGAATGGACCGGCGCCTCGTTCCAGGAACGCCTGTCCGGCGCGCAGGCGCCGGCCCTGTACGCGATCTCCATCCTGTTCGTGTTCCTGTGCCTGGCCGCGCTGTATGAAAGCTGGTCGGTGCCGTTTTCGGTGATCCTGGTGGTGCCGCTCGGCGTCATCGGTGCCTTGTTGTTCACCAGTTTGCGCGGCTTGTCCAACGACGTGTACTTCCAGGTCGGCTTGCTCACCACCGTGGGGCTTTCGTCGAAGAACGCGATCCTGATCGTCGAGTTCGCCAAGCAACTGGAGGAACAGGGCCGCAGTGTGCTGGAGGCCACGCTGATGGCGGTGCGCCTGCGCCTGCGGCCGATCCTGATGACCTCGCTGGCCTTCGGCTTCGGCGTGTTGCCGCTGGCCATCGGCACCGGTGCCGGTGCTGGCGGCCGTCAGTCGATCGGCACCGCGGTGCTGGGCGGCATGGTGCTCGGCACTGCGCTCGGCATCTTCTTCGTGCCCCTGTTCTTCGCGCTGATCCGCGGCTTCCTCGAGCGGCGCAGGCCGAAGGCCGCCGTACCGCCGGCCGAACCCACACCGTCCCCCCTCGCCGAACAAGGTAGCCATTGATGTCGCGCGCTTCGAACTTCTTCGCCCTGGCGGCGTTGCCGCTGGCCCTGTTGTCGGGCTGCATGAACCTGGCCCCCACCTACCAGCAGCCCGCCGCACCCATCCCGGCCGCCTGGCCCGCACCGGAGACGGCCACCGGGGCCAAGGCCCCGCTGAACACCGGCTGGCGCGACTTCTTCGTCGACGAGCGGCTGCGTGGCGTGGTGGCCCTGGCGCTGGCCAACAACCGCGACCTGCGTGTGGCCGCGCTCAACATCGACCGGGCGCAGGCGCAATACGGCATCACGCAGACGGCGTTGTTCCCCACCGTCAACGCCGGTGCCAGTGGCAGCCGCACGCGCACGCCAGGCAGCACGGCCAGCAACGGGCAGACGCGCATCGCCACGCAATACAACGCGAACCTGGCGATGACGAGTTACGAGCTCGACCTGTTCGGCCGCGTGCGCAACCTCAGCGACGCCGCGCTGGAGACTTTCTTCGCCACCGAGGAAACCCAGCGCAGCACGCAGATCAGCCTGGTGGCTTCGGTAGCCGGTGCCTGGCTGCAGCTGGCGGCCAACATGCAGCGCCTGCAAGTGGCGCGCGGCACGCTGGAGAGCCAGCGCCGTTCCTACGAGCTGGTGCGGCGCAGCCATGAGCTGGGCGCGCAGTCGGGCCTGGCTTTGTCGCAGGCCCAGACCACGGTGGAGACGGCGCGCGCCGATGCCGCCAACTTCGACAGCCTGGTCGAGCAGAGCCGCAATGCGCTGGCCCTGCTGGTCGGCGCCACGCCGCCCGCGGAACTGCTGCCGACCGACGGCATCCTGCTGGCCGCGCAGCCCGCGTCGCAACTGCTCGCGCCGCCGGCAGACCTGCCGTCCAGCGTGCTGCAGAAACGGCCCGACGTGCTGGCGGCCGAACACGCCTTGCGCACGAGCAACGTCAACATCGGCGCCGCGCGTGCGGCCTTCTATCCGCGCATCACGCTCACGGCTTCGGCCGGCGTGGCCAGCAACAGCTTGTCGGCGCTGTTCGAGAACGGCAACCAGGCCTGGTCGTTCGTGCCGTCGATCACCCTGCCGCTGTTCGACGGCGGCGTGAATCGCGCCAACCTGCGCGTGGCCGAGCTGCAGCGCGACATCCAGATCGCGACCTACGAGAAGACGCTGCAGACCGCCTTCCGCGAAGTGGCCGACGTGCTGGCCGAGCGGCGCACCCTGTCCGAACGGCTGGCCGCCCAGCAGGCGCTGGTGGCCGCCACTTCACGCAGCTTCGAGCTGTCGCAGGCCTTGTTCAGGAGCGGCGGCGGCAGCTACCTGGACGTGCTGGACGCGCAGCGTTCGCTCTACACCGCGCAGCAGTCGCTGATCAGCTTGCTGCTCACCGAGCAGTCGAACCGTTTGACCTTGTACAAGGTCTTGGGTGGCGGCTGGAGCGAGGCTTCGGTAGACGGCTGACCTGACGCCAGGGCCAGGGTCAGCCGGGGTTTTATGCCGCTTCAACGGCCTGGCGCACCACCGGCTTGAGCATGTCGGCGATGCCGATGCGCTGGGCGAATTCTTCGCGCACACGTTCGGCCACTTCGGTCACCGCCGTCGCGCCATCGTCGATGAAGTCGATCATGGCCCGGAAGGGCCGTGTGCCGAATGGCAGGCCAACGATGCGTGTGATCTCGTCGGCCACGGCTTGCGGATCGGCATGCTCGGGCGTCAGGGCCGAAAGACGCGCGCCGACCTGGTCCATGACACCGTCGTAACGGGCATAGGCCGAGGCGATGGCGCTGTCTGCCGGTTGGCCGGCGCTTGAAAAATGCGCCGTGCCGCTGGTGAACGCGCCAGGCACCACGAGGGAGGTTTCGATGCCGAAGCGTGCGAGCTCGTACGACATGGTCACGGCCAGCGAATCCATCGCCGCCTTGGCCGCCGCATAGGGGCCGAGGAAGGGCGGAAAGCCGCCGCGCACCGTGGTGCTGCTGACCCACAGCACCAGGCCGGCCTCCTTCGTCCGCATCACCGGCAGCACGGCGCGGTTCACCCGCTGCGCGCCGAGGAAGTTGGTGTCGAGCACCTTGATGATTTCTTCAGGCGTGAAGGCCTCGCTCGGGCCGACCACCAGATGGCCTGCGTTGTGCACCACCACGTCGAGCCGGTTTTGCTCTTCCATGATGTGGGCAACTGCCGCGTCGACCGAGGGCTGCGACAACACGTCGAGTTCCACCACGCGCAGGTCGAAGCCGTTGGAAAAACCCCAGTCGCGCAGTTCACGCACCTTGGGCGCGTTGCGGCCGGCGGTGTCGCGCATGCTGGCGTAGACGGTGTGGCCGGCCCGGGCCAGGGCGCGGGCGCAGAGGTGGCCGATGCCGGTGGAAGTACCGGTGACGAGGATGACGGATTTCATGGTGTTGGTTTCCTGGTGAAAGGGGTATTGCGTTTCTGAAGGAGGAGACGGCGATGCATGTCTTCTCAGACCATGCCGCCGTTGGCCCGAAGGGTTTGGCCGTTGATCCAGCCGCCGTTTTCACCCACCAGGAAGGCCACCGCATTGGCGATGTCTTCCGGCGTGCCCAGGCGCTCCATCGGGTTGGCCTTGGCCAGGCGCTCCACCAGTTCGGGCGACTTGCCGTCGAGGAACAGCGCGGTGGCCGTGGGGCCGGGGGCGACCGCGTTGACGGTGATGTTCCTGCCGCGCAGCTCCTTGGCCGTGATGTTGGTCATGGCCTCCACCGCGCTCTTGGTGGCGGCGTACACGGCGTAGCCTGGCAGCGCCATGCCGATCACGCTGGTCGAGAAGTTGACGATGCGCCCGCCGCGCTCCAGGCGCTCGGCGGCTTCGCGCAAGGTATTGAACGTGCCCTTCACGTTCACCGCGAACAGGCGGTCGAAGGTGGCGTCGTCGGTGTCGGCCAGGTTCGGCAGCGTCGAGGGCATGATGCCGGCGTTGTTGACCAGCACGTCGACACGGCCGAACGCCTGGAGGGCGGCATCGAACAGGGCCTTGACGGCGCTGGGGCTGGCCACGTCGGCCTGTACGGCCACGGCCTGGCCGCCGGCCGCGGTGATGGACTGCACCACGCCCCGGGCTTCCTCGGCCTTGCCGGCATAGTTGACGACGACCTTGAAGCCGTCGTGCGCCAGGCGCTGGGCGATGGCGGTGCCGATGCCGCGCGAGGCACCGGTGACGATGGCGACCTGGGCCGGGGCGGCGGTGTGGGGCGGGCTGGAAGAGAGGCTGCTGGTCATTTGGAAACTCCTGGTTGTTTAAGCGGTCCCGAGCGACCGGCATGTTGCGGTTCGTCGGGGCAGTGGTCGTATTGTTCTGTTTAGTTATGCGGCGATAAATACATAAAATTGCCTTCACTGTTCTTTGAATCTAAACAATAAGAGTGCACCGATGGACCGCTTTCAATCCATGCAGCTGTTCACCCGCATCGTCGAGCTCGGCAACTTCACCAAGGCCGCCGAAGACCTGCAATTGCCACGCGCTTCAGTGACGCTGGCCGTGCAGGAGCTCGAAAAACGCCTGGGCACGCGGCTGCTGCACCGCACCACCCGCCACGTGAGCCCCACGCCCGACGGCGAGGCCTACTACGAGCGCTGCCAGCGTCTGCTCAGCGACCTGGAAGAAGCCGAAAGCGCCTTCGGCAGCGCCGGCAGCCAAGCCAAGGGCAAGCTGCGGGTGGACCTGCAGGGCACGTTGGCCAGGCACTTCGTGCTGCCGCAGATCGGCGACTTCTTTGCGCGCTACCCTGGGATCGCGCTGGAGATCGGCATGGGCGACCGGCTGGTCGACCTGGTGCGCGAAGGGGTCGACTGCGTGCTGCGCGGCGGAGCGCTGCAGGACTCGAGCATGGTCGGCCGCCGCGTGGCCTCGCTTGAGCAGGTCACTTGTGCGAGCAGGGTCTATGGGGAGCGCCACGGCCTGCCCGAGAGCATCGATGCGCTGCGCGAGCACCGCGCGGTCAACTTCCTGTCGCCGCATGGCGGCAAGCCGATGCCATTCGACTTCCTCGTGGACGGCACCGCGCGCAGCGTGCAGCTCAAGGGCGTGGTGGCTGTGAGTGATGCCGAGGCTTACCACGCCTGCTGCGCCGCGCATCTGGGTTTCATCCAGTCGCCGCGGTATCACGTGGCCGAGCGCCTGGCCGATGGCAGCTTCGTCGAGGTGCTCGGCGCCTGGCGGCCTGCGCCGATGCCGGTGTCGGTGCTGTATCCGCACAGCCGGCAGCTCTCGCCGCGCGTGCGGGTGTTCGTGGACTGGCTGGCCGATGTGATGAGCCGGGCGCGCTGAGCTGCCTCGGCGCAGGCCATTCGTAAAGTCGGCGTAAAGGGCTGTTTGGCCTACAGCATGGCTCGGGGCGGGCACCAACAATCAAAGTCTGCATTTCTTTTGAACAGGACGAACCCATGCACAACAAACACATCACCGCCACCGTCGCGGCCCTCGTATTGACCATGGGTAGCAGTGCCTTCGCACAGGGCGGCCCCGACAACGGCCCGGGCCGCGACCAGCGCCCCCGCCCCGGCCAGCAGCAACAGCAGCAACAGCGCGACGATCGCCATGACAACAACCGCGGGCACGCCGTAGGCCGCCCCGATGGCCGCCCACCGATGCAGGCCGACAACCGCGGCGCAGGCCCCGACCACAACTTCCGCCGCGGCGGCCGCCTGCCCAACGAATACCGCAATCACCAATACGTGGTCAACGACTGGCGCGGCCATCACCTGAACGCGCCGCCACGCGGCTACCACTGGGTGCAGACCGGTGGCGACTACGTGCTGGTGGCCATCGCCACCGGCATCATTGCGCAGATCTTGCTGGGGCAGTAAGGCTCAGGCGGGGGCGTCCGCCAGCCCCTGCTTCTCGTGCCATTCCTTCAGTGAAAAGTCGGGATAGGCGTCGAAGCGCTCGTCGCCCTTGCGGCCTTCCACGCGCACCCACGAAGCCTTCGAGCCGAGCATGATGTGCACGCTTGCCGGCGGTTTCGGCAGCGGCGTGTCGATGGCGCTCGCATGCGGGTGCACGAGCTCGGGCCAGGTCGGGTCGTACAGCCACAAGGCACTGCCGCAGCGGCCGCAGAAATGCCGCTGGCCACTGCTGTGCCGCACATGGTCGCCTTCGGTGATCGTGGCCTGGTACACACGCAGGTGGCGCTTGCCGCTGACCTTCAGCGTGCGGTAGTCGGCCCCGAGATTGATGGCGTAGCCGCCAGCGCCAGCGGTCTTGCGGCAGATGGCGCAGTAGCAGCGCATGAAGGGCACCGGCTCAGCCGACGCCACCGAGAACTTGACGCTGCCGCAGTGGCAGGAACCTTCGAGTTGCATGTCTTTCCGATCGAGATTTTTGGCTTGTCAGGGCTTGAGTTCACCGAGCAGCGTGGGGATCAGCTCGGCCACCGTGGGGTGGATGTGCATGGCCTGCCGCAGCACCGGGTAGGGCGCCTTCGCGGCCATGCTGTCGAGGATGCCGTGAATCGCCTCGTCGGCGCCCACGCCGAGCATGGTGGCGCCGAGGATGGCCTGTGTCTTCGCGTCCACCACGATCTTCATGAAGCCCGCGGTTTCGCCTTTTTCCACCGCGCGGCCCACGCGTGTCATCGGCCGCAGACCTACGCGCACATCGTGGCCGGCGCGCCGGGCCTGGGCCTCGCTCAGGCCGACGCGGGCCAGCGGCGGGTCGATGAACAAGGCATAGGTGTCGATGCGGTCGGTGACGACGCGGCGTGCCGCTGCGCCATTCCTTGCGCCGTCCAGCAGGTTGGCGGCCACGATCTCGAAGTCGTTGTAGGCCGTGTGGGTGAACGCGCCACGGCCGTTGCAGTCGCCAAGCGCCCAGATGCCGGGCACGTTGGTGCGCAATTCATCGTCCACCACGATGTAGCCGCGCGCATCGAGCGCCACGCCGGCCTTGTCGAGTTGCAGCGCGTCGGTATTGGGCCGCCGGCCCACGGCCATCAGCAGGTGTGAACCGACGACTTCGGTGTTGCCGTCGATACCGGTGATGTCGACCGCGATGTCCGCCCCGCGCGGCGCGAAGCGGAGGTGCTCGGCGTTCACATGGATGGTGATGCCTTCCCTGGCCAGGATGGCGTGCACCGCGGCCGACACATCCTCGTCTTCACGCGCGATGAGGCGTGGGCCTTTTTCGATGACGGTGACCTCGCTGCCGAAGCGCCGGTACATCTGGGCGAACTCCAGCGCGATGTAGCTGCCGCCGACGATCACCAGATGCCGCGGCAACGCGGTGAGCGCCATCATCGAGGTGTTGGTGAGGTAGGGCACGGTGTCGATGCCCGGCATGTCGGGGATCGACGCGCGGCCGCCCACGTTCAGGAATATCTTCGGTGCCGCGATGCGCTGGCCATCCACATCGAGCTCGGTGGCTGATACGAAGCGTGCGTGGCCTTCGAAGACGGTGCAGCCCTGCATGCCCTTGAGCCATGATTCCACGCCCTGGCGCGCATCGCTCGACACCTTGTCCTTGCGCGCCTTCACCACCGCCATGTCCATGTGCAAGGCGCCACCCAGCACCACACCGTAGTCGGCCGCGCGGCGTGCGTCATGCGCCGCGCGGGCGCTGGCGATCAGGGTCTTGGTCGGCATGCAGCCGGTGTTGACGCAGGTGCCGCCGAAGAGCTTGCGCTCGACCAGGGCCACGCGTTGGCCGGCCGCGGTGAGGCGCCCTGCGAGCGGCGGGCCGGCCTGGCCGGCGCCGACGATGATGGCGTCGAAGGGCTGTGTCATGCGTGTGCTGCCGACGCGACGGGAAAGGCTTGAACATGAGGTGTCATGGGGCGCCCTTTGGGGTGGTGGGGGCAGTGTAGTCAGAGGGGGTGTTGGGGGCTAGGGTGTTTGTGTTTGTGGGTGTTAATTGGCGCTGTCGGCCGGTAGTCGCACCGGCCGACAGCGCCAATCACAAAATCCCCAACCGCCTGGCCAACCGAGCCAAATTAGCCCGATCCACCCCCAACTCCCTCGCCGCCGCCGCCAGGCTCTGGCGATGCCGCCCCAGGCTCTCGCTCACCAACTTCCGCTCGAAGTCTTCAACCGCCTGCCGCAAGCTGGTCGTAGACGTCCCCATAGGCTCGGGCAATGCACGCGCAGCCTCAGTTACTGGCTGCACATGGGCCGGCGCCAGGTCCAGGTCGGCCGTGGTCAGCGTCACGATGCGGGGCCGCGGCTGTGCGGCTGTGGCCAGCCGGCCCAGCGCCTTGAGCGCGCTGCGCCCGATCAGGTGCTCGAGCTCGCGCACGTTGCCCGGCCAGTCATAGGCCAGCAGCGCCGCCTGGGCCTCGGCGTCGAGCCGCAGGCCGCCCAGGCCCAGGCGCGAGCGCATTTCTTCCAGGAAGCTGCCGCTGATCTGCAGCACATCGCGGCCGCGTTCGCGCAGCGCGGGCACCTGCAGCGGGTAGACGCTGAGGCGGTGGTAGAAGTCGGCGCGCAGGCGGCCGGCGCGCACCTCGGCGGCGAGGTCGCGGTTGGTGGCGGCGATGAGGCGCACGTCCACGCGGAGTTCGCGGTCGGAGCCCACGCGCTGCACCTGGCCGCTTTGCAGCACGCGCAGCATCTTGGCCTGCACCGGCAGCGGCAGCTCGCCCACCTCGTCGAGGAACAGCGTGCCGCCGTCGGCCAGCTCGAACTTGCCCCGGCGTTCGCCGACCGCGCCGGTGAAGGCGCCGCGCACGTGGCCGAAGAGTTCACTCTCGACCAGGGTGTCGGGCAGGGCCGCGCAGTTGATGCTGACCATCGGCCGCCCGGCGCGTGGCGAGCGTGCGTGCAGGGCCTGGGCCACGAGTTCCTTGCCGACGCCGGTCTCGCCGGTGACCAGTACCGTGAGCTCGCTTGCGCCCACGAGCTCGATCTCTTTCAGCAGCCGCCGGTAGGCCGCGCTCTGGCCGATGAGCTGGCGCGTGGGTGTGCTGGTGGCGAGCCGGTAACGCTCGGCGCGCTGGTGCTCGTCTTCCACGCGCAGCGCGAGCTGCTTGATGCGCTCGGCCGCGGCCACGGTGGCGGTGGCCAGGTCGCCAAAGGCCTGCAGGGCTTCGAGGTGCGCGGGCTTGAACTGCTGCGGGTTGAGTGCGTCGAGGGTGAGCAGCCCCCAGGGCTGGCCGGCCACATGCAGCGCGCAGCCCATGCAGTCGTGCACTTCGAGCTGCCCTTCGACGCCTTCGACCAGGCCGTCGTAGGGGTCGGGCAGCGGGCTGTCGGGCGGGAAACGTGTGGGGCGGCCGGCGGCCATCAGCGCTTCGAAGCGCGGGTGCTCGCCGATGCGGAAGCGCCGGCCCAAGGTGTCGCGGCTCAGGCCGTTGGTGGCCAGCGGCACCAGCCATGCGCCGTCCAGCCGCAGCAGTGCCGCGGCGTCGCACGGCACCAGGGTGCGCAGGGCTTCGAGCAGGCGGCGGTAGCGCTCGTGCTCGCTGAGATCGCGCGACAGGTCGGCGACCAGCGGGACCAGGGCGTGGAGTAATGCGTATGGAGTCATAACAACTTTTATGGAGTCAATTTAACTTGAGTCATTTTGATATCTTCACACGAAGCGCATTGATCTGAAAGGGGTTTCGGCATGGCACGTCGATTGCGGTGCAGCCAGCTGTTGTCAAACCAGAAGGAACCCCATGCTGACCGCAGCCCAACGCGCCATCGTCAAGTCCACCGTACCCCTGCTGGAGACCGGCGGCGAGACTCTCACCACACACTTCTACAAGCTGCTGATGGCCGAATACCCCGAGGTGCGGCCGCTGTTCAACCAGACGCACCAGGCCAGCGGCGCACAGCCCCGTGCGCTGGCCTACGGCGTGCTGATGTATGCCAGGCACATCGACCAGCTGGAGGCCATCGGCGACCTGGCCGCCCGCATCGTCAACAAACACGTGAGCCTGCAGATCGAGCCGCGCCACTACCCCATGGTCGGCACATGCCTGCTGCGCGCGATCCGCGAAGTGCTGGGCGCCGAGATCGCCACCGACGAAGTCATCGCCGCCTGGGGCGCCGCCTATGGCCAGTTGGCCGATATCCTGATCGGTGCCGAAGAGCAGGCTTATGCCGCCAACGCCGCGGCCACCGGTGGCTGGCGCGGCGCGCGCAGCTTTCGCATCGCCCGCAAGACGGCCGAGAGCGCCGAGATCACCTCGTTCTACTTCGCGCCCACCGATGGCGGCCCGGTGCTGGCCCACCAGCCGGGCCAGTACATCGGCCTGCGCCTGGTGGTGGACGGCCAGGAGCAGCGGCGCAACTATTCGCTGTCGGCCTCGCCCAATGGGCGCGAATACCGCATCAGCGTCAAGCGCGAAGCCGGCGGCGTGGTGTCCACCCATCTGCACGACCGGATGGCCGAGGGCGACGTGCTCGAGCTGTTTCCGCCGGCCGGTGCGTTCACGTTGGCCGAGGGCCGCAAGCCGGTGGTGTTGATCAGCGGCGGCGTCGGCATCACGCCCACGCTGGCGATGCTGGACGCGGCGCTGGCCACCGCCCGGCCGGTGCATTTCATCCACTGTGCGCGCAATGCGGCGGTGCACGCCTTCCGTGAGGTGATCGACGGTCTGGCCGCGCGCCATCCGCAGCTGCAGCGTTTCTATTGTTATGACGAGGCAGGTGGCTGTGACGGTGATGGTGCCCATGCGGTAGGCCGGCTCGACCAGGCGCGCCTGGCGCAGTGGCTGCCGGCCAGCCGCGACGTGGACGCTTATTTCCTTGGGCCCAAGCCCTTCATGGCCTCGGTCAAGCGCAGCTTGAAGGCGCTGGGTGTGCCCGAGTCGCAAACACGTTACGAGTTCTTCGGACCGGCGGCTGAGCTGCAGTGATTCTTGAGGTCGGCTCACTTCGGCAGCGCATAGGCGATCACATAGTCGCCGGCCTTGGTGCCGAGTGAGCCGTGGCCGCCGGCCACCACCAGCACGTATTGCCGCCCATCCGCGCCGGTATAACTCATCGGTGTGGCCTGGCCGCCAGCGGGCAGGCGGCTCTGCCAGAGCTGTTCGCCGGTGCCGACGTCATAGGCGCGCAGGTAGTTGTCGATGGTGCCCGACAGGAAGGCCACGCCGCCGCCGGTGATGATGGGGCCACCGAGGTTGGGCACGCCCATGCGGAACGGCAAGGGCACGGCGGCCTGGTCGCGCACCGTGCCGTTCTTGTGCATCCAGGCGATCTGGCCGGTGCGCAGGTCGGCACCCGCCACATAACCCCAGGGCGGTGCCTGGCAGGGAATGCCCAGCGGCGACAGAAAGGGCTTGAGCCTCACCGCGAACGGCGCGCCGAAGTTCTCGTTCAGCGCCGGCAGCGCGCCCTTGGGTTCGCCGGGGGCCTGCACCATCAGCGAGGTGGCATCGGTCCGGGCAATGAGTTGCGAGGTGAAGGCCAGGTAGGTGGGCGTGGCGAACACCACCTGCCGCTGCGGGTCCACGGCCACGCCGCCCCAGTTGAACACGCCGAAGTTGCCGGGATAGATCAGCGAGCCCTGCGTCGACGGCGGGGTGAAGCGCCCTTCGTAACGCAGCTGGTGGAACGCGATGCGGCAGGCCAGTTGGTCGAACAACGTGGCGCCCCACATGTCGGCGCCGGTGAGCCGCGGCGGGTCGAACGACAGCGCCGAACGCGGCTGCGTGGGCGCGCTCTTGTCGCCAGCAGCGGCTCCCTGCGGCGCGGGCGCTTCACTCACGGGCAATACCGGCGTGCCGGTGCGGCGGTCGAGCACGAACAGTTCGCCCTGCTTGGTGGGCTGCACCAGGGCCGGCACGGTGGTACCGTTCACCGTCAGGTCGATCAGGCTTGGCTGGGCCGGCACGTCGTAGTCCCACAGGTCATGGTGCACGGTCTGGAAATGCCAGCGCACCTTGCCGGTGGCCAGGTCCAGCGCCACCACCGAAGATGCGTATTTTTCTGCCGCTGGGCTGCGGTTGCCGCCCCACTGATCGGGCGGCTGGTTGCCCAGCGGCACGTAGACCATGCCCAGCGCTTCGTCCACGCTGGAGATCGACCAGCTGTTGGGCGAGTTCGGCGTGTAGTGCGCGCCGGGCGCAATCGGCGCGGTGGCCTCGGGCTTGCCCGAATCCCAGTTCCACACCAGCGCGCCGGTTTCGATGTCGTAGGCGCGGATTACGCCCGAGGGTTCGGTGGTGGACACGTTGTCGAGCACCGTGCCGCCCACGATGATGAGCCGGCGCGTCACCACCACCGGTGAGCTTGCGTAGTAGGTGCCGGGGTTCAGGTTGGGCATGTGCGCCCACAGGTCGACCTGGCCCCGGCCGCCGCCAAAGCTGCTGCAGACCGCGCCGGTGTTCGGGTCGAGTGCGATCACCCGGCCGTCGGCGGTGGGCATGAACAGCTTGGCCGGGCAACTGGCCGTGCTGCGCGCGGTGAACGCGGCCTGCGGCTGGCCAGGCTGGTTGGAGCTGGCGACTTGCTCCGGTGCCAATGGGCGGACCACGGCCGGCGGCTCGGGCGCGGGCTGGTAGGAGAGGCCGCGGCAGGTCAGGTGCTGCAAGGCCAGCGGGCTCTGGATCTGCGGATCGTAGCGCCAGCGTTCGGCACCGGTGGTGGCGTCGAGTGCAATCACCGACTGGTGCGGCGTGCACAGGTACAAGGTGTTGCCGATCTTCAGCGGCGTCACCTGGAAGGTGGTCTCCACCGGATCGCCCGCATGGCCGCGCATGTCGCCGGTGCGGTACTGCCAGGCCACTTTCAGGTCGTCGACATTCTTCGGCGTGATCTGGGCGAGCGGTGTGTAGCGTTGGCCGGCGGGTGTGCCGCCGTAGGCGCGCCACTCGCCAGCGTGCAGGCCGCTGGGCAGGCCCGGTGCGGTCGCCAAAGTTGCGGAGGGCGCGGCCGGCAAGACGCCCGCCACGCGATGCGCATCATGGAACCATGAGGCCACCGAGGCGATCACCACCAGCCCGAGCGCGGCACTCAACACCGCCCGCCCGCCGCCCATGCCGAGGCGGGCCGCCGCCAGCGGGCGTTTCACCCAGCGCGTGAGCAGCAGCAGGCCGAGCACGAAGGGCACGTCGTTGCGCGCCGCCAGCGGCCACCAGTCCAGCCCGGCCTCCCACAGCGACCACAGCAGCGTGACGAAGACCAGCAGCGCATAGACCCACAACGCGGTGCGCTGGCGCCGCGCCAGCAGCATGCCGCTGGCGACGAAACCCAGCGCGGCACACACGTAGTACCACGAGCCGCCGAGCATGAGCAGCCAGGCGCCGCCGGCTGCGAGGCAAAGGCCGATCAGGATCAGCAGCGCGCCGAACAACAGGGGCACCAGGGGCTTGGGAGGCGGCTTGGTGATGCGCTGGATCGGGACGGGGCGCGAATAACGCGACGCACCTGCGCGCAGGCCGCCCGGCGCCGAAGCGGGGCGGGAAGGGTGGGGCGCGCGGTCATCACGGTCGTTGGTCGGCATGGAACCTCATACGGCAATGGCTGACATGGGTCACCACGCGGTGACATATCGGGCAGGGCGGGGCATGCGGAGCGTTGGGGGTATCGCACGGTGCGCCGTTGTCTTCAGCCCGAAGACGACCTTAACCGGGCCGAGGGCAGGTGTCTGTAGGACGAACCAGCTGTCACATCCGGTCACAACCCTGGGCGCGCATTCGACGCATCATGACCAGTCCATTCTCACAAAAGGAGGCAATACCATGCCCGTTCAACCCTATTTGTTTTTCGAAGGCCGCACGGAAGAGGCCTTGCAGTTCTATGTGCGCGCCATCGGTGCCGAAATCACGGTGCTGATGCGTTACAAGGAACGCCCCGATCCTGCATCCTGCCCCCCCGGCTCGGCAGAAAAAGTCATGCATGCCAACCTGCGCATCGGCGACGGCATGGTGATGGCGTCCGACGGGCGCTGCTCCGGCCAGCCCAGCTTCCAGGGCTTCGCGTTGTCCCTGCATCCTCAAAACGTGGCCGAGGCCGAGAAATTCTTCAATGCCCTGGCCGATGGCGGCCGTGTGGAAATGCCCTTGGCCAAGACCTTTTTCTCCGAGAGTTTCGGCATGCTCGCCGACCGCTTCGGCGTGATGTGGATGGTGATGGTTGCGCCGGCGCAGCCGGCGGCCTGAGCCCAGGCGCATTGGGCGGCTCGGTGGGACGGTGCGTCCCGCCGGCCCTGCGCTTGATCGGCGGCCAGCCGCCCCGATATGCTTGGTTTCAACGGTCGGCGCATGCAGGCCGTTCAACGTGCATAGAAAGCCCCGCCATGTCGAACCCAGCCATTGTCCAGATCAAGCCCCTCGGCTTCCCCTGGGCCACGATCGATCCCTTCCTGTTCTGCGCCTACCACGACGACGCCTATCCCGTGGCCAATGCCGACCTGGGTCCGGCCGCCTCGCTGGCCGGGCGCGACATCGGCCAGGACTTCAGCCGCAAGGACGGCTGGAGCATGTACCACGGCGAAAGCGTGCCGGGCTTTCCACCGCATCCGCACCGCGGTTTCGAGACCGTGACTGTCGTGCGCAAGGGCCTGATCGACCATTCTGATTCACTCGGCGCCACCGCGCGGTTCGGCCAGGGCGACGTGCAGTGGCTTACCGCCGGCAGCGGCGTGGTGCATTCCGAGATGTTCCCGCTGCTCGACCAGAGCGCGCCGAACCCGCTGGAGCTGTTCCAGATCTGGCTCAACCTGCCCGCGCGCAACAAGATGGTCGATCCGCACTTCACCATGTTCTGGTCGCACCACATTCCGCGCCAACTGACGAAGGACGCCGAAGGCCGCGCCACCGAGGTGGCGGTGATCGCCGGCCAGCTGCGTGCGGCCGGTGCAGAGGCTGACGCGGTAGCGCCGCTCGCCCCGCCACCCGATTCCTGGGCCGCGCAGGCCGAGTCCGACGTGGCCATCTGGACGCTGCGCCTGGAGCCCGGTGCGCACTGGACCTTGCCCGCGGCCGCCGGTGCCGGCACGCGGCGCAATCTGTATTTCTTCAAGGGCAGCACGGTGCGCATCGGCGGTGAGGTGGTGAGCGGCCATGCGGCCATCGAAGTGCGGGCGCAGGCCGAGGTCGAACTCGTCAACACCGGCAGCGAGGTGGCCGAGTTCCTGATGCTGCAGGGCAGGCCGATCGCCGAGCCGGTGGTGCAGTACGGGCCGTTCGTCATGAACACCCAGGCCGAGATCATGCAGACCATGGCCGACTACCGCCGCACACAATTCGGCGGCTGGTCCTTCGACCAGGAGGCGCCGGTGCATGGCCGCGACCCGGGGCGGTTCGCACGGCATCCGGACGGGCGCGAGGAGCGGCCGGACGTGCCGCAGGCTGCCGAGGCCTGAACAGAGCGGTCGATACTGCTTGTATGAATTTCTAGCATGGTGGATAATTTTTCTACCATGAAAGAAGACGCCGAATCCAGCCTGAACGACCGCATCGCCCAGCGCGTGCGTGAACTGCGCGCCGCGCGCGGGCTTTCGCTCGATGTGCTGGCCACGCATTGCGGCGTCAGCCGTTCGATGATCTCGCTGATCGAACGCGGCGAAAGCAGCCCGACAGCCGTGCTGCTGGAGAAGCTGGCGACCGGCCTCGGTGTGCCCCTGGCCTCGCTGTTCGACCGCGCCGCGCCCACGGCCGAGCCCGTGGCCCGCCGTGCCGACCAGCCGGTGTGGCGCGACCCGGCATCTGGCTACCTGCGGCGCAATGTGTCGCCCGGCGGCACGGGCTCGCCAATCCAGATCGTCGAGGTCGACTTTCCGCCCGGCGCCCGCGTGGCCTACGAAACCGGGGCCCGCGCGCCGCGCGTGCATCAGCAGATCTGGGTGCGCGAGGGTGTCATCGAAGTCACCCTCGGCGAGACGCGGTACCAGCTCGGCGCGGGCGACTGCCTGGCCATGGTGCTCGACCAGCCCATGGCCTACCACAACCCCGGCCGCAAGCCGGCACGCTACGCGGTGGTCATCATCACCGAACCCCTGAATGGCAGATGACATGACCACCCCGACCCCAGCCCTTGCTCAATCCGCTCAATCCGGCGGCATCGCGATCCGCCGCCTCGAAGCCGTGAGCGACGCCCAGCGGCGCGAGTTGGCCGAGCTGCTGGTCGACTGTGTCGATGGCGGCGCCTCGGTCAGTTTCATGCACCCCTTGCCGCAGGCCAAGGCCGAGGCTTTCTGGCAGCGCGTGGGCGAAGGTGTGGCGCGCGGCGAACGTGCGCTGCTGGTGGCAGAAGACGCCGACGGCATCGTCGGCACGGTGCAGTTGGTCGTCGATCAGCCCGACAACCAGCCGCACCGCGCCGACCTGGCCAAGATGCTGGTGCACCGCCGCGCACGGCGCCGGGGCCTGGGCGCGGCTTTGATGCGCGCCGCCGAGCAGCTCGGGCGCGACTGCGGCAAATCCCTGCTGGTACTCGACACCGTGACCGGCGGCGACGCGGAGCGGCTCTACGCGCAGCTCGGCTGGCAGCGCTGCGGCGTGATCCCCGGCTATGCGCTCTGGCCGCGCGGCGGGCTGTGCGCCACCACCTATTTCTACCGTGAACTCTGAAGGGGCCTGAACCCCGCTCCGGGTGCGCGAGAATCACGGTTTTTCAATCGTTGCCACCCGAAAGTTCTCTCATGAAAATCAGCCAAGACACCGTCGTCACCCTGCGCTACAAAGTGGCCAACGCCCAAGGCCAGCTCGTCGAGCAGAGCCAGCAGCCGATGGTCTATCTGCATGGCGGCTACGACAACACCTTCCCCAAGATCGAGGCTGCGCTCGACGGCCAGGAAGCCGGCTTCTCGACCACCGTGCTGCTGCAGCCCGCCGACGCCTTCGGCGAACGCGACGAGAGCCTCACCACCACCATCCCGCGTACGCAGTTCCCAGCTGGCGTGAAGGTCGGCGGCAGCCTGCGCGGCACCGGCGACGACGGCCAGGAGCGCGCCTTCCGCGTGGTGAAGATCAAGGGTCCGGTGGTGCTGCTCGATGCCAACCACCCCTACGCCGGCCAGGCGCTGAAGTTCTCACTGACCGTGACCGAGGTGCGCGCCGCCACCGCCGAAGAAATCGCCCACAAACACGTGCACGGCGAGCACGGCCACCACCACTGATTCCATTTCCAGATCAACCGTGCACTTTGTCGACTTCGCTTGCCTTAAGCCTGTCATGTCTGCGCTTCGTCTTCGCGTTCACGATTGATCTGGAAACGGAATGAGAAGGTGCGAATGTGGTGTATTGGCCGGCCATCCCAGCTGCTTCGGGCGCTGGCCGCCGGGCGCAGGCGATCGCCGCCCAGGTGGCCGCCCACCGGGCTGAGCAAAATCTCGCCGAGGTAACGCAAGGCCAGCAGCACACTGGCCGCCACCACCGCTCCGCCGGGAAGCCGATCCTTGCCGAGGTAAGACAGGCCGATGATGAACAGGCCGTCGAGCGTGAGCCCTTCGAGGAAGGACCACACGTCCAGGCTGTTCGGCAGCTTCAGGCCCCGGCGTGCCTGTGGCAAGGCATGCGCGGCCGATGGCAGCTGACGCGTCGCCAGCAGGCCGGTCAGGGCCACGGCGGCCAGCAGAAAGAAGATCGGCCGCGGCCCGAAATGCAGCGCCACCATTGCGCTCAGCGGCAGGGCCAGCACCGGCCCCAGCGCGATCCAGGCGCGCGAACGGCCCGAGCGCCGCGCGGCACCGATAGGGTCCGCCGTCGCCAGGGCCTGCGTGGTGAGGTTCAGCGCGGCGAAGGCCTGCTCGCGGCGCTGCCCGTCACCGAGCCGAAGGCGCTCGCCGCCCATGTGCTGCTCTCGTCCAGGACCCGCAAGGCGGACTGGGCCGATTGGAAAAAACAGGTTGGTGTGCCGCGCCTCAAGCCGGCCGGCACGCTGCAGTTCGACCACTGCACTTCGTGTTGCAGGCGGCGGTGGACGGCCTGGGGCTTGGCGCTCGGGCCGGTCACGCTGGTGGCGCACGATCTGGCTTCGGGCCGGCTGTGCTGCCCCTTGCCTGCGCTGCGGCTTGCGCTGAACCGGCACCACTACGGCGTGGCGCCTGGAGCGGCGCCGGAGGCGCAGATTTTTGCGCAGTGGCTGGAAGGGGAGCGAGGGCGCGACGCGCGTCGTTGAGCTGTGGTGGAGGTAAAGGCTGCTTCGGGCTGCTTCGCGCGCGTGCCACCAAGTGCCAGGCAAGCGGGCTGACGAACGCAAGGTGTTGCCGCTGTTTGTCGCAATTGATTCGCTGTGTTTACAGTCGAATGCGGTGCGATACTTGTTTCGTTTTTTGGGCAATCCCGGCCCGTTACACGTTACACATGGGCGCCATCACGCGCATGGATGTTCATTTTTACGCCTACTTCTCGGGGAGACGTAGGAGTGCAAGGAGCGGATTTTTGGATCTGTCGGCATGGCGCCTTTGACGCAAAATAGTACCGGCATGCTCGTCGATGACACGAGCCAGGCCTGGGTTCTGCTGGGCAAGGGGCTCGATCTGTACCAGGATGGCGTGTTCATCACCGGCGAGGATGGGCGCTTCGTCTATGTCAACGATGCCGCAACGCGTGCTCTGGAATACAGCCGTGAAGCCTTGCTGGCCATGGGGCCGATGGACATCGATCCGAATATTTCCATGGCGCAGTGCCTGGAAATATTGCAGAGTTCCCCGGGACGGGCCTTCGTCATAGACACGGTGCACAAAACGCAGAGCGGCAGGCTGGTTGCGGTGCAGGTGCATGGCGTGACGCTGCAACTGGACGGGCGATTGTTTGCCGTGTCCATCGTCCGCGATATGGCCGAGCCCAAGCGGATGCAGGAAGCGTTGCTGCAACGCGAGCAGTACTGGCGCACCTTGCTCGACGAGTTTCCATTTTTCGTCTGGCTCAAGGACACGCAGAGCCGCTTGTTGGCGGCCAACACCGCATACGCCAGGGTGGCAGGGGTGTCTTCCACCGCGGAACTGGAAGGTCGGACCGAATTCGATCTCTTTCCGCATGATCTGGCCGAGATCTATGTTGCCGACGACAAGGCAGTCATGGCGGCGGGCGTGGCCCACTATGTGGAGGAGCTCTACGTCGATGAGCATGGCCAACGGCGCTGGATGGAGGTGTGGAAGTCCCCGCTGCGTGAGCAGGGCAAGGTGGTGGGCACGGTCGGTTATTCCAGGGACATCACGGATCGCAAGCATACGGAGAGTGAGCTCCAGAAAGCCCTGGCCTTTGCGCAAGGGGTCATTGATGCTTTCCCGGACCTGTTGTTCGAAACCGACCGAGAAGGGCGCTACCTGAACGTGTGGACGCACAGCCCCGAGTTATTGGCAGAAAGCCGCGAGGCTTTGCTGGGGCGGACACTGCGAGATGTGCTTTCGCCCGAAAGCGTGGCCATTGCCGAGATCGCCTACATAGAGGCAGAGCAGACGGGCGTCTCTTTGGGCCATGTCATCTCGGTCATGACGCCGCTGGGCCTGCGTCAGTTTGAGTTGTCGGTGTCGCAGATGCGTGCCATCGGTGAGGCGGGTCCGCATTTCATTACCGTGTCACGCGACGTGACGCAGCGGCTTGAGCTGCAGCAGGAACTGGCCAGCCGCGAGCGCGAGTACCGGACCCTGGTCGAGCATTCACCGGATGTGATTGCCCGGTTTGATGTGCAGTTCGCTTGCCGCTATGCGAACCCGGTGCTGCTGCGTGCCTTGGGTCGCTTGGGTCGTTTGGATGCGGGCGCGGTGGGGTGTACGCCGGATGCGCTTTGGGGGGCGGAGGCGGGTACGGCGCTGAAGCAGCGTCTGGCGCGGGTCCTGGACAGCAAGGCATCCGTCGAGTTTGAACTGCACTGGTCCGATGCCCTGGGCCGCAGTATCTGCAGCCTGGTGAGCTTGACGCCTGAAGTCGGCGACGATGCAAGCGTCGGCAGCATCTTGATGGTGGGGCGCGATATCAGTGAACTCAAGGCCTACCAGGACAAGATCCATCAGATGGCGTTTTACGACCCGCTGACCGGGATGCCCAACCGGGTGTTGTTCAATGACCGCCTGGCGCAAATGCTGAAGGATGCGGCCTACCACCACTACCAGGCCGGGGTGATGGTGGTGGATCTGGACCGCTTCAAGCAGATCAATGACACCATGGGCCATGCCGCAGGAGACGCCTTGCTCAAGGAAGTGGCCGTGCGCTTGCGTGCCAGTGTGCGGAGTTATGACACCGTGGCCCGGCTGGGTGGGGACGAGTTCGGCATTCTCTTGCCGCAAATTCGTGAAGGCGCCCATCTGACGCGCGTGGCGGGCAAGGTGGGAGCGGCTTTCAACCAGAGCTTTTGGCTGGAGGGGCGGGAGATATTCGTATCCTGCAGCGTGGGTATTGCGGTGTACCCGTCGGACAGCGCGGTGGCAGAAGAGCTGCTCAAGTACGCCGACTCCGCGATGTATTCCGCCAAACGTTCCGGGCGCAACGACTTCCGTTTTTATTCCAAGGACCTGACGGTTCGCGCCCAGGAGCGGCTCACCCTCGAGTCCGACCTGCGCCGCGCGCTGGAGCGCGGTGAGTTGGCGCTGCACTATCAGCCCAAGGTGTTGCTGGCGTCCGGCGCCATGGTCGGGTGCGAGGCGCTGTTGCGCTGGAAGCATCCGCGCCTGGGCATGGTGCCACCGGGCCAGTTCATCCCGGTGGCGGAAGACTCGGGCTTGATCAACGAGTTGGGGGCCTGGGTGCTGCGCGAATCCTGCGTGACTGCCGTCGCCTGGAATGCCGCGGCAGCGCAGCCGTGCAAGGTGGCGGTCAACCTGTCAGCCCGCCAGATACAGGCACCGGGCTTTATGGCGCAAGTGATGGGCATCCTGTCCGAGACCGGTTGCCAGCCTCGGTGGCTTGAGTTCGAGATCACGGAAAGCCTGCTGCTGGACGAGGACGGCCCTGTGCTCGGCGCCTTGCAGGCACTGCGCGACATGGGTGTCACCATCGCCATCGACGACTTTGGCACCGGCTATTCGGCCTTGGCTTATCTGGCCCGGTTTCCCATCGACACGCTCAAGATCGATCGCTCGTTCATCCATTCGGCGACCACCGACCATTTCCGGGCGGAACTGGTCAGGGCCATCTTGTCCATTGCGCGCTGCCTGAACCAGCAGGTGGTGGCCGAGGGCGTGGAAACGCGTGAGCAGGCCGACTTCCTGGCCGCCGAAGGATGCCAGCTGGTGCAGGGCTTCCTGTTCAGCCAGGCGGTGCCTCGGGAGCAGTTGCTGGCTTTTCCCGGGGTATGCATCGCCTCTGACGGGCTGACCTCCAAGGCGTTGGCCAAATAAGGCCAAGGCTGTGGATGGCCAGGCGGCTGGCTGGTCACTGGCCTAGGAGGCTGTCGGGCTTGGGCATGGCCCCGCGTTGCGCGAGACAGGGCGCAGGCAAGGCGCCAAGCGCAAGCTGGACTGATGTCCAGCGCGCATTGGCAACGCCGCATGCGTC
>Ga0307515_10005271_pt1 | contig 26281 bp, 26 predicted proteins | sample 17_EM_MG_FD_194513 | JGI IMG/M metagenome (GOLD analysis project Ga0307515, IMG submission 194513) | Populus trichocarpa ectomycorrhiza microbial communities from riparian zone in the Pacific Northwest, United States - 17_EM | ecosystem: Host-associated > Plants > Roots > Unclassified | place... | reverse complement strand
TGCTCCTGCAAGTGCTCCTGCAAGTGCTCCTGCAAGTGCTCCTGCAAGTGCTCCTGCAAGTGCTCCTGCAAGTGCTCCTGCAAGTGCTCCTGCAAGTGCTCCTGCAAGTGCTCCTGCAAGTGCTCCTGCAAGTGCTCCTTCAAGTGGTCCTCCAAAACGCAGTAGCTATTCATTTGTGCCGTTGAGGTACCAAACCACGTGTTTGTGAGCTACCATATGCTCATTACTCGGGTAGTTATTGTTCCAGCTGAGAACTCTGATGGCATATCCAATATTGGGCCGACTGGGGGTCGTCGGATACCTGAGGCTTCCAATCATCGATTGGTATATGGTTGGATTGCAGGCTTCTTTGTCGGGCTTCCTCTTGTGAAGCTTCATTGCCCTTGGTGTGGCAACTGGCAAATATACTTATGCGGTATGAGTCCAATTGTTAGCAATGGTCCCAACCCGCTGGAATGGCGCGGGTTAGGGTTCGAACCGGAACCAAACTGCTGCAATGGGTTTTAGCACATGACAATCTCAGACGGTTGCTTTTGGGCTGGTTCCCACATGGAAACCCGGCGCTGGCTAACCCGGCTTTTTTGCTCCAATCAAGTTTTCGAGTTCTCATTGTATAGCAACATGATCTATATGCGAATTGTGCAGTTTTAGGAGGTCTTTCACCTGCTGGTCTCCGATTGTGAATCGGAGCAATATTCGTTGATTTGCTGTTGATAACCCACGAATTGAGTGTGATTTTGAGTGTGATTTTGTAGCGACTCAACGCATATTGATTGGGTTGCAAATTGGCTACCACGGCATGATAGAGCTCCTGACACTGCATCGTGTATGGATATTCCATGTCATGATATGATACGAACTCGCAAACCGAATTGCAACCAGTATGGTTCGAACCAGAACATTTACCCGTGAATCTGTTCCTACCTAGCGAAAATCCAAGCCCAGTCATGACCGGTCCGGGTTATAACTCGGAGCTAGTTACCCGGTTCAGTTCCTAACCCAGACCGGGGTCTTAGTTCAAGTTGCAACCCAGATCGCCGCGTGTAAAATCCTGCACAGTTGCTAACACTCGATATGACTCTACCATCTCCAGGTACACATTCATTTGCAGAATCTATTTTGCTATTTCCATCCTGACTATTGCTGCGATGTTTGTCTCCTTAATGACTGATTACCTTTACATTCGACGCATGGGCTAAGAGAAATCTCTTCTCATTCATGTGGTAGATGGTTTCAGAATCTATTTCGAGATGACATATTAGCGCTTTTAATTATTTACCTCAATTAGTAAATATAATTGCAAGATATTGAAATTTGTATGCCTTGCAGTAAAAGTCCTTGAAAATTGTAGGGTGAGTGGCATATGCTGTGTGACAGTCAAAATGATGACCAACCATGGACATAAGCGAAATATTTTGATCAAGGAATCATGTAAACCAATATTTGGCAAGTTGTCATTGCCAACCTGCAGGAAGCAATGACATGTTTGATGCTTTTACCATCTTCCTCTTGAAAATATGATCCAAATCATCAAGCGCCTCACATAACCTCCCAATCAACTTTTCTTCCTCTACTGAAAGTATTTGTTTTGACTGGTGAGCCTCCACCCTGGGTTGAGGATGCAGGAGTCTATCATGTCCAGTTCCGTTAGAAACCTGATAAGCAGTTGCAGGTGAATGAATATGGGGTTCTACTGCATTTATACATTCTTTGCAAGCATTAGGGAGGTTGTTTATGCACTCGCATGCAGGTACTCTAGACTTTACTTGTCTCATTTTGGTAAAATTGTAGAGGTCAGGTGAAAATATGGAACCTGCAATGGGTTAGGTTAATGAACATGAGAGCTTTCATATATGGTGTATGACATGAACAGTTGCTCAGGAATAGGCAGTTAGAGCAACAAATGGGTTGAATGAATAAACAACCAAATACACACGAGATGAAGTAAGGACCAAATGTGTACCCTTCGGTATGACTGAGAAAGTCCCACAACTTCCGATTAGTGTCCCTTTTGCAGCCACATGGCCGATTCGGTGCACAGGGAGACTCCAGCTCAAGTGGTAGGTCCAAAAAACACATGCTGATGCCATTTGTACTGGCCTGAGATCTATAAGTACAAAAAAACCCCTTTAGAACTCATCCAATCCAACTTCTCCAAGTCAAATCATCATCAAGGCTTTCTCAGGTGCTAACAGTAAAACACATTAACCAATTGCGGCATATTCCAGAGATTCTCCACTGGGTCCAAACTACATATTGGAGGGTAACCTGCCCACCGACCAGGATTATTAAGCTTTATTTATTATCACATCAAGTCATGCATGCAGTTCAATGTACACTTGTCGGAGTTGTCCACGATCATTGGCTGCAGTTTATCCTATAGCTGTCATACGGTAGATGGTGTGTAGTGCTCAACCAAGGAGACATTTAAGAGATTGTGCTTCTAGATGATATGTTGAAAGTCTAATTTTGATGGATTATTATATGTAAGTTAAGTTTCTGTTGAATGTCCGGTCTGCTTGTAATCTGACATTTTTGATAGTTCTGTGGTCCAGAAGTGCCACATTCACATCCAGACCTCACCTCCAACCACAAAATCAACTTCTGTGCCATTGGCCTATTTGCACTAATGGGCTTAGGCATCCAGCAAGGTCTTATGGAGAGTTTGATAAGTCTTTTCCATACTGGTTACAAGGGTGTCTGCTTGGATCTCTTATGTCAGGCGAGACAGTTGCTTTGGAGTGCGAACCGGCATCATGAGAAGATGGTGGCAATTTGCTGAGACTTGAGTCATCCTAGTATATGTGTGTAGTATATCAGCTGAAGAAAAATTGGCTAGTGTCCAGTGCTTTGACCCAATGTCCTGCTCACACTTGAAGAAGGTCCGGAGATACAGTGCCAGTGTATGATTTCAACCCCATATCTGCCCGCCTGGCTGCAGGGGGAATGCTGTCAACAACCAATCATTAGTGCTCATGTGAGAATATACTGGGGTTCAGAATCAGCTCGCTAACTGGGTTCCACAATCTGTAACTAAGTTGTCTGTGACTCAGCACTTGAAAATTTCATGCTCAAAGAGGAGCTGGGTAAATTCTACCATACCAATATCCTTTCAGCACAGTAAGTAGATTTACATATGTTTGTGCCCATCTTCGATGATGAGATATCAAATATGGCCCGATCATGTGGACTCTGGCGAGTCAGTGACAAAGTTCATCAAGACATTGTTTGAAGGCTATGATGGTATGTTCAAGGACATGTTGATTCTGTGCCTGGGGTGCACAGCTGCTTTCAATCTGTGACATACATCGCAGCTGCTGAAATAGTTATATAGGTGCAAGTGCATTGCAGGCCAGTAAAACTTCCTAGACACTGGCTCAGTAATGTTAAGTGCTCCAAACTGACTGAAATTATGAGTGTGATGAAATATACTTATCACTTGTCTTTGTAGGTAGTTGGTCGACCACAGGAACATATATCCTCCAATTATCTTTCCAGGCTCCTACAACATCAATCCATTGGTGTTCCACTTCTTGGGTATCTGACCCATCAGTGATTTGCCAGTCAATAAGCATTGCTGAGTCATTGCCAGCAAATGAGCCTGAACACTGCGCGCTGATGACTGCCAGAATGATATCATTGTCTGGTTCCACGGAGACTTTCATGAATAATCATCCCATGGGCATTTTATACCAGGATCACATTGTCGGGCCATCCGGATGGGCCAACAGTGGGTGTCTTGCTGCCATCCAGGTTTTCATTGACTAAGTCACAAGCGAAAAGAGTTTCCAACCACCTGCATTGTCTGCTGGAGAGCACTTTGGATATCTGTAAGAATTGAAGATTATTGTGGTCACACCAAATTAACACCTTATAATTGGCACCCTCCAGGTAGTGCAGCCCATGTTTTTGGGCTTCCACAGGGGTCAATAGATCCCACCAAAAAGTTTCCGAATGCTGTTTGACTGAAAACCTCTTCTGCGAATAGATATTGACATGCCTGAGAACCTGATAACCAACACACAGGTTCAGTATGATTTCAATTGCAAGTCCACTTGAAACCATTGGTGGAATAATTGGCTGGGCTGATTTGAAATCCTGGAGCTTTGGTACCTCAGTCAAGGTCATTTTCAGTTTCTCAAATACCTATTTGGCTTCCACTGTCCATTCTAATTTACCTGGATGTGCCCCATTCCTGCTTCCTGGGGTAGCCGCTGTTTTCTTTGGTAATTTGATCAGTGGAAGAATCACCTTGACGTAATTGCCAATGATTCTTGGGTAGGAGTTTGGGAACGTGAACTGACCCTGATTATTTGTAACCGACTTCGGTGTCAGCAAGTCCGCAATTGTGGCTATCTGGTGCAATTCCATACCAACTACAAAGAATGTAAAACCAAACAACTGAACGCTGACTTCCGAAACTCCCAATTGACACTTCTCAACTTTGCACTGGATGCCGAACTCCTGTAGTCACTGCAGCAATTGGTAGACATACTGCTTATGCTCCTTCTCATTTGTAGAATTATTCATTATGTTGTTGACGTCACATACCACTAGTACATCAATCTATGGCAGTAGGCAATCATCAATGTAAAACTGCAATGAGGTTGGTCCATTTGTCAGAACAAATCGCATGGTGTGGGTTTTAAACATGCAATCACATGTTCGAAAATCCGTGTTGAATTCATCGTTATCTTTGTAAGGATGGGTATATCATCACTGTTGAGTTGCCGATTGATATATATTGTAGCCTAGTGCACAGGTTCAAGCATTTCAGACAATGGTGAAAGGCGATACTTATCTACGGATTGAGCATACAGTGTTTACCACATAACAGCAACCCACCAACCCCATTCTGTGCAAAGAAGATCGGTACGACTGCCAGCAACACTAATCAATGAATCAACTCAATGACATGAGTGGGCTTGATGTAAGCCATTGCTGCCGTGGGTGTTAGGAACAGGTCTGGGTAACCTGCCAGTGGTTCGGGTTTGCACCACAAAAATGGGTCAGTTCGGTTACTGACCAGTCCAAGAACCGGACCAGGTGCTTCTTGGCGGGCCGAACCCGGACCAATACTCATCAACCCTCTGGTTTGGCCAGGTTTGGCTAGACCCGTCAGTTATAATGTCTGGTTCTACGTTTCGGGTTTCACTATTTATCGTCGCATTCAGATATGCTACTGGTAATTGCAAACTATTGATATTTGGTATGTCACTGTCTTTTTTTGATATATTGGCTGCCCTAATGTTAAAAACAATCAGAGACACGCTCCCAACCCCATCCCAAACATGGGTGTCAATGGAGTGTCAACGATTGTTGGTCATGTATCCTGGGAATTGTCAGGGACAATAAGTTGCAGACAGCCATAAACGAAGTATTGGCCGCCTTGATTGGACAAAGAGAAAGCGAAACACACCCTGCCGCTTCTTGAAAATGAGCATCAATGGAGCGTCAACAATTATTGGCCTTGCATCATGGTTAATCACAGCACTATGTGGTGGTTATTGTTTATATGCATTGTTCTGACTGTTTTTGTACGCTGAAAGGCTCATGAACGCTTAGTGGTAGCTTTGTAAATGAAATAAGTTGTTACTGTTCCGGAGGCTGTTGTGGGAATATCCCCTGCTCATCTGCCTATACACCCTGCCAACTCCATGTTTATGGATGTTTCGAATCAAGTGTTACTCATAATACCGAGGATGCAGGATCAAAAATTGTTGAAGCTCCGTTGACGCTGATTTTCAAGATAGGGCAAGGAGGGTATCACTGTCACTTTGACCAACGAAGGCCGCCAGAAATTGCTTTATCACTGTATCTGACCTATCGCCCGTCAGATTACCCGCGGTGCAGGACCATACATCATTGAAGCTCCATTCATGCTCATTCTCAATATGGGGCAGGGAAAGTATCGCTATCTGTTTCGCCAATAAAGGCAGCCAGAAATTAGTTTTTGACTATATGCAACTTATTGGCTGTCAGATTACCGAGGATGCAGGATGAAAAATCATTGACACTCCATTGACACTCATTTTCAGGATGTGACAGGGAGGGTATCACTATCTCTTTTGCCTATTAAGGTGGCCTAAAATTTCTTTATAACTGTATGCAACCTATCACCTGTCACATTACCCAGGATTTATAACCAACACTGTTGACGCTCCGTCAACCCACATTTTCAGGATATTGAAGGGAGCGTGTGGCTGCAATTATTGCCTATACAGGCGGCCAATACTTCGATTATGTATATCCACGACCAAATAAATGCTTAATTACCAGACTGACAGGACCTAACATTGTTGACACTCTGTTGACGCTCATTTTGCCATGCACATATCCACAATATGCAATCAGTTGATTCGGCATAGTATATCATCAACATTGTGTTTACAGCCTTTCGATTGTTTTCATTGATTTTCTCCTTGATCACTACATTGTTCTTTAATAATACATATAAATGTATCCTGTAAAATATACTTTCCAGTGTCCGCTAATTGTGGATAATAATAGACTGAGATATCTTGGTCCTTTCTATCAATGCTCGACCTCACTGCCAGGTTCGCTCACCAGGCTGCTCTCATCTGCAAAATGAATGTCAGATGCATTACCACACAGCAGATAGTGTACTAACTGGTGCATGTTCCTTCATCAGTCAGCATATCTGGATTGTAATCTTTATCGTGCTGGCTATCGTGGGCATTTGAATCAAGATTGAAAAATTGAGCATTGGGAAGAGGAGCATTTGAATACACATATCTGGGAAACAAATTATCAATTTCGGAACTTTGAGCGCCGGTATTGTCACCAGGTGACGCAGGTGGCATTCCGGGCAGAGATGGCATCGGATCTGGTGTCAGCTGTCAGTGGCGGTTGGGCAGAGGTGCACGCCTCTCTTTTGCGCCTCAAGCGTATCAGCGGATTCTTTGAAGATCCATTGTGGCAATTAAGGCATCCATTCATGTGGTTTTGACAAAGTATAGGCGGGTGTCTGTCTATCCCAGCCTTCACCTCATTATGCCCAGGGAACTCAACTCCCAGCTTCTTCTCTTACCGGACTTTGGCACAAGGTTTCTTGATCAGGACTTGTGTTTGCTCTATTGATGTGCGACAAAACCCTCGTTTGACAGGTTTGGCCATGTTCAAGGCCGGGCACATGTCGGACTGTTCTAGCTGGACCCGACCTCCTCGTCTTGCTCTTGTAGCAGACATGTTGGACACCTACAAGAGATTGGTTGCTGCCTCTGACAATGAGATTCGGCTACTGCCTTAACCATATACGCTTCCGTAGCCTCCTCGAAGGTGATTATTTGCTGCTTGGTCAACTATCGGGGATCCTTATCACGAAATTTGTCCGTTAACATCCTAGAGCTGGCCAATCATGCGGTAGGCTTTCTCGGAGTATGCTGACAGATGCGTTGGTGGACCATGGAGGTTTCCCAATACGGGCAGCAATAAATTGGTCACAAAGCTCGTTATGTATACCCGCTGGACATTATATGGTTAGTTGACTGCCTGGTACCTTGATATGGATATACTCAGATCAAATTGTGAGCAGTTTCTTATTCTTGGTGCTTCCGGTTTTATGGACGATTGTTCAATATGCATCCTGAGTCATATTTTCAGTGGCTGCATTGGCAGCTTTGCGGTAGAGTAACTGTGGTCTGGGTTGTTGCTGTGTGCCAGTGAGTGCCGCAGTGGATGAAGCGCCAATCAACCGGCTTGATCCGGATCAGCTCTCCCCTAGCTGAGGTGTTTCGGTCGCCATGATTTGCTGTTGTGGAATCGGAAAGGAAGATAACAAAAAGTAGTGGGAACTCCTGAGGACTATATAGTTAACTTCAAGTCAAAATGCAATAAGTAACAGCCACCTTGCACATTCTACTCATGATGAATCCTGCTGCGTATGGCTGCAGGTTGCAGGGGTTTCGCACCACGCCATGATTTGCAGCAAGTCAGTACGAGGTTGTTTGTTTGCTTACAATGACAAATACTCGATTTCAACAGCCGAAATCTCTGGATTGTCAGTGATTAAGAGGTAATCCTTCGACGGAGAGGACATCTGGTGATGTATGTCTCAACGAATCCCAGGGATCTCACATGAAACAGAGGCTAAAAGTCATACCATGTTGTACGGTTAGAATTACTATTACAATATCAGAGACGGTCAAAACACAGACTTTGCTTTGTTCGAGTTCATCAAACATACAAACCTTTACATAAAAGATGCAGCTTGCCTCCATATTGTCCATATCTTGCAACATCCAACATCTCGCCCAACACCAGAGTCAACACAAACTGCAATGGTCAATGCTCCAAAAATGATCTTTTCGCCGAAACCGGCACATGAATACAGTACAGTGACAAAGCGTTCCACATGACGACGTTGTCATGCGAATGTAGGCAACAGCGGCTTGGAGGCAGAAAGAGTCCAAGCCCCTGGCACATTGCACAACTTGCGATCCAAAAAGCAGCTTGCTGCGGAGAAATGAAGAGAAATGCTTTCTAAGCAACCAAGAGAAATGCAGTTTCTAAGCACTGCAGAGAAATGCACTTTCTATGCACCGAAGAGAAAGAGAAATTGATTGAGGATCATGTTGTGAGCGACGCCACCGTGGCTAGAATGCGAGTTGAAGATGCAGAGGCAGCAATGAAGCAGGAGCAGGAAGAAATGACAAACGCTGAAAATGCGGGATTGACAACCACCGAGCCCGAAAACATGTTTGAGTAGACGAAGATTGCTATCACACACAGACTCAGTGATCTTGCAAGTTCCGACGATGATGACGATGAAGATGATGAGGGAGTTGAAGGTACAGAGCTGGGCAAGCTGAGCGAAGATGACGAACCCTGCTGGGTCGTAGGCACAATCTCCAGAACAGTAAGGCAGTGCATGGGGAGATTTCCGCAGAAGCAGATGATGTTTGACGAATTGACACAGCCGGGATGGGGGGATGTGACCGACTACTTCCGTGATGTAGATAAAACGTACAGGATAACCGAATTGTAGTATCCGGCAGTCATCAATCTTTCAACGGACGATGTAGCAGCCACACTAGCTCCTACAACATTTGGAGAGGTATTGGAGTCTTTTGATATTGTCCCCAGAGAATCGCAAACGCAGCAAGGGACATCTCGACCAGTCAGTAGACATATGACGTTGCGTTCAGAGAAGCCAGAGACAAACAAATGCATATTGTCTCGTTCGCCCCACTCAAAGATCGATTTGGCCAGAAGAATACAAAGCCTGTTGAACCCGTAAGCATTAACCCCTGAATATTGTCTCTGGAGATGATCACTAGATAGAAATCGGCCTCAGACGAGAAGATGGTGACAGCTCGACCGTCACCGGAGGAATCTGTAGGCAAATTTCTATTTTTGACATCATATCTGTCAGAAAAGTTATAATTGTACCAATTTTGCCATGTGACAGCTTTTTCTTGATTTCAGTGACCAAATTGTGAGACATGGTAATGAATCAGTGCATGTGCAAGGGTCGTACGCACCATGCGAAAGTACTGGACTGTAAATCAGGGTGCAAGATGACTAATATACTCGATATCGTCTGGTCAATTAGTGTTAAGCAAAAAAGCAAAAACTTAACTAGCGACGAAATTTGCTAACAACATTCAAGTCAGTGATAGCATACGAGTCATGGACGGAGCAGTCAGTCCTCATTACCAATCTGTCTGAATGACGACCGTCACGCGGCATGCATCCATGTATCCAACTGCATATCTCTGTGCACAGACATGGTTCAGATGGTTGAGATTGTTGAAATTGCTTATGATACGCCATGGAAATCAAGGAGAAGGAGCTGTATAAAGAGAGGTGAGAAAGTCGGGCTATATTAATCAAAAACTAGTGGAAAGACCAACATGCTGCAAATTACCGGCTGAAAGTGCGGGAATGTAATAGGGCCACATCATCTATCACTGAGATTACATAGATAGTGGTTGATCAGACATTGAGAGGCCATAAAGCTTGTGGATGCAAATGATAATACAGGGAAATGCTATATTGGCTCACAATTATGACTATACAATTTGTACCATACAATTACTAAGAGTACGATCACTGTCTAGATGTGTGTAAGCTGAGGGTCAAAGATGAGTCAACGATTCTGAATCTTACACATTCGGCAATCAAAGGGCTGCCTTGTAATATCCTGCCACAGAAAATGTTTTTGACGGCGATACACCTAAAAAGGCAAGCGACCAGAGTATCAACAATTTTTGGCCTAGCATCTTGGATAATCCAAGGGCTGTGCAACGACATTAACCCATAATCAAACTATCAGCCCCCTTTCCAGACAAAAATGCTTGCTGTGGCTTTGCTACTATATATTAACAGTGAGCGTCAATGAAGCTTCAACAGAGTGGCAACTGAGCATGAAGAATTTTCGCAATTGCAACTTGCATAATGCAATGGCTGTGCATCGACATTAACCCGTAATGTGAGTATTGGCCGCCTGTATGGGCAAATATCATAGTAACATTAATGATACTGCCTCCTGGAAATCAGCGTCAGCGCAGCGGTGACAGTGTTTTTGGTGCTCAGTAAGTTTCACAGAAACGAACTGCCTTGCGTCGTTCTTGAATTCAGTTTTCAATTGTCAGTCTTTTCAACATGTACTTGTATCCAACTTCACAACTATGCATGCAATGTCTCACAGGTCTTGATTTTGTCTTACATGTAACTCTAGAGTCAATATTTAAGAACAAGTGTTCTACGTAATAATACTGTAACATTTCGCAGTCTCTCAACTCGAGTTACGCAGATGTCATATTCCTACGGACACGTCAGATTCCCACTCTTTAAATACTATGTTGCTAGATGTTATGATATCTTCCAAAAATGAGAGTGTCTTTATTTGTTATTTGAGCGACCTTGCAGTACATATCAGATTTGATGCTTGGTCGGCTGCTATGAATGTGAGCTCGAACCGTCCCATTGCTTTGAATGATTCCAGATATGTGCCTTGGTGGCGATTCAATTTGCACTGCAGCATTGAGCATACCACCAGTGCTGGAATCGTATGTAATGTTTGCCATCAATTTCTTCGCCATCGATCACATCATGGGACTTGGTGAATAGGGAAGCACTTACTGGCAAAAGCGCACATTGCAAAGTTAAACAAATTAACAGAGTCGGCAGTTTCTGAATCGACAAGTACCACCTTTGATGAAACTGCTTTTGCCATAATGAAGTGACAAGGCAGTCAAGAAATTACAATAGTAAGTTCTCAGAGGAAATTCATATTCGACAGTTAGATCTTATCCATGTGAAACCAAATTGAGAGCCACAACACCCCAAACTCACAGCGAAGGACTTCCTAACTGCCAAATCTTACCAAGACACCTGGAATCGCTATCCCATTTTAGAATTTGTTTCAGCTTATATTCCATGGAACGCTATATCAAATCTAGAGCTACAACATTCATAAAAGGCATTGCGCTGTGGGTCAGTGCTTCATCAGGCAGCACCCTTAGCAACATTTGCCGGAGTGAATACTCATTGACAATGGATGCAATCAAGACACAAATGCCCTCCAGAAATCGAATTTGCGTAGCTTGGGACGGGTGGACATCAACAAACAAATTGGCCACAACGTTGGTCTTGGCTTACTATATGGATCAACAGTGGGCTTGCAAGAAGTACAACTAGCTTTTGATGATGTTGATACCCTGCTCTTTTCCTATTTCGAAAGCTAATTAACGATATTATGTCAAGGGCCAAGTCACTGGAGCAAGGCTAGCCATACATTTGAATGGAGTTCTTCATCGTTTTGAACTTACTAAGGGCCGTTGACTTGGAAATACGACGGACAATTTGTCCTGAAATTAGTAGTTGACTCGTGAGCTACATCCAACCCTTGAGGCCTCCGGAATAGAGTGCCCAGCAGTGAGGAACCACATACCATGCGTGACACACGTCGTTCAGCTTGCTCTGGGTGCGTGCATGAGCAGTCTCAGTGCAAAAGGCTGTAGCAAGTGTTGGGAAGCCCATGAGCGCGATAAGCAATTTGGAGAGAATGAAATCACAGACAGTGGGAAGAGTCAATGACTACGAAATGAGGGCAATGCTAGAAACCACAAGGTGTCCGCTATGAGACCAGGTTGAGCAAGGATTATTGGGACAGTACGCATTTCAAGTCATTTTGAATGACCTGAACCTGACCCTCATATCAAGCAGAATGTTTGTAGTATTAATTACAATGGCACCTGGTCATCGAAATGAGTTCATTGACTGTCAAAAGGCCAAAGTTTGAATCCCAGTACTGACTATTATGGATGTGAAAACATTTTGGAATTCGACGCTGGAGTTGCTGGAGCGAGCCTATCAAATACGACGATTCACCCCTTTGTGGCTCAAGAATCCAACAGACAGTTATTATCAGCCACTCATCACAACACAGAATAATTGGACCATCATCAAGTAGGTTATGGAAGTTTCAAGACCATTCCGATACTGGACCCTGTGGATGTCGAAAATGCATATGGTAACTCTGCATCATGTTATCCCTGAATATAGTGACATATTTGATTATAAGGCGGGCGTTATGCGCGCTTTCGTTGAAAAGAGGACTCAATGCAAGGAATACTTATACTTCGCCATGAAGTTTGCGCAACAGAAGCTGTCAAAATGAAATGCTGAAGTAACTCCAATGACTGGTATGCTTCACACTTCAGCAGAGTTCCTCGATACCTTGGAGCGGTTGCGATCATTTTGGAAGTGGGACAAGGGAATCGATAGCAATCCTGTGGATGAGTCTTCTCATATTACCCAATCCCAAGAGGCATTTCTGAAGTATGTGGAGAACGAATAGTGTGCCAAACATCGACGAATGTCAGTAATTGAACCCGAAAATGTCCCAGGCAGCAATTTGTTCCCTTCTGCAAAGGCTTCTGGATTTGGTCAATCTTCTTTTGATATATATGATTTGTCCAACGATGATGAAAAATACATAACACATGAATGCATGCCCTAAACGACACCCAGACAAAGCTATTGTGCATCACTCTGAATAACTGCCACATGGCGGTATTTAAATTCACTGCCTGAGGCACCAATCAACTGGCCGCAAGCTAATCCCAATATTATATATTACCACTCCGACCTCATCGAAGATAGCAGTAAATGTTTGTTACCGGCTATCACCAACAGGTGGCATCAACAACAGGAAACACACTCAAAGTACACCAATCTCTCCAGTGTGGCACGTGACATATTCTCTATCATACCACATGGTGTCGGAGTGGAGGCCAGTTTGTCCTTTCGGCGAGATGTTAACGGCAAGCGACAGTCCAAAACCACTGGCGATACCCTTCGGGAAAACATCAAAGTAATGTTGCTTGCTTGAGGCAGTCAGGGGATATTGGGATGCGATTACACAGCATTGGAATCGACGGAAACTGAAAATGACTTGGCATTGAAGAAAGAGATCGAGGAAAGGAAATTGTACAGACTGGCCAATGTCCACGAAATTGTACTGATGTGGCAGGGCAGCCAAAACCTACATGCTACACAGAAGGAATCTTGCGCCTAAAACATGCAAATGACAGCTGTTGGATACATTTCAGATACTGAAGAGATCATGAAAGCATCCTGGTCAAACTTGCAACATGATGGTGCGGCTGCATTTGAATTGTCAGAAAGATCACTGTTGCCACCCGGTTTGGGTGCAAAGAACCTCCCTGGAGGACGAACGCAAGAATTAGGTGTACGTTATATCAAAAAAATGCACCCTCATCCAGTCGAAAGTGATTAGGATAGTGCACCTGAAAGGATTTAGAACACTGACAATTGTCTTGACTGGAATGGTGACTTGGATAATCCAAACATGAGCGATGACAACTGGGAGGCAGATGACGAATCCGATAATGAGATGAACAATGGAATTGAGGCTACAGCAAGCTCCGAGCACCGGGATGTGAGTGCTACATCAATCTTTCCCGGGTTGATTTGGCCAACACAAAGGTCAATGAACCAGGTTCAATAGGGGTTGATGACGGTCACTGCATTGGAAAGAAGGAGGAAAACAGGAAACACGAATGTGTAGGACAGAATGGGTCATTATGTTATCACCAGGTTTTATATGTTGCTTGACTGAGAATTTCACTTCGATAAATATTATGGGAGAAGATTGAGCTGTCGCACATGAATATTTGTTCATGAACAGAAGTATGGTGGGTGAGATGCATCATTTGGCAATGAATCTCATTTGTTGAAGAAGGAGAGCGACCCGTGCAAGAAGAATACTGGGCTCGGCTTTGATAACGTGCTTAGTCTCAATTCTGTTGAAAGGCAACTAATAAGTTCAAATAAATATTCATACAATTGTAGATGGCGGCAGATAGTGCCTAGACAATATATTAAAATGAGCGTCAATGGAGTGTCAACGATTTGTGTTCTTGTAATCAAGGTAATTGTAAAGAGAATTGGTCGCTGTTTATCATAACCAATGGATTGGCTTCCATTATAGGTAGAATAGCAGGCATCACTGTCACTGCCCAATTCTGCAAATGTGCGACAACCAAGGGCCAACAATTTTTGACTTTGCATCCTGGGTTATCTAAGTGCTGATTTGTAGTAATACTTCATCTACAATGTATTGGCGGCCATTCAGTCAAAACATTGCATGATATCTTCGTTACCCTATCATGAAAATGAGCATCAATGGAGCATCTATGATTTTTGGTCTTGTAAGTAAGGTAATTGTAAACTGAATTGGTCACTATTTAGCACAAGCGATATACTGGCTGCCATTATACGCAAACTAGCAAGCGAGACGGTCACAGCCCCATTCTGACAATCAGAGTCAACGGAGGGTCAACATGTTTTGGCTTTTCTTCTCGGGTTATCTAAGTGTTGATTTGTGGTAATAATTCACATCTGATGCATTGGCGGCCTTTTGAGCAAGATGCATGTGTAATATCTTCAGTCCCCCATCATGCAAATGAGCATCAACGGAGCGTCAATGATTTTTAATCACTTAAGTCAAGTCATTGAAAAGTGATCTGGCAGTGGTTAGGCATAATGAATGTAATGGCAGCCTTTAGAGGCAAAAGAGAAAGCATCAAGGCCATTGCCCCATTCTAAAAATGAGTGTCAATGGAGCGTCAATGATTTTTGGCTTTGCATCATGGGTTATCTAAATGGTGATTGGTTGCAGCCATTTATACATGAGGCATTAGCCGCCATTAGGTGCAAAAACAACCGTGGCACACTCCCTGCCCCGTCCTGTAAGTGAGTGGCAAGGGAGCCTGAACAATTTTTGTTCTTGCATCTTTGTTAATCTAGGTGTATCTTTCTCGCATGAATTCATATAGAATGTAGTGGCAGCCTTTTCAGGCAAAAAAGTGCACGATGTCTTCATTACCCCATTTTTGAAATGAGCGCCCCAGGCACGTCAATAATTTTTGGCCTTGTCTATTGGCTAATCATGACATCGATCGGATATTCGAGCTCATAACCATACTAATGACCGCCTTAGTAGTCCAAAATACAACTAACAAGAGGAAAAACATTCATTCCACAATAATCGATATTGGAACCTGTAGAGCATTCAAAAAGTGATTGCTGGATGTCAAATGAGCGATTTTGATCAACTACTATTATCACACAGCATATTCGAGAGCATTATATGAATCTACAGATGGACCCGCTGGGCAACCCGCTGTCAACATGCCCAACTCAGATGCGTAGGGAGATTTCCATCGAACTGTACCCGGATTGACTTTTCGGGTGCATTTACAACCCAGACTGCCAATAAAATGACAGTTGGGTCCCAACCGGGACCCGAACCCAAAACGATGGTCCAGAACCTTCCATAACACAAGCTGCGCTTTAGTTGAACTCCGACAGATTGTTTTCTGGTAATGACGGCAAAATTCAGCTGTGTTCCAGATCAATGGCATTGTCCATTGTCCTATGCAACAGGGGTGTCTCTAGCTTTGCTTGGCTGAAAATCTCAACAAGTTCTCCCTATATGGCTGGGATAGGTTTTCCATTATCAGTAGGCACGATCTGTATTCTTGTGCTGACTTCATCTGCAAAGGTTAGTTCTCAGTTAGTACTTGTTTTGCAGTGATAAGGATGAACATCCAGGAGCCCATATTTACAACAGTTCATAACAATTGGACCATGCCCTTTCCTTCAGATCTCCCTTTGTATATCAGGAAGCAGGTAGTAGTCAGTCAAGGTCCGTATTGTTGATGCACGCTTCTGCCACTAGTACTGCGGCTGTTCCCTGCTTGCCCATCGGAGATCTGGGGGCCACAATACTCACCATCAGGTATACCTTCTGCAGTCACTCTCACCAGCCTGGGACAATCTCCCACTATTAGGAATATGTCCTAACAACCTGTTTGCTGGGCAGTAGATGGTTAAGGGTAATCACTCCCAGTATTGAAATATCCAGGACAAACCAGCCTCCATCACATCATGCCTCCTCCGTCACTGTTGATTCTGGTACTATTCCAAGGCACTCCTGATGGTCTACCTGGTCCACAAATCACATTTTCGCTCCCCCTGGGATTCACTGAGCAAACTGTTGACTATATTGCCAATTGACATCAACATTCCTGTACTTGAACTAAGGCAATCCCACAACCAGGTCATAAACGAACATGGCCACAACTAGCACCTTCGATTCCTGAACCCATACCAATTGCACCATATCCTAAACCATGAATTCTGATTTTGACTCTCAGTCACCTGAGGCATTATCTGCCTATCAGGGCCTAGAGTGCTGACATATGCTGGGTTATCTACTGAACCAGGAGATATTTGCATTGCTGGTGCTGTTATGTGACTTGTCATGTTGCTATCGATGACAGCTTGAATGCATTGCATTTCCATACCTCCTGTTATTAAATCCTCCTGAAGGAAGTCGATCAAGTCTGGTCTGGACATGCAGGATAAGTACTAACTTGACATGATCGCATTTAGGCTCTCCAATGTCACCCTTGACTTCAAATCGACCCAATGTGGTTGTATGTGTCCATCATCTCCATAAAAGCATCGATTGCCACCGGCTGTGATACAAAATCTACCAGGTGCTGGTTTTCCTGTCTGGCCAGATGCCGTTAGACTTCTATGATCATTTTGGAGGGTGATTGTTAGTAGTGTTCAGTCATGTGACTTGGTGTCCTCCATCCTTGCTCAGAGCTAGTTTGTAATTCTGCTGTTACATTGGGTGACACCCTTGTAAGTATTTAGAGCAGAAGCTAGCTTTGCTGTTTGTATATCCGCATCATATCCATTTGCTGGTGGATTATCTGCTTTCAAAGACATCAGTTGAGACCTATGATGCTGGTGGTTATGCTGATGATTGTACTTCACCATCAAATCTACTGTGTTTGTTCAATCCAGATTTGCCTGATATACCACTAGTGATATCAGCCTGCATGGAGATATGTGGGTGGTAGCCTTGTAAACCATCTTTCCAGGACCGGTCCACATGCTGTGTGTACGGCTGTGGTCTCTGCTGCTGAGGTGGATTCTTGTTTTCAACAAGTGTAACCACTGAGGATGCATGCAGATTGATGAAATCCTTCATGGTGTCAAATTTGCCGCAGGTGGGCATCGTCAATTGAAGTCTGTTCTCGAGAGAGTTTTTGAATCCTGTTCAGTCAATATGGTAGAGGACAGCTTTGTGCTTCAGTAGGTTTGATACAGCCTGTCCCCAGTTAGTATTGAAATTATTTGTATATGCTCTGACAGAATCATGCAGAACTTGTAGGTAATCCTGTGCCGGCCTGATTACTGCCACACTACATCAATCCTTCTCTCCATAACCATTGGCCATGTCCTTTGATATGCAGTTAAAGGCCTGTTGGCCGGTGTTGGCTTCTGCAGACAGGTTACACAGTGATTCCAACCAATCCTTAATCCATGTCTATTTCTAAGCCAGATTAAGATGAGTATTCAAGAAGTCAAGAAGGTAGTTTGTGAATATGATGTGATTGGGTCTGCCGAATTTGAATAGGCAGCCTTGGGAGTTGATTTTTGAGTTTGACACATCCAGCAATTAGTCAAGTGCTGTCACACCGCCACAGTAACATACAGGGTCAACCAGCTTGTATGTATTCTGTCTAGGGCCAGTGGTACTACAATCAGCGAGTTCAGTGTATTCAGCAGTCAACTAATCCCATTCAGCAGCCATTTAATCCCAGTCTACCACCATGGTCTCCCACTCGACTTTCTATGTGGCTTTCCGCCAGGCTTCATGTTCAAGTATCATTTCCAGCACATAGGGGTTGTGTGTCACCATATGTAGCTGATTGTCATGACAAATTTTGGAGCAGTGATCACCAGGATCATTCTCCATCATGCAATCTTCCTCTCATTAACCACCAAGATCATTGTCATTGTCACTGTCAAGTTCATTTTCAAGGTTAACAGCAAAGGCTGTATGGAGGTTGTTTTCAAGAGCACAGATGAGGTCGCCATCGAGTGCACCATCATGAACCTCCTTGAGGGTACCATCCAGGTTGTCTTTCAGAGCACCGTCAAGGTTGTCTTTCACAGCACTGCAGCACTGTCAAGATGGTCCCTGGGAGCACCTTCAACATGATCTTTGGGTGCACCGTCAAGGTCGTCTGTGAGATCCCCATCAAGGTCATATTTGAGAGCACCATCAAGGTCATCTACAAGAGCACCATCAAGGTCATCTTTGAGAGCACCATCAACATTGTCTTCCACAGCACCATCAGGGTGGCCTTCAAGAGCACCACAATGGGCATCTGCAGGACCACAGTCAATGTCGTGTTGACAGCACAGTTGGGGTTGTCTTCGAGATCGAGGTCAAGTTTCTCTTCCAGAGGACTCTCAAGATCATTGTTGAGAGCACTGTTGAGGTCGTCGTCGCGAGCCCAGTATTGTTCATCTTTGAGTGTACCATCAAGGTTGTCTTTGACAGTATGCTCAGGTTCATTGTCCAGTGCACTATTGAGGTTGGCCTCGAGCACACTACCCACCTCGTCGTTGAGTAAACTATGCAGGGCATTGGAATGAGCACAGTGAAGGTCTTGGTCGGCAGCAACATGAAGGAAGTTTTTAACAGAAATGTCGAAGTTGACATTGATAGCACCATCGAGGTTGTCCTTGAATGTACCATTGAGATTGTCATCGAAAGCACTGTCGTAGTTGAGGTTCAAAGCACCCTCGAGGGTGTCATTGCCAGTGGTGTCAAGGTCACTGTTGGAAGCACCATCATGGTGGTTATCAAAACCAGTGAGGAGGTCATTAGCATGGCTGTTGGTGTAATTACTGTGGACCTCAGCTACATCAGTAGGAGTAGTGGGTTCAGCTTTTCATGCCACTGCATGCAGAGTGTCATCACTCTCATTGATGTTAGTGAGGCACAATTGAGTTGTGGCAAACTTCTCTGGAGGCATATGTGTTTGTAAAATGCATTATTTTTGTGGCAACACATCCAAAGAGGTAATTGGAAACATCACCTGAGCACAATGTATTGAAGTGATCAACAGCAATCACAGTGCAAAACCTTATACCCATTTATGGCCACAAATGAGAATGTATGAGAAGATACGGTTACCCACCTGGATGTTGTAATATCACAGAGTAATATGGAGTTGAGATTATCATTGGAAATCTCAGAGGTATCCCGAGTCGTCTATATATGGTTGCAGTTACCAGCCTCTGGACTTGTGTCATGCCCTTGGCAAGAACCTAATCATCACTGCTACTATACAGTCCAACAGGCTACTGAAGCACGTCCCGCAAAAAGAAGATGGGAACTGGCGGGTATTCAGGAGCTATGTAATGAGTACTAGTTGGCTAACCAGTCTGGTTTTTCTAGTGGGAGTGGAGGTTGGGTCTTGATAGGTATTAGAAGGTGTCCCAGCATGAGTGATATCTCATATCTAGTTAGCAAGAATCATATGTTCACGAAAAGGCCAGCTGCCAGTGGCTTCAGATATACTCAAGATGTCTCTGTAAGTATATGGTGTAACACTGGGTTGTGTGACAAGACATTCAAACCAATTCCAGCTCAGAAGGAAGTGTACATCAACTGATAGTGCACCTGCGGAATCGGTCCTGTATATATAGACATGTCAATTCATCTATATGACATGTACACTATAATTCTGGTGCATGTGGCTCTGCCATTCAATCCTGCTAAACAGCCACATAATGTCAGCACTTCAAATCAGTCCAATACTCCTTCTGGACCGTATTATGACCATAAGTCTACACTAATAATCGAAATTGAGACCACATGATATACCGTGCAATGCTCCTCTCAATGGAGCTACCAAATACGGAGCTACTGTGAAGGATTACCAAGACTGGAGCTTCTCTGATATGATTATTATACCAAGAAACATCATCACTCTGAATCCCATCTCTGAAATCACATCTGACTCACAGCACAATATCAATTGATTCAACCAAGACTGGTTGGTCAACCTCCACTCTCTCAATGTCCAGTTTACAACACTGCTGACGGCCATGATAAAGCTAGCTCCTACACTCATGGGATCCTCCAGGTGTGTCCCATGCTTTCCCGAGATCCCCGTCAAGGCCTCCCAATTCTAGTATAGAAGAGGACCTGTTGGATTTATCAATCACTGATGTTGGACCTTTGTCATCCACATCCTCACTCTCGTCATCATCATCATTTTCACAGCTAGAACCTATGTGATCCTTCACTTGACCTGCAGTACTACTACCTGTGCAATGGCCATCTTGTAAATAATGGTCAGCTGCTGCCAGAGGTCAGTTGATCATGGGTGTCAATTCAATTGTTATGAGCATTTCCTCTCTCAATGGCTCCTCCCAATGGAATGTGTCTGGATAGGGCGGATCAGTTGGAATCGTATGCAGTGATATGTGTGGCTCCCTCTCTCCTCATACATCCCTCGACTTGCAACACAATCCTCCAGCATCCACATGAACCCGAAAGAGTTCTCTAACCTGGAGTGCAATGGTGGCAAATCATCCTTGACCTCCACAACTCGTATTGGTGCTGTCATATATCTTGAATCCGAAGCAATTGATGGGGAGAATCCTTGACCCCGTGTCCCTCAGCCATGATTCGGAAAGCGAGTTGTGTGTTCCTTCCACATGAAGTACATCTCTCACAGCTCCTGCAAATCTCCTGCTTGCCCAGCTCAGTGAATCCCAGATGCCAAATGAACTTCCTTTGATTTCCACAAATATAACTGGTGAAGGTACAGTCCAAGTACCAACTCTCCTTCAATGGGGCCAATGTTCCACTGGTATCTGTCACTCAGTTGTGTTTGGTTGTAGTAGGCATCTCCACTGACACATAGTGACAGCAATGTTGTCACCCAGAGTTGAGGTTTTGGTGGTTTGCATGGCGACTGGACGATCACCGCATTTTGTACACCAGCATTTCCAGACCTGAGGCCCTTTCTAATGGCACTAAAAACAGGTCGGTTTGCACTTGCACTTCTGACTATCATCATTCTCATTACCTTTCCTGCTTTTCCTGCCTTTGCCTCTATCTTCGCCATTGCCTTTCACATTTCCTTTTGCGAACAGCAGGGCTTTCTGTCCAAAGACTACCTCACACTTGATTGTGGACTTCTTCTCAACGAACATCATCACAATTTCATCTGGCATGAGAGTAGCTGTTGCATTTTTGATCAATTATCAGTTCCAGAAAGAATACTCAGTCTTCATTTCTTGAAACACTGTGCCTGAGGTACAACATGTGCTCATTGTTGGTCATCTTCACCAAATTCCGTGTCAAATCTGTCAATGATGTTGATGGCTCCCAACTTAGAGTGTAGTCTTGCACCATCTGGTGGATCCATAGAGAATAAGTGTCGATGTCATCACGATTCTCGAGTCTTACCCCTAGAAGCTTCTTCTCAAGCTGAATGATGTACCACTTCAACTTTGACTTGTATGCTGTCACCAGTTTCACCCAAAGTATCTGCACTGTTCGGATCTCCAGGTACATTGCAGGCAGCAGCAGCTCTGTGCTGAGCAGGATCATCATTCGTGCAGTACCAGGCTGTATTACCCAATTTTTGACTTCCGCCATATGTGGCAATCGCTCCGCTGCCATAGCTTCCTCTGCCAGATCCTCAGGCCACTTATCCTCCCCCATGACTCCAGCATCGACCAGCTTCTGCTCAATGAGAAGTGCCATCACCCCTGACCATTCCTTCTAGTTTGATCCATTTAGCTGTGTGATTGAGATGGTGGCAGATATAATTGTGAAGATGTCAATGTCAACGTTGTCCAATATGCCTCAGATGCTCATCATGACATGTCACCTCCATTAGGTGTGATTCATAATCACCAAGAATACAATGCCACAGAGCTCAAAACATGTTCAACCCATCCTGGCATAGAAGTTACCCACTCATGGTACAGCTGCCAAAATGGTGATGTGTACAGTGACTTGCTGATTCATCCATTTGACATGTAGACAAGAAGTAAATTAAATGTGGCTCTACCGCTCAACCATAACCAAAAGCCACTTTGTGATAGTGCTTGAAATTGGTTAACAAAGAGTTGTATGTAGCTAGTCTTCTATAGATGGCCATATCATTGGAGGGGTAGTACTTGTGGAACTGCCTCTTCTTAATTTTGTTTCCTCCCTTTCTTATTCATTTATGCAGTCAGAATGAATCAGTATGCTGGAGGGAATCAAATTTGTCAATATCCAATGGCTGACAAATCTGTGCTGTGTGAAAAGGCAGATACATTTGGTGAATGTTGGTTTTCAAATAGTAGTTTCAAAAATCCCAAGTCAAACATTAGTCATAACAATAATGTATTAGACTTCAACATTCAAATTTGGCACTGCAGCACTCTGTATAAATTGAAGCAAAAGTCAGTGATGAACATATCCTTCTTACAGTCTGGAAAGTTCATGTTCGTCCATTCCAGTTTCTATTCTCAAATCATTCACATTTTTTTGGACTATGGAAATGTTGCTTTCTACTAAAATGTAATAGCAGGATACCAGCCCATCAAGAGAATTCACCTCTGGTTAATGCACATAGATGGTACTACTCTGCCATCTCTTGATCTTCATTAGATCAAAGTGACTATGGGAAGATTTTCATTGTGGCTGAAGTGGATGTTTTCTTGCTGTTAGAGTGGATTATCTTTATCTTTAAGGCATAAACAAGAAACAACCTCTTCTCATTCCAGTTGTACATATTTTTACAACATATCTTAAAACAACACATAAACATTGCGTACCATTTCTATCAATCAGTAAACAGAATTGAATGATTTGTGAATCAGTAGACCTTGCAGTAGGAGTCTATAAATATTGTAGAGCGATCAGAATATGGGTACGGGAAAATTAATGCCGACCAAATTTGATGTACATAATAGATTGTTACTGAGGGCAAGTATAAGTCAATATTTAGCTAGCTGTTATTTCCTACCTGCAGAAAGCAATGATATTGCAAATATTTTCATCATGTTAACAGTTGAGGGATATTCCAAATGATTCCGAACATTATTGAAGCTCACAATTCATTATTCTTCTCCTACTGGAAGTCACCTCTCTTACTGGTGAGCCTCCACTCTGGGTTGATAACTCTGGAATCTGTTATGCAAAGATCCATACCAAACTCCATATGTTGATATAATTGAAAAAATGCTGATTTCAACTCTAATTAATTAATCTGTGTAAGAATTTAGAAGGTGATTTTCACATTTGCTTAGAGATTCTGTGGGCTTTACTGCACACAAAGTTATAGATTTGTGGTAGTATAGTAAAAATTAAATACATCAGCAGGATATGTAGATATGGAGTAAAGCTTTCTAAAATACATAATGATGTAATCAGTTACTATGTAATGGGTGAATAAATCAAGAATTGTATAATACATTGCGTTAGCCAATAAATATAATATATATGCCTAATACCAAGTAGATTAAAATATATAAGCTTGATAATAGTTTACTAATAGATGCACTGTTTAGGTCAACTATAAATCAAGTATATTTGAATTGTCTGTAATAAACACTTCAATCTGGACAATAGAACACAGTCTCTTCCTAAATGCAAACCGCAGTGTAAATTTGATAAATGTCAAGTTTTGACTTAAGCCTTGAACTGTCTCTGAAATTAGTACATTATCAAGATATAACCAAATCCACTGACTATGTCTCCAAAGCTACAATTTCTGATTCGATCAAGTTAATAAGATTTCATTCAATCCCTCATTGGCAGTCTTTATTGTGAGTTTGGCTCTGTTGTCTTCTATGTTCCCCCTCCAACAAGTCTCGTGGTTAGTGTTGTACAGTGGCGTGTGCTCGAGTAGTCGAGTGTGCGCGGGCGTATGCGAAGGTGTGTCTATTGTATCGTGTAACGAGACATGTCGCATCAACATAAGGTCGATCGATGACTAATGGTGCTAACTACAAAAGAGGCAAGTTACATCATAGTCCTTGGCATAGTGATATCCGTACTTCCAATCAGCTCAACACTTCTCCAGGACGGCTATCACGTCCGTTTCAAACAAAACAGTAAACAAAGGAGAAGAGGAGCCAATCAAACATTGTGGATCTCCTCGAAAAAAACATGCCCAATCAATCAATTTGCTTTCCGACGGCATTCACGATGCCATTTCCAAGTCCAATACCATTCCCGTGACCATTTCTGAGCGTACCGAGGCCATTTCCGAGGCCATTCCCGAGTCCAATTCCGATCATTCCCATCGCAGCACACTGCTTCAAGAATGCGGGCTTCGGCAGTGGCTTTGTGAAGCAGTCGGCGAGCATCTCAGCAGTCGGTACGTAGCTCAAGTCAATCTCTCCATCTCTAGCCATATCTGCAGCAAGATAGTACTTGGTCGCAATGTGTGCAACTGCAGTTCCGCGGTAGATTCTGTTCTTGATACTCGCGATCAGTGACTGTGAGTCGGAGAATACGTCAGGGATAGTCGGGATGCCGAGCTCGTTCAAGAGATGCGAGATCTGTGTGAGTCTCATGCAGCCTACTCCAAAGGCATAGTATGTGGCATCAGTCGTGGACTGGGCAGTCGACTTCTGTTTTCTCGATCTCCAGTCGACCGCTCCTCCGAAGGTGATGACCAGTCCACTTGTCGATTTATAGTCATCCGGGCATCCAGCATAGTCCGAATCGACATAACATCTAAGTGCACCTTCTTCTTCTCCTCCGAAATGCAGTCGCCAGTCCTTCGTGCCATTGAGGTACCTAAACACGCGTTTGAGAGCTATCATATGCTCATTGCTCGGGTCGTGATTGTACCGGCTGAGAACTCCGATGGCATATGCAATATCAGGCCGAGTGGCGGTCATCGCGTACATAAGGCTTCCGATCATCGATTGGTATATGGTCGGATCGCAGGCTTCTTCATCGGGCTTCCTCTTGTGAAGCTTCATTGCCATCGGCGTGGCAACTGGCCTGGACTCGTCCATTCTGATCTTCGCCGAGATCGTCTGAATGTAGCTGTGCTGATGGATGTCGATCGTGTGATGCTCCCGATTGCGTTCGATGTTCATGCCGAGATAGAAGGAGACACTCCCGAGATCATGCATCCGGAACCTCTTCTTCATCTGGTCCTTGATCTGCCCAATCAAGCCCTCGTTAGCAATGATGAGGAGATCATCGACGTACAGAATGACTGCGGCGACGACTATTCCGTGATCCTCCTTGTCATGGAGCACGAACAGTCCTCCGTCGACGCGTGATGCCACGAATCCAATCGAGATCACGAAGTCCTTATAAGTGCTATACCAAACGTGCGAAGACTGTTTCAGGCTATGAAGAGACTTTCTCAAGCGGAGTACCATCTTCCGTGAAGTCTTTGATCTTGGATCATAGTATCGGCTCCCAGTTTGGACCAAACGAAAATATCCCTGCGGCGAGTGCATATAGATCTCTTCCTCCAAGTCGACTCCCAAGAAAGCCGTGCAGACGTCCATTTGATGGATCTCGAGATCGTACTTGGCGGCGATCGCGAGTGCCAGCCTGACGTGGCCCAAGTGAGCAGTCAGTGCATACGTAGCATGGTAGTCGATGCCTTCAATTTGGTGATTTCCTCCACAGACTAGCCTGGCCTTGTACCGCTGCACATTGCCTGCTCCATCGCGCTTGATCTTGTATACCCAGTGACTTGGCAAAGCTTTTCTCCCTTCCGGAAGCTCCACGAAATCTCCAAGACTTGATGCTGACCAATTGCATCTAACTCTTCTTTCATCGCCGTATCCCATTTCTTGGCGAGCGGAGACTCAGTTGCTGCTTTGTAGGACTTTGGATCGTCGATGCCATCCTCGTGATCGTGATTAT
>Ga0307515_10005270_pt1 | contig 26282 bp, 4 predicted proteins | sample 17_EM_MG_FD_194513 | JGI IMG/M metagenome (GOLD analysis project Ga0307515, IMG submission 194513) | Populus trichocarpa ectomycorrhiza microbial communities from riparian zone in the Pacific Northwest, United States - 17_EM | ecosystem: Host-associated > Plants > Roots > Unclassified | place... | reverse complement strand
GCTCGCTCGCCTCCTTGACACCTCCTATACTAATATCGCCTAGGCAATTAGGAACGGTCCTAAATACCTAAAGGACCTTAATATAGCAGGAACCTTTTAGTAACTCTCTATATATGCAGCCTTCTTAACCAGTATTAAGAGCGGCCTTTAAGCCGTCTATAGTAAAGGCTAAGCTATAAAGTCCTAACTTAAAAAAGCTTAACACAGAATTAACTCCCTTAAGACACTTAAACTATATATTAAATAATGCGAATAGTAAGCCCTTATATATACCGAGACTATATAAAACCTAAGCTTTTAAATTAATATACTTACCAAGACTATTGCCGATAAGAACCCTACTACTAGCTCCCCTCTTTTAACTAAGCCCTATAGAAAAAAGCGTAAAGCAAAAGATCTAACCCCGTTTAATAGTAAGGGATCACTAATTAAAAAGCAAGAAAATTTTAAAATATGGGAAATAAAAATCTAAGGCGTTTTCTGGAGGGATATAAAGTGCTTTAAGACCCCAATAGACGAAATTCTCTACATGTTAGATATGCTGACGGATAAGGCTTATAACTATGTTAAATATGGCCTTAATATGCTACGTATATACCCGAATGACTTAAGTAAATAGACCTTTTTTAACTAAGAGTCTATGTTTATATATATAAGAGGATACTATAAGACCATAGATATAACCCAAGCGGCTAAAAATAAGTTGAATACCTTAAGCTAAGGCGAGCGTAACTACTGGTCCTAGAAAGTAGAGCTTAGTAAGTTAATAATTAAAGCAAACAAGACTAAGGAACAAAAAGTAGATTTGCTTAAGAAGAATATTTCCTCTAAGATAAAGGACCTGGCCTTTACCCTTAGCCGTAAGATCGGCGATGCTAACTATAAAGGCTGGAGTAAGTAGATAGATATATTCGCTTATAACCTATAGAACCATACCTACTACACTAAGTTAAATACCGCTAAGCTAAGTGCCGCTAGCGGCTATTAACCTGTATTACTATAAAATAACCTAATAGACCTAGACGCCGTTAAGTTCGGTAGCAGTAGTAATAGCCTCCCTAATAATATCTAAAGATATTGCATAAATAACAGACTTTATATAGCGTGTGGTTAACCTGGCCACTGGAAAGATACTTATAACCCCTAGCAAAACCTAAATCCCCTTCTAATGCCACTACGCTAACCCCCCCCTAGCCACGGCGGATTCTTTAATAGAGGGGATAGTAATTAAGGCGGTAACTATGGATGAGGACGTGGGTTTGGATACAGAAACCTACCCCCGCAATTCTCTTCCTTAACGCAGCCCCAGCTAATAGTCCTATACGCGAACTATAAATAAGTACTCTATATTACTACTAACCGCAAGACCGGCTATATTATCGGTAAAGTACCCCCTAGCATATATACACCGTTAGAGACCGATATATTAGGATATACTAGCCAAGACTATAGCTACTAGCTAAGCCCTACAACGCAGCTATTAAAAGGCTAACCCTTAGACTAAGTCGCCTTTAAGGGTTAGAACCATACGGGGAGGAGGATAAAAGGATTAGATCTATGCTACTAGATTAGTTAGACCTTATTTTAAGCCAGCTGCTATTTAATCTTAGAACAGTAAATAACGATAGAAATTCCATCCTTATTTAAACTTACCTCTCCTTACTATATAACCTACTCCTAGAAGTTCTTATCAAAATAGTAAGCCTTATTAATAGTAGTAGTACAGCACCAGCGTTTATAGATAAAGACTCGCTTATAAAGAAGTACAATATTATAATAAAAAAACTCATAGTCCTAAAACTACTCCGCCTTGCCGATAGACTCCGATCCAGCTTTATTACCCATTACTTTACAGCAAAAATAACAATCGGCCACTATACAGAATCTATGCTTTTCTACGTCATAAAGTTATTACCCTCGACACTAGTAATTCTTGGAATACCCTAGCTTAAAAAGCATAACCTAAGCATAAACTTCCCCGTTCTAGGGCTTAAGTTTAACTCCAATTACTGCGCATACAACTGTCTCCTATGGCACATCCCTAATTGTAACTAAGTAGTACTATATAGACGTATTACACGGCCAACGCTTAGATACTATTATGTAACCGACTACTAAGGCTCGCATCACCTTATAACTCACCACCCGTTTCTTGACTTATATGTCTCTTGCCATCATATATCTCATCACTATATTACCCCTATCTTTAATGTCTACCTATCGATTGTTTCTATTACCTATTCATTACCTATTACCGACTGAGTGGCAATGGCGACCTGGTGGCCAATTAGGTAACAGTTATAAATTGTCGTCGGTATCGCCGACAACCTTAGCCACCTATTTCTTGTATATAGTATCCTTAATTTCCATAGATTTAGAATTAAGTCGTTCATTCAATTCTTCTACACTGCAAAGCTTATAGTTATGAGCCCGGCCTGCCTACCGTACTGTATCTGATCTGTATATTTAGCGCTTACTAAGCAATCAATCTTCTACCTCATTTAAGAAGTCACTACTTCTTCCACCTTTGCAGTATCTCGAGCTTCTTTACCTATTAAACGAACGGACGAACGACCTTGACCGACGACCGTACCCGACTAACGAACGAACTAACGAATCAAATTAAGAGTTCAAAACGTTAAAATAAGGTTTTCGCTAAGCTACCAATTGGACCCTACCTAACCCCATAAATTCTAAAAATGATAACTAATATAAACGAATCTTTATCCAAAATCAACCTTATCCTTAACTAGCCATCTGATTGGATTTAGTGGTTCTTTATTATTTAGGATACTGCCAAAACTAACAAAGTATGGGAGTATGTCGACCCATCTAAGAAGAAGGATAAGCTTCCAAAGCTATAATTACCAAATTAACCTACACCTGCGGATGTACTTCCCGCTACTATATCGATAGGTTAATTAAACTAGACCCAGCTTACTGTATATAATTAAATCTACGCTAAATACAAGGACGATCTATGTATCCACTAGAAGCGAGAGTAGGCTATAAGCGATATTAGCAACTACATCGTTCGCTTGACATTGGTAGCCTACCTTCCACTTATTAACGGCCTAGATACGGTACACGAACGGCTCTAGGCACTTAAGACTGCATTAGCCCCTACTACCTTAGGTCGAAAGCACGAAGTCCTAAATTAATACACGGCTCTTAAGGCCTACAATAAAAAGCAGAGTATTAAAAAATGGTTAAACAGCTGGAGGAACGTCTATAAGCTGGTAGAGCAGTTAAAGCTACCGGACGTGCAGGGATTTAGGCCACACTACGATTTTGTTTAAGCTATTAAACCCATCTCTTCTAGCTTCGCAGGAGCCCTAGAAGTAGATCTTATTAGGAAAGAATAGAAGGATAAAGCCGCCCCATCTATTATCGATCTGATTGAGGAATTTAAGGAGCACTACCACATGCAGCAAGCATCTTCTACTACTGCTGCCAATAGCTCCACATTTGCGACTCTTTAAAATAACTCCAATTTAGATTCTAACGTTAATTCTAATTCCAACGGCAATCCAAATTCAAATTTGAGATCGCATAAGGAATGCATATGCGGCCTCAAACATCAATTTAGTGACTGCTACTACATTATCGAGTAGAAGCGCCCTTAAGGATGGAGACCAAGGCCAGATATCCAAAAGAAAGTAGATAAGAAGATCTCGTCTATACCCTTAATTAGACGCGCAGTTAACCGAATTTAAAAAGAAGAATAGGAAGTAAAGGAGAACAATCAGAATATAGAATCTACAATCAATTTTAATTCTAAAACCCCACCTTCTAAGACACCGACTAGCTATGCTACCGTGTTTAGTACTGGTCAAATTCCGTTCGAACTCCAGAATACCTAGATACTCGACCCTAGTGCAGATACCCACGTCTGCAATAACTAAGAAGACTTTACCTTCTCGTACCTAGCAGCAGAAGACAACTACCTAATTGCTAGCGGAAATTTTAAAAAGATTTAAGCTTACGGAATAGTAACCATTACTGTTAATATACCTACTGGGAAGTTAAAAATGAAGCTATCCTATATAGCTCTAGCACCTACCTTCTTTATAAATATCGTAGCACTATTAAGAGCTACTAATAACGATATCTATTTCGACTTAGGACGAAATATGCTATACTGTCTAGCAACTAGCGAAACAGTATACTATACAAAACGACTAGGGGGCCACTAGGCACTAATGCACAGAGAGCCTACGCCTTTAAATTCCCTAGATTTAACTTAGTTAACATTCTTAACTTCTAAAAGAAGACATTAACTAAGTAGAATGGCCCGTAAACTAGTTGGAGCTATAGCTACAAAATGGTATAAAATACTCGGCTATACAGGACCTAATGCTATTAAGCAGCTTCCTAAGCACGTTAATGGCGCAGAGCTAACCGAATTAACTACTAAACGAGCACCGCTTAAAATTGAATGTGAAACATGCTTATTAGTAAAGCACACTTAGCAGATCTCTCGAAGACGAGAATATAAATTTTTAGCTACTCGACTATTCGAACGGCTCGCATTTAATATTATTAGCCTCAGAGAACCAGGCTATAACGGCGATAGATATATCATGCATTTCTATTACACGTATTCCAAATTTAACTTTATATTCACCTCTAAGAATAAGGACAAAGCTACTATCCTACCTACCATCTAAAAGACCCACTATTTAATCAAAATATATTTCCACTAAGACGTTGTCTTCTTCTAGAGCGATAACGAACGTGCTTTTGGACAGACAGGAGATACCCTACAGACATAGTGCGCAGACGAAGGCATTACTTTTAAATGCCGAGCACTATATACTGAGGAACAAAATAGTGGAGCTGAACGATCTGGACGAACCCTTATGGAACAATTAAGGGCTATATAGCTGGAAGCATCCTTACCCCCATCTCTAGGACCAGAGGCTTTCCTTGCTGCAGGATATGCGCTTAATCGAACACTAAATAAGCAACTAGGATGGAAAACTCCGTACAAGATCGCCTACGGCAAGCCACCATTACTTACCCATATGCACGTATACGGTTGTAAGACCTATATACTGGACAAAAGAGTTAAAAGGGGAGACAAGCTAGCTCCTCGTGCATTGATTAGACACCTAGTTGGCTACGATTTAACTAATATCTATTAAATCTAGATTCTAAGTCTCCACAAAGTCATTCAAACTAGAGACGTCATATTTAACGAGACCTCGTTCTATAACCCCAAGGGTCAAGACATCGACTACCTGCTAAGGGAAGCATTGGAAGACACTTTCCAGACAATCTGTCTACCAGAACCTCTCCACAACGACAAATCTGAAGACGAATCTATCCTATATATAGTCAATTAAAGATCTACCTTAGATGCAGATTAAACGACTACCCCCGAATTAAACGATTCAGTAGAGCATCCTATAAAGAATATCGAACAGTTACCGACTCCCAGCAGAACGGTATCTCCAGATTTACCAGAATTAAACGCCTTATTACAAGGACTTTAAGACGACATCCTAGACATAACTAAAGCAGTTTCTACCCAGCCAAGCTCTCTAAAACCATCCAATAGAGCAACTAATACAGCTCTATGAGCTAACGAAGTCTTGGCTAAACCTTCTGCCGACCTTATTCTACCAGAAGGATCTAAACGACTTCAACGTCAAGCGTATGCAGCAGCACTAGCCAATCTATCTACCCTATTTGGTTACTACGCTGGCTTTACTACAGGACTAGTAAAGGACATCGACCGAACTAGATTCTTATCTCTATATCGGGACAATCTTCCTCCTAAACCAAAGAACCTTAAAGAACTAAGAAAGTATCCTTTGACTACTAGTTTCTAAAAGGCTATAAAAAAAGAATACAACGACCTAAAACGCCGAGGGACATTTAAGACTGTACTAAAGGCAGAAGTATACAACGAGCAGATCCTACCACTAAAATGGGTCTTCAAATATAAGCTTAATAGCGACGGTTACCTACAAAAGCTAAAAGCTCGATTGTGCGTCCGCGGAGACTTATAGATTACCAAGGAGGAGACCTATGCAGCAACCTTAGCTGCTCGAATATTCCGTGCCCTTATGGCTATAGCAGCCGCATTTGATTTAGAAATTCGATAGTATAACGCCGTAAACGCATTTACGAATGCTCGACTAGACAAGCCAGTCTACTGCTACTACCTAGAAGGCTTCGATCAAAATGGACATATCCTAGAGCTACTTATGGCACTATACGGACTAAAAATCTCACCGCTACTTTGGTATAAAGAGCTCACTAGTACCCTAGCTAAATTCGGATTAAAACCTATCCTAGGTACTAACTGCCTATTTACTGATAGACGCCTTATTGTCTTCTTCTATATAGACGATATTGCCGTTCTATGTGCCAAGAAGGACCTCTAGAGACTGGAAGAATTTAAAGCTAAACTATTACAACGATACGAGATCCGTGCACTAGGAGACCTATAGTGGTTCCTAGGAATTCGTATTGAACGAGATCAACTAAGTTAAAAGCTCTGGCTCTGCTAAGACTCCTATATCGAAAAGATAGCCAGTTAATTTAATATTTAACCACTAGGAAGATTTCCTAAGTTACTACTTCCTGCCAAAGAACTGATTCCGTCCGACTAGCAGACGAACCCTTAAAGAACCCTAGCCTACCAGCAACGAGTTGGTTCGCTTGCATACCTTGCCGTATTTGGAAGACCTAATATTACTAAGACGCATTCTAAGCTAGCCGAATTCCTTACCAATCTAAATTAAAAGTACCTCGATGCAGCTAACCAAGTAATTGCTTATTGCCTTGGAACAAAATTAACAGCTATTAAATACTCTGGCGAAGTATTTGGAGCCCACGTCTACTTTAGAAACCCTAAAGGAGAAGATATTACCTTTTACGGAGCATCCAACGTAGTATTTGCGGATAATAAAGAAACCAGACGGAGCTCTTAAGGATATCTTTTTATACTATTCGGAGGTCTAATTAATTAGAAAGCAACCCTATAGCGATCTGTTACTCATTTAACTACCAAAGCAGAACTTCTCTCCCTATCTACTGCTGCTGTTAAGATTGTCTGGTGGCAACGATTCTTTAAGGCAATCGGCTTCAATTTAGAACGCGAATTTACCGTGCTCTGCGACAATATGCAGACCGTACGACTCCTAAGACAAGATACACCAAAGCTTGACACCAAGCTTCGACATATCGACGTCTATTAGCACTGGCTAAGACAGGAGGTCCAAGACAAAAAGATTAACGTACGATAGGTCCCTATAGACAAAATACCTGCTAACGGACTTACTAAGATCTTACCTCGTTAAAAGCACGAAGCGTAGATAAAGCAGTTAAATTTAGTAGATATTCGACATCAGATTGATATTTCATCTAGCAATTAGCAATATCCGCAATATCCGCGATATTCGCAATATCTATTACGGTTACCGCATTCTTTCGCTACTCCTATATTGCATCCAAATTTCCTATTCTGGTATAGTCTCTACCTTTATTTTTGTTTTCTGCAGCTTTAACTACACCGTTAAATCTGGGGGGGTGTGTAACCGACTACTGAGGCTCGCATCACCTTATGACTCACCACCCGTTTCTTGACTTATATGTCTCTTACCATCATATATCTTATCACTGTATTACCCCTATCTTTGATGTCTACCTATTAATTGTTTCTATTACCTATTTATTACCTATTACCGACTGAGTGGCAATGGCGACCTGGTGGCTAATTAGGTAACAGTTACAAATCGTCATCGGTATCGCCGACAACCTTAGCCACCTATTTCTTGTATATAGTATCCTTGATTTCCATAGATTTAGAATCAAGTCGTTTATTTAATTCTTCCACACTGCAAAGCTTACATATTAGCTAATAGTAAAAGAGGTACCTAATATTAATGAGCTAATATACACAGTAAATAAAACAGAAATTCTAAAAGACTAGACTACTGCCCTACCCCTAAGAAATACCGCCCCGCCCCTAAGAATATAAATACTGCTAGAACTATAAGTCCCCTATATATACCCGCTTAACCTAGGCCAGCCAATAAGATACCTAACTCTAAGTTATTTACTATACGTATACACGACCGCGCGTATAACAGCCAAAGGCGTTATAGCTAAGACTAAAACTAGAGCAATTAAGACCTCCCCCTCGTAACGCCCAACTTTATATCTATCTCCCGCGTATACCGTATAGGGCCGCTGCTATATTTCCGCCCCCTAGGGCTAACTAAGCCGCGCTAGCCTAGCTGTAGTACTAGAGAACTAAACACGCCCTAAACTGGACGATATTAGATGCACTCGTGCCGTTAATTTTACCCAGTTCTATAAATAAAAAGGCGTAAAGGTAATAAGGATTTATATGGCGGAGCTAGTAGAACTAGTTAAATAAGAAGAACACCAATAGCTGCTTAAAGAGCTGCCTATAGGCCTAATAGAAGTACCAAACCTGTCAGAAAAGTCTTTCCACCGGCTAGTGGAGGGCGACTATATAATGGAAGAAGCCCATAAAGCGCTACCCCCTTATTTTTATAATTTCCTTAAGATAAACTTAAAAACTAAGCCTAAGTCTCTACGCCGGAAGATAGTTAATACTAATATTAAAAAATTTCTAAAAGGCAAACTAGGATTAACCCGTAAAGACATTTTGTAACGCTTACTAAAGGAGTTCCGCAAATATATTAAGTACTTTCTCCCTAAAAACGTAGATAAGCTGCCCCCTTACTAACCATAGGACTACAAAATTAAGATTATCCCTAGAAACTAGGCCCCGTACTATAAAAACAGACCACTCTTACCTGCTAAACTTAGGTGTGTAAAAAAGTGGATTAATAAGATGCTAGATAAGGGTTTTATCCGCAAATTAACCTCACTAGCTGCCGTACTACTCCTCCTCGCTACTAAGCCTAGTGGCGGTATGTAAATCTGCTATAACTACCGAGGCCTAAATATAGTTACTATTAAGAATTGGTACCCACTACCACTAATCCGTAAAACACTTAACGTACTTTATAGTGCCAAGTACTTTACTAAACTTAATATAATCGCTGCGTTTAACCAGATCCGGATTGCAGAGGGCTATAAGTAGCTTATAGCATTTATTACCCGATTCGGACTCTATAAGATACTAGTTATACTATTTAGCCTCTATAACGCACCCGCCACGTTTTAGAACTATATTAATTATATTTTATACAACGCCCTTAATAACTACTGCACTGCCTACCTAAACGACGTCCTTGTCTTTTCTAAAACACGCACTAAGTATACTAAGTATGTAAATAAAGTTATCCGAAGACTCGGTAATGCTAGACTTTAGATTAATATTAATAAGTCCGAGTTCTACTCTACTAAAACGAAATACCTTAGCTTAATTATCTTAACTAATAGTATAACTATGGACCCTAAGAAGGTACAGGCCTTATAGGAATAGAAGGACCCAATATTAATTAAAGAACTATAATAATTTCTTAGCTTCGCGAACTTCTACTAACAATTTATCTAAGGCTACTCTACTATCACCACACCTATAATAAAACTCCTAAAGAAGGACATTGGATGGCTATAGGGACTAGAATAAGCTAAATTGTTTAAGGCCCTTAAGGGAGCCTTTACCTCAGCACTAGTACTAGCATACTATAACTATATAAAGAAGATAGTGGCAGAGACAGACGCATTAAATTAGGCTTCTAGCGGAGTCCTTTCCTAATATAACGATGATAGTAAATTAAGACTAGTCGCATTCTTCTCCGCAAAGCACTCTACGCTAGAGTATAACTATAAGATCTACAATAAAGAACTCTTAGCTATTATTAAGGCTTTAGAGGAATGGTGTCCTAAGCTATAAGGGACTAAGGAGCTGTTTAAAATTATTACCGACTATAAGAACCTATAGACGTTTATAACTACTAAGTAGCTAAATTAACGCCAAGTCTAGTAGGCAGAGTTCCTTTTATAGTTTAACTTTGTAATTATATATAGACCTAGCAGCAAAGCCACGCTCCCTAACGCCCTAAGCTGGCTACCAGGAATAAGGCCTAAGGATGTTGATAATAAACGCCTCCGCTACCGAGCTTAAGTCGTTATACCACCCTAGAAAATTAACCCCATAATCTTAGAAGAATTGCTATATAAGTCCCGTAACTCTAATAATATAGAGTTTATAGCTGCTCTAAACCCTAAAATAGCCGAAAAGTTACTAGATAAGTTAATCTAGTTAAAATACCAGGAGAACGAACTTATAAGAGATATGGTAGCGGCCCTATATAATTAAAAAGCTTACTATTAGCCAAAGAAGATTAGGAAATTACTCCGTTATAATAAGTTAGAATATAGTATTATTAACAGATAGATCTACTTCCGCTAACGCCTTTTTGTCCCTAACGCCCTAGACCTCTACCTAGAAGTTATCTATCGCTCTTATAGTAGCGGCCCCACTAGTTACCCTAGCCGGGTTAAGACCCTTAACCTCTTAAACCAAATATACTAGTAGCTAGGAATCTCCCAATTTACGGCTACCTTCGTTAAAGACTATGCCCTATACTTTCGTACTAAGACCCCCCGTTCTGCCCCGCCTAGTTTCCTAAAGCTACTAGAACTACCCACTCGCCTATAGACCGATATTTTGATTAACTATATTACAACGCTGCTAATATGCTAACGCTACGGCAAGGTATATAAATATATCCTTGTTATTATAGACCGCCTAACTAAAATGCGATACCTTGTTTTAGTAATAGGACTCTTAATAGAGGAGCTAGTTAACGGCTTTATTAATAACGTATATAAGCTCTATAGTGTACTAAGCACGATTATCTCTAATCGCGGCATATAATTTGTTAGCGACTTCTGGCGACGACTAAGTGAACGCCTTAAGATAACCTTAAGACTAAGCTTAGCCTGGCACCTAGAAATAGACGGCTAAACTAAAATTATTAACGCTGCCGTAAATAAGTACCTCTATGCTTTTGTTAGCTTTATATAGGACGACTAGGTTAACTATCTACCGCTTACTAAGTTTGCTACAAATAACTAAGTTAATAAGAGCACAGGCATCTCCCCGTTTTTTATAAACTATAGCTTTAACCCTCACCTTAGAATTAAGCCTGCTAGCCCCTACCTACCAACACTATCAGTATAAGCAAAGAAGGAGTTCTTCCGTGTAGACTCTATAGCTAACCACTTTAAGCAAATATTAATATAGCTTAAGGCCCTAGCTTGGATTTTATAGTAACGCTATAAAGATAATGCTAATACCCATAGGGATAAGAGCGCGTTATTCCATAAAGGCGATATAGTTATAGTTAGCTTAGAAAATATGAAGATAAATAGACCTAAGAAGAAATGGGACGATAAATAGGACGGCCTGTACCCCGTACTTGCAGTATACTAAGGGGCAGTTATAGTAGACCTCCTAGACTATATCCAAGTAAATAAATCCTTCTATATATCTAAGGTCCGCCTCTAGGCTGCTAAAGAGATCCCTGGCTAAGCAAATATTAATACTATAGAGCGCCGCAATATACGAGGATAAGTAGTAGAAAAAGATAATAATGGTAATATAGAAGACAAATGGGAGTTTAAGAAAATCCTTAATATACACGACGAAGACCCCTAAGGCCTAACTTATAAGATTAAATGGAAATATTATAAGGATATAACCTAGTAGCTAGAAGAAGACCTAAAGGGTTGTAAATAGGCTGTACAGCGCTTCTATAAGCAACACCCTAAGAAGCTAAGACCCCCAAACTGGGCATGAGATAAGGAAAAGTCACGCTAAGGTTGTGGCCGACCACCGTGCTAAAAAATTGTGGTGGTTAAGATGTTATAAAACTTTAACCGGCGGTTAAAGTTGTTTAATTGGCTAGATCCTTGCTAAGAAACGCCACGCGGATTAATTTGGGTGGCGGTATGGAGTTCTACCGACCTTACTTACTAAACTAACTAATTAGAATTTTCTATACCCAGCACGGAAAATCGCTATTAGCTCGGTTAAGGGTAGTAAGCGGAACTAATATCTTTGCGGTAAAAAACAGGCGACCCTAAATACTGCCTATTTTGGAGTTATCTATTTAGTTTAGGGACTAAACCATCTAGGGGAGAGGAGTACTATCACAGCACTAACCTGACGTATACTGTTTCATACTGTCTTATACTGTTTCCTACTGTTAGCTGGCCCACCACTAGTACCTTGGCGGCCAGCCCTACTATTTATATACAATACCCCCTTTCCACCTTTTTCTCCTCTTTATACCATAACGTAGTTATTTAGTCTAATTCATTGCAGCACTGTGATAATATAATACTCTCCTCCCTTAAAAGTATCGCGGCCTATAGCTAACGCATTATCTAGCTTTAGGCCTTTTATAAATAGAAGTAGTACTATAATAATAATACCGTTATAGAGAATAAGCTACTTCTTTTTCTTATTAAGGAGGTTATAAGCTAGCCCTTAAAAGGAAAGAGCTATAAAGCCGATATTAATATACTCTAAAAGGAGACGCGGCTCTTATAGCGGTTAGTTTATAGCTATATTACTGCTTTAATAGACCTCTATTAAATGCAGAAAGCTATAAAAATAAATAGCTACCTATTTTCGTGGGAGGATAGTATTAGGGAGTACCTAAAGACGCTATAGTAGAGGGTTATATAGTATATAAAAAAGCAGTTTACTAATAAGTGTTAGCGACTTAGTTAATCGGGGCATAAGCACAGCAAGAAGGACGCATGCAAGCCTATACGATTGGATTGTCTATAAACGAGGATCCGGAGTTAGAGAAAGGAAAGGAGAAGAAGAGCGGCGCCGCTTAATATTTTATAAGATCTTCGCGTCACGTAACCGCAAGGTTTTGCCAAGTTCTGCTAACTAAGTTCTGCCATTTTCTGCCAGTGCCGTGATATTACCCCCCCCCCTTTAGTAAAGCCTGCCCTTAGGCTTTATGTATCCATATTACCCCTATAGGGCGTTTTTATCCTTATATTCTTCCGGTAGCTTATTATCTTTACTATATTAGCACTCTATCTACTTATTTAGGTACTTTATAGGTCCTAATTTATTAGGGTAACGGCTATATAATCCTTAAAGCTTATAGGGACTGCTAATAAAGTTCTATATAAGGTATTAGGTAGGATCTAAGTTATAGCCTTTCTAACTAATTTATAAGCTAGTATTTCTTTAATTTCCTATTTATTATCGCTATTAACTTAAATTAGTAAGGGGGGTTAATTTTTTTTTCTAGGTAATAGGTTATCTGTAGCCTTTTATAGCTTATCTAGTAAAAAAAATAGGGTAAACCTTTATTAAATCTAGGAGCTTTACCTTATATAAGTTGCCCCTTTTCTTAAGGACCTTATATAGTCTTGTTATTTAATAGTCTAGCTTATAGCTAGGCCGTTCTATCTTCTAGTTCTTTATTATAACCTAGACTATATTGCCTATAGTAAAGTTAGGCTTATATCTACACTTATTTACTTACTATTCTATTAATTTTTAGGCTTTTTTTTAGGTTTATATAGGCTACTATCTAGGCTTCTTTATAAGATAGTTTTTCGCGTATAGTTTAAAGACCCTCTAGTCTATCCTAGTCAAAGCTTATATAGAGTAAATAGACTATTTCTAGTTAGATAAGAGTAAATCCCATAGAGTTATATGGCAAGGTTGTTTAGGTATAGTCTATTAAGGGTAGCAGTTCGGCCTAGCTATCCTAAAAGTAGTTAATAAAAGGCCGAAGTCTTTAGTCTAAGTATTAATTTATAATCTCCGTCTAACTAACTATCTAAAGGTAGTATATTATAAAAAGCTTTAACTTAATACCTAAAATCTAGGTAAACTTGTTCTAGAAGGCTAATATAAACTATAGCCCATAATTAGATATAATAGTATTTAGCAGTCTATAGATTTGGTAGATATAGTAGATATATAATTAGGCCGCCTCTTTAGTATTAATATTCTTATAATAGGGAATTAAGAACAGGTGTTTACTAAAGCGGTTAATTAAAATTATAATTATATCGTATCTATTACAGTCTAGAGGTAGTTTATAAGAATCTATAAAGATATACTATAAGGGGCGTTCTAGTATTAAAAGGAGTTTTAATAATCCTAAAGTCCTATCTTATGGAATTATAAACCTATAGTAGTTATTACAGTTCTATACGTAATGGTTAATATCTATAACTATTTTAGGCTAGTAGTATTATTTACTAATAATCTTACGGGTCTTATTCTTTTTAAGGTAGGCCGTAGAGACCCAAGTATACACTTTAGCGATAAGCCGAGTCTATAAGTTCTGTTCCTTTACTACTACTAACTATTTACAGTGCTTAAGTAGTCCTTTTTTAAGGGGCTATAGGCTAGTAACGTCCTTTATCTTTTTATAGTACTTCTATAGAGAAGGGGCTGTATAGTTTACCTATAGTAGTTTATTAATAAGGTTAAGTTCCGTAAAGTTAATAGGATATATCTCACTGTCTATAAAGTTTGTACTTAGTTCTATCTATATCTAAGAGCTAAGATATTCTAGTTATAAAAGCGTCTAGGTCCGTAATAAGATCTTTATAGCTATTTAGTTATCTAGGTTCTATCTACTCCTTATAAGGGCATCTATATAGTTTATAGCGCCTAGCCTATACCTAATTAAGAAGTTAAACTAAGATAGGATATCTGCCTATCGCGCCTACTGGGCCGTAAGGGCCTTTATTATTATAAAATATTCTAAGGCCTAGTAATTTAAAACTACCTAAATAGGTTTAGGGGTTCCTTTTAGCTATACTTACTAGTGCTAAAAGCTAGAGATAATAGCCAATATTTCCTTATTATAAATTGGGTAGTTTAGCTTAGTATCTACTATAGTTTTTAAATAGTAAGTAATAGGGTACTATTCTCTGCCTATTTACTTCTATGAGTAAACGCTAGCTATTACACTATTTAAGGCATTAGTTTTTAGCATTAAGGGCCATTTTAGGTTAAAGAAGGCGAGCAGTAAAGCTAAAACTAGCTGTTTCTTAAGCTTGTTAAAGGCCTACCTATATATAGCGTTAAAGTAAAAGGGCTAGTCTTTTTAGGTAAGGTAGTTAAGGAATCTAGTAATCTTACTATAGTCCTTAATAAAGCATTAGTAGAAGTTATAGAAACTTAGAAATAATTATACCCTCTTTATAGTCCATAGGAGTGCCTATTAGGTAATTATAGCCATTTTCTCTAGGTCGGGTTTAATTTTATCTATACTGGTAATAAACCCTAGGCACTTTATATATTTAATACTAAACTCTAACTTCTTAATATTAGCCTAAAGGCCAGCTTTATAAAGCTATTAAAGGATTTAATAAACATACTCCTTATATTCTAGCTTATTTTTGGAGTAGATTATAATATTATTTAGGTAGGCTATATAGAAGCCATTTGTTATAGACCTTATATTGTAACGGAACCTTGTAGTAAAAACTACGATAGGCTCGTTAATGGGCTAGGTGTGTAGGAAATGCAAGTACAAAAGTCAACAACGTAATAATAACTGGTGGAGTGGTTGCCTAATAGATTAACTCTAATTATATTTTAAGAATTACTACAAAGAAGGAACTATCTAGGTAGGGATTAAGGGTCCTTAAATACACAACCGTACTCCTATAAAATCCTTCTTATACGTAATATACGTGTTATATATATTATACGTACGTTCCCTTTATATATTGCGTATACTACGTATAATATTATATAACTTGCCTACTATTCCTTATTATATAGTTCTACTAGCTTTATACTAGACCGTGCCTATATTAACTAACTAGCTTCTTCTAACTCTTCTCTAAGTAGTTATAATATTATACTTAAAGCATCCGTAATACCATCTCCCTCCTCTCTATCTTTGTCCTTAAAGATTCTAAATATCTCTAAGTTGTTTACTAAAGATATAATATCCGTCTAATTAATTTGGTTAATATTATTACTTATTATATCTCTTAAGGTTTTTAAACCTCCTTCTTTTTTATAAGCGCAGCGTTATACTCGCACTATTGCTAGTATACTATTACTTAGTGAGATTATACTATCTCCGTGTTCTTGTTATATAAAAGAGGGATTAGTTTATATTGCGCTAGTAAGTCCCTTATCTTAGCAACCCTTTTCTTATTTAGAGTGCACTAAAGCGAATATTTATTTGTCTTATAATATTTACTTTATATTTAACGCTAAGTATATATATTTTATAACTCTTAATAGTTTATAAGTTCCTTAAGTAATTTATTATAGGGTCTTGTGTTTAATCTGCTGCTATAAAGCTTAACAGTAAGCTCTTAAGCGCTTTTAATAAACTACGGTAATTATAAAAGGCGGAATAAGAGGCTGCGGCTACTTAGCAGTATACTTTTAAAACTTGTCTTTTAGCCTCTGCTCGTCTTCTACGTCTTAAATAGGTTTATAAAAAGGTATGTTTTAAGGAGTAGAAACTTATAGAACAAGGTTTACAGGAATTTGGTAATAAGAGAACCGACTCTCCTCCTATAAAGGGAATAACTCTAAGTAGTTTGGTAGTCGCTCTTCCTAGGTCCCCCTTAGGTAACTTATTTTTTAATAATCCTTCTTTATTAATATTGCCTAACCTATTTTCTTTTAATACTCCTATACCTTTTCTATAGCGTTCTTTAAATTTTCTAGTAGCTCCTAGGTAGTCTTATTATAGCCTATCTACTTTACCTTATACTATATTTTATCGTTAACGTCCTTATAACTAATAATCTTTAAAACTTACTATTTATCTTCTTTTTGCCCTTTATATATGTCTGCTTTATAAACTAATAGCTTAATATTCCTATATACTAGCTCTAGTATTGTAATATGCTATATAGGGTAGATTTTTATTTTAGCTAGTAGGTTTAACTTAAATGTAATTAGTGAAATCCTCTATATAATTTTAAAAGGTCCTAGTCTAATATAGTCTAACTTCTTATTTAATTATTAACTCTTAAAATTTTTATATAGTAGCCATATTTTATCCCCCTCCTTAAGATCTAGTCCCTTAGATCTCTTAGCATTATAATATTTCTTTATTTTTTACTATACTACCTTAGCTGTTTTCGTAAGGTTTTTATAAAGATTTATTAATGTCTCTATCCTTTACTTAGCTATACTACTTATCTTCTTTACTTAATATAGTAATAATAATGTTCTTAGCTTATATCTATAATTTGCCTTAAATAGTAATGTACCTATTCCTTCTTATAGTATTATATTGTATATAAACTATATAACTAGTAATAGTAATACCTAATTATTTTATACGTGATTAATATAGTGCCTTAGATACTACTTTAGTGTCTAGTTTAATCTTTTTATTTAACTATCTGTCTGCGGATAATATGCGGTAGAAGTTACTGCTTAAATTTCTTACTCTGCTAAGAATACCTTTTAGAATATTGCTATAAATCTTAGATCTCTATCTAATATAATTTTACTTAGTACTTTATATCTTGTAAACACTTCTTTAATATAGATTTTAGCGATATTTTCTACTAATATCTCTTCTATATACGCTATAAAGTATCCCTACTTTATAAGCTTATCTACTATTACTAAGATTACGTTATAATCTTATTTAGTAATAGGATCTCTTAATTTTAGTAACTTAATAATAAAGTCCTATAATATAACCTCCTATAGTCTCTTTAGTATTTTAATAGGTTATAGCCCTCTATATAGCTTATACCTTATTAGTTTATTTCTTTAGTAATCTAGATATTCTTTAGTAACCTTTCTAGCTATTTTTTAGATTCTATTAATAATATACTTCTTTTAGAGTCTTAACACTAAGCCCGTAGCTCTATTATATCCTTAAGTTAGTCCCTTATAGAAATCTTCTATAAATTACTCTACTATGCTCTTTAGGATATACTTTACTTCTTGGTTTTTATATATATCTAACTGTAAATCTTCTAGCTATGCTTTTAGAATTCTTTATACCTAAAAGCTTTCTAGTAACTTATAAACTTTTTCTAACTTATTTTCTTAAGTTGTTATAATCTTTAGATAATTATACCTAATTAACTTATTTATATCTTTTTGCAGTAAAGCCCCTAATAGCTTCTTATTATTTTACAGTTTAGCTTTTTAACTTAAAGTATCTACTCTCGTATTATCTATACCCTTAGTATACTAAATCTTAAAATAGTATTCTATAAGCATCTCTGCCTATTTAACCTATCTTTAGTTAAGTTCTTTTGTTGTTAGGAATCCTATTAGGTTTTTATAATCTGTCTTAACTATAAATAGTTTCTCTATGCCTTATAAGAATGCTCTTTATTTTTTTAATACTATAATTATACCTAATAACTCCTTATTATAGATGTTATAGTTTAACTCTGGTAGTGTTATCTTTTAACTATAGTATGCTACTAGATGCTATCTATCTAGATGCCTTTATATAAAGTATGCTCCTAGTATAAAGTCTAATATATTTATTTCTATAACTGTCTCTAGACCTAGTTAATAGATCTTAAAAACTAGCTCCTAGGTAAATAACCTTTTAACTTCCTTAAATAGTTCTTATTACTCTTTTCCCTATACCTATAATTCTTCTTTCTTTATTAACCGCGTAAATAGCTTAATATTCTTTAATTATTACGCTATAAACCTTTTACAGTAATTATAAAACCCTAGAAATAATCTTAACTATATAACGTTCTTTAGTTCCTACTAATTTACTATAGCCTTAATCTTCTTTAGATCTATACTAAGTTAGCCTAGTTTAATAATAAATTTAATAAAATTGGTCTTTTTAGTGAAGAACTTGCATTTTTTAATTACTACTAGCATCTGTTCTTCTTATAGTCTCTTTAAGACCTATTTAATATATTCTCTATATTCTTCCTTATTTATTAAGTAGATAATAATATTATTAAGATATACTATAATAAATCCATCTAAGTATTTTTTTAATATATTATTAATACGCTTTTAAAACATTACTAGTATATTTATAAGCCCGAATTATATAACTAATGGTTTATATAGTCCTTCCTTTAACCTAAAGGCTGCCTTCTATTTATTGCCTTCCTTAATCTTAATCTAATAGTACGCCCATCTTAGATCTATCTTTATGAAGATTTGCGCATTACCTATCCTATCTTAGATTTTGCTAATTAAGGGTAAAGGATATCTATCCTTCTTAGTAATACTATTTAACTATTTATAGTTAATATATAGCCTTAGCTTGCTATTTTTCTTTAGTATAAATAGTACTAGATAACCTGCTAATAATTGTAATGGTCTAATGTATCCCTTTTATAAGTTTTCCTAGATAAACTCTTTTAATGCTCTACCTTCTTTTTTAGTAAGCTTATAGATTAGAAAAAACCTTAAACTTATTCCTAGTTCTAATTCTATTTTATAGTCCTACGCTATATACTTTAATAGCTTCTCGCTTTTTAGTAACTATAGTTTCTTACTATATTTATAGTATTTCTTTAGTATATAACCTAACCCTTTTTTAGTTTCTTTATAGGTTACTCCTACTTAGTACTATACTAACTTAGCTTATTGTTATATTTTACGGCGTTAAGTATCTTTAATATTAACCTAACCTATAACCTAATTAATCTTTAGATTGTATTCCTATAATTAAGGTATTTCTAATATTGCCTTATTATTTCCTAATAGTAATATATTAAAAGATATCTTAATTTATCTCCCTTTAATGGTTAACTAAATAGGTTCTATTTTAAGATTAATAATGCCTCCTCTGTAGGCTATCGGATCTCTTAAAATTATTACTAATAGGTAAGGATATTTCTTTTTCCTATATAGTAACCCTATTCTTTTAACTGCTATTAGCAAGATATAGTTCTTTATTGCTTTACTATCTATTAATACCTTAAACTATTAATTTTGCTACTTAACTTATAAATTTAGGTATTGTCTTTAAATTTCTTTAAGGGTCTAAAGCTTTACTACTAGTTCCCTCTAGTTTTATAGGCCTCTACTTTTCCTAACTATTAGCTACTTAATCCTATTTATACTTAGTCTAACTTAGGCTAATACTTAGTTCGCTTTTTATCCTTAATATACTATAAATAGGTATTCTCTAGATATTTCTATTATTATCGTCTATCTAGGCATTCTTCTGTAAGAAATCTTCCTAGTTAAAGTGTTAAGTCCCCTTATTCTTAAACTTCTACTAAGTACTAACTATATATATACTTAGCGTTTTAATATTTTGTCTTATCCGTTATTTAATATATCCTTATTAAATACTTCCAATTTTTATCCTTAGGTGCTCTATATATATTACACGCATTATTTACGTATACTATCTATAATAGTATGTAATATACTTAATGTCTTAGGTTAACTCTCGGCTTATCTTTATCCTTAAGTTTAAACCTTTCTTATATTAATTTAAGTGTTATAACTTTGTTTATAGGTATTAAGATTTATCTTTTACTTTTTTAGTCCTCTAATTACTCCTTTAGATCCTTTAATATTATAATTAAGGCTCCCTTAATATAAGTTATAGCCTTTTCTATAATTGGGTGGTTTTAGACAACTTTCTTATCTAACTATATATAAAAATCTTCCCACTTATCATTATGCCTTTGCCTATACCATTTTTAGTATAGCTGTTTAAGTATATATAGCTTATCTATAAAAAAGTATCTTCTTATTACTACGTTATAATAACCTTTAGTATATTATTCCTTAAACCTAGTTAGAATCCCTAGATCCTCTTCTTGTTCTAATTTAATAAGCCACTTAGCTCTTAGTATGCCTGCTCTTAGCCTATTAGTAATTCTTTATATAGGTGCTCTGTCCCTTATATATTCCAATATACTAAATCTTTTATCTAGTTTCTATTCTTGCTATAAGGTAATTCTTACTCTAAATTCCTCTATAGTTTCTTTTCTATTATATCTTATAAGTAAATCCCTAAAGTCTTTATACTTCTTAATCTTAATATTAACTTTTTAATCTTTAGGCTAAACACTACGTTTTCCTAATAAGTCTTCTGGGTTTATATGTCTATCTCCTAGTCTAACTACTGTTTATATTATAGATTCTCTAATCTATAAAGAAGCTCCTTACCTCTTACCTATAGGTGTTTTTATTTATACTCCGAATTCTTAATCCCTTAGATTTTTTAATTCTAAGCTTACTTCTAATTTAAGCTTAGCTCCCGCTTTAGTCTAACTAGGCGTCCATAGTATTCTTATCTTATCTTAAGAATCTTAAATCTTATCTATCTTATCTTAAGAATTTAATGCCTATAGGAAACTCTATCCCAAGCTTATTCGTATATCTTTAAACTAAGCTACTACTCTACTTTATTGGTTTTTATCCGTTATAGGTCTTTAAGCTATCCTTATTCTATTTATAAAATCTTAAATCTTTTTTTATTTCTTCTTAAGAATCTTAAGCCTTTGGCCTTTTACCTTTATTAAGTAATAAATTAGTACTAGTAGTTATCTACTTACTTAATCTCTTTAAGATACTCTTCCTTTTATCTTATAAAGTAATAGATACTATATCTAATAGTGTTATAATGCCTGTTACTGAATCTTACTCTATAGCGGTCTCAGTCTCTACTTCTAATATGACTTTTTTAAGGTTTGTATGTTTCTAGTAAACTACCTTTATTTCCTTATTATCTGTAAATGTTTTACCTATATTAAACTTATTATCTTTAATATCTAACCTACGTAATAGTTTATTAGTTCCTTTATACTTTATAGATTTTAGCTCTTATAGCTAATAGCTTATACTATATTTAGCGTCTTTATAAATTTAGCATACGTTATTATAACAAAACGTAAAACTTCTAATTAAATATTCTTTTGTTTCTTATAGTACACTATTGTCCCTCTATATATATATATCTTCTGCTAGTTAGGTTCCCTTTATTATATAGTAACTTTAACTATCTTTACAATTCCTTATAAAATAACCCTATTTCCTATAATTTATATAAGCTCTATCTCTAAACTACTAACTTTACTATAGAGTCCGCCTAAATATCTTTTGCTAATAAGATCCCTAGTTTAGCCTCTACTCCTTAGTCCTATAATTACTAAATCCTTAACCTTTAGGTTTCTATAGTTTCTTACTTTATCTTTTATAGGCTTCTTTAGTACTACTTAAGTCTATTAGCTCTACGCTATACTATAGTTTCTAACTTAGCTTTAGTCGTTGCGTACTCTACGTCCTATATAACTATAGAACTCTATCCTAACCTTTCTTAGCCTATTCCCTTTAGAAGATCCTATTATTAATCTTAATTACTTAATCTATTAATTCCCTTAGGGTATCCATATCTTTTATTAGAATAATTATATCCTAAACTTTAGCCTTAAGTCCCTGTTTATACTATACTATAAGCGCCCTATTATTCTACTTAACTTATATTACTAGTATTTAGAACTACGTTATGTACTTAATTACTAAGGTTTGTTACGTAATGTCTTAAAGTTTTTTTTCTACTATAGTTGTCGCCTCTAGGTTTCTAAACATTTGTGTAAGTCGCTCTATAAATCCATTCTAGCTTAAGAATATAAACCGTACCTCTTAGTTCGTCGTTATTATTCTATTTACTTGTATCTTTATAAGGTAAGGCTTAAACTACTTAAGTGCCCTTCCTAATAAGAATAATCCTATATACGCTATTTGATCTATAGGTGTTACTAGCTTTACTCCTTCCTACGCTACCTTAAAGTGCATTTGCGTAAGAAATCCTTTAAGCTTTAATCTCTCTTTTAAGAATCTTTTAATTAATGGTAACTTAACCTTTACTACTCCTATCCTATTAATCCTTTATTTAAGTATTATATTGTTTTCTATTAACTAGTTAACTATTTCTTATAGTTATCTAACCGTTATAGGTTACTATAAGTTAGTATCTGCTATACTAGTGTCACCTCCTAACCTTAAAGTAGTTGCCGCCGTTAATGGCGTTATGGTGGCTGCTTTTAGTGGTATATTGTTTGACTTCTTATATTAATACTATAACTAGATAGTAATTGTGTAACGGAACCTTGTAGTAGGAACTACGGTGGGCTTATTAATGGGCTAGGTGTGTAGGAAATGTAAGTATAAAAGTTAACAACGTAATAATAACTAGTGGAGTAGTTGCCTAATAGGTTAACTCTAATTATATTCTAAGAATTACTATAAGGAAGGAACTATCTAGGTAGGGACTAAGGGTCCTTAAATACACAACCGTACTCCTATGAAATCCTTCTTATATGTAATGTACGTGTTATACGTGTTGTACGTACGTTCCCTTCGTATATTGCGTACACTGCGTATAACATTATATGACTCGCCTACTATTCCTCGTCATATGGTTCTACCGGCTCCATGCTGGACTGTGCCTGTATTAACCAACTAGCTTCTTCTAACTCTTCTCTAAGTAGTCGTAACATCGTACTTAAAGCGTCTGTAATATATATCGGCAGTAGTATAACTACTAAGAAGAGATATAAACGGGTTGGTTAAGATAGTATAGGAGGCGCTAGAACCGATCGAGCTATAAAATAAGGGGTAGCTAAGTTATATGGCTAGTTACGTTACGAGTTTAGAACGTGGGATCTGTAAGATCTATCGGAACGTTATATACTTAAGTATTTCTTAGGCGTAGTATTATGTATTTAAGGAATAACAGTCCCTACCTGGATAGTTTTCTTTTTTATAGTGAATCTTAGAATATAATTAGAGTTAATCTATTAGGCAACCACTCTACTAGTTATTATTACATTATTAACTTCTTATTTACCTATATACCTGGCCTATTAATAAGTCTACCATAGTATCTCCTATAAGGCTTTATTATATATTTACTACTAAGGTTACGGTATTAATAAAGTCAAATAATATACTACTAAAAGTAGCAGCTATAACGCCGTTAACAGTAGTAACTACTTTGGGATTAGGTAATAACACTAGTATAGTAAATACTAACTCGTAACTAGTTACCGTTAGATAGTTATAGAAAATGGTCAACTAATTAATAGACAATAATAGAATACTTAAAGAAAGGATTAATGGGATTGGAGCAGCTAAGGTTAAGTTACCCTTAATTAAACGATTCTTAGGGGAGAAGTTAAAGCTTAAGGGATTCCTTATGTAAATGCACTTTAAGGTTATATAAGAAGGAGGAAGGTTAGTAATAGCTATGGGCTAAGTAGCTTACGTAGGATTATTTCTAATAGGGAGGGCACTTAAGTAGTTTAAATCTTACCTTATAGAAGTATAAGAATACGGCATGGTAACTACTAACTAAGAAGTACAATATATATTTACTAGCTAGAATAGGTTTGCAGAATAACTAATACAAATATTTAGAGACTTAAAAGCAACTACTATAGCAGAATAAAAGCTTTAAAACCTAGTATAATAAACTTTAGCAATTAAGTATACGATATAGTTTTAAATATTAGCTATATAGGTTAAATAGAATAATAAAGCGCTTATAGTATAATATAAATAGGGACTTAAAGCGAAAGTCTAGGACGTAATTATCCTAATAGAAGATGCGGATACCCTAAGGAAACCAATTAATTAAGCAATTAAGATTAATAATAGGATCTATTAAAGGAAATAGACTAAGAAGGGTTAGAATAGAGTTCTAGAGTTGTATAAGGCACAAAGTACGTAATAATAGAGTTAAAACTAAAAAATATAGTATGGCGCAGAGCTAATAGACCTAAGTAGTACTAAAGAAGCCTATAAGAGATGAATAAAACGACTATAGAAACCTAGAGGGTAAGGATTAAGCGATTAGAGACTTAAGGAGTAAAGGCTAAACTAGGGATCTTAATAGCAGAAGATGTTTAGGCGGACTCTATAATAAGAAAAATGGTTTAAAGATAAAACTTACATAAATTGCGGAAAATAGGGTTATTTTGCTAGAAACTGCAAAGATAAATAGAGTAACTATGCGGTAAAGGGAACTAGACTAGTAGACGACACATATATATAGAGGGACGATAGTGTACTATAAGGAACCAGAGAGTATTTAATTAAAAGTTTTGCATTTTATTATAATAGCGTATACCAAATTTATAAGGACGCTAAGTATAGCGTAAGCTACTGGCTATAGGAGCCAAAATTATTAGAGTTTAGAGGAACTAATAAACTATCCCGCAAATCAAATATTAAGGACAATAAATTTAGTAATAATAAGGTAATAAAGGCAGCTTACTAGGAGTATATAAACCTTAGAGATATTATAATAGAAGTAGAGACTAAGACCTTTACAAAACAAGTATTAGTAATAAAAATTATAACACTATTAGATACGGCATTTATCGCTTTATAAAACGGAAGGAGAAATATCTAATAAAAGGGATTAAGTAAGCAGACAATTGCTAGTGCTAGCTTACTACTTAATAAAGGTAAAAGGCCATAGGTTTAAGATTCTCAAGAAAGGATAAGAGACGACTAAGATTCTTAAAATAAGATAAGGTAAGCTTAAGGACCTATAATAGACAACAACTAATAGAGTAGAGTAGTAGCTTAGTTTAAAAATATACGAATAAGCTTAGGATAGAGTTTCCCACAGGTATAAGATTCTTAAAGCGAGATAAGTAAGATTTAAAACTCTTAAGATAAGATAAGAACACTATAGAAGCCTAGTTAGACTAAGGCTAAAGTACGGCTTAAGAAAGAAGCAAGCTTAGGATTAAGAATCCTATAGGACTAAGACTTTAAAGTATAAATAAGGACTATTAAAAAATTAATAACGACAAGATTATAAAGTAAGAGGACTTTAAGGATTTACTTATAAGGTAAGATATAAAAGAAACCATAGAAGAATTTAGACGAAAAATTATTGCATAGCAAGAATAGAAACTAGATAAGAGATTTAGTACACTAAGACGTATAAAGGACAGAGTACTTATATAAAGAATTACTAATAGGCTAAGAGCAGGAACGCTAAGAGTAAAATAGTTAGACGAACTGGAATAAGAAGAGGATTTAGAAATTCTAACTAGATTTAAAAAACGACACATAAAGGGCTGTTACGACGTCAGGAAAAAATTTACTAGCATTTATTTTTACTTTTCAGCCATTTCAGCATTTCCTAGCATTTCCTAGCATTTAGTAGCTAAATGCTAAGACTTAATTATAAATGCCGCATTTAGCAGCTAAATGCTAACTATAAGATTACTAAGTATACATAAAAGTATAAATTTTATAAATTTTATATTTTATATATACTTTATTAATATTAGTAAGCATGCATAAAAGTATAATTTTATAATTTTAGTAATTTTAATAATTTTTATATTTTATATTT
>Ga0307515_10005269_pt1 | contig 26284 bp, 20 predicted proteins | sample 17_EM_MG_FD_194513 | JGI IMG/M metagenome (GOLD analysis project Ga0307515, IMG submission 194513) | Populus trichocarpa ectomycorrhiza microbial communities from riparian zone in the Pacific Northwest, United States - 17_EM | ecosystem: Host-associated > Plants > Roots > Unclassified | place... | reverse complement strand
TTTCTCTTTAATTATTTAATTAATTTTATATAAGCTAGTTGTAAAGGTAACGGTATTAGGCTAAACTAGGTTCCGGTAGAATCCTATAGCGCTAATATAGTAGATATTAACTAGTAGGAGGTCCGTAGGTTTCTTTATAGATATTTATTAGGCCGTATTTTACGGTATAGGGTTTATAGTCTTCCTTAGCTTATATTCTATTTTCCGTAAGTTATCCTTTTAGTTTATTAGTTTGGTATATTATTTAATATCCCTAGTCTTTTTTTATGGCTGCGTAGGGCCTAGGTTTCCTATTAGGGACTTAGCTAGGCTACTACTAACTTCTTAAGTTTTTAGTGTGGGTAGTGTAATATAGGTAGTTTAGGGGCGGCGTAATATACAGATCCGTTACGGATTAAGCTATATATCCTTCTTAAAAGCCTAATCCCTACGCATTGTATTAGCCTAGTAAACGGTGTCTATCTATAGCCGTATAAGGTTTTCTATTATAATACTAATCTCTTTTATAAAGGAAGGCGTTAGGGGTATAGTTTTAGGCTAGATAAGCTGCCTGTTCTATATATTAAGCTATAAGCCTAAATAGGCTAGCTATTTTCTTCTTAAGATTATATTATAGCTTCTAAGGTCTGTAATAAGAAAGGGAATATTATACTACCTTTGTTTATTAATATGGAGGTAAATCCGCAGGATAGTTATAATAGGTAGCCTTATCCGTCCATTATAACCACGAATAGAAATTAGTTTAGGTAGTTCTTTAAGGGGTGCATTTAAAAAGTTAGCTAGTTTTATAGCGCACTTTATATTAATTAAGGTAAAGGTATTTATTCCTAAGTTAGCTAAAGCAGAGGTTAAAATTTAATATTTATTATAAAATAAAGTATAAGGGATAGTGTAGCTTCTTCTACTAACTAGCCGACCTAGATTAATATATAATATATTAATCCCTTTTAACCCTAAAAAGGAGTCTTTCTCTAGGGTTCCTCTTTTTCTAGCTCTATATTATCCTTCTGAATTAATAAGACCTTATTTATTTTTACCTTTATTAGGCAGTTCCTTATAAGGTAGCCTATTTAACCGCACGAAAAGTAAGCTCTTTAATTGCTAAGGGCCTATATATAGGGGTCGCTATATATAGGCTAGGTATATACTAGGCCCGTAGTAGGGGTAGCTATATAGCTAGCTGCTAGGTTAACTATAGGGGTTGCTAATTATACTAGGGCACTATAGGCTATACTTATAGTACTTACGGCCTAGTTTATAAGGTTTCTAATTTTTAGCTAATTAGCGCGTGCCTTAATTTAATAGAGGCCTTAGTTAATAGCTAGGTAATAGTCTATAAGTTCCTTTAACGTCTATACTGTAGTATAAGCTAGTAATACGGCCCGCTGTAGGTCTAGGGTAAGCTTGTTAAAGAGGTCTAGTAGTAGGTTTTCTTAGGGGATCTAGGCCTATCCGGCTAGGTGTAAAAAGCGGGTTTAGAAGGCCGAAAAGGTCTCCGTTATTTTTATATTTAGGCTTTTATAGTTAAGGTAAGCGTTTTATACTTTAAAAGGGTCTTTATAAATAGAAGATAAGTATTTAATTATTTCTTCTTTAGAGATAAAGGGGTCTGCTAAGTCTTTAGTATATCGCGGGCGTAAATGCGTCTAGGTGTCTCCGCTAGTACAGCTAAAGATATAGGCTATTCTAGCTTAGGCGCTAGGGAAGTAGTCTATATTAACTTTAAGCTTATCCTATAATTAAAGCTTCTAATTATTAAATATAGGGTTAATTCCGTCTGTAAGTAGCGGGGGGTCCATAACCTTTACCGACCGCTTTGGTGCTATATAGGCCTTAGTAGATCTACTAAGGCGCTAGGATAGGGCCTAAAGGACTATAGTAAGTCTTTAGTTGTTTAATAATAACTTATTATTAGATATAGGGGTATCACTAGCTTTAAGCAGCTCTCGCAGTTATTTAATTTTAGTATTAGCGGCCGCAAGCTCCGCCTAGGGGGTTAAAATGTTAATTGTTTCTTTATCTAAGGTATTTAAGGGTCCTACAGCTGCTTTACCTACTACTGTGTTTTATAGCATGGTGGTAGGGGTATTAGGTAATTTTGGGTAATTTCTTTAGGGGTTTTGGTCTGTATATATCTTATAGGTCCTTTCCTTAAGGTTCTATTCTTTTCTTTTAGGTCCTGTCCTTATGGTCCTAATAATGTCCTTAGGGTCCTATTCTATGTTCTTATCCTATTTATAGTCTTGTAGATATATTTAAGTTCCTTCTTAGGAAGAAAGAATAAAGTAAGCTTTAGATAATGTTAGTAACTTAGTTAATTAAGGCATAGGCACGGCAAAGGGGACGCGCAAGCCTATACGATTGGATTGTCTATAAACGAGAATCTAAAGCTAGGGAAAGGAAAGGAGAAGAAGAGCAGCGCCGTTTGGTGTTTTATAAGATCTTTACGTTACGTAATTATAATATGCGGCAATCTGTGGTAACTTGCCAGTGTGAAGTTCTGCCAAGTTCTACTAGTGCCGTAATAGAGTATATTATTAATAGAATCTAGAATATTATAAGAAAGTAATAAAGGAGTGTCTAAATTGCTAAAGAAATAGATTAACAAGGCATAAGCTATATAGAGGGCTACAACCTATTAAAATACTAGAGAGACTATAGGAGGTTATATTATAGGACTTTATTATTAAGCTACTAAAGTTAAGAGATTCTATTACTAGATAAGAATATAATATAATCTTAGTAATAGTAGATAAGTTAACTAAATAGGGCTACTTCGTAGCATATACAGAAGAAATCTTAGTAGAGGATATCGCTAATATCTATATTAAAGAAGTGTTTATAAGGCACGGAGCACTAAGTAAGATTATATTAGATAGAGATCTAAGATTTATAGCAGTATTCTAAAAGGTATTCTTAATGGAATAAGAAGTTTAAGTAGTAACTTTTACTATATATTACCTACAGATAGACGATTAAACGGAAAGATTAAATTAAATGCTAAAATAGTATCTAAGGTATTATATCAATCACGCATAGAACAATTAGGTATTATTATTACTAGTTATATAGTTTGCATATAACGCAACACTATAAGAAGGAATAGGTATATTACTATTTAAGGTAAATTATAGATATAAGCTAAAAACATTATTGTTACTATAATAAATAAAGAAAACGAGTAGTATAGCTAAAGAAAGAATAAAGATGTTAATAAATCTTTATATAGACCTTATAGAATTAGTAAAAAAGGTATTAAAAAAGAATAAAAAAGTACTATAATGCCAGGAGATCTAAGGGACTAGATCTTAAGGAGGGAGATAAAGTATAGCTACTATATAAAAATTTTAAGAGTTAATAACTAAGTAAGAAGTTAGACTATGTTAGACTAGGACCTTTTAAAATTATATAAAGAATTTTACTAGTTACGTTTAAGTTAAACCTACTAGCTAAAATTAAGATCTACCCTATATAGCATATTGTAATGCTAGAGCTAGTATATAGGAATGTTAAGCTACTAGTTTATAAGGAGGATATATATAAAGGATAAGAAGAAGACAAATAGTAAGTTTTAAGGATTATTAGTTATAAGGACATTAATAATAAAATATAGTATAAGGTTAAGTAAATAGGCTATAATAAGACTACTTAGGAACTACTATAAAATCTAAAGAATACTATAGGAAAGGTATAGGAGTATTAGAAGAAAATAGGTTAGGTAATATTAAGAAGAAGCTAAGGATAAAGGAATTAGTTAAAGGTAATAAACGAGCCGGATTATCTAAGGGACCTACTACTAATATATTAGTTGTTTCCGCCTCTTCTTAATTAGAATCCCTTTTGGCCTCCTTAGCCTTAAGCTTAAATAGACCTTACTCTACTAAGCAAAGCTCCTTTAAGCGTACCTTTTTATAGACCTTTATTAGACGACTTAGGCGAGTATAAGTATCTAGTTAAGCTTTTAGAGCCTAAGACGCCTTATTAAAGCGACGTTGAACTTTAGCTAGGGCCTTAGCTAGCTTACTCTCTAGTCTTTCGGCCGCTACTAATATATATAACCCCAAAGGGGATTAAATAAGGAACTAAAAGGTTATAAAGAGTAATAAAACGCGTATATTTAGCGTTAGAGACGGATTAAATATTGCAAGATAATTACATATTTACTCGCGTATACTTAGCATAGGAAGAAGGTTAGTAACTAGATAGAGATATAATCGCAATATATACTAACTTCTTCTCTATATAACAAGAATAAGACGGTATAACTTCACTAAGTAATAGAATAAACGTCACTAGCTGGTTATAATAATTAGACGCAGAAGATCTAATAGGAGGTATTAGGAATAATAGAAGTTATTAAATTAAAGATAAAAATGCCACACCTCTAATAGACAACTTAGAGATAGGAGATATCTTTAAGGACGAAGATAGAGAGGAGGGAGATAGTGTTACGGACCTTATATCGGCAGTAGTACGACTACTAAGAACAGACATAAATTGGTTAGTTAAGATAGTATAGGAGGCGCTAGAACCAATTAAGCTATAGGATAAGGGGTAGCTAAGTTATATAGCTAGTTACATTATAAGTTCGGAACGTAAGAACGTGGGAATATAGGAATGCGACGTACTAACGTACTAACGTACTAACGTACTTAACCTTTACTATAAGGAGGGGTTATATATTTAAAGACGTACGGTCTCTATAGATAGTTTCCTTTCTCTTTATAGTAAATCTTAGAATACAATTAAAGTTAATCTATTGGGTAACCACTCCACCAGTTATTATTACGTTGTTGACTTCTTATTTACCTATATACCTAGCCCATTAATAAGTCCACCGTAGTTCCTACTATAAGGCTTTATTACACTTGAAAAATGCGTTAGTAAAAGGGTGTTTTAAAAAAATAGCTTATATATTATATTAAATCCACTTATTAATATAAGCCTAAAAGATCTTAGTATTTATATAATCTATAACCTATTATAATTAAGCTTAGGTTATTATTATATTAACTATCTGTCACGGGAGTCACCCGCGCACGTTCGTCCCGTAACACCTACGCACGTACTACTACTACCCCTATATCTTCAACGGGCTTACAGCTCGGCGTGGTCCAAAAAAAGCTCGGCGTGGTCCGAAAGTTCAACATGGTCCGAACTTCAAATTTAACCCTGAACTACGCTCAGCTTTGGACCACGCTTAGCCTACGCATATACAATGCATATGCAATGCAAATAAAATAGAAAATGCACAGTTGTTAATCTTAAATTGCAAATATCCTAGCGTACATGCCATGTGTATACCTAGCATATATAGGGCATATGTAGACACTTTTAATATAATATTTAAAAAATTTAAAAAAGATTATAGCTCTATATGCCTGGTATATATTGGGCATATGCCTAGCATATACAATCTATTAACTTATACTGCCCTCTAAAGTATCGCCTTTATATTTTATATAAATTAAGCTATGCTATAGTATCTACCTAAGTATATATATAGTATATATACTACTAATATATTATATACTTACTAAAAAGCTATTTAACTACCGCGATATATTCTTATAGGTATGTATATATGCTTAGCATATGCTTACTCTATACTCTACTAGTTTTATTTTTACCTTAAAAAGACCTTACTCCCTTATAAATTACTTATATTATTCTCTAAAGTATTCCCTTTATATTTTATATAAGGTAGGCTGCGCTGCTTAAAACAGAGTAAACCACCCGAAAATGGATACCAGTGTCCCAGGACACAGAGTTACTGCGGTAAAGAAGAAGACTATCTTATCCTATGCGCTAATACTTTCCTTGTTTCTGCAATGATCTTGGCTAACTATTGTTGTTAAAATTAATTTAGTAGGCCTCACAATATGTTGCCGCGCCACGGATTCATCGGGAGAAATACTGAGACTTTGGAACTATTCCAACGCACTCAAAACCATAATAGGATTTCACAGCGCCTTCGACCTATTCACAATTTCCTCCCATTCCTTTGGCTCGGGCCTCCAGATACCCGACATGAAGCCTTTGGGTTTTGTGCCGATCGAATGCCACACAGCAGCTTCGAGAAACTGCTCCCTTGCATGGGCATTGGTGACAGTTAACCATTCGCAAAACATACATAGCGGCTGATATTACGTGAGACATTGTCCTAAGAAGAGCTGCCTTCCAGGATCTATACCCTTCTTATAGCTAATACAATTCCTTACGGCTCTACAAGGCAATTTTGTGGCAAGATATCATAACATATTATTCCGGTGAACTTAGGGTTTGGATTTGGTAATGGGGCAGGTTGGAAATGCCTATTTACTGGACGAAACAGTCACCGAAAATCTTTATATATCATGAACCCTAGTTCCCCCACACCCAGCACTGGCCCGTACCCTCTTGGACACGGCGGCCCCGTAGGTTCATAGCCAGCCTAGCTAGGCTGGACTACAATTATTAAAGAAGGAGAATGAAACAAGTTTGCATTCTGCTGGCAAGCTCAATTGCAGGAAATGATCTGAGCTTTGGTTTACTTTGTAGAAAAGGCAATGGTAGAGTTTATCTTCTAGTGATTGGGGATTACATTTGCGAGGTCCGAGAACATAGGGGTCGAGCGAGAGCATTGTACTTGTACATGTCACTATTTCCTAGGCAGAGAAGAGTACATATATACATTACCTGAACCGCTCGTACCTCTCCTCTTCCTCCATTCTTTCTCTCACCGCTTCTATAGTTCTGGCATCATACACATCTTCCGGCATCTTCTTTCCGTTCAAGATTTCCTTTTCATGCTTGGCTGCTTCCTCCTTGGTCATACAAACTAAATCTTTCATTTGCAATAAGGAGTTCTTCTGGCTGGGCGTCCTCTTATCCACAAAGCCCTCTTCAGGCGCTCTCCATCTAGCTAAGCACAACCTAGTGGAGAGGCCACTAATGACGCTGCGGCCATGATAGACCTCTTCGATTAGATAACCTACGTCGTCCTGCGTAATAGGAATGCGTAGTCCTTGGGTGTCTTCGCCCCTCGCTCGCGCCAGCCGCTCTTCGAAACCTTGTAGAGTGCCTAGAATACCATCGTACATCTTGTCCCGTGCCTTTGACGGTAGGTACTCGTGCGGATATCCTGTAATATCCAGAATAACATGGTTTGCGACAGCAAGTCCAAATATCGCAGGCATAGTCCCTAACACGGGTAATATCCTAACCCGAAAATCCGGAAGAACCCCTAATTCACCAACGCTGCCTTTGGCGAACTCGTCTTCCGGTAAAGGAAGTAGCTGCGCTTTTCCGGGCCCAGTTTTTTCGGTCGAAAAGACTACCGGGATGCCATCTTTGACTCCTAGGGCCCTTAGTCGTCGCCTTGTAGATTTTGATAGCGGATCGTCTGTGCTCGTTGAAATATCCCCTATGAGGATCCTGGTAGGGTCGGATTTGCATCCTGCTCCCATTGAAGAGATCACCCGGATCCTGCGCTTGTGGCAATAGTTTAACAATGCTACTTTGCTGTCAATATTGTCGATGGCATCAATGACGTAGTCAGGCTCGTGTCCATCCAAAGCAGATAATTGGCGTTCTGCGCTAGCCTCATTGAAGAGCTCATTCCTGCAGTCGAAGTGCGTCCAAGGCGTAATTTGTTCAAGCCGCTTGCGAATGCAATGCACCTTCGGCGTACCCACGTCTGCAAGAGTGGCAACTGCGTGCCGGTTCAGGGAAGAGAGAGTAACCTGGTCAAAGTCGATGAGGCGGATCTTTGAGACCCCTGAGCGAGCGAGGGCTGCGGCGGCGTGAGATCCCACGCCCCCACAACCAACCACGATAATGAAAGAGGAACGGAGTTTGGCAAGGCCTTCATCAGTGAGGAAGACTCGATTTCGGGCAAGTTGCTCGAGTATGAGATCTATGGAATGTCGTTAGAATCTATAGGAGTAGGGTAAAATAGGTTGAAAAGTAAATGCTATACCATTATCGTAATCACCCTGCCTAGCTCTCACGGCAAGGGCCACACTTCGCTCGTCTTCCTTAGTGGGTGCAAATATATCTGCAGCCGCACCGTATTTTGTCAGCTTCATTCCGAAAGTTAGCCATGCAGTCAAACCAAGTTTCAATTACTAGTCGCCAATATAGCTTCTGTGATCCGTGAAAGAAATAGCAGATAATTACCCTAGTTGCCACGTGCTCTTGACTTATAGATGGAATAGAAGCCTTCAAGTCCTCAACCATATATTGCCTTCTCGCTTTTTGGAAACCTAGAATGGCACCTGCAACAACCACACCGGAAATTACAGCCGTGGTGACCAGCTGCGCATTCTGTGATGCCGTGGCTCTGGATATCCAGGATGACATGCCGAATCAGAGCCACTTCGGGTAACAAAAGAAGATACTAGCCAATAAGAGCTATTACTTTTGAAAGTCGCATTTATTCATTATCGGTGCAGGGGTCTGAATACGGTGACAGCCGAATTGAAGCTTTATGGTGTTCAAAAATTCCACATTGCCAAGAACCCCGTCACAGCTTCGGCGACCCACAACGCCCACCCCGCAAATCGCGTCTACTTCAACCTCACCTCGTGCCTATCCATTCTTCCCTCACGCACGAACAGCGAGTACAGCCCCCCACCCCAGTCCCCGCAACCTCTCCAAACTAACTCCCCCTAGTATCCCAGTGATGAAGATCTCACCGAGCTACGCAAGTGGCGCCCTTCACCATCAGGCTTAGGTCCCCGCGATGCGCGACACCGAACAGAAATCAGATGGGAGTACTCGCAGCCCCGCGCTGCAGTACGGGCGGCCTCCGCTCTGCGCGTTCGTAGCCACTGAAAGCCCGCCGCGGTTCTCAGGCCCGTCCCGATCCGCCCATCCAACCCTCCAATCTACCCCCCACCGAGCGCGCCGTGACGACACCTTTCTCCTCGAAGCGCCCCGTCATCCTCAGGGAGGCGCGCGTGTCGCTGCTGAGACATTACATAGTAGTTTTCAATCGGAGCGCGAGTCGCCAGCTCGGCGTGTGGGGTTGTGGCTGGTTACCCTTAGCCGTTTTAGAGCGGGGAGGGCAAGGTGGGACGGAGGAGGCGGTGGTTTGGTCCAGTGATGATATCCATGTGTCAAAAGCCAAATTTGGACAGGCAGCCCGGCAGCTCACCGATTCTGGACTCCGCGAGGGGAAATGGTTGGTGAGGTGCGCGTGGTTGTCGGTGAGAACATGAGAGCTAATCTGAGGACCCCGTATGACTTCAATTGGGTTACCAATTGGAATGAAAAGATTATCTCTGTGCTACTCCTTTTGTCCCATGCTTTAAATGGTGATGGCATTGGTAAGGAACGTAATAAGGGTCTGAATGAAGAGGAATATATACCACTAATGAAACGCTTGAGAACTCCCATTTTTCCAAACTCGTACAGAACGCACACGTTAAGCCCCACCCAGATCCATGTCCTTCCTTTCGCGTTGCCTAGAACCTTGATCCCCGCTTCTTCGTCCGATACACGGTGAAACCCACGTACGCCCCCGTAAGTGCCAGCCCAAACAACACAAACTTTAAAAAGAACCAACTCCAGCTCCCCTTTTTCTTCCCAGCGCTATACTTATCAAATTTTGTTCCGCCCTTCCCTGAGGTTGACGGTCCAGCAGTACCACTGTTCGACCCTGTGTTGTGTTGGTACAGATTCTTGGTACCGACGTAAATGATATCGTGGTGGTCTGAGAGCTCGCCTGTTTCGGCTGAGAACCCAAGGTAGGCGACTGGTGGTACTTTGAAATTTGGAATCTCGAAACACTCCGTCCATTCGTCTTCTGATTTGTATTGTAAGTCAAGTTTAAGAGACTGCTCTTGGAAATAAGTAAGACGGGCTTTGGTGGGAATATTTTGGTTGCGAATGCCACGGGCCTAGGAGCGGTCAGTGATTCGATATTGGACTAGGATAGAGGCCTTGTAGAGTGAGAGGCGACGTGGGAAAGCATACAGAGCATCCAGCCAATTCATTCGCCTTTCCATCGTTATCCTTGTCGTAGACTGTGTTACCATCTCCGCTCACTGCCATCACATACGGAAACACCACACCGGGCCTGTTATTTTTGTACGTGTCAAAGATTATGCCTAAACCCTCAAAGTTGTCCGTGGATCCAAAGACTGGTCCCGGTTGCGCTCGCTGTTTGGTGAGCCACATTGCCATGCCGTCGCCATAAAGGTTTCCTTGCCCGTGGATCTTGAATTCTACGATGATCTGTAGTCGTGTGAGCACAGATTCTTAACATTTTAACAATACCACAAGCGCAACATGTATGAGCTTCGTGCGTACCTCCCAATTCGTCGCCGTCAGTGGCACTCGCGAGAACAGCCATCCTGATCTTGAAGGCTTGTCTGACACTAGACGAATGTATTTATCTGTTCGAACAATTGTGTCTCCACCAAAATCGAACCAACGACTTTGCATATCCGAATCGAGGTAGGGCTAGAACTTGGAGTTAGGATTACAAATTCAACCTTGATAATATAGGCTCTAAAGGCAGCCGTGGAATTCTGGGATAACTCACGGGCTCCAAACTATGTGTCCGTAGCTATATTCCCAAAGTCAGCTTCCACTTAGTCCTTTGCATAAGGGAAGATCATACTGATATGGCCTTGATATCAGGATGCTCAGACAGTCCCAGACCCCAAGTCCCCGTCAAGCTCCCTGCTAGCAGACATAGGCAAGTCCATGGCCGCGGGAGCAGCATCATGCCTCCCCGTGAAACGAAAGTCAAAAGAGAGCGCGAGAAAATTCGCAGGGGAAATATTTACTCCTGCAATTCGAGAGAAGGTAATTCGTATATAAGAAAAGAAAAGGAAAATGTTGGGCGGCTGTGAGGGAGAGACGGTTGTGATGAAGCGCTCGCGGCTCGTGTCAAGCTGTCCTTTCCAAGAGGGAAACGCCGGCAGGCGAAGCGAAGATGTTCCGCCGGAGGTCATCGTCAAATCTTGAACGTCAACCCCAAGCTTCAATTACAGCCGTCAGGGTTGATATCTCATCATCTTACCCCTTTGAGATTATTCCAATTCGAATACCAATTATTTTAACTATCGCCCTGAATATCTCTCAAAATGGACTCCCTCGGCGGGTCCAACCTCTCCGCCTTTGCCTCTAGCGACCCAAAAACTGCCGTCATGCGCCAAATTCAGCAGGAAGCGGCAGTACAAAATGCGCGGATGTTGGTAGAGGTAAATGGTCTCCTTGAATGACTGTTCTTGCATCGCCGTGCTTTCTGGCTTCTCGGTCCACACCATAGTCATCTCAAAAAATTAATTCGTGTTCTTCCCCTTGTCAAAGCAGCAACTGATGGATTCTTTCTTTGCAGAAACTCAATGAGCATTGCTTTGAGCGCTGTGTTCCCAAGCCCGGCAATACTCTCTCAAAGGGCGAGGAATCATGCTTCACAGCGTGCATGGAGAAATATATGACAGCGTGGAACGTCGTCTCGAGACAGTATGTGGCGCGAATACAGAAAGAAGCTAGCACAGGAGGCCTAGGCGGAACATTTTAGGGTTAGGCAAGACGCTAGAGTAAGTGGTTGATGGATTTACAACTGCATTGCGGTGTATAGGATATATATGGGACATGTCAGGCGGTATAGAGGCTACCACTTGGAAGGACTCTAGGCGGCTATGTATATTGTTACGGTTGTACCACTAAGGGTATGATAGAGATGGATGGCGCAGATTACCGGTCTACATTTGACAAAAAACTTGTACTATAGCACGGGACAGTTTGCAAAAATGTCCAGACTCTCCCAAAAAACGAAATGCCGAATATATTGTACAGCTTTCATGAGAACTTCTAAAATACAGTGCAGAGCATAGCAATTACTCCACCCTATACATACGCTGTTGAAGTGCCGGCCCAGCCCTAAAAAAAACAGAATGCGCTAAGAGGAATGCCTGAACGATAAACTTATCTGCTAGATGGTAGATTGCGACTCTTATCCGATGGTAAGAAAGCTTTTTGGCGGTCTTTGTACTCCCTAACTAGGATCGAGCAGCTTATCTCCTGGCACAGCCTCTTCCTCCTGACCTCTGGGAGCTTTGTCGCAAACTCGAGCCCTGAAGCCCTCTCCACTGCCTCGACTGGGACCTCAAAATCTGTCAAGGGCTTGTCGTTCGCTATCTGTGCATTAGGCAGCACAAAAGCCCCCAATGCCACTTTTCCACCCACGCTCCCATCCTCCGCAAATATAACCTTGTAGAAGTGGGTCGGCACAGCCACATTTGGCGGATTTCCGATGACCTCGTAACTGACCCTCCACTTCCCATCCGGTTCCCTACGCGGTAAGTACAATGGGCCGGTCACGATCCGCACACTAGGATATTTCCCAGTCAGGCGGCGGCAGAAATCCTCGAAATGCGCCCAGTAGTCCCGATTGAATCCGTTCCCTACCTGCGGGCACATATTACTGAGCAGAAATGTGTCGTCCATGGCCTCTTGGCTCCATTTTGCGTCGGCTGCGGGGACCTGATGCCCACGGTCGTATCCGCTGCGGAAGTAGTCCTTCAGCTTCGCGCGGAATTTCTCGGGGATCGAAAGATCTTCAATGAAGGCGCTGTGCTCGCGATCCGCATTGTGAGTTGCGAGGGAAGCAGGAGTTATGTGTTCGGCGACCCAGGCTGGGTTGCGAGTACGGCGGTCGTAGGACGATGTTAGTGAGGTTGCTGGGCGGAGGTCGGCTACAGGGCCGGGGAAACCGTATTGAAAGAGGCCATTGGGGTCAACTAAGGTTGGGGAAGCTCTTGTAGGAACAGCTGGAGAGATGGCGACAGGCGCTGGAGGGCCGGTACGGGTTGGTGTAGACACCGTGGTGATCGTTGTCGTTGTCGCTGCGGGAGAGATGGGTGTGTCTTTCCTGATGGAGTAGAACGCCGCTGTTGCTGCTACTCCGGTAGCAGCGCCGGCAGCCGCTATCATGGCAATTTTTGCCTTCGACATTGCTTCCTGTTGGCTGATGAAGAGTTTTGCAAGGCCGGCGGCTAGGATAATTGTTTAGGAAAGGTTCCACGAGAGGGGCTTGGGAATTTAAAAGAGGGGAAGGGTGAGGTGAGAAAACTGCGCGTGCTAAACGTTTCAGACGCGTCGGTCACAGCTCATGCGGTTCGCTACGACCTGTCGAAGAATGGTCATGCTGGTCGACCCAAAAGAGAAAATCTCGCTTATTAGTCTTGGAGTTTTCGAGGGTTCAATGTGGAAGCGCCCTGTCTTCAGAGCTGTGTACTTAGTCTCATTACAGATTTGTTAGTGGCAAAGTAACATATAATGGAAGTTACTGATGGAGGTAGTGCCTAGGAGCCTGGCTGTGGCTGGTATCACGTGTTCGAACGCGCAACTTGGAAAGGCTGAAGGTAAATGATTCTTCGCGTTTCTACTACCTCCATCTCAATACTCCTGGATTTAACTTCAGACGCTAGAACCCTAACCATGACTACAATCACCCCCACCCTGCTGTTGGCATTTTTCTTTACCTTATTTCTTATGATCAGCCTCGGCGCCTGTTCTCCTTCAGAGCCCTTAATCGAGACTCCATGCGGATTCGAAGGCGACGATAACATGTATGGCCTGGGAATAAGGCTTGGCGTGTATTTTCAGTGGGTTACAACGTCTATCTCCAACAACTTTGTTCCAGAAGAAGCTGCCATGATGCGCGGCGTGAATAACTGCTTTCAATTGTCGACTTTCGCTGGTCTTATGTACATTACCCTAGGACGGGGCTCATCTCAGAATAGCGGGACTACCTACGCCGTAGAAGCTTTCATAGTCTTACTACTCTGCACAGGCGGCGTATGTTCTGGCCGCGGACTTGGAAATGCCAGCGATGACGACCAGGCTTTGGGCGAACGAGTTCCTACGACTTTCGCGGATTACAAAGCCTCACGCATCGGCCAAATAGTCCGGGTTCTTATTGCAGCAGCATCTATTTACTACGGGATCTGGTTCGTTTACATTGGTATGGATAATATGGCTCATCCACCATGTAGCCGAACAGCTTTTTTCTTTGCGCCGGTCGATCTTTATCATTGGTATCGCGTCTTCTTAAAGGTTATATTTACCCTCTCAGGAATCGTTAGCAGCTTCTTGATTCTGGAGAGCTCTCTTGATGTTGCCCGCCTCTGGCGTGTGCATGGGGCAATTTCTGCTGTGGGCAAGATTTTGGCTTTCCACGAGGAACGCACTGCCTCAAACACGAGTGTAGCGACGGGCCACTCTGGACAGCACGAAACGGTCTTGACACATACCAGTTTTTCTCTAGACCTTGCGCTTTTCATTTTGACTATAGAGCTCATCATCAAATGGAATCACATCCAAGGTGTCAATACGTTAGGGAACACGGGGCAAATACTCCCTCTCATTGTTGGTGGCTCAGGCCTGCTTCGCGTGCTCTACAAGACGGTGTATAAAGTTGTTCGGAAAGACTATCGTCAGTACATCATTTATTTCATTTTATACAATAGCAGGTAACTGATAATACTTAGGTCGCTCACCCAATTATTCCTGGAGGAGCCCCGTTTTCCTATATTTCCGGCATTCTTGAAAGGCTCTTAACTAGGAGAGTCCTGCCGGAAGCTGGAAAGTCACGGGCACCTGCAGCAGTTTCCTCTTGGCAGAGAGGGCCAACCAATACGAATCCTCATAATAAGAGGAGCTGAGGCTCCAGTTTATTCCAAGCGGATCAACCTTCTCCATGGCATGATTATCTACATCTCCCAACACTTGCTGCACATGTTTGGTGTTCCCCTTGCGTTACGCAAAGATGCCTTCTGAGAGCCGAATCTTTCTTCTGCTTCGACCGCCTCTGGATATTCAGAAGACCTGGCCAAATCGTTGGGGCCTTTGTCCAGAATCCGTATGACTCTGTGGCTTCGTTTGTTCCTAAAGATCGAACAAAGCTTGCGGCTATACTAGGTGCCTTAACTTTCCCAGTTGTCGAACTTCCCTTATCAAACTTTGAAAGCCAAGCGAATGACTCTAGCGCATGGCAAGCTCAAGCACAGCTGTCTGACATATTTAAGGCCAGGCACGGTAGAAAATGGGGTAAACTTCAAAATGCACGCACAACATGCCATAGTTCACAAGGCACAAAACTTCTATGATACGTTCGACCAAATGGTGAAGTGCAATCAGATACGGACTGAGCTGATCGAGTCATTGCGTCGCAACGGGGCATCATGTACATGGCCGTAGCAGCACTGGTACTCACGGATGCTCAGCTCACAGTAGGGCATAATCGTAACAGCGTTATACGCACCAACAGCGGCCAGAACCTTCCCGGCTCTGTACAACCTCCAGCCAGCACCGGGACTCAGCGCGGCTTGGCCACCACACAGTCTAAAACGTATAAAGCGGACAGTTAGAGGATATTTGAGGTTCAATATCACAAGGTTACGAAGAGGTCTTTTTTGGGTTCAGGGCGGGTGAAGTTGGGTAATAGTACTTATCGAGGAAAGGGCAAGGATGCAATATTCGGAGACGAGAGTGAAGATGAGGACGACAGTCAAAACAACGATAGCTTGAAGGATGTGGAGATTACCCGTGTCAATCTTTCAGAAGAGTCGCGGGCAAATGATTGCGCTACTCTTAAATTAAATATCTAATATCAAGAAACTTGAAGTGAAGGCGAAATCACTCTAGCGCCATTCAATTTTTTGGGGGGTTACAGGTGTCACCTTTGAGTTTAGAAATGGTTAATAAAATCTCATTTATCGACTCTGGTAGCTTCATTTATTGTTAAGAACCATAACAATCCTCGAACTCCGTACTTAGGTATGCGGCCGATCGGCTGAGGCTGAGGCTGAGGACCTGTTTCATCACCAGATTAAACAAGGCAGCAGTGGAATCGTACTTCAAGTCATGAACGACAATATCAGGTATCATCTTTTTCATGTTACCAGGCTCTTGATTGCCAATCCTTATCTTGTTTGACATGGGTAATATTAACTCTTCTCCGGAGGCGAATTGGAGCCAGCCTTCGCCGCCTACCCCACGCGTTGTTATCATCACGGCGAACCTACCGAATATGTTGTGGATTACAGGAATTTTAAAGGCGCAAGACATATACGACGTTACCATGAAAACCCAACGTACAATCTACCGAGATCAAAACTTTCGTCTTCAAAGGGGTTTAGCCCTCATTAAAGCGAGGGGGTATGTTGGGTCGTCTGTCGTCAGTGGTCGATTTGGACCAGCGCGGACGCTCGCGCCAATTAGGTCCGAAATTGCGGGCTAGCCTATATAGATAACTATTATTCCTATTTAGGTATGGTGCACTGGATCCAGACTGCAGCATTGGAGTGGATTTGACCTCAGATCCACGCCACGCCGGTCCAAATAGATCACTGTCTGTCGTAGCTAGGGAACATGCAACTGCGCCAACCATGCTGATGTTCAATGCGCGCGGCTTGATATACGCTCTAATATAGGATCAGTATGGTGCTTCGGTTATGTAGTTCTGCTACTAGATTACTGCCAACCCGGCTTCCCGTAAGGTGCTGAAATTGCCGCCACATCCCATGATTTGAACTGTTAGAACAAGCGCCGAAAATAATCAGAGTCCTAAAAAGCATACTCGTTGAGTAATACTGTCACGTTTCTTTGGAGGTCGTGGATTTTGGACAGTATTCTATTACTGTGCCAGGCTTTATAGTAGTTGTCCAGCTTGATCCTGACGCAAAACAAGGCTTATTCCTTAACACGTCAGTCTGCGTCCATATGTTATCGATAAGGACTAGCCAATTAAATCAACCGAATCGAATCGTCGTGCTCAGGAATATGAGGCTGGTTTTGGTGTTCCGCGCACGGACCATATTCTATGGCCTAGCCATGATCTTAAAATAATAGATGCTTTTATGAATCACGAAAGAACTCTCCTCACTTTTGGGTTATGTCAGCGCCGTATTGGTGTAAGAGCCTGAATCAATGAAAATACGTGGATAAAGCGATCCGTGAATAGGAAGTTTCTTTACCAGCCAAGACACTGTGGCTCTACTAACCATTGAAATTTAATTCGAGGACATTTTCAGGTCTTTGGCATGTATCGGGGCCAAGGTGAGAAATAAAGAACGTGTTCTCCAAAACGCTTGGCGAATATACGTCCCATGTCGCCAAGAATTTATATTGTAGTCGCCTAGGTATGCAGATCACGTTACGTACTGCTATGGATTTATTTGATCTTGAGTGTAAACCAGCTCCTTGATCGTAGCGCTGTCAATTCTGTGACTAAACTTCTTGATTTTGATGCCATCTCGGTTGTGCATAACTTATCCGAAGCCGCTCGACCGAATACCGAAGGTTTCGAGGCTAGATGATATCTTACACTCATCATATTCCAGGTGTAGATCACGAATTATATCTACGGAGCAAAAGAGTATGTGAACGAGGTCTAACCGCATAGCAGGTTTTTATAGAGAAATCTCAGAGACTCGACGTTCAAATATGCTTCACACGCTAGTATTTGAACCGCTTGTTGTCGTTAAATAAAAAGTGGGGTATCCCTGAAAGCTGTGGGTACCGCTCAATTACTAGTTACTTGGCGTTTCCACGAACCTCTAAATGGCTCGAGCATTTTCTAGATTTGCTCTGGGATCTAAATAGAGTAAAATTAAGTTATAAAAATTACCAATGACTTCGACGACGAAGGATCGAAGAAAATGATTTCGCCAAGTTTAAAAAGAATGCGTCGATACCTACGGGCACATTATAAAATATGTCAAAAAGAGGATAAGATATAGATTTTCCATTTGTTCATGGTTAGCGTAGCTGGTCAACAATTAACAATTACTCGCGCCGCGTTTGTCAACACACCATCATACTTCAGCGTTTTACGAAGTCCACCAGGGCCATCAATAAAATAGGATTATCGAACCCATTAATCTTATCAGACTTATCAATCTCATTAGCTTATTTTGTTTGTGTCGATCGGTAGTCCGTGCACCGATTATAAGAAAAGAAGGACTCGTGTAAAGATTGATCTATGAAGAAAAAGAGGCTATATATACACAGTGTAGGTGCAGGCAATAGGGGGGGGACAGGGGGGTAGTACAATCTGATTCAGATCGACAGTTTGCTAGGCTGCCCAGTTCTAACCTTTTAATGTGAGAATGTGAGGGAGGGGAAACTCTAATCAATGCGAGGATACACCCACCCCGTCCAACCGTATGCTACTCCTCTGCCAACCGCTCATCCTTATCTTCTTTTTCTTCGTTCCTTCTCACGTGCAGACCCTGGAGCCACAAGGTAAAAGCAGAGAGCTAGGGAGGCAAAGGGCAGCGGCAGCGGCAGCTGCAGCTCGTAACTCTGAGATCGCAATAAAATCTTGTAAACTTGCCGTCTCTAATAATGCACCTCTCGTAGAGCCTCCACAAGAGCCTCTACTACCTGCAAGATTATTAAATCTGATGGCGGAGAACCACAGTGAGGCTGATGTGGTGATAGTCTTGATAATCTACTGGTAAGTTCGAAGAAGCAGCTTCTCATTGACTGAATAAAGCGTTTCCCAGCTTAGTTCCCCATCACAAACATGAAGATTTTATCGTTTTGATTTACCAAAAAAAAAAGACCATATGTACCAGTTATCGGTTTTAGCAAGGGGTTATCAAAGCTTAATTATGCATGAGGGCGTATTAACAAACGCGGCATTAGATTTTCTTGCATAAGTGAATACTGGTAATTTGTATGAGTGGAAATATTCCCAGACAAGATTCATCTCCTGACATCTAAAACTGTTTTTGCGTAAACTAAAAAATGATAGCAGGAAGTAAAATAGAGATATTAAAATGTATGGAAGGGTTTTCAAGGTCCAAACTTGTGTCTTTATATATGTTAAGGAGTCGAGAAAAACTCCTATAGACCCACCGTAGGTCTAGACTGTATATAAATGTAGCTTCCAAGGTTACACTTACGGCATCTGGAGGCCCAGGCAGGGACTTAGATGCTTATATAACTAAGCAAAATAAGTCCCAAGCCGGATAAGAGCTATTAGATAAGCAATCTTCACTGATCTATTCATAGGGCGATGGTTATTATTGCCTTCTTTAAAAAATACACGGGCCTCCTGCTAAGAGGATGTGTAATATGAAAAGCAGTTGAAGTCTTTTCAGGTGTGAGGGGTGTTGAAAAATCGACAGCGAAGCTTGACGGAGAGTAGTTCATTTCCTATTTTGATAATTCACGGGAACCCTGCCTCATTGTGTCAGGAAATGAAGGGGCTGCCACCACAACTGCTTCTTTCTCGCGAACCAGGAGGGTTTCGACGGTTCCTCCCATTTCCACCAAAGTCCAGTGACTTCGCCTTTCTCTCTCCCAAAATCCAACACGCCAACCATATAATAATCCCAATCAAGCCACCCTCTAGTGAGCCAGTCGTCACGAGTTGTCGGCATATAGCTGTATTTGTCAACGTTGTAATACTCTAGTTGCACAACACAATCATCTCTTTTATTAAATTGCAGCTGTAGCTTTTTCGTTTTTTCGTTCCTTGTCACGGACAGAGTGATGGCTAGTCCACAGTAGTCACCAATAAATTCTTCCTGCGGTCTCTCTGCCTCGCTTACGTCACGGTTTTCCAGCCAACCGAGCATGATCGTGTTGTGAAATTCAGCAAGGCGTCTCTCTGTTTCAAGTTTTACCCAAGGCATCAGATCAATGCGCGGATGAAGATCGAACAGCTCTTGGATAAGGATTTGAGCGGTAAAATCACTTGCGTCCCCCAAATTCAGCCCATTGCTAAGGACAATAACTGCACTACGGGTATCGGGAAAAGTGTGCACACAAATAGCTGTGCCGATACCCAGCCCTGTATGCTTTAGAAAGGGCCTCTTTGGTGACCCTGTCCCTAGTATGTATTTGTGGGAAGTCCTTTCAGCGTCGTAAGTGGTCAGAGTATTATATGAGCCCCAACCAACTTGGCATGAAGGCATAACGGCCCTCATCCATCCCATGCAGTATTCTGACTGGTTCTGGAATGGGTCGTCATGGGGCCGGGTCCAGTACCCTGTGCGGATCCTCTTCATCTGTTTAAGAGGGTTTCGTTGAATGTCTTGCAGAATGCCTGGTTTCATCTCCTCCTCTTCTTCGAATTCCGCTGACATAGTGGCAGCACACCATGTCAAAAGATCATTCACACAGCTCCGCTTGCCAAAAGCCGCAAGGACAGGAGTGTGTTTCTCAGAGGTCCATTCGTATTGTAACTTTTTCCATGTACCATCTTGAAGCTGTACATACGGATAGGCGATATTATCGTCCGTTGCGACTTGTGATTCGGTTACAGCTGTTCTTCGTAGCCTCAACGGCTCTAGGATCTTCTTCTGGACAAATTCTGAATAGGACATCCCACTTGCATTCTCTACTGCCAAGGCCACTACTCCGTACCCGACGTTACTGTACTCCCAGGTCCTATCATAATATTGACCGACATCATTTCCAGTGGGCGCGGTGTTGGCAAGGCGGATAAAATCTTTTGGTGGTAGGAGTACCTTGCCATCGGGTCCCAGAACAGAAACAACTGGGTTTGATAGACCCCCTGAATGCCTAAGAATGTCGATGAAATTCGCCTTTTCCCTAATTCGAGGATCATCTTTGGGATTAAAGTCAGGCACGTGGGCAGACACAGGATCTTCCCACTTCAGTTTCCCCTCATGGACAAGGATTCCCACCGATGCAACAAGAAAGTTCTTCGAGAGCGATGCCAGCATGTACATGCTATCCGAATCGGCAGGCAGCTTGTTTTCCACGTCGCGGTATCCGAAACTCTTCCTGAAGATTGCCTTTCCTTCATGGAGAACACCTATGGATATGGATGCCACTTTGCATCGTGTCTTGATTTCGTCAATGATGTCCAATACATTCTCAAAACGATGAGGTATCTCTTCCTGCACTATGTTTAGCTATGTATTAGAGATAGAATTAGACCTCAACCTACCCCAGACGCCATCCTTCTAAACAATCTAACCACAATGGCTGTAAACGAATGTGAGGTATAATTTTTAACTTTTCGGATGGGACAGGGTTGTTGTTGGGTATTTCGATGTGGGGTTTATTTTAGGCGAGCGGTCCGGGAGGCGGGTAGGCTGTGCCAAGAAAGAATATCCGGTGGGGGAACCTGGCTGAGGTGAGCAATCAAAGCGATGCTCAATACACCATGTGCTACTCGAGTCGTCGCCCTACCATTTGGGATGGAAGCTGAAATTCTCTGGGTGAATCGGGCTCACTGCAGGAGAGTCCCACCTGCCAGTTGCGTTGTCATGATCGTCGAGTCTGTGCTTGCCTCATATCAGGCTTCGAGTGGCCTCGCAACACCGGTGAAACGCGGTGAAGAGGAGAGATTCCCGAGGATGTCTCATGAGAGTATTACCGAATTTAATGTGGGTCGTTAGGACTCGGGGAGGGGAGGAGACGGGGTTAGGATGACGCCGGATCGAAGCTGTAATCATGGAGAAGAGTAAGAATCGCGGACGGTTCCCGGACGGGGTCGTGAGACTTTTTTGTGCGGACACTTACTGTACTCGTGCCACATCAGCTTTGCGCCATTCCTCTGCCTTGACTCATTATCGCGTCATTATTTTGGTGGGGGCTAACAGGCCCTATTTCACTTCCCGCCCAAAACAGCGCAGAATGTCTCGCGCGAGGTTCAGGCACACCTGCAGCACACTCCATTGCGTGCGTACCCAAATTATTCGAGTGCTGCCCATCCTCAACCCATGCGCACTGGCCGCCATTGGCGGGAACATCAGCCCTCCGAGCAAGGCTATCATCCGGATGACCTGTTAGTGCTATAGCACTTATTATGTCATGGCGGCTCGCAATCTTCTGCTGTTACTGACGTCTGGGTTTCTCAATTGTCCAAACCCACCCCTTTTCTAGTGTGTCTGGAGTTTTCTATGACCAGGCTTTGAAAGCTACCTCGCGACAGTCAACGAGTATCTCTCGAAGCCCGGCGCTGCTCCTGTTACGTGGGTAACATTACAAGGTGACGAGCATCTGTCGTAACAGTCATTAGCCATCAGCTTACGCGCAGAACCGCCCAGAAAGCACAGAAGCACAGCAGCACAAGCAACACATTATTGAGGCCTCTCTGCGGAGTTCGGCCGCTGTCGCACGATGAGCGATTCGCCAAAGGATAGCACGACCGGAGGGGGCAGTGGTCAAACTGGTGGTGGTGGTGGTGGGGGGACGGCCACAGGAGGAGGGAGTAACGACACAAATCAGCATAAGTAATATCATCCTTGTGTATCAAATGTTAGATACGTTTCTCAAATGCTTTGTAGCCATCAGTAAGGCAACACCCGATTTTGGGTCGCTAGCTCGAGAAATAAAAGAGGCGGAGCATGGGCTAGGCATATTTTTTCAATGCATCATTCATACCGGAACGAAGATATCTATTTGGGCGGCGCTGGATGATTGAATCCAATGATGGAGTTGTGAGGCTAACGGGGCATAACTTCTTAACGCTACAAATTGAGACACGTTAGCTCTGAGCTTTTGCATTTGCCTTATGCCTGAATAGAATAATAACCAATGGTGAATATCATGCTGAGCAACGGGCAACCGAGGGATTCTTTCGCTTGGGTTAGCTATATAGTCATCAAACTTAAGGCTAGGAAGGTCTCAGTAGAAAGTTCGGCCCCGGCGATTACCAATGAATACCGAATTCGAGCAAATTTGGGCGGTTGCGCTAGAAAGGTATCTAGCTTCGCTGAAACCCAAGGAGATCCAGAAGATCGAGGCTGTCACAAGCCAGCAGTTGCTGCTTGAACGAGCAAAAGAGTTGCAGAAACGCTACGGCGAACGGAGAATTACACAGAGACTTGAGCAAGTCAATCCCTTTTTGAAAACGCTTCACTCCTTTTCCGAAGTTGTGAAGATCTTCCTGCAGTCCAACCCTACGATCTCTGCATTGGTTTGGGGTTCCATTTACTTTGTTTTGGAGGTAGGGGTGATGTCCCGAACCTGCTGCGTTCCGGCGGCTTTCGGGGTTAACTTACCCCATGAAAACCCGTCAGGGCGTACAGTTTGAGTTAGGCAGCGTGCGGCTGCTAACAGCGCATAAGTTGTCCTCACGCTATGCCCATGGCCTTAACCAGGTTGTTGAAGCATTCCAATGCATCGATCGCGCGCTCCCCAGGTTCCTTCATTACATCACCAAGTTCGGCTCTCAGGACATTTGCCAGTTAGGGGCAGCTTTGGTTAATTTCTTTGCCGAGCTTATCGGATTCTTCCAAGACTCCATTCGTTTCTTCCGCCGACGCACGATAAGTAAGCGTTCGCCCCCAACACTGTTTAAGCAACGCTAAACCGAAAGGCAATATACTACGTATATCTTTTACGCCGCTTCGCGAGACAATTAATACAAGACTTCAGAGACTCCGTCAATTGACCGAGTGGGTGGAACAAGAAGCGAGTGTTGCTTGTGAGCATGCTAAGGAAACAAAGAGAGAAGTTCAACACCAAGAGTTATTACAGCGACTATCCGCTATAGATAGATTTGGACAGGAGCTGCAAGATACGATGTTGCTCGGCAAGCTACCGTTCCAAAATCTTCCTACTATACAAAACCCTGCCTTCTACGGAAGAGATTTGGAATTACAGAGACTTGTGCAACATCTGCATCCTGGTAATATTCCGAAAAAGCTCTTAATAGCTAGCCTTCATGGCTTAGGAGGTGGCGGCAAGACTCAGATAGCCCTGGAGTACGCTTACAGATTCGTGAGCAGCTATGATGCAATCTTGTGGGTGACCGCGGAATCTTCTCTGAAGCTGGCAGATTCTTTCAAGTCTATTGGACAGCAAATCGGTATTGTTGATGATTCAAATCAGAACACAGATCAAGCTCGCGAACTGCTTAAAGATTGGCTATTCAAGACCAGCAAGAGAGGCCCGTCACCCCGTGTATGTCTCGCAATTAAGCTAATTTATATGTCAGAGCCGCCTAATCGAGTGGTGAGATGGCTAATTATTTACGACAACATCCAGGACTGTAAGATACTCGAACGGTATTGGCCGCGGGCTACGAAAGGTGCCATAATCATGACATCGAGGAACCCAGGCGTTGCTCGCCATTTTGCAACTGTCCATGCACGGATTGAAGTACTTCCCTTCTCATTGCATGATGGCGAAAACTTCCTTCTCAGTCTTTTACAGGATAATGAGAACAGATATAGTTCGGGAGAAGACCGGGAAACTGCTTCTAAAATCTCACAGGCTGTTGGTAACCTTCCTCTTGCTCTGAGCCTTGTTGGGGGTTATATTTCATCCACCGGCATGTCCTCAAGGCGGTTCCTTGATACAAATAGGCATTTCGAACGGAAATTTCTATTCAACGAGGCAACACGTTTATGGGACACACAATCATACCAGAATTCAATAAATACGACCTGGACAATGAATGCATCGCCGTCAGGAAGTAAGTCTGTCCTTGATAATGACACTTTATCACTCATTCAAATGCTCGCATTCCTTGATGGTGATGGGGTTCCACTTTCGCTATTTTCGGCTAAGCGAGATGATATGTTAGTATTCTTGAAATCTATAAATCATGACCCAAAAAACTCACATTATTGACGAACTAAAAGGCTATATGAAGGCCCAGACATTCCTACCGACATTCCTGGACTCGAAAGCCTGTTGCAGAACCCTTTTACAGATATCCCAATGTGAGTGTGTTAAACCTAATAGATACCACTATTTACTAATAGTTCACAGAATTGAAAGCTCTGTTGCTGCGCTACTTAGGATTTCATTGATTAATAGAAACCGTGAACAGGACCGAATTGCGTGCCACCGGCTTGTCCGAATTGCCGTCGCGCAGTCCATGGATTCTGAACAGAAAGCCGAGATTTTCAACCGAACAGTCTTCCTTTTGAATGCGAAATTCCCTCAACAACAGGATGGCAAACCAATGCATGAGAATTGGAAGATTTGCCAAGAGCTTTCCCGCCAAGTATCATCACTTCTGGAGACGTATAGTTGGTATAAGGATGAGGTGGGATATCCCATTCTGCTATGTGAAATTGTAACTCGTTGTGCATGGTAAGAACAAAACATTGCGCCCTGTCTCTTTCTGTCTGATAGCCATACTAGGTTCCTTTTTGAAAGCGGCCAATACAATATTGCGTTTAGCATGGCTGAGGATGCTATAGTGCTCTGTGAAGAATCGTTGACAACAAGCAAACATTCAGGATTCAGTGGATGGTATGTGCGAGACCTAACAAGCTATTTGTACAATGTTCAAGCATCCATTATGCTCGAGAGAGTCAGTCCTGATAGCGGACTTGGTCTTTATTTGAAGATCAAAGCAATTAGGGAGGACAATAAGCGACCGGGCAATCCGGAGGATCTTAAATGGCTTGCAGCTGCGGATGGAAACATAGCCGTATCTCTGATGGCAGAAAGTCGTCCAGAAGAGGCTTATCCAATTTTGCTAGAACTCCTTCAGCGAAAAGATATGGAGACTAACAGAGATATATATATGAGCAACATCTGCATCTGCCTGATACAGATGCAACGACTCGGTGAGGCCCTAGTATTCTGCTTCGAGTCTATGGTTGCAGTACAGCAATTGCGAGGAAAATGCAGCGCTCAGATGGCAATGTGAGTGCAAATCTATTCTGCTTAGACCCCTCACTATTGACTAACTTGTACTAGACTTCACTTCTACCTTGGCACCATTTACTATCAGCAGGGTAAAACAGACCAGGCCTTTGAGGCATTTCAAGACTCTTTCATTATCCGGCAAAAGGTGATGCCACATCATCATTATACTGGCTTTACCCTGTACAAAGTTGGCACCCTTATGTGCAAACGAGGCGATCCTAAGTCGTCTATGTAAGATTTTTCCAAATGATTTCATTCGAGCACTTCTGACAATAATCAGCCAGTTCTTCCGTAAATCACTTCAAATCCTCGGCTCTAGTGAATGCCACCCAGGTGCGTCCTGTCGGACCGCATTTGCGCTATCCGAAGTTTACGAACGGATTGGTAACCCTAAAATGGCTGCACGCTATACGAAAGAAGGAAAGAAGCATAGATCAAAAATTGTTGGGGCTGAATTTTCCGAACTAGGTATAAGTCCAGGGGAATATGACAGATTTGTCGGATTCTCGCATAGGTGATCATTGGTTCTTTTTTCTTTTTTTTATTCTGGATTGTGCTGATAACGGGGTTTCGGATTTTTTTCATCGGCGAACCACAGTGCTTGTTGTGTTTGGAAGGATTCTAGTAACTAATTATGATCGTTCTTGAATAGACGTAGCGAGTGATGATATCTATCTTTCGA
>Ga0307515_10005268_pt1 | contig 26284 bp, 38 predicted proteins | sample 17_EM_MG_FD_194513 | JGI IMG/M metagenome (GOLD analysis project Ga0307515, IMG submission 194513) | Populus trichocarpa ectomycorrhiza microbial communities from riparian zone in the Pacific Northwest, United States - 17_EM | ecosystem: Host-associated > Plants > Roots > Unclassified | place... | reverse complement strand
TTGAAAATCATTGAATGATTAGTAGCTATGATTTAACATCGCCAGGCGTTGTGTAAACGGCTTCAGCATAACTGCAGCCCCTGCGAAGAGTGTAACACACGTGTCCTTCTGATGGTGCGTAAACGTCACCACAAAGTAAAGGAGTACGTATACAACCCGACCCGTCGCCTGGGCGACGGGTAGCATGCACTTCTCCGTCAGAGTGTACGAGGTTCTGTCAGAGCCGTCAGAGCCGTCCGGAACACCATGGTGTTTCTGACGGAAACTAGAGTTGTTTCTGATGAGGTTGCAGGGGTTTCCCACCGCCCCGCAATGTGCAATAAGTAGGTCCGATGTTGTGTGTTTGGTAACAGGGATATATTGCGGTGGGTAGTGTTGCCAACGGTTCCGTTTTCGGACCGTTTGTATCATAGCGGTTCCAAGAAAACCTGAACCTGGCCGGTTCGGTCCGGGTTTGTGCGAAATGGTTCCCTCATTTAAGTCCACCAATATTCATCCAATAATTTAGTGTTTGGGACATGAAATATGCAGCTTCAGCCGGCGCATCTTTTTGTGGTCTCCGATTTTTGATATCTTCAAAACTGAGCAAGCTGCTTTGAAATTATTGTGATTTTTGGCTTCAAAACGAGGTTTTCGAGCTGCCACTTGCTGAGATTTCAAGATATCAAAAATCGGAGACAGCCAAAAGATGCACCGTGCAAAGCTGCATATTTTACATACCAAATACTAAACTCTCCAATCAATATTTGTGGCCTTAAAGTGATGGTTCGCTTAAAAAATCGTGGATTTTTGATGGGGTAAGGCTGTTGCGACGCAGACCCATAAAACCGGCTGGGTCCAAAACTGGAACCTTTGCTAACACTAGCGGTGTACGATGGCCAAAATCGCCTGATTGTCAGAAATAAATCGATCATTGTACAAGGGAAAGGACGTCTGCTGATGTTTGTCTCAAAGAATCCCCAGGATATTAGATGAAACTGACGCTAGCAATCAAGTCATGATGTATGGTTAGCATAACGATTCCCGTTTTATTGACTGTCAAAACCGCGTTTTTGCTTTGTTCAAGATTAGTAAATGTCCCAACCTTGACATAAAAGATGAAGCTTGCCTCCATGTTGTCCATATCTTGCAACATCCAACATCTCACCCAACAACACAGTCAAGGCACACTACAATGGTCAATGCACCAAAAAACAACTTTTCGCCACTTCCGGCGGCCAAATATGGTAAATTGACAAAGCGCTTCACACAACGACTTCATCAAGCAAATGAAGGCAAGAGCGGCTTGGAAGCAGAGAGAGTCCGAGCCCTTGGGGCAGTGCGCAGCTTGCGATCCAAAAAGAAGCTTGTGGCACAGACGAATTATCATGTCTCACAATTAGGTCACTGAAATCAAGAAAAAGCTGACACATTGCAAAATTGGTAAACAATTTGCTTTTCTCCAAGATATGATGTCAAAAAGTACGATTTGCCTATCTATTCCTGCGCTGACGCAGGAGCCGTCACCATGTCTTCGTCCGAATCCGAAATCTATATGGTGATTAGCTGGAGGCTATATGCAGGGGTAAAAGCTTACTGGTTCAACTGGCTTCGCTTTCAGCAAAGATGACATATCGTGCTCTGCAGCGGGCTCAAGACCGGATATGCTCGTGTTCGACTGCGGTTTCACTGAACATAGCCTAATATGACTACTTCCTGGTCGAGAAGTCCCTTGCGGCATTTGCGATATTCCGGGGACAATCTTAAGACACTCCAGAAGCTCTCCAATCGTTGTCGGTACAGGTGTCGCTGCATCATCATCCGTTTGCTGTTGAACGACTGCCGGAACCCGCAATGCGGATGTGCCGTTCTTCATATCTCTTTCCCGGAAGTAATTGGCTGCGTCCTTCTATCCTGGTTGTGTGCATTTGTTGAGCTTCATCTGATTCTGACGAAACCTCTCCAGGCGCTACTCCACCGTTTTCATGATTGTGCCCATCACCCAGCCGGGTTCGTCATCTTCTCTCAGCTGGCCCTGCTCTGTCTCTTCATCATCCTCATCTTCCCCATCCTCCCCATTGTCGGAACTTGCAAGATCACTCAGACTGTCTCTGATGGCAACCATTATCTCTAGTAATTACCTTTCTGGCTCTCCGTTCGGCAATCCCATGTTTTCAGCTTTCCTCGTATCTTCCTGCTCCTGCTGAACCGCTGCTTCTGCATCTTCAACTCGGTTTCTTGGCCCAGTGGTCTCTCTCTCAACATAATCCTCGATCCATTTTTCTTTGTCTCCATTGCTTAAGAAGTTAGTTTCTCATCGTTTCTCGGCATGTGCAAGGGTCAAATGCACCATGTGAAATTTCTAGAATCCAAATCACGAGGAAAGATGGCCAAAACATTCGATTACTATTTGCAAGTGACTGTTAAGTGACAAAGCAAAAGCTATATTAGTGACGAAATATACTAATAAAATTTAGGTGAGTGATGTCATACGTGTCATAGAAAGAGCGGTCCATGCTCATAATAAATCTGGCCGAACAACCACCATCATGCTGCATTCATCCATGTATCCAACTTCCTAACTCTCTGCACAGACCTCGTGCACATGGTTGAAATATTTGAAATTGCTTATGGTGTGTCATGGAAATCGAGGAGAAGGGGCTGGATAAGAAAAGGTGAGGAAATCGAGCTATATTTACCAAAAATGAGTGAAACGATCTACATGCTGTAAATTGCTGGCCAAAAGCGCGGGAATGTGATAGGGCCACGTCATCTCTCACTTAGATAGCGTAGATAGCAGTTGATCAGAAATTGAGAGGTAACAAAACTCCTGGATGCAAACGATGACACATACAAACGCAATATTGGATGTCACTAATGTGTATATGATTTGTTGCATACAATTATTGTGTGTACAAAGGCTGTTTCGATGTGATTGATGTGAGCATCAACAGAGTGTGAACGATTTTTAGTCTTACACATTCGGCAATCAATGGGCGGCATTGTCACATACTGCCAAAGTGACTGAATTGGTGGGCGTTATAGCGAAAGAGACAAATGACACGCTCATTGCCACATCCTAGAAGTGAGCGTCAACGGAGCGTCAACGATTTTTGGCCTTGCAACTTGAACAATCCAAAGGGCTGGGCGGCGACATTAACACATACTCAAACTATCGGCCGCCCTTCTAGGCAAATATGCTTTTGGCAACACCGTACTGATGACCCACAGATGAGCATCAACGGAGCGTCAACGATTTTAGGCATTCCTTCTTCATTAATCCGCCGGCCGTGCGGCGACATCGACCCATAATCGAGCTATGGGCCATTTTTCTAGGCAAAAATGCTTTGGGCGACATCGTACCTATGCCCTAAACATGAGCATCAACGGAGCGTCAACGATTTGAGGCCTTGCATCTTTGTTAATCAAGGGGCCGTGCGGCGACAGTAATCCATAGTCGAACTATCAGCCACCTTTCTAGACAAAAATGTTTTTGACGACATCGTACCTGTGCCTTGAAAATGAGCGTCAACGGATCGTCAACGATTTTAGGCCTTCCATCTTCGATAATCAAGGGGCCATGCGGCGACATAAACCCATAATCGAGCTATCCTCCGTCTTTCTAGGCAACAATGCTTTCGGCAACATCGTACCTATGCCCTCGAAATGAGCGTCAACGGAGGGTCAACGATTGTAGGCTTTGCATCTTCATTAATCATGGGGCCGTGCGGCGACATTATTCCGTAATCGAACTATCAGCCGCCTTTCTATGCAAAGGTGCTTGCTGCAAGATTGTAACTATGTTCTAAAATGAATGTCAACGGAGCATCAACGGAGCAACAACGATTCTTGATCTTGCATCTTGGATAATCCAGGGGCAATGGGATGCAGCAAACCCACAATCAACTTATCGGCAGCCTTTTTGTAGCAAAAATACTACCTATGATATCACGTCCGCCTCCTGCAATTGAGCACCCACGGAGCGTAAACAATCTTTGTAGAGGCTCAGTAAGCTACACAGCAATGAACTGCATTGCGCCGTTCATAAATTGAGTTTTACACGGTCAGTCTTTTCAATGTGTCTTTGTATACAACTTCACGAATATGCATGCAATATCTCACAGATCTGATTTTTTTGCCTGTAGCTCTAGAGTCAATATTTAAGGACCAGCAATCTGCTGTACTATAACTTTACTTTCGGCAGTCACTCGAGTCGTATTATCAAGCTTTCTTATTCCTACCGCCATGTGTGATTCACAATCTTTGAATACCTCAATGCTATAGGTTATGATCTCTTCTGAAAATGAACGTGTCTTTATTCGGGATTTGAGCGACCTTACTTTACAAATCGTCTTCGATGCTCGGTGGGCTTCAATGAATGTAGACTCGAAAAGTCCGATTTCTTGGAATAATTCTAGACATGCACCTTCCTGGCGATTTTACTTACACAGTGGAATTGAGGAGACCGGCAGCCCTGGAATCATATGTATCGTTTGTCACCAAGCTCTTCGTCATCCATCAGCACATAAGACAAGCTCAATGGGGAAACATTTGCTTACAAAAGCTCACATCGCAAAGTTAAACGAATTAACAGAGTCAGAAGTAAATAAATTAACGAGTTCGACGGTTGATGAAACAGCGTTGGCCATTCTGAAGAGGCAAGGAAGTCGAGAAATGAAAATAGTATGTTCACGCAGGGAATATATCTTTGACATCCAGGTTAATCCATATTGACCAAAGTGACAGACAAAACGTTCCAAATTGGCAGCTAAAGACTTTGAAACTTCCGAATTTCACCAAGACATGTGGAATCACTACCTCATGTTAGGATTTGTTTCGGCTCATATTCCGTGGAACGCTATATCAAATCTTGAGCTGGTATGGTCATATAAGATGTTACTTGATGAGCTACTACTGCCGTCCACTACAACCCTTAGCAACATTTGCCGGAGGGAATATGCACTGGGTGTGGATGCAATTAGGAAGCAATTGCTGTCACGAAATGAAGTTAGTTTAGCTTTGGACGGATGGACATCAACAAACAAACTCACCATAACATCGGTCATTCCTTACTGTATGGATTGAAATTTGGCATTGCATGAAGTTGAACTCGCTTTTGATGAGGTTGATCGCCTATTCTTTTCCACTTTCGAAAGCTAATTACGGATGATATGTCAAGGGCCAACATACTGGAGCAAGGCTAGCCGTACATATGAATGACGTGCTTGATTGTTTCGAGGTTACCGACGGCCGATTGCTTGGTATTACAACTGATAATGATTCCTCAAATTATTCGATGTCACACGCACTACAATCAACACTTGAGGCCTCTGGAATCGAGTGGCCTGCACTGAGAAACCACATACCATGCATGGCACATGTCATACAGCTGGCTTCAGGTGCATTCATGAGCAGTCTCAGTGTAAAAGGCCACACCAAGTCTTGGGAAGCCCATGAGCGCAATCAGCAATTTGGAGACAATGAAAGCATAGACATTGGGAAGAGTCAAAGACTTCGGAAAGAGGGCAATGCTAGAATCAATAAGGTGTCAGCCATGAAACCAGGTTTAGCAAAGATAATTGAGAAAGTACGTATTTCATGATATTTTGGAAGTCCTGAAATTGACCATCATATAGCAGAGAATGCTTGCAGTATAGATTACGCTGACACCTGGTTGTCAAAACAAGTTCATTGACTGTCAAAAAGCCAGAGTCTACACCGGCGTACTTCCGATTATGGATGTGAAGTCACGGTGGAACTCAACATTGGAGTTACCCAAGTGCGCCTACCAATTACGGGAATTCACACGTGAGTGGCTCCAAAATCCAAAATACAGCGATCACTGGCCACTCTTCACAACACAAGATGAATGGACGATTGTCAAGTATGTCATGGAAGTATTGAGACCATTCCGATATTGGACCCTCTGGATGTCGAAGAGGTATACAGTCACATTGCATCACGTTATCACAGTGTACAATGACATGTTTGATCACATGGATGGCGTTATGCGAGCTTTGGCTAAGAAGAAGACTCAATGGAAGGAGGACTTGTTCTTCGCTGTGAAGTTAGCTCGACGGAAGCTGTCCTAATATTATGCCAAAGTGACTCCAACGATGGGTATGCTGCTCATTTCAGCACATATTCTGAATCCTTTCCGCAAGTTGCGATCGTTTCGGAAGTGGGACAAGGGAATGGATATTTATCCTGAGGACAAGACATCCTATACTACCCAATACAAGGAAGCCTTTCTGAAGTACGTGGAGAATGATTATTGTGCCAAACATCAACATGTGCCGGTCAATAAACCAGAAAATGTACCGCCCAGTAATCTCGTCCCCTTCTCAATGGCCTTAGCATCCTGTCAATTATCTTTTGATCCATATCATTTGTCCGGCAATGATGAAGAATACTTGACGCCTACCAATGTGGCTGAAACAACACCTGGATGAAGTGATCGCGCAGCACGCTTATTGACTGCTGCCAGGCTCCATTTGAATTCACCGCCTGACGCACCAAAGAACAGGGGGCAAATTGATCAAAGTCTCAATGATTACCACTCCGACCCAATGGAGATTAGCAGTACATTTTGGATACCGGACATAACCAACTGGTGGCAGCAGCAAGAGCATATGCACTCAAAGTACGCCGATCTCGCAAATGTGGCGCGCGACATATCCTCTATCATACCACATGGTGTAGGAGTGGAGTCCAGTTTTTCCCTTGGGGGAGATGTTATCGGCTGGAGGCAGTCAAAAACTACACGCTACACCCTTTGCGAAAAAGTCGTTGTAAGGCAGTTTGCTCAAGCCAATAACTGGATTTTGGCAGGCGTCGAGACAGAACCGGATACGACAAACACTGGAAACGACTCAGAGTTGGAGAAAAAGGCGGAGGAAAGGTAATTGCACAGAATGGCTAAGGTCCACGACTTTTTGGACATGTGGCAGGGCAGCCAAAACCTACGTGATACCCAGAACGAAATCTGGTGCCCGAAACAAGCAGATGACCGCCGTAAGATACATTTCGGACACTGAAGAGATCCTCAAAGCCTCCTGGTCACTCTTTCAACATGATGGTGCGGCTGCATTCAAACTGACAGAAAGATCACCTTTGCCACCAGCTTTGTCTGCAAAGGACCTCCTTGGAGGACGAACTCAAATATTAAACGTCCGCCAAATCCGCAGAATCAACAGTCATCCAGTCAAACGTGATGATGTTACTGCACCTGAAAGCATTTCGGACACCGAAGATTGGCTAAACTTGAATGGTGACTTGGATAATCAAAATGACACCAAAGACGATTGCACGGCAGACATTGAATCTGATATAGACCAAGCCAATGGTATCGAGGATCTGGAATGCCCAGAACAGCGGGATGTGAGCACCGCGCCAAATGTTCTGGGATTGATTCAGCCAACACCGAAGTCAAAGAGACAGGCCGAAAAGGTGTTTGTAACGGTTAATGCCATAGGAATGATGAGGAATAAGGGAGTGAAGAAAAAGTAGGACAGAATGCGTCAGCTTCTTTATGTAGCTTGACCGAGTGTTTCAGTTAGAGATATATCATGGGCGAATGGTGAGCAGTAACTTGTGAATACCTATTCATAAATGGATGTATAGCAGGCACAATGAAGCTTTTGACAAAATATATAAATTTTAGTCATGTGAGAGCGGAGAGTGCAAGAAAGTTACTGCGCTCAGCTTTGCCAAAGTGAAGAGTCTCTATCTGACAGAAAGACAACCAATAAGCTCAAATCATGATGAATCCAATTGTCGATGGCAGCATATATTAAATGCACAATAGATTGAAATGAGCGTCAACGGAGTGTCAACAGAGCGTCAACGAATTTTGATCTTATAAGTACGGAAATTAATCAGTGCTCAAGTCGCTGTTATTCTTAATCGACTTATTGGCAGCTTTTATTGGCAAAAGAGACAGCAACATGGTCACCACCGCATTCTGAGAATGAGCGTCAACGGAGCGTCAACGATTTTTCGCTTTACATCTTGGGTAATTTATGATCCGATCAGTTGCAGATATCCATTTATGAGATATGGGCAGCCTCTGAGAGCAAAAACGACAGCAACATACTCTCTGCTACATCCTGAATATGAGCCTCAACAGAGCCTCAACAGTTTTAGGTGTTGACTATTTTGTGATCAAGGGATCGCACAGATCTGGGCGCTCATAAACGAATTATTGACCGCCTTGATAGGCAAAAATACAATATATCAAAGGTAAAACACCGATTCCAAATTGATCGAGATTGCAAGCTGCACAACATGCAAAAACACATTATTGGTTGTTGAAAATGCGATTTTGATAAGATATTATTAACAAACTGCAAACACAAGAGCCTTATATGAATCTATAGATGGACCCGCTGGGCAACCTGCTGACAACCCGCCCGATTCGGCCAGGTTAGGAGTTTACCATCGAACCGTACCCGAGTTGACGGTTCAGGTTTATTGACAACCCGGACAACCAATTTGGCAAGGGTTTGTTTTGGACCCAAACCCGGCCCTGAAGTGACGGTCCGGAACTGTTGCTATCACTAGGTATATGCTGCACTCAGTGTTAACTCGTGATCATGGCATGGAGTTATAGAGAGGGATGACTTAACTTCGTATTCTCAGGTGAAGGTAGAGTTGAGGATGAGAAGAAGAGAGATGAGATGCGATGGGGGAAATCATCATGAGAAACTGGGACTTAGAGAATTTTGGGTGCAAGTCAATTTACCATCCCAGATATGGCAGGTACAAGTCCGGATCTGGCGTGTAATTACACTGATACGAGGTCTTCCCAACCCAATCAGGTAACTTTTACCCCGGATTTCTCATGTCTGCTCGTATCCTCCACATCATTCTCATCTTCATCCCCCATCTCTCTCTTTCTCATCCACTACCCTACCATCTTCACAGAACACAAAGTTAAGTCATCCCTCTCTCCATGCCATGATCATGAGTTGACACCAAGTACAGCATACACCAAGTACAGCATACACCAAGTACAGCATACACCAAGTACAGCATACACCAAGTACAGCATACACCAAGTACAGCATACACCAAGTACAGCATCCACCCAAGAGTGTTTGTCTTCCCTTCATTCTCATGATGACGAGTTGACCCCTGAATGTAGTTTCTGCTTCTGGTGTGCTTCCCTACACGATCAACCGCCATCAGCCAGCTCGCCATGAGAGCTCAAAGGTAAACACACCTTATCACATTCCCACATGTGCGAGTCAACTCATTGACAAAGAGAGTCTGAGAACCCGGCGCGCCGTCCATCGACCTCCTCGAAGTTCCTGTCCAATCTCGCTCGATCACGGCCTCCAAAGTGTATCACCAAACACGCTCGATTACTGCCTCCAAGGTCGCACAATCATGGCCCCCAAATGCATCTTCAAACTCGCTCAATTGCAGCCTCCAAGTTCGCACGATCATGACCTCCAACTGCATCTCCAAACTCGCTCGATTATGGCCTGCAAGTTCGCATGATCATGACCTCCAAGTGGATCTCCAACCTCGCTCTGTCACGATCCCGGAGTGCATCTGAAAGTTCACTCGATCAGGGCCTCCAAGTGTATCACCAAATACTCTCGATTACCGGCTCCAAATATATCTCCAAACTCCCTCGATCATGACCTCAGAGTGCATCCCGGTGTTCACTCGACCGTCATGTTGAGGCGCACCTCGAAATGCTTTCAAGCACCGCCTGCAGCCAGTCCAGATATGCTGTGTGTAGATGGGTAGCTATATAGATAGATAGATGAGAATACAAACTGAATACATGAGTTTTAAAAATCGTTGAACGATAAGTAGTAGCAATGATTTCCAGGCACTCCAGCAACGTTCCCAAAGAAGATGTCGTTTACCCAGACTGCTTTACAGTGATTCGAGGTGCTCCCAGGCATGTCGTTGGCGCTCCCAGGCTTGCCGTTGGTGCTCCCAGGCTGGTCATTGGCACTCCCACACTTGCCGCCATCGCTCTCAGCATCAGCAAAATGTAGTGTAGTCACTGGGAGCCTCCAGGAGTGTCTGACAGGATGTGGAGTGTAAACTGAGATGCGTCAATTTCTGGAGAGTATCAGACCCTAGGAGGGCATTCCGGCCGGCCTTCAGAGTAACTGGGATGTCTGATGACAGGTACAGCAGTTCCAGGGGAGTGATTGTAATAGGTTTGGGAACACCTTGGAGTGCCAACCACAAGCCTGGGAGCACCTGGGAGCGCTGGCGGCAAGCCTGGGAGCGCCGGCAACAACTCTGGGAGCACCTTGCATCACAGTATAGCAGTCTGAGAAAAACAACATCTTCTTTGGGAGCTTTGCTGCTGCTCCTGGAAATGATAGCTACTACTTATCGTTCAACGATGTTTAAAACTCATGTATTCGGTTACTATCCTCATCTATCTATCTATGTATCCATATTGCTCCCCATCTACACACGGCATATCTGGACTGGCTGCAGGCGGTGCTTCAGAGGAATTCGAGGTGCACCGGAAAATGATGATCAAGTGAACTCAGAGATACACTCCGAGGCACTGATCAAGCGAGTTTGGAGATGCACTTGGCGGTGGTAATCCAGCGTATTTGGAGATACACTTGGAGGAAGTGATAGAGTGAACTTAGAGTGGCACTCCAGGATCGTGAATGAGCGGGTTTGTAGATGCACTTGGAGGCCGTAATTGAGCGATTTTGCACATACACTTGGAGGACGTGATCGAGTGAGTTTGGAGATATGCACTCCGGGATCAAGGTCAAGCGAGTTTATAGATGCACTCGGAGGCCGTAATTGAGCGAGTTTGGTGATACACTTGGGGGACATGACTGAGCGAGTTTAGAGATTAACTTAGAGGCCGTGAACGAGCGAGTTTGGAGATATGCATTTGGAGGCCATGATTATGCGAACTTGGATGCCATAATCGAGCGAGTTGAGAGATACAATTGTAGGTCGTTATTGAGCGAGTTGAAAGATACACTTGGAGGCCGTGATCCTCCCAGGTTGGAGGGCGAAATCGTGCGAGTTTGGACAAGTACATAGAGGCGGTCGATGGACAGCGCACCAGATGCTGAGAATCTTTTCATCAGTTAGTTAACTCGCAATCGTGGGAATGTAACAAGGTGACTATACCTCTGAGTTCTCATGGTGAGCTAGCTGATAGCGGTCGATCGTGTAGGGAGGCATGCCAGAAGCTGAGGCTACATTCAGGGGTCAACTCGTGATCATGGAAATGAAGGGATAACAAATAATCTTGGGTGGATGTTGTACTCGGTGTATGTTGTACTCGGGGTATGCTGTACTAGGTGTACGCTGTACTCGGTGTATGCTATACCCGGTGTATGCTGTTCTTGGTGTATGCTGTACTCGGTCTATGCTGTACTCAGTGTATGCTGTACTCGGTGTATGCTGTACTCAGTGTCAACTCATGATCATGACATGCAGAGATAGAGAGGGATGACTTAACTTTGTTTTCTGTAATGATGGTAGAGTTGTGGATGAGAAAGAGAGAGATGGGGGATGAAGATGGAACGATGTGGAGGATACGAGCAGATATGAGATATCAGGGGTAAGACTTGCCTGATTGGGTTGGGAAGACTTTGTATCGGGGTTATTACACACCTGATCGGGACTTGTACCTGCTGTATCAGGGATGGTCAATTGACTCGCACAAGAAATTCTTTTAAGTTCCAGTTTCCCATGATGATTTGCCCCATCTCCTCTCATCTCTCTCATTCTCGTCCTCAACTCTACCACTACCTAAGAACATGAAGTAAGTCATCGCTCTCTCCATGCCATAATCAATAGTTAACACCGAGTACAGCATACACCGAGTACAGCATACACTGAGTACCGCATACATCGCACACTGCATCATCCCAAGATCGACTGTCTCCCACTCCCAGCCAGTCTCTCGGCAGACTATGTAGTACTCAATTCTCCACATTCCTACAATTATGAGTTATCCAATGAATAGAATCTCAGCTCCCGTCACGCCTCCTTTCCAAACTACTGCCTCCAGATTGACCACCTCCCAGTACTCCTGCAATCTTGCTCGACCATGGCCTGCCATTGCATTTCCAACCTCTCTTGATCACGGCCTCCAAGTGCATCTTCAAACTCGCACGATTATGGCCTCCAAGTTCGCATGATCATGGCCTCCAAGTGCATCTCCAAACTTGCTCCATCACAGCTTCTAAGTGTATCTCTAAACTTCCACTATTAAGGCCTCCAATTTCGCACGATCATGGCCTTCAAGTGCATCTCCAAACTGGCTCGATCACAGCCTCCAAGTACATCTTTAAGGAGCTATGGCGGGTGTACAGAGATACAGGGGTAACAGAGGTTGACAGAGTGATGGGGAGTATATATTCGGCAGACCCCGGAGTATATAGACTTCATCTCATTTCCATCTCATCTTATCATACAGTGAAAATACACACTCTATCTGTCCCAACTTGTGGTCTCACTCGGTCTGTCTGAGATTGTGTGGATCCATGCAATTGGGTGGATTCTCAATGCCGGGTGGTATCATATCTTGTGACTCGATTCCTACGCTGCTCGAACCACAAGCGCTCTGTCTTATGAATTCCGTTTGGATGTCGGGAGAAGTGTGGCAGAGTGTTGATGGTGGGCTCTCTGCCTTCTAGCTCCATTGTTTCACCACAACAGCTTCTAAAGTGGTGCATCTCTAAGTTCTCTCAATAGGCGTATCCAGGTGCTTCTCCAATTATGCTCAACTGCCATCTGCGGCCAGATTTTGTTTTATTCATACTATATTCACTCTAATTACAGTATGACAGAGCCTAGGACACCCCCTGCGCCTCCGGGCGAGCCGGTAAGATGGTGGAGCTCCCACCTGCTACCCATCATCCCCTATATCTACGGCCAGATTGACTGTATGTATATATATACAGCAGCTTAAATAATGCATGCCACATTATGATGTAGCGAATCAAGTTGTGACTGTAACAAAGACGAATATGATATGATGAACTGCCATGTGGCCATGTAAGAACTGCTGCAGTGAGAATACGGCACCGAGTGTCCTGCGGTGCTGCACAGCGGTCTCGGCTGCTCTTGAAGTCTCCTGCAGATCTTCCCAGAGGTCTCAGGAGCTCCAGAACATGACTATCCTATCAGTCAAATCTCGTAGTGTCATGTGAATGCTCTTGCAGAGTCTGAGAGCACATTGCTTAGCTCCAGGGGGGTCTGGGAGTATCTCAAAGTACTTCAAAGTACTGGTGAGCTCGCCCGGAGATTCTGCGAGGATTGCGTATTGGTTCCGGACCGAATTACACTTTGCTGATGAGGTTTGTCGCCAGCACTCTCAGGTTTGTCGCCGGCGCTCTCAGGCTTGTCGCTGGCACTCCCAGGTGCTCCCAGGTCCACCTGAAGTTTTCTCCGGTGCACTGAGATGTTCCTAAACTTATCACAATCACTCCCATGGTACTCCTGTCCCAGTCATCAGAGATCCCAGTTACTCCGAGGGCCGGCCAGAATGCCCTCCTAGGGTCTGATACTCCCCTGAAATTGACACATCTAAGTTTACACTCCACATCCTCTCAGACATTCCTGGGGGCATCCAGTGACTAAAATACATCTTGCTGATGTAGGCATCGGCTAACAATTCAGCAGGCATAGGCTGGTGCAGGCCCAACTTTGAAAGTAGGCGACGGAAACACTCATTAAACTCTGTCACATGTTTTCCCTTCTTTAGGCTCAGTTCTTCCCATTCGCATTTGACCAGGTCCGAGGTGTTCCACGGAATATACTAAGCTGTCAACTCTGTGCCAAGGGTGAACCATTCGATGGGCATACTCATTGGGAAACGGTGCATGGCCCAGATTGCTGCGTTGCATTTCAACTGCAGCGCTGCTTGCTCTCCCCAGCCCATTGTGCCGCCCATCCAATGGGCTGGGCTGCATTCTTGAAGTGTTGTTTCAAAGCAAAAAGGAAGGTGGTGACGTCCTCCAAGGTTTATTTACCCTCATATGTCAGAAGGTTGGATGACTTGACAGAGAAGTCATGGCTTCCAGACGGTCCAGTGGTTGGTTCAGCAGAGCCACAGATCCTGAATGGACCTGGAGGCAGTCGGGAGGTGTTCGGCGCCACAGTCACATGTACTTGCTTAGTCATCAGTCATTGAATGACACATTTGAACGCTCTCAACTCAGATTCCAGGCCACTCTGCTCTGACGAGAGATTTTTGACTTGGTGCAGCAGCATGTCCTTCTCCAGCCAGAGCTGTGCAATGTCTCTCAGCTCCTTTGTCTCTGACTCCAACTTGCACTTGTCGAGCCATCTCTCCAACTTGGTGGATCGACATTTCTCAATCTGGAGCTCTTCCTCCAACGGCTCAATTTCTTCCTGAGCAACTGCTAATTCCCTGGTCAGGCTGTCTTGCATGGGCTCAGTAGCCTCCAAGTCCTTGACTCTAGTGGCTAAACTCTCATTGAGGTCGCAAATCTTTTCAAATTTCTTGGGTTGTTCAAGGCTCTTACATCAGCAAAATGTAATTCGGTCCGGAAGCGACACGCAATCCTCCCAGACACTTCGGGCGAAGTCACCAGTGCTTCTAAGTACTTCCAGACGCTCCCAGACCCCCCTGGAGCTAAGCAAAGTGCTCTCAGACTCTGCAAGAGCATTCCCAGGTGCTGCTGAAAGCACCTGCAGTTATGGAGGTGCATTCAGGATGCTCCATCTAGGATACTCAAATTTTGGAGCTCTTGAGACCTCTGCGCAGATCTGCATGAGACTTCGAGAGAAGCTGAGACTGCTGCGCAGCTCTGTGGGATACTTCAAGAGCGGCCGAGACCACTGCGCAGCTCTGCGGGAGACTTGATGCAGTATTCTCACAGCAGTGGTTCTTACATAACCACAAGGCATTTCGTCTTATCATATCCATCTTTGTTACAGTTACAAGATTCGCTACATCATAATATGGCATGGATTATTTCAGTCTCTCTCTATATATACATACGGTCAATCTGGCTGCAGATGATACACGAGCATAATCAGAGGAGCACCAGGCCATGCCCATTGAGAACGTTTAGAGATGCACCATTTGGAGGCCGTTGCGGTGAAACAATGGAGCTGGAAGGCAGAGAGCCCACCATCAACACTCCGCCGCACCTCTCGCGACTTCCAACCGGAATTCATGAGAAGGAGCAGTTCTGGTTTGAGGAGCGTAGGAATCAGGTGAGAAGATATGATACTACCCGGCGTTGAGGATCCCATGCAATTGCGTGGATCCACAATATCGCAGACAGAGCGAGTGAGACCAGAAGTTGGGAAAGATAGAGTGTGTATTTTCATTGTATGATAAGATGAGATGGGAATGAGATGATGCCTATCTACTCCGGGGTCTGCCGAATATATACTCCCCATCACTCTTTCCACCCCCATTACCCCTGTATCTCCATACACCCCGCCGTCGCTCCTTAAAGATGTACTTGGAGGCTGTGATCAAGCTAGTTTGGAGATGCACTTGGAGACCGTGATGGTACGAACTTGCAGGCCATAATCGAGCGAGTTTGGAGATACCCTGGGAGGCCATGATCGAGTGAGTGTGGAGGCCGTAATCAAGCGAGTTTAGAGATGCACTGGGAGGTAGTAATCGTGCGAGTTTAGAGTTACACTTCGAGGTTGTGATCGAACGAACTTGGAGGCCCAAATCGACCGTGTTTGGAGATGCACTGGGAGGCCGTAATCAAGCGAGTTTAGACATACACTTGGAGGCTGTGATCGAATGAACTTGGAGGCCATAATTGAGCGAGTTTAGAGATACACTTGGAGACTATGATTGAGCAAGTTTAGAGATGCACTTGGAGGCCGCGATTGAGCGGGATTGGAGGAGTACATGGAGGCGGTCAATCTGGAGGCGGTAGTTCAGGAGGAAGGCGCGACGGGAGCTGAGACTCTATTCATTGGTTAACTCATAATTGTGGGAATGTAGAGAATTGAGTACAACATGGTCTGCCGAGAGATGAGAGACTGGCTGGGAGCGGGTGGCAGTCACTCTTGGGATGATGCAGTACGCGGTGTATGCAGTACTCAGTGTATGATTTACACGGTGTATGCTGTGCTCGGTGTATGCTGTACTCGGTGTATGCTGAACTCGGTGTATGGTGTACTCGGTGTTAACTCTTGATCATGGCATGGAGAGATCGAGAGGGATGTCTTAACTTCGTGTTCTTAGGTGATCATAGACTTGAGGACGAGAATGAGAGAGATGAGAGGAGATGGGGCAAATCATCATGAGAAACTGGGACTTAACAGAATTTCGTGTGCCAGTCAATTTACCATCCCCGATACAGCAGGTACGAGTCCCCATTCGAGGTGCAATTACACCGATATGAGGTCTTCCCAACCCAATCAGGCAAGTTGTACCCCTGATTTCTCATATCCGCTCATATCCTCCCCATCATTCTCATCTTCATCCCCCATCTCTCTCTTTCTCGTCCACAACTCAACCATCATCGCAGAACACAGAGTTAAGTCATCCTTCTCCATCTCTCCATGCCATGATCATGAGATGACATCGAGTACAGTATACACCGAGTATAGCATCCACCCAAGATTGTTTGTCTTTCCTTCATTCTCACAATTACGATTTGACCCCTGAATGTAGCATCAGCTTCTGGCGTACCTCCCTACATGATCGACCGCCATCAGCCAGCTCTCCATGAGAGCTCAAAGTGAAAGTCACATTGTCACATTCCCACGGTTGCGAGTGAACTAACTGATGAATAGAGTCTCAGCACCCAGTGCGCCGTCCATTGACCGCCTCCAAGTACTTGTCCAATCTCACTCGATCACAGCCTCCAAGGGCATCTCCAAACTCGCTCGATCAAGGCCTCCAAGTTCGCATGATCATGGCCTCCAAGTGCATCTCCAAACTCGCTCAAGCACGGACTCAAAGTGCATCTCCAAACTTGCTCGTTCACATCCTCCAAGTGTATCTCTAAACTCGCTCGATCACGGCCTCCAAGTGCTTCTCCAAACTTGCTCGATCCCAGCCTCCAAGTGTATGTCCAAACTCGCTCCATTACGGCCTGCAAGTGCATCTCGAAACTCGCTCGATCACGGCCTCGGAGTGTATCTCAGAGTCCACTCAATCGTCATTTTCAGACGCACCTCAAATTGCTCTCAAGCACCGCCTGCAGCCAGTCCAGATATACCGTGTGTAGATGGGTAGCTATATAGATACATAGATACATAGATGAGAATGCAAACAGAATACATGAGTTTTAACAATGGTTGAAGGATAAGTAGTAGCTATGATTTCCAGGTTCACTAGCAGCGTTCCCAACGAAGAATGTTTTCCCAGACTGCTCTACTGTGATGCGAGGCGCTCCTAGACTTGTTGCCGGCGCTCCGAGGCTTGTCATCGGCGCTCCCAGACTTGTCACCGGCGCTCCCAGGTGCTCCCAGGTGCACCCAAAGTTTTCTCCGGTGCTCCGAGGTGTTCCCACATTTATCACAATCACTCCCGTGGTACTCCTGCACCAGTTATCAGAGATTTCAGTTACTCTGAAGGCCGGCCGGAATGCCCTCCTAGGGTCTGATACTCTTCTGAAATTGACACATCTAAGTTTACACTCCACATCCTCTCAGACACCCTGGAGTCTTCCAGTGACTAAAATACATTTTGCTGATGTAGAGAGGTTAGCATCAATGATCTCCAGTTGGACGTCCTCCATAGCCCTGCTCCAGTTGATTGCTTGGTTAGACAGGAGCCCAGGGCCATCATCGATGACCTTCATTCAGTTTGTGATGTATTCTGCTGTGCGAAGTTCTGTAGGTTGGAAGCCTGTGGTGGCTGAGGTCTTGAACCTGCTGGTAAATCTAATTGACTCGGCTTCGTCGATTTTGTCACTAAAACTGACATCTTGTATGTGTTGTGTGTCGTGCATGTTGTGCGTGTCATGCATGTCGTGCGTGTCGTGCATGTCGTGCATGTCGTGCGTGTAGTGTGTGTCGTGCATGTTGTGCATGTTGTCCGTGTTGTGCGTGTTGTGTGTGTTGTGCGTGTTGTGCATGTTGTGCGTGTTGTGCGTGTCGTGCATGTGGTGCGTGTTGTGCGTGTTGTGCATGTTGTGCGTGTCGTGCATGTGGTGCATGTCATGTGTGTCATGCGTGTTGTGTGTGTCATGCGTGTGGTGCATAACAGGAAGGACGGCAAAGTCAGAAGACTCAGGCAATGTCTCTGAGCTGCCAGCAGTCCACTGGTTCGAAGATCTACCAAGTAAATCAGCTATCTTGCATTGTGTTTTGATCACTTCTGATGCTTGTGGTGCCATCAGATGTCAAGTGTTGCTACCAATGTGGGCAAATAGCCTCTCTGTACATGTGGAAGTGAATGTTATTGATGATCGAGCTGAGATCTTGCTAGGACTAACTACTACGCAAGCCTCCCGCAGAGCCACACCTTACCACCACCAGAGCCATCCACCTGCAGCACCTGAGATTGCTCTCGCAGAGTCTGAGAGCACATTGCAAAGCTCCAGGGGGGCCTGGAAGCATCTGGAAGCACTTAGAAGCACTGGTGAGTGCTACCAGAGTGTCTGGGAGGTTGGCATGTGGCTTCTGGACCGATTTACATTTTGCTGATGTACAGATCTGTATAATAATTACAATATCTAAATCTAATGTGCAGCTGTAAGATAGTTTATCAAATTGTACCGTTTAATATACATATTGTATTATTACTCTAACAGAGTCTGCCTCCGGATTTGAAGTATGCTAAAATAGTCTCAGTGATAAATATCATAGTTACAGTAGCTCTGAAATTTTACCAACCTAAAGATCTGATTTTATAGTATTCTAATAATAACCTTACACTCTTTAGACTATTTTTGTTTTCTGTTTTACAACTTCAGAAATATTGAATAATATCTGAAAGTATTCTTAAAGTACCTCAAAGCATATAACTTTACATTCAGCCCATCTGGGAGTATATAGAAATGCCTAATATGATTGGTGTGGCTATTTAGAGTAGCCAAGTTATTTAATTATAACTTCCAAACAGTTTTACATTTTGCTGATGAAGTGTCCATTCCACTCTGTAATTTGTACATTGTAGAATTATACTCTGACTACTCTCAAATACTGCAAAAGCCTTCTAGTCTCTAAATTACATTTTTCTTATATACTACAGATATACATAGTCTTATACAAAGTAGATCTTCTAGCAAACTATATCTTGGATAATATTTGTCTGATATGAAGAATAAATCTTGCAATTAGAGTAAACTGATCAATGATGCATCAAATAGAAAATATTGCAAAGAACTAAAGTGCAAGGACTGCCCTTTTCAATTATTGGCCCCACTTTAGTTCGGAGTCGCACTAAATGTAACAAACCAGCATAGAGCCTTTCGTTAGAACCCACGGGTTTGGCAATGTCCGGCCTTTGTGGAACAAGATGCTAAAACTGCTGTGAAGCCTGCCAGAGTGGGATTTGAACACCCGAGTCCCTATTGCTGCCGTCATACATGGATCCTACGATGATTGGTTCGGTGAGGATAGCTTCCCCCTTTCCGGTGTGATTCTGTGATTGTCATTGCTTCAGGCGTTGATGGGATGAGTCCTACAACTACCAAAACCGGGTATGGGGGCGAGCAATCCTTAGCCATAGGGAAAGAGGGGAAATCAAGACCCTTCGTCTGGCACTAGATGAGGCCTCTCTCTGTAGCGTTGTTGTGCTAGCTGTCGAGGGTTACCCAGTTGCGCTAGCATCGCAGACACTCGTGGCTAGTGTTATCGGTTATCAGCTCGCATTGAAACCTAAATTAACCAAGCCACGCCACTGCACGCGTCGACACGCGAATTTTCCAACATCTCGAACCTTTGTACTTCAACAGAGCACACGCCTCACCCCTCCTTACTCCACTTCACCTGTTACCTTTCACCCGAATATATCTTTAACTATGCAAAGCCGCAAGCGTCGTGCCGTGCGTACTGCTATATACCTCCACTCCACCAGCTCACTCGTTAACTTTGCTCACAGCAATCTGACATCCGTGGCCCGGATGTTGCCTCGCCTTCTCAGCGTCGCAAAACCAGCCATGCATTCGCAACCCAGTCTCGCCGCAAGAATGGAGAATCATCTGCACGGGGTGCCAAACGAGGAAACAACAACCGCCGCGCGCACAACGAGGAGGATGAAGATGAGGATGTGGACATGGAGAACCCGGACGAGGACATCCACAACTCGCACGGGGAGATGCACAAAGACCGGCTAGCCAAGAACCTCGTCCGTTTGGCGTTGTCGCATGAGCTGCAGAGACAGCCTATCAGGAGGCAGGATATCAGTAGCAAAGGTACCCCTCACTTCTCTCCTTCAGATCAGCACACACTGACATGTACAAGTCTTGTCCAACGCGCGCCAGTTCAAAGAGATATTTGCGCTTGCCCAGACAGAGTTCAAACACGTTTTCGGAATGGAAATGGTGGAGCTCCCCATGCGTGACAAGACCAGGCTTGCACAACGACGAGCCGCACAAACTAACGACAAGGGACCGAGCTCATCAAACAGCTACATCCTCACCAGCATCTTAGACGAGAAATACAAATCCCCGGAGATCATTAAGCCCCACGGGTTCAAAGAACAAACCTATATCGGCCTGGTCACATTCGTTACCTCGGTCATCTACCTCAATGGCCGCGTTCTCCCCGCAAATAAGCTGCACCGGTACCTGAAGCGTCTTAACGCCGAGGATTACACCCCGCTTGACCGCACTGAGAAGGTGCTGCAGACGATGCAGAAGCATGGGTACATCATCCGCATCAAAGACAACTCTGGGGAAGAGACAAGCTTCGACTACCACTTGGGGCCCAGGGCGAAGGTGGAGATTGGAGAGGAGGGTGTGAAGGGGTTAATCAAAACAGTCTATGGCGAGAACGCTCCGGATGATTTGGATACAAAGTTCAAACGAAACGTGGGTGTCGAACTTAAGACAAACTTCGACGAGGATGCAGATGACGCAGGAGCAAAGAAAAAGGCGCACGCAAGGAAAGCCACTAGGAGAAGGAATAATGATGACGAGGAAGAGGATTACGAGTAGATCATCGCGTTAATATTTACCTAATCTTACAGGGGGAGCTTTTGTGTATTCGTTTGGTCCGGCGTATGGGTTTTTCGGAGACATTGTTCATTGTACCATAACTACGATCCCTTGCATCTCGGACCGGGTACTGGTATTTCCATTTGTTTCTTTGTTTACTGTTTTTTTTTTTCGATTTGGCACAACATCCCTTTCACATTGGGTATCTGGGCACGTGTGTTCTTTGCTGGTTGGAGCCACGTTTTATATGACTTGTTAAACCAAATTTCATCATTATAGGCCTCCGATTAAAACTCACTCTTGGTCGATATGCACAATTACTTAATAACGTATTCACCATCCAATCACCTCCCATGCATACGAGAGGGATATATGTACTCACCCCTGTAGCCAAACGGCTTCCTGCATATATATCGTTTCGATGGGTTCTCACGTCTGGGCAAAGATTGGTCACCCCATATACATTTGATATTATAATGACTTGGCCGTGAGAGTAGAGTGTTGTTAATCTCGGCCCAAATCTAAGATTAAAGTCAATGCACTCTAATATTGTTGATATCCAGATCGCGATTTACCCAAACTAAATGCGGTGTTCTTCTCATTTCTCACCGGTTCTGTGTTTGCGTCTGACTGCCCTAAATATTTCCTTTTCGAGTCAAACGAACTCGTATTGGGGCGTAGAAATTCGTGAATACACCTACCCCGCCGCGTAAGTCGAACCGCAGATTTGACGGGATCACGGGAGTCCTATGGATTTTTGGCAGCGCAATTATATTCTAAGGTCCCGACGTCAATTCAGGCTCTCACTCGAAGAAGGCGGATCAGCATTGAAGGTGATAGGTGAAGTTGTGGGTCGAAATGGCCAGACATGAACCAGTCTTTGATTCCCAAGTCTTCCACAAGGACTTTTGCTTCATTGATATAGTACCATATGAATCTCATGGTCTTATCATGATAGCACATCCAGTGTAACCCAGCAACGGCTGTCTGCAGACCACATTAGGGTTATCTAGGGTCTTTTAGTGTCTTCTCGCGAGATGCTTATGCTAACTTAGGTGATCAACTTACAGCTGGTAGACAAGGATGCATGAAGCCGGTAAGAATTTAAGGTATACTTGACGGGTGCCTGCAGCATTCTCTCGTTCCCGGGTTTTTGCAGGCAACGTGCTCGCAAGATCGGCCAAATTTATTTACCACCACCATGAAGTATGCACGAGAGAACGAGCCGGTTTCGACGGGCACATATGGATATGGTACATAAATGAAGCCATCTTGGGCATCCTTGGCGTATTCATGGCACGAACAAAACTATAGATAGCGTGTTAGTAGCTCTCGGCATCTCTCCCACTTCTACTTACTGTCGACAGCTCCAACAACCCGGCGTAATGATCTCCAAGGAAATCGGAAGGCTTGTTTCTTCCCGCGTGCTTGAGAACCTCAAAGATGGCGAGGTGATGAGTCGTCTTTACGCTGTCCTGGCAAACATTTACCATCCCGAGAGCAACCCGAATGGCGTGGTCAACCTTGGGGTAGCGGAAAATGCGAGTACATAACCCAATGTCTAACCCAATTACTATGGCTTATAAACCACTAGGCTCTCATGTACAAGGAACTCCTCGAGTTTGTGAACAAATCGGTAACACCAGATGTCTCCCGCTCAATCTAACCTGACAATTATGCACACAGCTCTCTATTGATGCCTTCAGTTGCACATATGGCTCTGGGCCCGTCGGCAGCCCGTCTCTCCGCACAGCACTAGCCAGCTTCCTAAACCGCTACTTCAAAGCCATCCAGCCAGTGCAGCCAGACCACATCCTCGTCTCCTCTGGTGTCACGGCAATCATCGACATGGTTGCATGGACGCTCGCGGACGCTGGAGATGGAATAATGTTTGGAAGACCCCTCTATAATGCATTCCCGAATGATGTTTGGGCGAGGGCAAAGGTTCACACAGTTCCTGTAGCTTTTGAAGGGTCCGATCCGTTTGATACGGGATGCGTAGCGTTCTATGAGCGTGCCTTGGAGCAGTGGAATAGCCGCCCTGGAAGATATGGAAGAGTACGAGCTCTGGTTATTGTAAATCCTCACAACCCCCTTGGTACGTTAATATTGGCTCCGACGGAGTGTAGTGGAACAAACAAACTGAGGATCTCAAGGTCAATGTTATACCCGTGACGCTCTAATTGCAATCATGAAACTGTAAGTTGCCCCGCCCTATTTGTTGGTGGTTATCAAGGCCTTGGGGCGTTTCAACAACCTTGTTGGCAGTTAAAAGTCGTTGATATCCGGGACTTAGCTGCCAAAAACACCGTATTCATCTCATCAGCGACGAAATATACGCTCTGTCAGTGTATGACAACCCGGACACACCAGACGCGCCGACATTCCAGAGTGTTTTGAGTATTGACCTCACTGGAATCATTAATCCAAGCTTGGTCCATGTTCTATATGGAATGAGCAAAGACTTCAGCGCCAATGGATTCCGCCTTGGAGCCATAATTTCTCAAAATAACCTACAAGTTCTCAGAGGCATGGCTTCGATTTCGAACTTCGCCTGGCCGAGCGGACCGTCTGATAAAGCTTGGACTGCGATTTTGAATGATAACAAGTTCTTGGAAGATTGGATGGTCACTAACCAGCAGCGGCTAGGGGATCAATATCAACGTGTAACTACTATCCTAAAGCAGTATAGAATTAAGTATCATAGTAAAGGGTGAGTGATCTAATATGTATTATTGGAATGTTACTGAGATGAGGTAGAAACGCCGCCCTCTTCGTGTGGGTCGACTTGACGGAGTATCTGCCTCCGGAAGTAGATGTCTTGAAAGGGGAGAGACAGCTTACAGAACGTCTTGTCGAGGGTGGGGTTTATTTGGCACCAGTGAGACCTTCCTCGGCGAGCAGCCTGGTTGGTTTAGGATTGTGTTTTCCATGCTTGATATTGAATTGGGAATGAGAAGGTAAGTTTTGCTAGATTCTTTGGCTTGAGATGCTGACGAGGTGGTTTTGGAGAATGATAAGAGTGTTGGGCTTGTGATCGGTGGTGTTTAGACAGTCAGATGTGTGAATGCGAGGTTAGGGTTTGCTCACGTTTACTCTCGATATCGAAAGCCCGGATATTTTAGGTAGACTCAAGCACATAGCGAAACAACATCTTGTCTTACTTATGTATTATACTTAAAGGCAGATATATGTAAATTCAATACCATTTCACTACTTAGTAGGTGTGGCTAGCCCTTATTGAAAGGGTTCGTTGTTCGTTGTTCTGCTTGGCACCGTTTTGAGTTACAGCATTCAAGAATGCTCCTGTCCAAAGCAACAATTATAGAACACTGTCGTCATCAATGACTTGTCGAATCCGGCAACTCGGTCCTGTGGTATCCCAACCGACCATCCGCCGAATGTACTAAGTATTGCCTTCTGGCCGCTTCCCTGACGTCCCACCACCATAATGCAGTTCCCTTTCCTCCTCCCCCTCCTCCTGGCTGTCCCTATATCCAGCCTTGAACTTGGACAAAACCCTCCCATATCTCCAGCAAACGGCACCCTCCGCTGTACTCCGTCCTCCTCCACTGCACCATCATCATTCGGCTTCCGCCGAGCCCTCGAAAGACTCCTTACTAGTCCCGCCACGGCCCCCTTCATAGGTGACAGCGGCCTTAGTACCCGCCGTCGGTGCTGGCAGAAGGAAGAGAAGGGAGACCATGGGTGCACTATCCTCGCCAGCTACGAGGATGCAAAGATTTCGGTGTGTGGGGATGCGTACGCGAGTATGTTGTGTGAGGATGTGGCGAATGTTGTGAGGGATGTTTTGAGGGGGTGTCCAGATGGAGACGGAGGGGAGTGGATCACTACGGATGTGGATGGGTTTTTGGTGAAGGTGTATACGGGGTAATGGTGCCGAGTGAGTTGGGTGTTCTTGGTACTATTCTTGTGGGCCGGAGCAATTTTCACCGGGTGATTGGAATTTGTATGAGTATATACTAAATACTTAGTTAAGGAAGGTATTCCAACAAAAGTGTCGATAAATATGAGTATGGATATTTATTTCGGATGAAGGTTGCATGACGGATATTAGGGGCGTACCGTGTCTCAGGTGGAACAACAAACATCCCTCGGTTCAGAGACACGACCTGCATACACGAGCCAATAACAATGTCCTAAATTTTTGTGGCTGGATAATACAACGCCGTACGAACTCTTATGTCTACAAGTCAATGTTATGTAGATTATTACCCAGCGTGAAAATTCCCCCGAGTATCTCGGCGAGACAATACGAACAAGGAACATACCCGACCCGTACCTGCGTTGTGCATACGCCATCGACTCTGTAGGTCTTAACCCATCGACTCTGTAGGTCTTAACTGTATGTCTCGATATTAGGATTTCTCAGTCCATTGGCACATATATAAGTAGATGCAAACATTCCCCCTAAAAGCCCACAGTTTGTTTGGTAACTCACCTCCTATTAAACTTCTTTCTTACCATTTGTGTTTCTTTCTCACGAATTCAACGAAACATTCATAATGAAGCCTTACAAGCTCCTTCTCCTTCTCCCAGCCTTCCTCAGCACCGCCCTCGTATCAGCGGACAATAGCTCCTACAACGATCCCATGAAGTTCCAAAAGACAATGCTGGATGTACACAACAGGTACCGGGCAGAGCACCAGGTAGCTTCCTTGAAATGGGACAAATACACCGCCGCGAATGCCAGGAAGTACGCCGAGAACTGTAAGTACAAACATTCTGTATGTGCTCTCCCCTCTTCTGCTGCCTTTGATTCCGCCTCCTAATACAGCGAATAGGACACCAACTATGGAGAAAACATAGCGGCGGGATTTGAAGAATCTTCCGCGGCGGTCGAGGCGTGGGGTGACGAAAGAACTTTTTATAGCTTCGACGACGGTGGATATTCCGAAGGGACCGGACATTTCACCCAGATGGTGTGGAAGGATACCTGGAGTCTGGGATGTGGAGCGGCACTTTGTGATGGAATTTTGGGAGGTGGAGAGCAATGGTGAGTCTTCGTGGTGAAATGTGAAGGGCACATGCTGATAATAGATTACAGGTTCTTGGTTTGCAGGTATTGGGCCCCTGGGAATGTCAGGGGTGAATATAGTCAGAATGTATTTCCTAAGAAGGAGAATCAAAATGCGGAAGAGAGCCTGAATGGGAATCAGGGAGATGGGTCAAGCAACGGAGATAGCGGCAAGGGGGGCAACGGGGACGGG
>Ga0307515_10005267_pt1 | contig 26286 bp, 24 predicted proteins | sample 17_EM_MG_FD_194513 | JGI IMG/M metagenome (GOLD analysis project Ga0307515, IMG submission 194513) | Populus trichocarpa ectomycorrhiza microbial communities from riparian zone in the Pacific Northwest, United States - 17_EM | ecosystem: Host-associated > Plants > Roots > Unclassified | place... | reverse complement strand
GGGCCGGTCTGCCCTCGGGTGCTTGAAGGCGTCGTAGAACTTGTCGATGTCGATCCGGACCGGATCACGCCCGCCCACGTCCCGGACGAGCCACAGCTCCTCCTGGTTGCCGATGTGCGCGAGGTCCCAGACCAGCGGCGACATCAGGGGCGAGTGCTGCATGACGAGATCGCCGTCGTCGACGGCGTCGGTCAAGGCGATGCTGCGTCTGCGTGCGCGCAGCAGCTCGACGGCGGTTCGGGCGCGCAGGTCCGTGGTCACGGCACACCTCCGGGGTGGTGGGTGGATGAGGCGCCGAGCGGTGCACCACTCCCCCGGTTCCCGGGCAGCCCGAGACGCCGCGGCACGGTGGGCGCGGTGAGGCACTGCGGGGTGCCGCGGGGGTCCGTACGGGGGTTCTCACCGAGGCGGAGGCCTTCTCGGCCGGGGCTTCGGGAGGGGAGCGGATGCGGGCGCGGATCGCGCGCCCGGGCCGGCGCCGCGTTGGTCGCGGCGGGAGGAGGAGTCGTCGTGGTCGGGGTACGGCTACGGCCGTGTTCGGGTGGTCCGGTCTTGAAGCAGATCCGGGCCACGTACCACTCGGGATCGGGTGCGTGCCAGATCCGTCGTGCGCTCACACGGGCCATGGTTTCGTCACTCCTCGTGCCGTGCCGTCGACCGTACCGTGCCGGTGCGGCGAAAGGGCGGCCGTCGGCGTACGCGGATCAATCCGTTCCGGCGTGCCGGGACAGCCGGTCGGCGAGTTCGCGAACGGCCGCGCGCAGCTCCGCGGGGCGCCGGACGGTGAACGACCAGCCGAGACCGGCCAGCATGCGGGCCATGCCGTCGAGGTTCTCGGCGCGGGAGCGCAGGAGGACGCCCGCGCCCGTCACCGACAATTCACCGATTGCCGGGGGAAGGGCGACCCGGGCCTCCTCGATGGTGGTCCCGAAGACGACCTCGCACTCCCAGCGGTAGGGCACGGACGCGAGGGAGTCGACGATCTGGGCGACCGGGTCGACGTCGGCGGGAGTCTCGAAGCCCTCCTCGCCGAGGCTGGCGGAGGCGATCCGGTCGAGGCGGAAGGTCCGGCGCTCGCCGCTGCGGTGGTCGTGCCCGGTGACGTACCAGCGCCCGGAGTGGAACACGACGCCGTAGGGGTCGAGGTCGCGTTCGCTGTCCTCGCCGCGCCAGGAGGTGTATACGAGCCGGACGCGCCTGCGGGAGGCGACGGCCTCGCTCAAGGTGAGCAGGACGGGCGTGCTCGGCCCGACGGCGGTCGTCGCGCGCGAGGTGAAGCCCAGGGTCGTCTCCAGCGCCCCCGCCTGGTCGCGGACGGCGTCGGGCAGGACCCGCCGCACCTTGGCCAGCGCGAGGTCGGCGGAGCTCTCCACGGTCGACAGGCCCAGGTGCCGCGCGGCGAGCAGGCCGAGGGTGACCGCGACGGCCTCGGCGTCGGTGAACATCAGCGGCGGGAGCTTGTAGCCGGGCAGGAGGCGGTAGCCGCCGTGGCGCCCGCGTGCGGCGGTGACGGGGATGCCCAGCTCGACGAGGCGCTCGGTGTAGCGGCGCAGTGTGCGCGGGTCCACGCCGAGCCGTTCGGCGAGCTCGGCGCCGGTGAGGCCCGGGTAGGTCTGGAGCAGTTCGAGGAGCGCCAGGATCCGCGTGCTGGGGTATGACATCTTGCACAGCTTAATGCGGGCGGATATCGCCCGCATTCGCTCTTAGGCTCTGGGTACAGCCGAAACGAAGGAGCTATCGCGATGTCGACCTACATTCTCGTCCCCGGTGCCTGGCTCGGAGCCTGGGCGTGGCGTGAGACCACCGAGGCGCTGCGGGCGCGCGGGCACGAGGTGCACCCGTTCACGCTGCCCGGCCTCGCCGAGCGCGCCGGCGAGGGCGGCGCCGGCGTCGACCTGGAGACGCACATCGGCGACGTCGTCGGGTTCATCGAGGAGCGCGACCTGCGCGACGTGATCCTGGTCGGCCACAGCTACTCGGGGATCGTCGTCGGCGCGGTCGCGCACCGGATCGGCGAGCGGCTCTCCGACGTCGTCTACGTCGACAGCGCGCCGCTCGGCGACGGGCAGGGCATGCTCGACCTGATGCCGCCGGAAGGCGCCGAGGAGATGCGGGCGCTCGTCGCGGCGGGCAACGGGTGGGGCTTCCCGATGCCGCCGCGCGACGTGCTCGGCGAGGGCAGCTCGATCACGGGCCTGACCGACGCGCACTTCGAGCTCTTCGGCGAGCTGGCCACACCGCACCCGTTCGGGACCTACGAGCAGCGGCTGAGCCTCAAGGGCGAGCCGTCCGGCTCGCCGCGGCCGGTGCTCGTCGCCTGCGAGGACTTCCGCGCGATGCTGGCGGCGGGAAACCCGTGGCTGACCGCGCTGATCGATCCGTCGTGGCTACGCCTCGACCTGGCCACCGGCCACTGGCCGATGCTCTCCGAACCTGCCGCTCTCGCCGAGCTGCTCGACCGGGTGCCCGCCGACCGCTAGATTCGGCCCATGGGCGCCGCATCGACTCCGCCCGGCCACGCGCTCGCGCGCGTGGCCGGGATCCGTGAGGCAAACGACCTGACCGTCCGCTGGCTGCGTGCGCTGGAGGCGCCTTCACCGGTCCTCTCGGGCGCCGGCGCCTGGCCGCTGCTGGCGGCCCTGGCCGCCGGAGCCGCGGGGAAGGCCCGCGAGGAACTCGCCGAGGCCACCGGGATCGATCCCTCGGCCGCGATGGACGCCGTGCGCGACTACGCCGGGTCGCTCGCGGCTTCGGCGGCGCTGCGGTTCTCCACCGGGTTCTGGGCCTCGCCGCTGATCACGCTCGATCCGACGTGGACCGACCGGCTGCCCGCCGCCTGGTCCGGTGCGCTGACCGGCGATCTCGCCGCCGACAAGCGCGTCCTGGACGCCTGGGCCGACGAGCGCACGATGGGCCTGATCCGCGAGATGCCCATCGAGCTCGGTCCCGAGACCATGCTGGTGCTGGCGACCGCGCTCGCGCTGCGCACCGAGTGGGCCGAGCCCTTCGCCGACGCGCCCCTCATGCCGCAGAGCGGGCCCTGGCGGACCGACCGCCCGTGGCTCGGGCTCACCAGGTCGACCACCGACCTGACCGCCCTCGGCACGGCCGACGGCGTCACGATCCTGACCCTCCGCGGACGCGGCGACGTCGACGTCCACCTCGCCATCGGCGAACCGGACGCGAGTCCCGCCGAGGTGCTGGCCACGGCCGTGCACGCCGCAGACGGCCGCGTCACCGCCGCGCCCGCCGAATCCGGCCCGGGCGTCACCGTCGGCACGGAACCGTCCTACGAGGCCGATCCGCAGCCGTTCCTGCGCGCCACCACCGTCGGCTTCGACGTCACCGCCGAGCACGACCTGCTCAAGCTCGCCGACGTCTTCGGGCTGCGCGCGGCCACCGGCGTCCCCGGCGACCACTTCCCCGGCATCAGCGCCGACCGGCTCGCCGTCAGCGACGCCGCCCAGTCGGCGATGGCGGTGTTCAGCGCCAAGGGCTTCGAGGCCGCGGCGGTCACCGTCGTCGGCCTCCGCTGCGCCGGGGCGTTCATGCCGCCGGACGGCGCGGACCGCAAGGTGGTCTCCGTCGACTTCACCCGCCCCTTCGGCTACGTCGCCGTGCACCGGCCGACGGGGCTGGCGCTGGTCGCCGGATGGGTCGGCGAACCGAAGCCCTTCCCGCGCTAGAGGGCCACCCGGCGCAGGCGCCTGATCGCCGGGACCGACAGCATCGCCAGGCAGCAGGTGACGCCGACGGCCGCGCCGAAGCCGAGCACGGTCTCGGCGCCGACCAGCGCGGCCATCGGACCGGCCAGGGCCTGCCCGATCGGGATGGAGCCGACCGAACCGGCGATCTCGTAGGCCGTCACGCGGTTGAGGACCTCGGGAGCGACCTGGGTCTGCACGCTCGTCGACCACATCACCGACCAGAACGCCCAGGAGGCGCCGCCGAGGACGTGCAGGGCCACCAGACCCGCGAAAGGCGCGTGCACGGCGTAGCCGAGCGGCATCAGCGCGAACCCGAAGAGCGCTACGGCACCGGCCCGCAGCATCCGCGTCGGTTTGTAGCGGATCGCGATCAGCCCGCCGAGGATCGTCCCGGCGCCCATCGCCGACATGACCCAGCCGTAGGAGGTCTCGCCGAGGCGGCCGGTGACCAGTGTGGACCCGAGCGGGTAGAGCGGCGCGAAGGTCATCATCGCCATCGCGCTGAAGATCGCGATCACGCCCCACATCCAGGTGCGAGAACGGAACTCGCACCAGCCTTCCTTCAGGTTGCGCAGCATCGAGGCACCGCGCTCGACGACCGGCTCCGCGCCCAGCCGCAGGGCGAGCAGGCACACCGCGCTGACCGCGAAGGTGGCGGCGTTGACGGCGTAGACCGCGCCCGCGCTGATCGCGGCGACCAGGATCGCCGACAGGGCGGGCCCGGCGAGCTGCGCGATGGCGTCGGCCACGCGGAGAGTGGCGTTGGCGCGCTGGGGTTCGGTCGCCACGCGGCGGACCATGCCGTTGACGCCCGGCTGGAACATCGCGGCGGCAGCGCCGGCGACGGCCGACATCACGACCAGCAGCCACAGCGACGGGGCTCCGGAGAACAGGGCCACGGCGACGACCGACTGGGTCACGACCCGGACCAGATCGGCGCCGATCATCATCCTGCGGGCGGTGAAGCGGTCGGCGAACACGCCGCCGAACAGGATCAGCAGCGCGAACGGCACCATGAACGCGGCGAGCACGAGGCCGATGCCGGTAGCGCCGAAACCCGCGCCACCGACGGCGAGCGCGACGGCGACGGGCAGCATGCCGTCGCCGAGGAGGGCGACCGACCGGGCGACGAAGTACAGGCTGAAGTTCCGGGTCCAGAGGGCGCTGGAGGTCCGGGGAGGGGCGAGGGCGACCACGGCCGATCCTTCCGGGGCAAGGGGCTCATCGCGAAGCTTTCCTTACCGTTGGGAAGGCGGCAACAGGATGTGGATCACAGTCGGACATGAACGGCGTCGACGGGGACGGCGGGCCGCCTCACTCCACCTTGGTCACGGCTCCCCCGGTCAGCGAGGCGAGGACGGCGTTGATCCCGAACGCGGTCGTGTGGGCGAGGTCGACGGAGCTCTGGTCGAGCAGCCACTGGATCTGCAGGCCGTCCATGAGCCCGATGATCACCGAGGCGGCGGCCTGGATGTCGGCCTCGTCGGGCATCGTCCCCGGCTCGCAGACCTCGCGCAGCGAGGAGGCCAGTATGAACCGCAACCCGGCGAAGCGGGCCCGGAACCACTCCTGCGCCGGGTGGTCGTCGGTCACCGACTCGGCCGAAAGGACCGCGTAGGACTGCACTATCCCCGGCCGGGTCGCGTTGAGCCGCGCGGTCCGCACCAGGTGCGCGAAGAGCTCCAGCCCCTCGGGCAGATGGTCGACGTCGAGTTCCTCGAAGTCGGCGTGGTCCCGGTAGCGCAGCACCTCGATGAGCAGCTCGTCCTTGGAGCCGAAGTGGTGCAGGATCCCCGCGTGGGTTATCCCGACCACCTCGGCGATCTCGATGAGCGACCCGCGCTGGTAACCGCGCCGGCCGAAGATGCCCATGGCTGCCCGCAGAATGTCCAGTCGCCGCTGGACCGAACGTTTCCGCCGCATGCTGACCTTACCGATCGGGGGTGGGTTCGCCATGGACTCGCCGACCTCTGTCATGCCGACAGACTACTGACCCGCATGAAACTTACTGACAGGTCAGTAATGTTTCTCACGAGGCCTCCTCCCGGGCCTTCGGCGGCACCGCGAGATGACCCGGAACGGCCACCTCGTAGCCGTCGTGGAGGAAGCAGGCGACCTGCCGGTGCCCCTCCCCTTCGAGCCCCGTGCCCTGGAGTTCGGGCCGCTTGGTGTCGCAGGGATCGAAGGCGTGCGGGCAGCGCGGGTGGAACGGGCAGCCCGAGGGCAGCGCCGTCAGGTCCGGCGGCGAACCGGGGATGCCCGACAGCTCCCGGCGCGGTCCGTGCAGCGGCGGGAAGGAGTTGAGCAGCCCGTGGGTGTAGGGGTGCCGGGCCCGGCGGTACAGGTCGTCGGCGGTGGCGTCCTCGATGATCTGCCCCGCGTACATGATGGCGATCCGGTCGGCCAGCTCGATCAGCAGCGACACGTCGTGCGTGATGAAGATGACCGAGAAGCCGAGGTCGGTGCGGAGCTTGACGAGCTGCTCGACGATCTGGCGCTGCATCACCACGTCGAGCGCGGTGGTCGGCTCGTCCATGATGACGACCTGCGGTTCGAGCGCGAGCGCCATCGCGATCATGACGCGCTGCCGCATGCCGCCGGAGAGCTGGTGCGGGTAGGAGTCGATCCGGTCGGGCGAGATGCCGACCATCTCCAGCAGTTCCTTCGCCCGCGCCTTGTGCGCGGCCCGCGACCGGTCGGGACGGTGGGCGACCATGACGTCGATGAGCTGCTTGCCGACCCGGTAGACCGGGTTCAGCGAGTTCATCGCGCCCTGGAAGACGATCGCCATGTCGTCCCAGCGGGACGCGCGCAGCTCGTCGTCGGACATGGCGAACAGGTCGAGGCGGCGGTCGTCGCGACTGCTGTGGAAGATGACGTCCCCGCCGGTGATGACGCCGGGCGGCGGCAGCAGCCGGGTGGCCGCGTAGGCCAGGGTCGACTTGCCGCAGCCGCTCTCCCCGGCGAGGCCGAGGACCTCGCCGACGCCGAGGGTGAGGCTGACGTCCCGCAGGGCGTGGACGGCGCTGTCGTCGTAGCCGTAGTCGACCGACAGGTTCCGGATCTCCAGCACCGGCTCGCCGACGGCGGCCCGGTGGCCGGTCTGGGTGACCGCCGTGTCGACCTTGTTGATGCGCTGCGCCATCAGTCCTCTCCTCGCTTCTCGGCGGGCGCCCGGTACACCGGGGTGAAGCCCACACGGGCCCGGATGCGCTTGGCGCGCAGTGCTTTCGCGCTGCCGCCGGTGGTCCGCAGCCGCGGGTTGACGAACTCGTCGATGCCGAAGTTGATCAGCGTCAGGGCGGTGCCGAGGGCCGCGATGCACAGACCGGCCGGCACGAACCACCACCACGCGCCCTGGGCGAGCGCCTGGTTGCTCTGCGCCCAGAACAGGATGGTGCCCCAGTTCCAGGTGGACACGCTGGTCACGCCGATGAAGGCGAGGGTGATCTGGGAGAGCACGGCGAAGATGACCGTGCCGATGAAGCCCGAGGCGATGATCGCGGTGAGGTTCGGCAGGATCTCGAAGCAGACGATCCGCCACAGCGACTCGCCGTTGGCGCGGGCCGCCTCGACGAAGTCGCGGCGCCGCAGGGACAGGGTCTGGGCCCGCAGGATGCGCGAACCCCATGCCCAGCCGGTGAACGCGATGACCAGGGCGACCGTGGTGCCGCCCGCCTCCGGGAGCTGGCTGGCGATGATGATGATCAGCGGCAGCGCCGGGATGACCAGGAAGACGTTGGCCAGCAGGGAGAGGAACTCGTCGCCGACACCGCCGACGAAGCCCGCGGTGACGCCGATGAGGACCGAGATCGCCGTGGCGATGGCCCCGGCGAGCAGGCCGACCACCAGGACGCCGCGCGTCCCGACGATCAGCTGGGACATGATGTCCTGCCCGGTGTTGGTCGTGCCGAGCCAGTGCGCGCCCGACGGGCCGGACATCAGCGTCGAGGACACCTTGTTCGGGTCGTAGGGGGCGATGAACTCGCCGACCGCGGCGATGAGCGCGAAGAACCCGAGGATGCTCAGGCCGACGATCGCCTTGCGGTTGCGGAAGATCGTCCAGGCACCGCGTCCGCCGCGGCCCTTCTTGGGAGTGATGCCGTGTTCGCCTGTCTCGACCGGCAGGTCGACGGTGGTAGGTGCGGCGGCCACTTCAGCCCTCCTGTCGGGTGCGCGGGTCGAGGGCGGCATAGGCCAAGTCGGCCAGCATGTTGGCGACCAGCACCGACAGCGTGATGATCAGGAAGACGCCCTGCATGAGCGGGTAGTCCTTCGAGCTGACGCCCTGGTAGAGGACGTAGCCGATGCCTGGGTAGGAGAAGACGATCTCGGTGACCAGCGTGCCGCCGACGATGAATCCCAGCGAGAGCGCGAAGCCCGAGATGTTCGGCAGGATCGCGTTGCGGGCGGCGTAGCCGAACATGACCGTGCGTTCCTTCAGGCCCTTGGCGTGCGCGACGGTCACGTAGTCCTCGGAGGAGACGGTGACGGTCATGTTGCGCATGCCCAGCGCCCACCCGGCGACCGAGCTGACCACGATCGTGATGGCCGGGAGCAGCCCGTGGTAGACCGCCGACCAGATGAAATCGGGGTCCCAGGAGGGGATGAACGCGCCGTCGTAGCCGCCGGAGGCCGGGAAGACCGGCCAGGCCACGGCGAACACGGAGATGGCGATCAGGCCGAGCCAGAAGTACGGGATGGCCGAGAAGAAGCTGCCGACCGGGAGCAGGCTGTCGGTCCAGCGACCGCGCCGCCAGCCGATGTAGACGCCGGCGAGGGTGCCGAGGACGAAGCTGATGAGGGTCGACACACCGACCAGGATCAGCGTCCACGGGATGCTCTGCTCGATGACGTCGGCGACCGGTGTCGGGAAGTACGTGAACGACAGGCCGAAGTCGCCCTGGAACAGGTTGCCCCAGTAGTCCAGGTACTGCTGCCAGACGCTGGTCTCCTTGTCGAGACCGAACATGGCGTACAGCGCCTGCGTCGCGTCGGTGCTGAGCTGGCCCTGGTAGCGGTTGATCAGCGACTGCACCGGATTGCCCGGCAGCATGCGCGGGATGAAGAAGTTGAGGGTGATCGCCGCCCAGGCGGTGACCACGTAGAAGACGAAGCGCCGCAGCAGGAAGGTCATGCCCGCTTCACCTCCAACTTCGGAGCGCCCTCGGCACCCTCGGCGTACAGCCAGCACGCGGCCACGCGCCCGTCCCCGGTGGGCAGCGGCGGCGGCGACTCGGTCTTGCAGCGGTCCATCGCGAAGGGGCACCGCGGGTGGAAGCGGCAGCCCGAAGGCGGGTTGATCAGGCTCGGCGGCTCACCGCGGGCCGGCCGCTCCGCCGGGTCGACGAGCTTGTCGGGGTCGGGGGCCGAACTCACCAGCAGCTGCGTGTACGGGTGCGCGGGGTTCTGCGTCACCGCCTCGCTGTCACCGCTCTCGACGACCTCGCCGGCGTACATGACGACCGTGCGGTCGGCGAAGTAGCGGGCGGAGGCGATGTCGTGGGTGATGTAGAGGATCGCCAGGTCGAGCTCTTCCTTGAGCTCTTTGAGGAGGTTCAGCACGCCGAGCCGGATCGACACGTCCAGCATGGACACCGGCTCGTCGGCCAGGAGTACGGCCGGGCGGGCGCCGAGGGCGCGGGCGATGGCGATGCGCTGGCGCTGTCCGCCGGACAGCTCGTGCGGGAACTTGTCGATGTAGCGCTCGGCCGGGCGCAGGTGGACCTGCTCAAGCAGGCCCGCGAGGCGGGTTTCGAGCTCCTCTTTGGACAGTCCCCTGTGGTGGATCCGCAGCGAGCGGGTCAGCACGTAGCGCACGGTGTGGATCGGGTTGAGCGAGGCGAAGGGGTCCTGGAAGATCATCTGGACCTGGCGGCAGTAGGCGCGGAACCTGCGCCCGAAGCGCACCTTCACGGGCTCGCCGCGCAGCAGCACCTGGCCGGAGGTGACCGGATGGAGCTGGGCGAGCAGACGCGCGACGGTGGACTTGCCCGAGCCGGACTCGCCGACGAGGGCGACCACCTGGCCGCGCCGGAGGGTCAGGTCGACCGACTCGACGGCGCGGACGGCCTTGCCGCGCCCGCGCAGGCCGCGTACCGGGAAGTGCTTGGTGAGTGCGCGGGCTTCGATGATGATCGGGTCTTCGGTGGTGGGTGTCTCGGCGTCGGTCGCCGGACCTTCTCGCTGAGCCATGGTCTACCTCGCCGGAAGGGGTGTGATGGGTGCCGGAGGGGTGTGCCCGGCCGGAGTCGGAGGCTCCGGCCGGGCGGGGCGTCACGACGCCGGGGTCAGCTTCATGACGATCATCGACGCGCTCGGCTGCGTCGGCTGCGGCATGGCGTACGGGTCGTCGGCGTTCGGCCAGCCCTCCCAGAACTTCGTGGAGTACTCGGCGCCGATGGGCCCGGCGACCAGCGGGATCGCGGGGACCTGCTCGACCATGATGTCCTGGAGCAGGTCCAGCGACGTCTTGCGCGTGGCGTCGTCGGCGGCGTTGGCGTAGTCGTTGAGGGCGCGGGTGGCGTCCTCGTTCCGGTAGCGCCCGAAGTTCCACGACGCGTTCTTGCCGAGCGGCTCCAGGTGCGCGCCGTTCATCAGGCAGTCGTAGATGTCGTAGGGGGTGTTGCCGGTGTTGGTCCAGTGCAGGCTGGCGTCGAAGTCGCCGACGGCCAGCGCCTCGGTCCAGGCGTCGACCGTCATGGTGTCGACGGTCGCGTCGATGCCGAGCTGCTTGACGCTGTCGGCGATGATCTGGAGGTCGGCGAGGTAGTCCGACCAGCCGGCCGGGTCGACGAGCTTGAAGGTGACCGGGTTGCCCTCGGGGTCCTTCAGGGTCTCGCCGTCGAGGGTGAAGCCGCCCTGCTGGAGGATCGTCTTCGCCTTCTCCACGTCGACGGCCTGCGCCTGGCCCTTGTACTTGTCGGAGATGAACGCCTCACCGGCCGGGCGCGGGATGCCCGTCGGGCTGTCCACCAGCGGGTACAGGCCCGCGTGGCCCTGCACGTGGATGGCCTGCCGGTCGATGACCAGGTTGATGGCCTGACGCAGCGCGGCGTGCTTGAAGGCGCTCTTCTCCATGTTCAGGAACAGCGCGTGGATGCCGAGACCGGAGGGGAACCACAGCTTGTGGTGGTCCTTGTCCTTGGCGATGAACACGTCCTGGTAGTTCGGCATGAACACGTACGACCACTGGCAGGCCCCGCTGGCCAGCGCGGTGGTCTGCGCGTTGTTGTCGTTGTAGGACGTGTACCGGATCTCGGGGACCTTCGGCTGGCCGCCCCAGTAGTCCGTGCGCGGCACCATCGTCACGACCTGAGCCGTCCACGACTTCAGCGTGTACGGGCCCGAGCCGATCGGGTTCTGGTTGGTGTCGGTCGTCGGGTCGGCCAGGGCCGACCAGATGTGCTTCGGCACGACCATCGTCTCCAGGACACGGCCCTGGTTGACGAACTGGGAGGACTTGAAGGTCACGGTGACGGCGTTGCCCTCGACGGTGATCGCGTCGAAGGGGAGCGCGCTGCCGTTGAAGGCGTCGTTGTCCTTGATCAGGGTGAACGTGAAGCCGACGTCCTCGGCGGTCATCGTCTGCCCGTCGGACCACTTGACACCGTCGCGGATGGTGAACTTGACGGACTTGAAGTCCGCGGCCCACTCCCACGCTGTGGCCAGCCACGGCGTCGGCGGCTGGTCGGGGGCGATCTGGTTGACCTGGGCGAGCGGCTCGTAGACGAGCCAGCGGTAGCCCAGCGAGTTGGCCGACGAGGTCGGTGTGAACGGGTTGCTGTTGTTGGTCAGCGGCCCGTTCGGCATGCCGACGGTCAGGGCCTGCGGGGAGCCGTCTCCGGAGCCCGTCTTGCCGTCACCGCACGCGGCGAGGGCGGGGGTGGCGAGCACACCGGCCATGAGTCCGAGGGTGGTGCGTCTCTTCATCGAGAATGTCTCCTTGCGTGGGGTGAATCTCAGGGGGCGGTCATCAGGTTCGGGTGACGTACGCGTCGAGCCGCAGATCGGCGACGGATCGGCCGACACGGACGCGGTGGCGACCGGCGGGGGTGACCCAGGCGTGGCCGTCGGCGTCCCAGATCTGGAAGGCGCGGGCGGCCAGCCTCAGCCGGGCGGTGGTGGACTCACCCGGTGCGGCCTCGGCGACGGCGAAGCCGCCGAGTGCGCGGACCGGTCGGTCCGCACCGTTCTCGCAGGGTTCGAGGTACGCCTGGACGACCTCCCGGCCGGGCCGGGTGCCGGTGTTGCGTACCGTCACGTCGAGCAGGACGTCGCCGTCGGCGGTGTCCTCGACGTGCAGATCGGTGTACTCCCAGTCGGTCCAGCCGAGGCCGTGGCCGAACGGGAGCGCGGGTTCGACGCCGTCGCGGAGCCAGCCGCGGTGTCCGATGTGGACGCCGTCGCGGTACTCCAGGAACTTCCCGTCGGGGACGGCGTCGGGAACGGGGACGTCTTCGAAACGGGCAGGAAGCGTCCACGGCAGCCGGCCGGCGGGCTCGGTGCGCCCGAAGACCACGTCGGCGAGGGCGTGGCCGCATTCCTGCCCGGGGAACCATGTCCACAGCACGGTTCCAGCGTCGTCCAGCCACGGGAGCAGCACCGGGGCACCCGCGTTGACGACGACGATCACGCGGTCGGTGACCTCAAGGACCCGGCGGACGAGCTCGTCTTGACGGCCGGGGAGGTCGAGGTCGGGCCGGTCCCAGCCCTCGGACTCGACCTGGGAGTTGGTCCCGACGACCAGGACGGTCAGGTCGGCGTCGCGCGCGGCCTCGACGGCGGCGGCGATCTCTTCGGCGTCGGTGCGGCCGGGAAGGCGGTGGCGCAGCTCGGCGCGGACGAAGCGGCCGTAGGCCTCGGCGTCGACGATCTGGAGCTCCACGTCGATGTCGACGGTGACCGGGCTGTCGACGACGACCGCGCGGCCGCTGTCGGCGGGCGAGTTGACGCTGGAGTCGAGCAGGACCTCGGCACCGGCGCGCCCGTCGGACTCGCCGGTGAGGACACCGCCGACGCGGGTCCGGTGCGCGCCGACGGTGCCGACGCCGAGCCAGTGCTCGCCGGGTTCCTGGAGCTCGACGGTCGCGGTGAGACGGGCGGTGGCGGCCTCGGGGGTGACGTACCACCAGCCGTTCTCGCCGTCGTGGACGCGGGAGTCGATCACGGTGCCGACGGCGTCGCGGATCTCCAGGCGCAGGCCGGGCAGGCCGGTCTCGGGGTCGATGGCGCGGCCCTTGATGTCGAGGCGCGGGGCGTGCGGGCGGGCGTAGCCGCCGCGCTCGACGCGGATCTCGACGTCCTCGGCGAGGGCCGCGCGCAGGCCGTCGAGCGGGGTGACCTGGAGGTCGGGCCAGACGTGGGCGCTGCCGCCGCCCTGGGTGAACGCGTCGACCGCGTTGGGGCCGAGGAGGGCGAGGGTCCGCACGCCCTCGGTTCCGCGCGGGATGCGGTGGCCGTCGTCCTTGAGCACGACGGTCGAGCGGGCGGCAAGGTCGCGCAGGATCTCGCGGGTGTCACCGATGTCGGCGGTGTCGAGCGTGTTCTCGTCGCCGTCGAGGCCGCCGACGCGTCCGGCGAGGCGCAGGATGCGGCGGACCTTGTCGTCGATGAGGCTCTCCTCGACGAGCCCGTCGCGCACGGCCTCGACGAGCGCCTCCTCCCAGGGGCCGCCGGGGCCGGGCATCACCAGGTCGAGTCCGCCGTTGGCGCTGGCGACGGTGCTGCGGGCGGCGAGCCAGTCGCTGACGACGACGCCGTCGAAGCCCCACTCGTCTTTGAGGACGTCGATGATCAGGTGCCGGTGCTCGGTGGACGTGGCCGACTCGACGCCGTCGTCGACGCCGTTGTAGGCGGCCATGATCGACCAGGCGCCGGCCTCCTTGACGGCCATCTCGAAGGGCGCGAGGTAGACCTCGCGCAGGGTCCGCTCGTCGACCTGGGCGACGTACTCGGTGCGCGCGGTCTCGGAGTCGTTGGCGACGTAGTGCTTGACGCACGCCGCGACGCCGCGCTCCTGGAGGGCCTTGATGAGGGCGGCCCCGATACGGCCGGTCAGCAGCGGGTCCTCCGAGAAGCACTCGAAGTGCCGTCCACCGACGGGCGTGCGCTGAAGGTTGACGACCGGGGCGAGGACCATGTCGACGCCGTGGCGGCGGGCCTCGCGGGCGAAGAGCGCGCCCATGCGGGCCGCGGTGTCGACGTCCCAGGTCGCGGCGAGCGCGGTCGGCGAGGGGAAGGACGCGGCCGTCTCGGCGGGGTCGCCGTTGGGGCCGCGGACGCCGGCGGGGCCGTCGGAGAGGACGAGGGAGCGCAGCCCGGCGGCCTCGGACTCGTGGAGCGTGAAGGGCGTGGCCCCGGTCAGCAGCCGGACCTTGTCCGTGAGGGCGAGGGCGGCGAGCCGGTCGTCGAGTGAGGGACCGGCGGCGGGCTGCTGTGTGGCCAAGGCGTTCTCCAGGTGGGGGTGGGTAACGCGGCTCACGTTAGCAAACTTACTGACAGGTCAGTAAGTGACTTGGGTAACAATTAAGTCTCATGATTAACCTGCCAGAAATCAGCGGTCGGGGGAAGTGTGGCTCTTTGTGACGTGGGTCCCAACTTGCCTGCCGGCAACGGCGTGACCTGCGGATTCACATACGTGGGTGGGCACGGATATCGTTTTTGCGTATGACCGAATCATGGAATCCGGGACGGCCCGTCGCCATCCGCTATGGACGCTTCGGCAACGCGCGCTGGGTCTACACCGGCAACGTCATCGCCGACGGACCCGAGGAGCTCGCGATTCTGATGCGGCCGGGGAACCCGTCGGTCGAGTCGCACGCGGCCGACGGCCGCGATGTCCGGGACCTCGGTCTTGAGGAGCGGGCCCGCCCGGAGTCGCGCGCGCGGATCGAGTCGGCCTGGTACGGCGCGGCGGCGGTGTTCGTCTTCCCGGCGGGCGCGCCCTGGTCGGTGTGGATGTTCTACAACCCGGACGGCACGCTGCACCGCGCGAAGGTCAACTACGAGCGGCCGTACGTGCGGTGGACCGACGCCGAGGGCAACGCATACGTCGACACCGCCGACCGGGAGCTGGACCTCGTCACCTTCCCCGACGGGACCTGGCACTACAAGGACGAGGTGGAGTTCGCCGGCATCATCGGCAAGCCGGGCTACTGCACCCCCGAGCTCGCCGCCGAGGTCCGCGCGCACGCGGCGGAATCGGTCGCGAAGTTCGAGGCGGGCGCCCTCGTGCGCGGGACGTACGCGAACACCGGGGACGCGTCGTGGCCGGTGCCGAAGCTGCCGGAGTCGTGGCGGGAGCCGCACGTCCACTGGCCGTGAGCATGGCTCCGGGGACGGCTCGTGGCCGTCCCCGGTGCCGTTCGCGCGCTCCCGTCTAGACCAGCGCGGGCTCCGGGAGCCGGGCACCCCTGCGGTCCATCGCGCCCGACGCCAGCGCAACGCCCAGGCCCGCCACGCCGAGAAGGGCGGCGACCCACGCCGTCGCCGTGTAGCCGAAGCCCGCGTCGATGACGACGCCGCCGAGGAACGGGCCGATGGCGTTGCCGAGGTTGAAGGCGCCGATGTTGACCGCCGAGGCCAGCGTCGGCGCGCCTTCGGCCTTGTCGAGGACGCGCGTCTGGAGTGGCGGGACGGTCGCGAAGGCCGCCACCCCGAAGGCGAGGATCGCGATGACGAAGGCGACCTGGTTGTGCGCGGCGACAAGGAAGGCCACCGAGATCACGATGAGCCCGATGAGGATCGCGTACAGCGACGGCATCAGCGCGCGGTCGGCGAGCCGGGCCCCGATGAGGTTCCCGGCGACCACGCCGATCCCGAAGAGGCCGACGAGGATCGGGACGGCGCTGTCGGAGAACCCGGCGACCTCGGTCGCCATCGGCGCGATGAAGGTCAGGACGGTGAAGGCGGGCGCGAAGCCGAGGACGGTCATGCCGAGCGCCATCCATACCTGCGGGCGGCGGAAGACGCGGAACTCGGTGCGCAGGGCGGGCCGCTCGGCGTCGGCGCGGTCGGCCGGGACGAGGGTCGCCACGCCGATGAGGCCGATCACGCCGATGCCCACGACGGCCCAGAAGGCCGACTGCCAGCCGAGGTTCTGGCCGAGGAGGGTGCCGACGGGGACGCCGACGACGTTGGCGACGGTGAGGCCGGTGAACATGAGCGCGATCGCCTGGGCGCGCTTCTGGGGAGCGACGAGGTTGGCGGCGACGACCGAGCCGACGCCGAAGAAGGCGCCGTGCGCGAAGGACGACACGATGCGCCCGGCCATCAGCGCGCCGTAGGAGGCGGCCACCGCCGACAGCAGGTTCCCGGCGATGAAGACGACCATGAGCAGCAGGAGCATCTTCTTGCGGGAGAGGCGGTTGCCCAGGACGGTCAGCAGGGGCGCGCCGACGAAGACGCCGAAGGCGTAGCCGGAGACCAGCAGGCCCGCGGTCGGGATGGACACTCCGAACTCGGCCGAGAGGTCGGGCAGCAGGCCGTTGATGACGAATTCGGTGGTGCCGATGCCGAAGGCGCTGATCATCAGCGCGACCAAGGCGAGAGGCATGGCGGAGCTCCTCGGATACAGTAGGACGCGTACGAGATAAGCCGCGCCCGAGACAGTTGCTCTAGAATTAGTTGCACACGCCGTTGTTTGCAGACGCTGACTATCTCAACACGCAATCGGAGGTCCCGCAAGTGGGACCCGGAAAGGTGTGACCCATGCCTCTGCCCGACGACGCCGTCGAAGCCCGGGCGCAGGGCTGGCGGACCCTCGCCGCGCTCCACGCGCGCATCGAGGACGCCCTCGAACGCTCCCTCCAGGCCGAGCACGACCTGAGCGTCACCGAGTACACCGTCCTCGACGTACTGGCCAAGCAGGACGGCTGGCACATGCGCATGCAGCAGCTGGCGCGCGCGGTCGTGCTCAGCCAGAGCGCGACGACCCGCCTGGTGACCCGCCTCGAAAAGCGCGGACTGCTGTCCCGGTACCTGTGCGAGGACGACCGCCGCGGCATCTACACCGAGGTCACCGGCCCCGGGCGCGACCTGCTGGCCGAGGCCCGCCCGACCCACGACGCGACCCTCGCCGCCTCCCTCGAAGAGGCCTCCGAGGTGCCCGAGCTCGAACCGCTGGTCCGCTCGGTCCGAGGGGCTGAGGCGCTACTCCCGTAGGGGGTGTCCGCCCACTGTGGAGTGACGCGCCCGGCCATCCGGCGCCCCTAGCGTCGACGGCATGGAACCGAGTTTCCGGCGCCTGCCCTTCACTCCCGTGACGTGGCGGCGGTGGGCCTACGTGATCACCGGCGGACTCCTCGCTCCCCTACTGCTCCTGCCGATGCTGCTCGGCCTCGGCGCCGGGATCGAGCGGGCCCGCTCGCGATGGGTCCGCGCCGACGAGCCCGTCGCGCGATCCGGCTGGGGCCGCCGCGCGGGGTACGCGCTGGCCAACCTGCCGCTGTCGCTCGGGCTCGGCATGTTCTTCGCCTACCTGACGACACTGTGGTTCTACTGGGTGTCCTACCCGGTGATCTTCTGGAACGCCGACCTCTCCGAAGGGACCTGGGGCGGCCCGACCTGGATCGGCGCGGTGTCGCTCCACGTTTCGCCGGCTCCGGTGATGCTCTTCGTCGGGCCATGGCTGCTGCGGCACGCCGCCCGGCTCCACAGTGGACTCGTGCGGCGGCTGCTCGGCTAGACCGACCAGTCCGGGACGACGTCGACCAGGTACCGCTCGATCGTCGCGAGGTCCGGCGGTGGCGGCTGGGGGTGTCTCCCGACCCGTCCGACGATCGCGGAGGCGTAGGCCTCATGGTCGTCGAACGCGCGCCAGCGGGAGAAGACCAGCACCTCGGTATTGCCCTCCTCGGCGAGGAAACCGCCGAGCATGCCCGAGTCGACCGCCAGTTTCGGCTCCCACATGCGGTTGTATCGCTCGATGACGTTGCCGAAGCGGCCGTCGCGCAGCTTGCAGTACGTGACCCGCAGCAGCGCGGCCGGCGACGGCCGCGGCTGGAACCCGCCCGACAGGTCGCGGCGCCGCATGAACGTGCGAACCGACGACTTCTCGTAGGTGCCGTCCAGCGTCGCGGGTTCGTCGTCCGCGGCTGTGTTCACGGCGCCGTTAGCCCGTTCCGCGATTCCCTCACCGGCGAGGAAGTCGTGGTACGAGAAGCGGTCGGTCCAGAACCCGAAGAGGTGCGCGGTGTCGGGGTCGTGCCGGTCCCAGCCGCCGCAGCGCCCGAGGAAACCCGGCAGCCCGCGGAGCCGGCCCCAGCCGGCCTGACCCGCGATGAAGCCCGACCGGTCGGTCACCGTGCATCGGACCCACGTGGCGAGCATGCCGGGGAAACTACTCCCCGAACCTCGACTGCGCCAGGTCAGGTCACGTGCTTCAGCGCGTCCTCGATGGCGCGGTAGAAGGTCGGGTACGCGTACATCATGTGGCGGAGGCTGGAGAACGGGACCTCGCCGTACACCGCGACCGCGAGCGCGCCCATGGTCTCGCCGCCCGCCGGGGCCGCAACGGTCGCGCCGACGAGGATGTCCCGGTCGGTGTCGACGACGAGTTTCACGACGCCTTCGTTGCCGTCGCCGTAGATCCAGCCGCGCGCCGAGGTCGGGATCTGCGTCGATCCGACGTGGACGTTGAGGCCCGCCTCGCGCGCCTGGGCCTCGGTGAGGCCGACGGAGCCGACCTCAGGGTCGGTGAAGGTCACCCGCGGCAGCGCGCGGTAGTCGGCGGGCGGGCCGGGCTCCCCGAGGATCGAGCGGACCGCGACGGCCGCCTGGTACATGGCGACGTGCGTGAACTGGCCGTGCCCGGTGACGTCGCCGACGGCCCACAGGCCGTCGGCGGCCTTCATGTGCCCGTCGACGGGGATGCCGTGCCCGGAGGAGTCGACGCCGACGGTGTCGAGCCCGAGGTCTCGCAACTCGGCGTGGCGGCCGACGGCGACCAGCAGGCGCTCGCCGTCGACGGTGGCGCCGTCGTCGAGGGTCACGGTGAACTCGCGGCCGTCGTGGGCGACCTTGACGGCCTTGCGCCCGATGACCAGGGCGATGTCGTCCTCGCCGAGCGCCTGGTGGATGACCTCGGACGCCTCGGGCTCCTCGGCCGGGACGAGGCGGGGAGCGGCCTCGACGACGGTGACCTTGGTGCCGAAGCGCGCGAAGACCTGCGCCAGCTCGACGCCGATCGCGCCGCCGCCGAGGACGATGAGCGACGCCGGGGCCGACTCGGTCTCGATGGCCTCGCGGTTCGTCCAGTAGGGGGTGCCGGCCAGGCCCTCGATCGGCGGGATCGTCGGCGCGCCGCCGGTTCCCAGCACGATGGCGCGGCGGGCGGTGTGGACCTCGCCGTCGACCTCGACCTTGCCCGGTCCGGCGAGCTTCGCCCGTCCGCGGACGAACGTGCCGCCCTTGCCGGTGAAGCGGTCGACGGCGACCTTGTCGTCCCAGCCGTCGGTGGCCTCGGTGCGGATCCGGCGCGCGACCGGCGCCCAGTCGGGGGTGACCTGCACGAAGCCGCCGATGCCTTCGAGGCGGCGGGCGTCGGCGATCAGGTTGGCGGCCCGGATCATCATCTTGCTGGGGATGCAGCCCCAGTAGGGGCACTCCCCGCCGACGAGGCCGCCGTCGATGCCCAGCACCGCGAGCCCCGCCTCGGCGAGCCGTCCGGCGACCTCCTCGCCACCGACGCCCATGCCCACGACGATCGCGTCAACCTCGGTCATGTCGAACCTCCGCGCTCGGCTTCACGTCCTCACGGGGCACGTTACCCGCCGCATGGGGACGGCGGACGGGACTGGGGAGGTGGGGCGGGGGACGGGGGGGGGGGTGGGGAGAGTGGGTGGGGAGGTGGGGGCATGGGTGTGGGAGCGGGGATGGGATGGGAGTGCGTGCGCTGCCGTCACGGACTCGTAAGAAGACGCCGGCCGGGGGCGGGGGCGGGGATGTGGTGGGAAGGGGGCTGCGGGTGGCGGGGGAGGTGGGTGCGCGGGCGTCGCTGCATCAAGCTTGCGCGGCGGAACCGGGCGGCGGCCGGAGAGGTGGGCGAGGCGGGGCCCGCCGGTGAATGCGGGCACCGTCGCCGATGAGCCGAAGGACGGAGTGGCCACGGCGCGCCTTGGGGCAGGAGGCGAGGGCGGGCGCTGCCTCCCAGGCTCGCGAGAAGACACCGGCCCGGACCGGCGCGGGTGCGGGTGCGGAAAGAGCTGCGAGTGGCAGCGAGGGCCGGTGGCCTCGCCGACGAGTCAGGGAAGCGGCGCGGCCGTGGCGCCCTGGCGGGCATGGGTTGCCGCGTCAGGCTCAGCACGGAAAAACCGGACGGCAACCGCGAGCGGCAGGTGTGGAGAGACCTGCGAGTGGCGTGGAGGGAGGGCGTGCACTGTCGCCTCGGACTCCCGAGAAGACAAGGGACGGGGACCGGGGAGGGTACGGAGACACCTGCGGGTGGCAGAGCGGGCGGGCGGCGGCGCAGTCGCCATCGCAGTCACTCGCCGATGAGCCGGGGCATACGGGGAGCCATGGCGCCTTTAGGCGGGACGAGCGGGCTGGCGCCGCCGCCTCACGCTCGCAGGAAACGCAGGCGGCGGCAGAGATGTAGGCGCGGATAGGCCTGCGGGCAGCGCAGTGGGCGAGCGCCGCCGCAGGTGAATTACGAAGGCGGGGTGACTGCACGGCCTAGGAGTGGAAGGGCGGGCGTGCGTTGCCGCCTCAGGCTTGTAAGAAACGCCGAAGGGGCCGAGAGGCAGGTGTGTAGGCACCCAGGAGCGGCAGAGCGGGCGGGCGGCGGCGCCACTGAATCGGGGAGGCGAGCTGACTGTGCGATCTTGGCGCAGAGGAGTCAGCGTGCGTTGCGATCACGAACTCGAAGGCAGACGCGGAGGCGGAAGGCGTGCGGGGCGGTGGCGAGGGCTGCGTCGGAGGCGAGGACGCGGAACCGAAGTCCCGCGCCCCCATCCCCGCCCGCTCTCCCCTACCCCCTGTCCCCCCAGTGGATCGGGTCTGAGCTCGGCAGCTCCCCCACCCCCGCCTCCCGCATCGCGCCGATCGCCAGGCTGCGGTGCAGGGCCCCGTACGTGAGCACGTGCGTCACGGCTCCCCCGTACGTAAACGTGCGCGGTGGCTCGCACAGGGCGTCGATGAAGGTCTCGCTCGCGCGGCCTTCGGTCAGTGCCTTCGCCGCCGACTCGCTCCAGCGGACGCCGGCCACGGCGTAGCGCTCGCGCAGGGCGGAGATCGAGTTCTCCGTCTCGTCGGGGGCTGCGGCGCCGTCCATCGCGGCGATCCAGCGTTCGCAGGAGAAGACCAGCTGTGCGAGGAGCTCGCGAATCGACGTCTCGTCGCTGCCGTAGTCGACGGCATAGTGGAAGGTCGCGTCGAGGACTTCGGCGGTGACGGGCTGCGCCTTCTTGAGCAGTTCGCCGACGGTCCAGACGTGGTGCTCGATCATGTCGTTCAGGACGGTCATGGGATCTCCCTCGGTCGCGGGCAGGCGGATCGTGCCCGGCGGGTGGAAGTGGATGCCGCTGTCCGCCTCGATGCGGAAGCGGGTGTCGCGGCGGAGTCGGTGCCGGCTCGGCGGTCCGCCGAAGGCGCGGTCGAAGGCGCGGCTGAACGCTTCGAGGGATCCGTAGCCGGCGTCGAACGCGATCGTGGTGACCGGCCGGTCCGTGGTCGCGAGGCTGTGGGCGGCCCGTTCCAGCAGCAGCCGCCGGCGGAAGGCGCCGGGAGGTTCCCCGAGGGCCGCCGACGCGAGCCGGTCGAAGTGGTACCTGCTGAGGTGCGCCCTCCGGGCGAGGTCCTCCCCGGTGAGCCGCGGATCGTCGAGGCAGCCGCCCACCGCGTCGAGGAGAGCGGCGAGACGGTCGGGATCGGTGGCCTTCATGTCATCGATCCTCGCCGGTCGGCGACCGCCGTGCCTGATCCTGTTTGCGCACTCGCGCGTCAACCAAAGTTGACACCCGGCGTGCGTCAATGTAAGTTGACAGCATGACCGGAGCCACCGACCTCGCCACCGACGCCGGCGACACCGACCCGCAGGTCGGCCTGCGCGCGGTCGCGGCCCTGCGCCGACTGCTCGAACACCTTGAGTCCGCGCAGGTGCGCAGCGCCCGCGCGAAGGGCTGGCCATGGCAGCAGATAGCCGACGAGCTGGGGGTCACCCGCCAGGCCGTCCACAAGAAGCACGGAAAGGAACGCTGATGTTCGAAAGGTTCACCGTCCCGGCCCGCCTGGTCGTCAAAGCGGCGGTCGAGGAGTCGCAGGCCGCAGGCGACCCGGTGATCGACGAGGAGCACCTCGCCTACGCGCTCTTCCGCGATCCCGACGGCGCCGCCGCGCGCCTCTGCGGCGGCACCGTCACCCTCGACGGGCTCAAGGCCGCGTTCGCCGCGGCGAACCGGCGCGGCGGCCTCAGCGACACCGACACCGCCGCACTGCGCGAACTCGGCATCGACGTCGACGAGGTCGTCGCCACCTTCACGTCCCCGCTCGGCCCGGACGCGATGCTTCCGCCACGGAAGGCGGCGAACCGCCACCGCCCCTTCTCCAAGGCCGCCAAACGCGTCCTGACCCTGGCACTCCAGGAGGGCGTCTCCCGCCGCGAACGCGCACTCGACGAACGCGACCTGCTTCTCGGGCTGCTGCGCAACAAGGCCCTCGCGGCCGGGGTGTTCGAGGGCCTGGGCGTCCGCTACACCGACCTGCTGACCCACCCCGCGTGACGGCCGGTGGGCCCCCAGGCGCATGCCCGGACCCACCGTTGCCGGTCAGGCGATCAGGTGAACGTCCCCGAACTCGTGCCACAGGTAGCGCCCTTCGACGGCCGCCGCGTACGAGCGGACGAGCAGGTCCTCCCCCGCGATCGCCCGGAGCATCCACAGGTGGGTCGACTTCGGTTCGTGCAGTCCGGTCAGCAGCCCGTCGACGAGCCTGACCCCGCCTTCCGGCGTCACGATGTGCTCGGTGAACCCCGAGGCCTCCCGCGCCCGTCCGTCGGGCCCGGCCGCGCTCTCCAGCGCGCGGACCCCGGTCGTTCCGACCGCGATGACCCGCCCGCCGGAGCGCCGGGTGTCCTCCACCCGGCGGGCCGTGCTGGCGGAAACGTTGAACCACTCGGCGTAGGGCGGCTCGTCCTTCTCCGGGCTGGCCACGCCCGTGTGCAGCGTGACCGGCGCGAAGGCGACGCCCTTGGCGACGAGCCGGGTCACCAGCGCGTCGGAGAACGGGCGGCCGGCACTCGGCATCTCCGCGCTGCCCGGATCCACGCCGAAGACGGTCTGGTAGGCCGACAGCGGCCAGTCTCGCTCCACATAGGAGTAGCGGATCGGCCGGCCGTACGCCCTGAGATACCCGACGACGTCGCGGTCGAGACGCGCCCGCCACAGGCGCGGTGTGTGCCGGTCGAGCAGCCGCAGCGTCGCGCCACCCGGCAACGGGATCCACTCCCCCGCCAGCCCGCCGCCGTAGGGGACGGTGGCGCGGCGGGTGAGCTCGCGCAGCTCTACCAGCCAGTGGCCGCCGTCGAGCCGCCCGCTGAAATGCACGGCGATGCGCTCGGTGTGGACGGCCGCCGGGAGCGTCCCGGACGTGTTGACGACGAGCAGGTCACCCGGCTTGAGCAGGTCGGGCAGTTCGGTGAAGCGGTGGTGTCCGATGCCGCCGCTCGCCTTGTCGGTCACGAGCATGCGCACGCCGTCGCGGCTGAGACCGCGGGCCTCGGGCGGCTCGTGCGCCTCCAGGTCGGGCGGCAATTCGGTGAACTGGTCGAGGGTGACCGTCATGCCGCACCTCCCGTCACTGCCCCGGCGGCCAGGTCGGCGGCGCGGCGGCGGCCGCTGGCCGGACGGTTGAAGACCAGGTCGGCCAGGATCTCCCCGACGCCGTCGGGCTCGGGGGCGTCGAGGGACTCGTCGCCGATCGCGTCGGCGAGCATCACCGTGCGCATCTCGCCCGGGTCGACCCACCAGACGGCGACATCGGCCTCCTCGGCGGCCAGGACGTTGGACAGCTGCTCCAGCGCGGCCTTCGTGGCGCCGTAGCCGCCCCAGCCCTCGTAGCCTTCGACGGCGGCGTCGGAGGTGATGTTCAGGATCGCGCCGCCGCGTTCGCGCAACGCGGGCAACGCATCCTGAACGAGTGCCAGCGGGGCCAGGACGTTGGTGTCGAACAGATCCCGCAAGGTCCCCAGTGGATAGTCGCCGAGCCGCGGCAGCGGCGTGGCGCCGAGCCCGGAGGCGTTGTTGACCAGCAGGTCGAGCCCGCCCGCGCTCGCGGCGAGTTCGGCCAGCCGCGCGCGGTGCGCGGGGTCGGCCACATCGCCGGCGAGCGCCCGCGCACCCAGCTCGACGGCGACGGCCTCCAGCGGGCCTTCGCCGCGGGCGGTGAGGATGAGGCGCCAGCCGCGCTTGGCGAGGGAGGTGGCGATGGCGCGTCCGAGGCCACGGGAGGCGCCGGTGATCAGAGCGGTCTTCGTCGTCGTGTTCATGGCTTCGACGCTATGGCCGCGACAGGCCCGGGCGCCTCGGGCGGCGGACCGGACAACGCCTAGGTCTTTGGTCCTAGGCCCATCCGCGCAGGCGGGCGGCCGCTGCGGTGCATAAGCTGATCACGTGGGCGAATGTCAGGGTCAGGACGCGATACTGCGGGCGGTCAGCGCCGCCGTCCTCGCGGTGACGAGGCACCTGTCGGCGCACGAGGTCCTGCAAGTCATCGTCCGCTCGGCGCGCGAGCTCCTCGGCGCCCGCTACGGCGCCCTCGGGATCCCCGACGAAGACGGCGCCTTCGCCGAGTTCGTCGCCGACGGCATCAGCGACGAGGAATGGGACCGGATCGGAAAGCTCCCCCGTCAGCACGGCATGCTCGGCGTGCTGCTGCGCGAGGAGAAGGCGGTCCGCCTCGGCGACATCCGCGCCGACCCGCGATTCGGCTGGTGGCCACGTGCGCATCCGGTGATGGCCGACTTCCTGGGCGTCCCGATCCGCGACGGCGGAGCGGTGCTGGGGATCATCTTCCTCGCCAACAAGGAGGCCCCCGGCGGGTTCACCGACGAGGACGAGCGCCTTCTGGAGCTGTTCGCCGGACACGCGGCGATCGCGATCATCAACGCCCGCCTCTACGAGCGCAGCCAGGAGCTGTCGGTCATGGCCGAGCGCGGACGGCTCGCCCGCGACCTGCACGACGCGGTCGCCCAGAAGCTGTTCTCGCTGCGGCTGACCGCGAAGGCGGCGGGCGCGCTGGTCGCGAAGGCGCCGGACAAGGCCGTCGAGCAGATCACGCAGGTCGAGAAGCTCGCCGGTGAGGCGCTCGACGAGCTGCGCTCGGTCATCGTCGAGCTGACCCCGCCCGATCTCGCCGCCGACGGGCTCGTCCGCACGCTCGTCAAGCAGGCCCGGCTCCTCGACCGGCTGCACCCAGCAAAGGTGACCTGCGAGGTCGGCACCGACACCTCCTGCCTGCCCGCGGCGGCCGAGACGGTCGTGTTCCGCATCGCGCAGGAGGCGCTGCACAACGCCATCCGCCACGCCGGGGCGGCGACCGTGCGGCTGAGCATGGCCTGCGAGGACGGCGCCTTCACGCTCGTCGTCACCGACGACGGGCGCGGCTTCGACAGCCACGCGGCGGCGACCCGCGGCCTCGGCCTCCAGTCGATGAACGTCCGCGCGGCCGAGCTGGGCGGGAAACTCACCGTCCGCACCGGGCCGGGCGAGGGCACCACGGTCACGCTGGTGGTGCCGAGTGGCTGAGACCGCGCCCCCGATGATCCGGGTCGTCATCGCCGACGACCATCCTGTCGTCCGGCAGGGCCTGCGCACCTTCCTCGAACTCCACGACGACATCACCGTCGTGGGCGAGGCCGCCGACGGCCGCGAGGCCCTCGAAGTGGTGCACGCCCTCGAACCCGACGTCCTCCTCCTCGACCGCAAGATGCCCGTCCTCGACGGTCACGGCGTGCTCGCCGAGCTGCCGGGAGCCTCCGCGCGCACACGCGCGATCATGCTGACCTCGGTGACCGACCCGCGCGACGTCGCCCCCGCGATGGCCGCCGGAGCGGCGGGTTTCCTCTACAAGGACGTCGCGCCCGACGCGCTGGTCGCCGCCATCCGCTCGGTACACAGTGGACAGTCGCTCTTCGCGCCCGAGGCGCTCGCCGCGATGACCGCCGCACCCGCGCAGGAGATCTCCGCGGGTCCGCTGACCCCGCGCGAACGGCAGGTGCTGACCCTCATCGCCACCGGCCGCTCCAATCGGGAGATCGCCCGGGAGCTGGTGGTGGCGGAGAAGACGGTGAAGACGCACGTGTCCAACGTGCTCGCCAAACTCGGCGTCGCCGACCGCACCCAGGCGGCGCTCTACGCCGTCCGCCACGGACTGGCGGGAGACGCCGCGGGCCGGAACCGGTGACCCGGTCCCGGCCCACCGTTCAGGCTGTCGTTGACGACAGCGGCGTCTTACGGAGGCCCGTCTTCCGGTCGACGGTTCCGCGCAGGTCGGTCTCGATCTCGTCGTCGTCGTCGACCTCGGCGTCTTCGAGCATGTCCTCCGGCATCGCGTCGGCCATCTTCTTCATGGCGATCACGGTGGC
>Ga0307515_10005266_pt1 | contig 26293 bp, 13 predicted proteins | sample 17_EM_MG_FD_194513 | JGI IMG/M metagenome (GOLD analysis project Ga0307515, IMG submission 194513) | Populus trichocarpa ectomycorrhiza microbial communities from riparian zone in the Pacific Northwest, United States - 17_EM | ecosystem: Host-associated > Plants > Roots > Unclassified | place... | reverse complement strand
ATTATTCCTAAATATTCTTGATAAATACTTTATCAAAACTATAAATTAATTTTTATTTGAGTGGAGAACAATAGTTTCAATAGGAGTTCGTGAATTCAATTTCTATTTTACTCTCACACGTTAAGGAAACAATTGAACGAAATCATGATTTAATCAAAATAAATGTTTTATAAATCTCTCACGATATGGGTGTATTTGGGATTGTGGTGGCGGTGGCGGTTCAAAGTATTTTTCGCTTAGAAATGCATCAAAATAAATTTTTTTTATTTTTTAAAAATTATTTTTGACATTAGTACATCAAAACAATTTGAAAATATAAAAAAATAATGTTTAGCAAAAAAAATTGAAATTTAAGGAAATGTGGCTTCAACCGTGTTCCCAAACATGCTCATAGTGCATGGACATGTAATAAAAGAAAGAGTATGTGCAATTCTAGTCTATCCATATTTTTTACTTTTCTTCTTCCAATGTTTTCTTTTTTGATATATATTTTTAATGGAGAAGCCTCATACGAGTCGAGTTAGCTCTTAATTTGGTGCATGGATCATTTGAGTGATTATGCCAATAGTGGCACCGACATCTATCACGAGGTTTATGAACACAATTTTATCTTTACATAGATTATTTGGGAGATCAATGCTCCATTTTGTAGCTTGTATTAAATTTACTCTTTAATTTTTTTTCAAAAAAAATTTATCCTCAAATATTGGATTTAATAGGTATAAGATTTCATAATTTATTTTTATTTGTTTTCTATTGAGTTATCCAAGTTTCATAATTTGGTTTTAGCAGGTTAACTTGGGTTGACTAGAGTAATTTTTTTTAATAGATTTTTTTTTATTAACTTCATCATTTAACGTTAGGTTGATTAAAAATTAAGTTTCATGTTTTTTTTATTTGCTTACCATGAGTTTATCATGGTCTCATGACATGGGTTACGAATTTTATGGGTTAGCCAGATTGACTTAAGTTTTTTTGTCTTTTTTAATTGATTTTTTTTTTCAATTTCATCATTCAACATTGAGTTGATTAAGAATTTGACTTCGTATTTTTTTTATTTTTTTATGGAGTTATCATGGTCTCATAAACCGAGTTTGACATGATAACTCAGGTTGACTCGGGATATTTTTTTATTTTTTTTAAATGATTTTTTTTTTAATTTAATATTTCAATATTTGGTTAATTAAGAATTGAGTTTTATGTTTTTTTATTTTTTATGGGGTTATCATAATCTCATTATCCAGGTCATGAGTTAGCCTAGTTGCCTCGAGGTTTTTTTTGTCTTTTTTTTTAATTAAATGTTTTTTTTTAATTTCACCATTCAATATTGGGTTGATGAGAAATTATGTTTTATAATTTATTTTCAGCTTGCTTCCCATGAGGTTATCCAAGCCTTATGTTGGGTCACAAGTTTTGGTTGGATAACTCAAGTGGTTTTTTGTGTTCTCTTTTTAATTGATTTTTTTAATTTTATTTTGCGGCATCGAGTTGACTAAAAATTAAACTTTATAATTTGTGCATTGAGTTGGTTGAAAATTGAGCTTAATATTTTTTTTATTTGCTTTCTATAAGGTTATTAGGTTTGATGACATGGGTCGGGGATTTGGTAAGTTAACTTGAGTTGATATGAGTAGATCCAACATGTTGTCCTGATTGACATGCGTTTTTTTTTTAATTGAATATATTTTTTTGCAATTTCATCGTTCAACGTTGAGTTGATTAAGAATTTGAATTCATAATTTTGTTTTAATTTTCTTTCTGTGAAATTATCTTGATCTCATGACCTACGGATTACGGGATAACCCATATTGACTCGGGATATTTTTTTGTTTTTTCAATTTAATCTTTTAATATTTGATTGACTGAGAATTGAGCTTCATATTTTTTTTATTTGTTTTCTATAGGGCCATCATAATCTCATGACTCAGGTCGAGGGTTAGCCCAGTTGCCTTGAGTTTTTTTTTTCTTTTTTTTAATTATTATTTTTTTAATTTCATCATTTAATACTAAGTTGATTGGAAATTAAGTTTCATAATTTGTTTTAATTTTTTTATAAGGTTATCTTGGCTTTATAGGTCGGGTCATGAGTTTGGTTGATTAACTCATATGGTTTTCTGTGTTTTTTTTCTAATTGATTTTTTTTTAATTTCATCTTGTGATATTGGTTTGACTGAGAATTGAACTTCATAATTTATTTTGATTTTTTTTCTATAGGGTTATTTCAATCTCATGACTCGGGTTCGACAGGTCAACCTGAATTGACTCGGCTCATTTTTCTAATTGAATCTTGTTTTCAATCTTATTATTAAACATTGAGTTGATTAAAAATTGGACTTAATAATTTTTTTTTAATTATTTTATACAAGGTTATCACTATCTAATGACATAGGTTAGAGATTTGGTATGTTAACCTAAGTTGATCTGAATAAATCTAATATCTTATCATCTTAATATTTTAAGAAAGATATTATCTTTATTTTTTTAGTCAAACCTATAAATTTAACAAAATCACATTAGGTCTTTTTTTTCCCCGCTAGAAAACATGTTCACAACGTTTGAATTTTTCTTTTCAATCAACAGAAAAATGATTCAATCAATAGAAAGTAATTGTTTTTCTTGTCTTTTGGAAGATTGTTAGTTTTTATTTGAATATTTGATCTTATGTATCCTTATCTGTTGTTTAGCTTCTGTTTACCGCTCCTGTCCCTTGAGAGGGAGCCATTAAATTTCAATAATCTTTTTTAGATGGTGAACAAGCAGTATTTCAGAAGATAAAGAATTCCTGTTCTATTTTCAGTTCCTATCGATTCCAACGTAGAATTTAGCATATTAAAATAAGAGGGTGTTTGAACAACGGTATGGGTTGAAAATAATGTTTTTTTTTTATAAAAAAATATTTTTATATTAACAAATTAAAATAATTGAATTTTTTTTGTATGCCATAAAAAATTATTTTAATTTTACCATTAAGTATTGAGTAGATTAAAAATTAAGTTTAATAATTTTTTTAATTATTTTCTATAATGTTATCAAGATCTGATGATCTGGATAAAAAATATAACAAGTTAACCCGAATTGATTCGAGTAAATCCAATATATTATAATCGTAATATTTTTTAAAAAATATTATTTTTATTTTTTTTAATTGAGTTATATTTTTACTAGTCATTTGAGTTAATTTTAGACCTGTAAAATTAATCAAATCACATCAAGTTAACTCTAAAATAGTTTAATTTTTTCCCCGCTAAAAAATATATTAACAACGCATAAAAATTTATTCTATGTTCAATAAAAAATTAATTCAACACCTAGCATAACACCCAACAATTATCTAGTTTGGTTATCCTATCAGGACAGAAGAGATATGGATAACAGAGAAAAAAGGGTATGTCTTTCCTGCCTTTCATGTTTTGCGCCATTATCTGTCTCTTTGACTGTTTATGTCCTCACTGTCTGCGTCTTTTCTATCCTAACCAAACACTACCTAAACAAATACAAAGCCAAACACTACCTATACAAATACAAAGCCAGTAAAAAACCCAATTGAGAACAAAATAGTTTGAGGACCCAACTAAGAATCGGTGAATAGTTTGGGGACTAGTTGGAGGGAATCCAAAAATGGAAACTGATTTGGCCGCACATGAAACTTGTCAGCCGATTCCCTTACAAGGCAATGACAAGTGTAAGAACACGGAGAAATAAACAGCCGTTATTTGACCTACCTTTTGTCCAAAATTATAACAATTAAAGTTTTTTTTTTTGTTTTTGTTCTTCTAGTAATTAATTACAAAATAAGTTAATTAATGATGATTTTGGATTAATTAGCCCTTCATATTTCTGCAAGATTTTATTCTCCCCTAAATTCACTACCTTTCCAAATAAATTAAGACTATTAATTCCTTCTTGCTTTACATGGACACGCCACAAAATAATTGAAGAAAATCTATAACTTTATTGCCACAAATGAACATCTTGACATATCTACATGTAAGCCCAGAGAGGTTTCTATAATTTGCCTGATGTCATTAAACAAAAATAGTAAAAAAAAGAATGCTGCTGGGGCATATATGTAAATAAAATTGCCAAAAAGGTTAAATAATCTATTTTTCAAATCATACATGAACATGGGATTTTGGGTTAGATTATGTGTCTATCTACATTTTTAGATTCCATAAAAGCATGATTTTCTAAATTATTGCTGGAAATGTTTTGTATTCTTCTCATCATAATAAAGATATGTATTGTTGATGTCTAATTTGTTAATGACCTGTAATAGTAATAATAATAATAATAATAATTAAATTCATAATTAATATTTTAATTTACTCTATAATTATTTTCAAGTTTTTCTTTTCATAAAAAATAAAAAAAACATCTAGTAGAATTTTCTTGAAACCTGAGCAATTACTTTCACGTGCAAGTTAAGCGCGTGCAATTACCAAGCTAGAATAATTCGGTTTTATTATTATTAAGATCATTTATAACTTCTTAACTAAATATTCAAACAGTTACTTGTCGGTTATCGGATCTATAAATATAAATTAATAACACGTGCATTGCTGTAAAAAGAAATTATCAATTTGAACGTTGTATGAACATCGATATATTATGTTCGTTCTATATAATCATCAACTATTATTCATTAATTTTCTCAATTTCAAATACAAAAATACTTTTGTTTTTTAAATTTAATTTAATTTTTTAACCTTATTTTATTATTTGGTTTCAAATATAAATATAACACACATAGCATACTCTAAATTGAATATATGCTATGAACTCAAAAAAAAATTATCAAATTAATATAACCTAATTTTCAATACTTTCTCTTATTTACTTGAATTAATATTTAATTTCAACCTCTTCACAAAGACAAATGAAATTACCAAAAATTTTTTATTTTTGCATGAAAAAAAAGAAATAAACTTTTTTTTTTTAAATCAAAACCATAATAAAAGTGGCCCCCACTCAAGAGAGCGGATTTGAAAGGAAAAAATAAATTAAAATTCACGAGCACACAAAAAATCCGAGTAAAAGCAAAGCAGCGGACGGACGGGTGGATTCTTGTCCTTTTAAATACACACACCCTCTCTCTCTCCAAAAACCAAAAAAAAAAAAAAAAATCGAAACGTTCCCCCCCTCTCCTCTTCTCTCAAAAAAAAAAAAAAAACCCTAATTTCAGAGTAAAATCACAAAGAGCTTCAAAAACTAGATAATCGAAATCTGATTTTTGAATAGTTTGTGTGTTTGAAGGGTTTAAATGTTGTGAGATTGGAGTAATTAGAGCGGTAGATTTTGAAAGATCTGTCTGTATTTAATTAAATATAATTGAATTTTAATTTTTAAGTGTTTATTTATTAGAGAAAGAGATTAGTACTAATGGCGTCGTCAAATAGTGATAAAGAGCTTGAACAGCAGTTACTGGAAGCTGGAACCAAGCTTCTTAACCCTCCTTCTTCTCTTGATGACTTGCTCCCTCTTCTTGATGTAAGCTCTATTTTTTTTTTGTATTTTTTTGGTGGATTGTTGTTGACTTATGTAAATTAATGCATGAATTGGCTTTTGATTTTTTTTAACGTGTTGTTGACGTTTGAAGATTCCATTTCTTTAATGATGTTTTTTATATTTGTGTTAGGTTTTTGAAGTGTTAATGGTCGAGTTGTTTTTGGTATAATTGCATGCATGGTGGATTTCTCATAACATGTTGTTGATGGTTGCAGATTCTGTTTCTTCAACGATGTTTTTTTATATTTGTGTTAGGTTTTTGAAGTGTTAATTGAGGAGTTGTTTATGGTATAATTGCATGTATGGATGGATGGTATGCTTTTGTTTTTGTGTGTGTTTTGATGGGAATTTGTGGAAGTTAGATGGAGGAATTGAGTGAATTTAGTGAGAGTTTTTTTGATGGGGTGGGGATTTTTGTGCTGATTGATTTGAAAAAGGTCGTGAGAGTGGGTTACTTGGGTTTGAAAGTTCAAGAAAGGTTTTCATTTCATCGGTTCTTATGTCACACTTGACACATGGTATGACATGTGTTTTGTGGGTGTGTTCCCTTGTAATTTTGAAGCATGTCCTTGCGCGGGTTTTTTGGCTTGTTGTTGGGGTGATAACTTGGGTTTCTGCATTGAATAATGTCTATTTTGGTGTTTGAGTTTGCGAGACCGTTGGAAACTGTGTAATTAGGTTATATGGTAGTTTTTCTGTTTTTAGGTAAGCGCGCGCGTGCACTAGATTTTGAGTTTTTAATTTGGGATTACTTTGGATATTGCATTTATAGCAAGGACATATTAGTGTAAAGGCCAGGAGATTTGTTGGAAGGGTCTAATAAATTTTGTACCTTATATTTTTGTTCTCATACTTAATAGAAATTGTAGCTTTGCTACTATAAATAGTTAATGGCAGGATGGTTTTACAATGAGAAAATTGAAGGTATTAGATATCCACTGTGTTAGATGATATCAATGACTTCATTTAATGTTAATCAAGCAAATCGAAGTGGAGATTGAGAAAGAGAAGAACATCTAAAGACCGAATACCACATCACCCAGTTGGTTTGATGGAAAGTTTTGTTAGAGAATAATTGGTGGGATCAAGTAGGATTTCTATCTATTATCTCCTTCCACAAATGGAGATTATAGTAGTTGACTATTGCTGGTTTTCCAATTCGGGTGAGGCCATCTGCATGCTTGTGTTGCTGCTTGCATTGCATTTTTAGCTCCCCGAGGATGTGTGAAACCGTGAACGGTGATATAAAGTTGTTTAGGGCGCGTGAATGGCCTTATCCTTCCAAATAAGCGTAAAAGTCAATTCACATAAATACTTTCTGTTAATGCTTGCCTTTTTCCATTGAAAACAAGAGGAGGGATGTTATAACTTGCCTTTTCTTGTCTCTCATTGTTAGTTAATATGGCGACACTCTTGAACTCTTCTGATTTTGTAACTTTGTGATGCTTTGATAAAGCTTTGGTGAATTTCTTTTATACGCCTAAGGTTTCTCTATGGGCAGTATCCTTTAATGAGTTTTTTCTTCAGTAAAATTATTTCTTTCTATTATCGTAGTTATTTCTTTAAGTGTACTTTCTCTGCGGCCACCATCGACACCTGACACTGCACTGTTATGAATCTCATGATGCAAATTTTGGGCCTGGATGTTGAGCCTCTGGTGTATCTTAGGCATTCACACCTTACTAACAGCAGTTCAAAATGCAGAATGTTTTCTGTGGTTTTTCCTTGTTTGAACAAAAGTTTTCTTTTCTCTATTCACTCTGGTATGAAGCAGATAGAAAACCAGCAATATTTATCATGGACAAGCATGCATATACGTGTCTTCATGTCTGCTGCACTCTTACTGATATGGTTTCATTTCTTTGGTTTTCTTTTATAATCGGGTATTACTTGGCTTACAAGCTACTGCATGTTGTCCGAGTGTCATTATGTTTGTGGGGTAGAGCAGGAGGAATCAGTTTGAGATTTTTTGACCTTTCTATAATATGATGAATTACTTCCCAATGAAAATAGAGGCATTATGTTCCTCTTGATTTTTCTTTGATATGTTGGCAATTAAAATCTCAATTTCCTACCTGTAATTTTACCATGAGATTTAAACAATTTTAAGTTATTCATTTGCTCATATCATTTCCTCTTCCCTGTTGTGTAATTGTAGCAAGTTGAGAATTGTTTGTCAAAGGTGGAGCAGTCGCCTTTAAAATCAATGCAAAATGCACTCTCTCCTTCGCAGAATGCTCTGGTCACAGATCAACTCTTTAGGCATTCAAACATTGATGTGAAGGTTGCCGTTGCCTCATGCATTAGTGAGATAACAAGAATAACTGCACCAGACGCACCTTATGATGATGATCAGATGAAGGTCTGTGGTTTTTGACATCTTATAATTTTTAATGGCTTTAGAGCTTGTGCTGTATTGTTACCTTATCTTGATCATACTTTCTGTTTTTTCTTCTTCTTCAATTTCATGGGCACGCAGGAAGTTTTTCAGCTGATTGTATCATCATTTGAAAATCTAGATGACAAATCTAGTCGGTCTTATGTTAAGAGGGCCTCGATTCTTGAAACTGTTGCGAAGGTTAGGTCGTGTGTGGTGATGCTGGATCTTGAATGTGATGCACTGATAATTGAGATGTTTCAGCACTTCTTTAAGGCTGTAAGGTATGGAAGAATATCTTTATTGGAAAGGATATGTATGCTGTCTTGTTGATTTTGGTGGCTTCCTTTTGTCTTTTTGAATTTCAGTTGCTCCCTTTCGTCTTGTAATTTCAGTTGCTTCCTTTAGCTATGTGCCCTGAAAATTACCCTGAAGATTATATGTTTTTTGCAAGAAATATTATGCTCAAATATGCTTCTCCCTTTTTGCTTGATTGTCTTCTGTGTCTCATATGCATGATCGTGGCTGGCTGGCCCTTGAGGCTTTGGGTGACGTAGCATTTTTAGAGGTCACATTGGAATTCATTTGGCATTGATATAAGGATTACTTTTGGTCTTGCTGTAGTAATGTAGGTAATGTGGGGGTTTTTTGAGTAAATTGTTTGATTTATTTAAATCTGCAAAATGGCAACATATGTAATGCTTAATGTTATATTTTGTGATGAATTTCCAGTCCAACATGGTCCATGGCTACACTATGGAATGTGTAATGGGCTCAAACCCGTGTATTGATAATATTATCTGCTCTTGCTTCTTAATTGAGCTGATACCTTTATTTTATGCGTGTAGTTCCAAATGAACATTGCTGGTGTGCTGTGTAATGTTATATGAATCGGGAAATGATTGTCTGTTGAATGGTGACTGTTTTGTCTTTAATTTGTTTCTATTGATGGTTTATTCTTTTTTTCAGGGATTATCATCCGGAAAATGTCCTTTCATCAATGGAGACCATCATGTCCCTTGTCTTAGAAGAAAGTGAAGATATCTCAGTGGAATTACTGTCACCCCTTTTAGCTAGTGTGAAAAAGGGTGATGAGGTGAACTATCTTTATCAGTTCATGGCACAAGCACTCTGTTTATTTCCATCAGTTTCCGTGAATGAACTAACCGCTTTTACTGTTTTGCAGGAAGCTCTACCTGTTGCCCAAAAGTTGGGAGAGAAAGTACTTGAAACCTGTGCTACGAAGGTTAAACCTTACTTGATACAGGCTGTGAAATCTTTGGGTGTATCTTTAGATGACTACAGTGATATTGTTGGTTCAATGTGCCAAGAAATCTCTGGTTCCATTGAGCAGAAAGATGTCCATGCTGGTGATGAAAATAAGGTAAGCTTGTTGTGCTGCTAAAGATAACATTGTAGTTATGGTGCTGATTTAACCACTCATTTAATGGTGTATCTTGTGCTGCCGTCATTAAGCTGTATTTTATATATCTAGTGGCATTGCTGTTTATTTTCTACAGATGATTCAATGAAGATTCTCAACCGATTTTTGCCACTTCATTCCTTATTACTGAATTTGAATTGATTGAATTGGCACATCATTTATCGAGTATTTTAGATATCCCAATATTCATTGTTGCACCACATAAGTCAAACCCCTACTATTAGTGTTGATGAGAAGTCTTTTGATAAGTGCCTGGCATAAAGTTTTTGTTTTGTGTATTGCCTTGTATTTAAGATTGCTATTGCTGAAAAACCACGATCTCAAGTAGATTGGTTCCATCCTGACTGCTGCTGTGCTAGTACGGAATTGCATCCTTCAAGCAATAGGCCCATCTGTGACTTTGTGTATGTTGGGTCTAATAAAAATTTGATTTGGAAGTTTTTTGCTTTTTTATTCTGATTTTTTTGTCAACAGTTTATTGTGCATCGAATCTAATCGAAACTGGTGACTAAGTGGTATTTGGTTGATACTGGCAGTTGTTTACTGGCTCAATATTTTTTCTTATGGTCCAAATTCGATTTCTCATAACATGCCCTTGACTTGTTGCAGGCTGAAGAGAGCAAGCCAGCTGGGACATTGTCAGCTACTGCTGCTCAGGCATGGCACCTTCCCTTCTAAATTTTGTTTTTTTTTTTGAATTTATATTTATTTTTGGGTTTTTGTTTTTCTCCAGGTTGATGAAGAGGAAACAACAGAAGTGGCCACTCCTATACAAGCTGATCCTGCAAATGAAAAATCTCCAAAGTCAGCTGTGAGCAATGGTGTCGCTCAGACTGGGGAAGATGACTCCTTGGCAGATTCCTATTCCTTGAAGAAGCAGGAGGATAATCATACTGATCAGTTGAAAAGCATTGATATGCCAGGTAATGGTGAACCTGTCATTTCAGATACTGAAAAGGTAGTAAACACAGAAAGTGAGGCAGAGCAGACAAGCAAGAAGAGTGCTGAGAAGTCTCCAACGAAATTGACGGAGCCTTCAGAGAGTTTTCCTGCTGTCCCTGAGAAGGAAGCTGAGGAATTGCCAGATGATAAAATTCACGGCAAGGATATTCCCAGTTCTCATAAAGATCAATCTGTTGAAGAAGCAATATCTTCTGAGAATATAAAAGAAACTGTCACTCAGCCCTCCTCACCTAAGGCATCAGAGGGTGAGTCTGTACCTGTCGCTTCCCCATCTGTTGGCGAAAGCCCTCCTGATGAAAGTGTTTCCAAAAAGGGTGGACGATCAAAGAAAAAGGAGAGCTTGAACAAACATTCTGCACCTTCTTCTGATGATGTTCCAAAAAAGGTATCCGATGGAACAAGTGATTCAGAATTAAAATCGCATAAACACTCTGGAAAGAAGGCATTTGCTGGGACTTCCTGTGAGGATAAGAAACCAATGATGACAGATGCATCCAAGAAGGAAAGCAACACCACTAGTGAACCAGAGGCAAAATCGCTGAAGCAATCATCAAAAGAGGTGGACACATCGAAGAAGGAAAGCGACACCGCTAGTGAACAAGAGGCAAAACCACCGAAGCAGTCATCTAAAAAGTTAGACGCATCCAAGAGGGAAAGTGACACCACTGGTGAACCAGAGGTGAAACCGTCAAAGCAGTCATCTAAAAAGGTGGATGCGTCCAGGAAGGAAAGCAATACCACTGGTGAATCGGAGGCAAAACCGCTGAAGCAGTCATCTAAAAAAGTGGATGGAAGTAGCAGCAATGATGGGTTGTCTTTAAAGCAATCTGAGGATAAGAAGCGTCAGAGTCGTGGAAAAGCAGCTTCAGAAAAGCATGCGACCAAAAGCTCAACTAAAGATGATGACAAAGTACTTGCTTTCTTTGCCATTACTTGTGATTTTACTGTTTATTTGCTAAGTCCATTAATTAATAAGTTTTTTGTTGTTGGTATCATGATTTATTTAGGAAAAGACCCCTTCAACCAAGTCAGCTGCAAAATCAGCAAAAGAGGAACATCACTTAGAGGAGACCCCCGTGACAAGTACCAAGAGGAAGCGTGGTGATGAAAAAGTATGTGTTCTTTATACCTACAGTCATACATATCTGCAACAATTGATTCTTATTTGGTATTTCAGTTTGTAGCTTATCAGGTATGAGTGGTTTACTTACTGAACCATAGATAGACAGTACTGATGTGATGTTTTTGTTTTACCAAATTTACAATTTTATAGCATCTAATTGTCAAATGGAAACATTGGAATTTTTTGGTTAAATTTCCACGATACTTCCAAATGGTTATTTTATATGTTAAATCACACACTATGTTCCTTTTCCTGTCCCCTATATTATTCTTTAACGTTCTGCTTTCTAGTATTACAATGTATGGTTGAATAAATACATATATCAGCTGTATAACATGTGTTTGTTTTTTTGGGTTCTGTAGCCTCTGAATTTAAAATACCTTTGTGTATGCTACTTTGGCCTGGAGACTTGTTCTTTAGGATTATTTCCTAATTAAGTGATAATTGTGGCAGGGATCTGATATTAAAGAATTTGATGAAAATGTGGTTGGTTCAAAGGTTAAAGTATGGTGGCCAAAAGATCGCCAGTGAGTTCTCACCTCTTCTTGATTTTTTAGTAATGCTTTCATTAGTTATTGTTGAAGGCTGATGTTTGTACTATTATTGAACTGGTACTTGTGTATATGTGTGTGTGTGTACTTAAGAGCCATTCTTTCAAAATTGTGATATGATCGTTATTTCAACCTGGTTGTTTTTCTTCATATTATAGCATTTATCTTAATGCATTTGAATTGAAGTTCAGGCTACCCAATGTTATTTTTTGTGCCAAGCAATTTTCTCCAATCATGGGCATCCCTTTGGCTTCAACAACCTCACTTGTGGGCCTCTCCTTATTGTTGAATAAAATTTTAATTATCATATTTAGCCCTAATTTTCCTTCTCTCATTGGCCACAAGTACATTGCACTCTTCACTATGCATAGAGAGTTCTCATGTTCCTTGTGTGATTTTGCAGATTTTATGAGGGTAAAATTGAATCTTTTGACCCGATTAAGAAGAAGCATAAGGTATGACCTTTATTAAGGATGCCTGGTCTTGATTGTCAATATAAGTTAACATGGGTTTAGAATTTGGGTCCTTGCTTTTATTTGGGTCTTGTCTTTTTTCTGGAAGGACTAATTTTATTTTATAACCTTCTGCATGTGAGTACATGAATACTTACAGGTCTCTGTGTTTTTGACTAATTGAAAGAAGAAAAGATAGGGTTTTCTGTCTGAGTTAAATGTCTTTTTACTTTTGTAGGTTGTATATACCGATGGCGATGAAGAAATTTTAATCCTCAAAAGGCAAAGGTTTGAGCTTATTGATGATGACTCTGAGTCAGAAGAGGTGGGTGGCTACCTGGCTTGACTCCTATTATATTTTCAAGATTTTGTCATTTTGTGCTAAAACATTTCATTTACAGGAAGAAGCAACTGATCACCCAAGTCCTGAAACCTCTTCTGAAGCGTATGTGCTCTTTATTGTTGTATATTGGCTTCTCAATTGACAATTACATTATGTTTTTAAACTTCTGATTGTTTCCCCCTTGTGACCTGAGTAACCCTTAAATGATATGAAATACAGAGACTGTGCTCTTCAAATGCACAGGCCTCAGCTCAGTGGCTTGTGTGATCTGAAATATATCCCCTGATATGGTTTCATTTTTTATGATTTTAAACAGGCCCCTGAAGAAGAGAATGAAAACAAGTTCTGATAAGTCATCTAAGGAAGGAAAGGTGGATGCTTCCCCAAAGAGGTTTGTTATAACTCTTCTGAAGCTATGCCAGTTTCATTTGCTGGGTTTCTAATAAATATTTAATCAATAGGGGCAGTGGAGCTTCCTCCAGCAAATCCAAAATTGCAGCTGCAAAATCAGGAGGAAAGTCTAAGGAAGCCGGTAAAACTGGTGGGAAATCTGTAGATGAATCGAAAGTTAAGAAATCAGATGATCGTGGCAAAACCAAGGATCATACCCCTAAAAGTGGAAGTAAATCTGACTTTGCTTCAAAAACTGCCAGCAAATCAAAAAATGACAACCCTTTGACATCCAAGACTAGCAAGTCGAAGGAGGATGGCACAAGCACTCCCAAAATTTCCAAGTCCAAGCATGAGACCCCAAAGGTTTCATCCTCCAGTGCCAAGGGTAAAGCCTCAAAAAGTGGTGGCAAATCTGATGTCAATGGTGCTGGAAAGTTGAAGCCTGGCTCATCTAAGGTGAAAGAAATTGATGATGAAGAGACCTCAACAGATTCAGAGAAAGTGCAGCGAAGTGTGAAGGTGAAAACTGGAAGCTCATCCAAAGGAGGGAGTGAGGCTAAGAGTGGGAAAAAGCGGCGAAGAGTTTGAAGTTGAAGATCTCTCCTTAACCGCCGCTTGTTGCAAGCGGAGTTGTTTCTTGTCCCCAACACATGGACCTTGATTGCCTAGCTCTCTTCGACGTCCGTCCCAGAGTAGTTGCGGCCACACAGTAAGCCATGCATTTGGTATTTATTACCATCTTTGATGCGATCCCAAGTCATTGGCTTAAGTTTGTTAGTCTAGTTAATGGTTGCCTGTAGGATTAGGTTTCTTCTATTTTGGTTTTAGATGGTATCTATGTTGTTTGGGGAGCGACAGTAGAGAATAGATCGAGTTAGTTTGATGAAATAGATGCCGTAATAGATAATGACAGATCCATGAACATTGCCATTGCTATGTCGTCCTCAATTCACTATTGGATCATTCTGGTCGATAAATCTCCGTGTCTCTGTTGGCTATAAAAATCTACTTACAGGAACTCTTTGAAACGGCCATGAAGGGACCTGAAAACCCTGACTGAAACGGCCAGAATTCTAATAATCTCGTGAAGGCTGTGTGGCATAATCGTTTTGGTTGTCGTCATTGTGTTCATGAGCTCGACTGATTCTAGTCTGCTTGCTCAAAATACCAAAAATTCAAAACGAAGGCAAAAAGAACATCATGGGGGTAGTGGTGGTACTTGTGCTAGAAGATTATTTAGGGTAAATTTTAGTTGGGATAAGCAATGGTTTTGTTTTGTAAGTGATTTGCACGAGATATCAGAGAGAACATGATGAGCTTAGGCCCTGCTTGGGATTTTGAATTCGGTTTGCATGGTTTTGAAAAAGCATTAAATCTTGGCTTTATCAAAATCAAGGTTTTCAATGTTGAGTTTTCAAATTATCAAATGCTTATTTTTGGCTCAACTTGTATTTTTTGCCCACTCAAGCTCAATAGCATGTACTTAGAATCCCTTTTTGCACACTGGATTTTTTACATATTTATATTTTAAATTTTGGTTTTTGAAAGCTAAAATAATTCTCTTTATTCATGTGAAATTTTATTTCACAAAATTTTAGCTAAACAAACACAACAAAATATGTATTTTTAAAAACTTTTAAAGCTGCAATTAGAAGTTTTTTTTTTTTTGGTAAACAGTAACAACAACAGCTATTATAATGCTAAAATACAGATTTGGGTGGATTTTGGGCTTGATGGTCAATCCCCACTTCAAGGTTTGGGTGGATTTTCATTTCCAGAGAAAGCTATAGACTTTTTCAATTCCTAACACAGCCAGAGATCCTTTAGTTCGTGGGCTATTATGTCTTGAAAATTGACTCCTCAATATCAGTAAAGCTCACCAGCCAGGTAGAATCGGGCCATCAAAAAATAGAGGAAGGAAGAGAGACCCTCTTTTCCAGACTTCGACGCTTCTTGGGTTGGATGTGTCCTCTGGGTTTTTGTTTTTGTTTTCTTTTCCTAGGCTAATAATATCGCATATTGAGACTACATCTCTCTGTGTTGATCATGGAGGAGACATGCAAATTAAGAGAATGAATGATGCTCATCTGGGTCTGGTAATTATCTTCCTATCTGAGCTTGAGAAGACACACACACATGAATTACTATAATGTTCTGGTACGGCGGTGGTGAGTGAAGTTTTTTAATTGAAAATGTATTAAAATAATATTTGTTTAGATTTTTTTTTAATTATTATATCACTACATCAAAATCATTCAAAATCAAAAAAAAATATTAATTTAATGTTTGAAAGTAAAAACCAATTCAAAAATCAGGTTATAACGACAAAAATAAACCTAAGCAAAATCCAACAAACTCCTTGTCGGATCCCATTAAATCTTATATTATTGGATGAACACTTTCAACACTCCAATACATTGTTACATTTCTAAAGTAGCCACAATTGACTTCCAACGGCAGTGTTATTATTAAATTGGAACCAAGGCGTAGAATTTTCTCTCTAGGTGTCCTTGTAGTGATGATGCCTCAATATTGCATACCACTGTGCCCAGTACACAAAAATATGTTGTGCCTTATCCAAGTTCTTCTCTCGTTAACAGTGACTTCCTTTTGACTTTTTTTCCTTTTTATTTAATCCTTTCGCAACCACTCGTCAAGTAGTGTTTTGTCCACTTGTTTTCTTATTACAGAATCATATTGCTCCAATATTAATATTCATCTGGGCAATCATATGGTAGCTCTAACTTTCGTGACCTCCGGCCCCAATCCCCACATGCAATAGCAACTTGCTTCCTCCTGCTTAGTGGAGTGCCGCTTTTGTTTGCTGGTTGATGTTGAAACTCTGATTCCAATTCCCTTTTCGTCTCTCTCAATTTCTTACACTTTCTTTGGGGGTAAATGATCTCATTCTCCATTAATTTGTTAGTCAAATGTTACTGCAAATTAAGCAAAGTGTTTAGTGATGCGTGTATCTTTAAAGAGCATGCTAGATACCACGAACCACTTGGTAACCAAGAGATTGTATATTCTCCTCCTATAATGAATTATGAATGGTTGGAGTCATGCTTTAAGTGGGTTGGTGATGAACTTACGGCTAATTCTTCATGTATCTTTAGAAGCTTCTGTCCCCATATAGTGTGCTGAGAGAGTCTAAAAGGGAATTTTGTAGGATGAGACGTGGTGTTTCTTGATGGAGCTAGATGTAAGTGAAAGCTATGTATTCATTGCCACCATCTATATATATAGTGTATATACGAAGATACGGCTAATTAATTAGTAGAGGCATTATCGTTGAGCAACTAGTTCTAAAGTGCCGTAATAATAATTTCATCTTGATTAGTGGGGTTTTTCATGCCTTGGTTGCATAGATTCTAGACATCAAGCACACGCTTTTGAGAACTTGAATAGTTAACATCTACTTGATTTAGTATGTATCAAGCATGTGTTCTTGGCGGATTTCTCAAGTGATAATGTCATTAGCTCACGAGAGCTTTGAATTTACACGTATAACACCAATTGTGGAGCAGATTTAACCACAATTTTGGACAGAAAGTTGTGGTTTGTCAATGTCAAGATCGTTGGTGTGATCTTGAACACTATTCGATACATGTATATTGGATAATGATAAATGACACACGGATCAAGAAGATGAGCAGACATGATGTGGGAGGAAATTAAACCCCCATGGAGATCTTCAGAGCAAGGTGGTTTAGTTTAGTTGTAGGAGCTCAATAAAGATTTCAATTCCTTGAGAATTAATGTATCGCAGGAAGGTTAGAGAAGACAAGTCTCTTTGAAGTCTGAACATGAATTATAATTTTGGAAAAAATCTCAGAATAGCCACCAAATCATCTACCTATTATCAACAGAATCTCCAAGCTAACAATTTCTTCAATCAAATACCCAATTTATTAATTGTATTAGAATCCCTCAATTGAGAATCCCCATCCATACTGGATAATCATTTTTTATGCAATAAGATAACTATTTTGAACATAATTAAGTTTGTAATGATTTTTAAATGGCGATCCAGTTTAAGGAATTAGTTATAATATGCGAGAGATCCAATTGAGAAGCCTTGTTGTTTGAAAAACGCATCAACAATCAATAGATATTAGATGTAAAGTTTGAAAAATAGTTTGGATTTCTTTTAGTTATCAAGATCATCCAGAAAGTAATTTCTTCATGATTTTCTTAAAATTTGTAATGGTTTTGGATGGGAGTTTAATGGAGGAATTATTTTGAATTTTAGTAGGTGGATGAAGAAACCTAGTTGAGATTTTTTTTTCTTTCTTGATGATTACATTGAAAATCAGACATAGTTGGGGCCACTTTGGGAGAAGTGTGTCTTTTAGCATATATCTTTAGTTGGATGTGCCCATGGTGCTATCAATTCTTATTTTTTCTTTTTTTTTTTCCATGCAAGAATTACATTTTCTATAAATTTACTTTATTTTTTCTTATAAAATATAGATAAAGATTCATAAAAGTATACATTTTTATAAGTTTGAGATTTACACTCTTAATCATCAGGTTGATAAATAACACATAAGATAAAATAAGATTTTAAAAATATATAATCTTAAAAACTTAATGGGTCAGTAAACATATCTAAGAATTCAAAGCTCGAGTACAACTTACCCTTCTTTGATTCCTAGTACATCATGTCATACTAACTCAGGATAGGTGGCATAACTTTCAAGAAGTTCAGTTGATCAACTTGCTCATGATGTAGTAGTATCTAAATTGATTATAGGATGCCCACATAACCTAATAAAGCAACACTACTAGATAGAAGGATTGACATATCCAAGGCATAAATTCTGAACATAGTAATAAAGCAACACTACTAGGTAAAAAGATTGACGTACCTAAAGATATAAATCCTGACTATAGTTACATCTGAAGACACGAGCCTAGACAGATATATTCTGACATTGAATAAACTATCTACTCTTTGTACGATTAGTACTTTACATTAAATATCTCACCTTTTCTTATCATGATTGAGCCTATAAAACAGAGTTAGAGATGCTCATACATAATGACTGACTTACAAGATATCACTCATTATATTTAATAATGAACCACCAACCATTAAGAGTTGTTGACCTAAATGATTATCACTAAATCAGGTATAGCAATACTTTTCCTGTTGTACTATCATCTCTATGCAAGTTAGCGTAGTTCATGGTTATATATAAATATCGATGATTCATTAAGTCATGTTCTAATTTTCAAATTTCTGAATGCATATTCTTCTTCTTCTTCGATCATTACATCTATTTTAAATTCTCCAAACACATACACTATATAGTTTCTATGGCTCCATTCATCATACAACTGAGTTAACTCAAGCGCCAAAGATCCTTTAAGTCCAGCATAGAATTTGTTCAACAAGTTGATGTACGAATTGGGAAGTTATTTTTCCATAATTATTTTTATTTTAAAAAATTAAATATTATGTATAATAATTTTAGGAATTAATCTCTATAACAACTCTACAATTATTTTAAAATCTCTCTCTCTTCAAGACTGATATAGAACTAGCATAAATAAAACTATTTAACTAGTATTTCAATAGACGATCATAGAGAATAAATACAGATATAGACTTATAATTTCCTTTTTTGAAAGTTCTATCTTCTCTATGCTCTACTAGTCTACTTCCTTTTCTTAGCTCCGGCAAAGTCACAGGTGCCTGCGATCTTCAAGTTCAACGGCATATTCACAGCCTTTCAACCCATTAACCAGATTTTCTTTACAGAAACTGGGCTTGCTAATCGCATGCTAGCTGTGGTGCACAGCATATGCTTATCTCGTTTTGAAAAAAATATTAATCTATCTGTAGATTCTCCCTCTAACCTAGCTCGTCGTATAATATAAAATCAATACATGTCATTTGGGGTTGCGATCCCCAACCAATCAAGATTCCTTGTCAAAGGTTCCCAATGACATGGAGTGTGGGGATAGGTGAGAAGCAATAAGCAGTCTTGTCTGCAACTGAGGCAGCAATATATATACAAACTATTTATTTATATATATAAATTAAATGACTAATGTTGATTTATTTTTTCCTTTCTCTGCCCCCCCGCCCCTAATATCTTAGATAACTTTTTTTTTTTTTTTAATTATCCCTTAAGGTATTTCAGCACAAAATTCAAGTTATTTTGAACTAGAGCATACCTACTCACTCAATTGGACTACAACTCATGTATTTAGAATTAAGATTCTGTTGATAATTAAACAAAAATATCTTTCCTTAGTATAAATTAAAAATGGCTTTTTTTCTCCACTGATCAATACTTTTTTTCTTTTTTTTTTGCTAAAAAGATTCTGAGATTAATTTACCTTTTTTTGTTCATCGATCATGGCTAATTTTTTACCATGTATAAGCATCTCTCAAGCCATCTTAATTTTTACCATGTTCTTCATGCATAATTTACTGAATTAAAAAAATAAAAAAATAAAAAAGGGATGCTTTAATTTTTACGCCAGTTTTTTTGTTCATCATGGCTTTAAAATTAAGAGGTTGATACATTTTTCTCTTCCTCTTATACATTAAAACCTCAAATAATTAGATTGTAATTTTTTTTTAATCAATTCTCTCTATTATAGGCATTAGATTGCTTGAGAGATTAATTCAATCTCATTATTCTCATGGCCATAAAATTGTACAAAAAAAATAAAAATCCCATTACATTTGCGAGATTGTAGCCTTAGATCAAGTTGTGAATTCAGATTTCATCATCTCCAAATAATTAATTTATTTTAATACTAAAAAAATAATCTCCAAAGCTATTTGAACACCGAAACAGAATTAATTTCACATGAACGAAAAACTTTCACTTTCATAAAATTAGAGCGAGTGCTATACATGTTCCATGAGAAGAGATGAATAAGAATACACATATCACACAATGATCAAGAACTTTTTCCTCTGAAAATAGTTGTAAACAAGTTTATATTGTACCAAAATACGTGCTTGCCTTAACTATATATATACGAGTGGTCCATGACCTTAAGCTTACAATGTACCAAACTATGTGCTTGCCCTAGCTATGTATGAGTGGTCCATGACCTTCTCCTTCCTCCATATCCTAAGTTGCAAGCTTTGAAGTTTTTAAATGAGGAAAGAAAAGGTAGATAAGTGGGTCATTAGAGGCTTTAAAGGCGTGGTCTCTGCTTCCCATAAATTCATACTCTTTCCAGTCTGTTTGCACTTATTTATCAATTCGCACAGTATTTGGAGCGCCTGGTCCTTTCAATGTATCGATCGCATGTATAAAATTGTTAGAATGCATGGATAATTAATTAATATGAAATTCTTTCAATTAATTAGTTGTTAATTATAAAACAATTTTCTACAGATGAGAAGTAATTAAAAAGTGGGGATTAAACACATTAATTTGGATGGAAATAAAAAAAGAAAAAAAAGAAAAAAAGAGAGAGAGAAAAGCCATTAGACCGATCATATGATCCAATTATTTCAAAAAATATAACTTGTACAACCGGATTTCTTCTTTATATATGGAAAACTTCCATTCCATCTCTCTTTGTATTCTTCACTTACTGCCCTTTTATATATATATATATATATATAAGAAAGTTCATATGGCTAGTGATAAATCGAAAGGTTACCTCGTAGTTAAATGAGGGTGAAAACGCTTATGGTTATTAGGGTTTAAAGCTTCTCCATGAAGAACAGAGTCAAAGTCCCCACAAAATTCTCAGTTTATTGTGGATATCTTATAAATTTTTAATCAGATCGGAGAGGTAAATTAGATATCATATAGATCCAAAAGAGTTTATGCAAAGAAAAAAAATACTATATATATATATATATACACACACACACACACCTAACCACAATTAAGATAAAAAAGAAATGTCCTGTATAAGCCTGTCAGGTAACCAACAAAAGGTTCCCCTCGAGCATCACTAAGCACTGAATCTCCTTCTGACCCTTCTTCAAATCCAAGTTTTCTTGAAGAGAGGGTGGCCCAGATCGCAAAAAACTTAAAAAAATGTCACTCCATGGAGTTTGAAGATGAAAAAAGGGACATAAATGTAAAAGAAAAGGGATAAAGAGATGAGAAAAAGATAAGACTGGGACTAGAGTATTACAGTACGGTTGGTCCCCGCCCACAACACTGTACATAGGTTGTATTTATTGAAAAGGTTGCCTTCTACTTGGGTTTTGATTATCTGCTTTGCCCTTGTTCTACAGCCTCCACACTCAACAGGGTAAAACTGTAACCAACCAGAATTTGGCACCATGTTCAACTTGATTTCTTAGTCAAGTTGAAGACAGAGCCGTTTGTTCATGTACTTTTTTACTGATAATTTTATTTTTAAGGTATAATCCATTGTTGGAATTTTGGTGTTTAAGACAGAGGGCGAAAGGTGAAGCTAGGCTTTGATTGTTTATATGTTGCGATCTGCGTCATATACTGTAATTTTACATGGGGTTTATTGAAATATTTCTTTTAAAAACTTTAATTAAAAAAATCTAAAAAATTATTTTTTACATGTTATTTTTTTCAAATTTTTTTATTTTTTATTTCGATACATCAAAATTATCTAAAAACACATAAAATACATGAATTTAACTTAAAAAAACAATTTAAAAAGCAGAAACTACAACAGTGCAAAACATACACTTAGTTTGAGATGATTCATGTGCTTGATATTTTAGTGTATTGTTCTTTTTAAAAGTACTTTTCATTTAAAAATAATTTTGTTTTAATTTTCAATAGTAGCACATGAAAACCATAAAAAGCACTAACAAAAGTAAATTTAATTTTTTTTTAAATACATTTTTAAAAAGCAGAAGCAACATCCCTCCTAAAGACACTACAAAAATATTTGAGTGCGAATGGCATAATTATTCGCGTACCTAAAATTCAATCGTGATGATAATTGGTGTGGAACCATTTTTTAATATTCGATGCATAAATGGGAATCCACTTCGAACTTAATTAAAAAAAAAAAAAAAACCAAACTCCCCCACCATCCCACCCAATAAATATAGAATAGGGATGGGTGAGGTATAACCCGACGGTGGTCAAGAATTTTCAAATTTTATATTATTTCTTTTAGTTGTATGAATTTTTACAATATCCTTATATGTTTTTGAACTTAAAATTTGTAACATTAATTCAATAAAAAAAAATTTATTCGTAAAAAAATAGCAAATATATAGTTTCTCATGTAATCTCGGTTATAGATTTAATTATCTATTTATACACAACACTAAAGTTTTTATTTAGAAAATTGTGCATATGAAATTGAAAAAATACGAGTTATGAGGACAATATATTGCTTTCAAATGAAGAAAGAAGCTCTGTGTATAGAGAAGATCTTGCTATTTGAAAAATGGGTATTGCTAGAATCACTAATTATTCTCACCACTTCCTTATTAATATTTATTATATTCCAGCTTAATGTATTTTATTTTCATTAATAATGACATGAACATGTTATAATAGTCATTTAACAAAAAAAAAGAAGTGGGAATAGCAATTTTTACAATGAATTTATATAGCACCAGCCTTAAAAAATAAATAACCAGGATGGAATTAAGTCGTGGATAAACTATAATTTAATAATACTAATTAATATATTTTTTTCTTACATATTTTTCCTACTATTAAAATTTTAATATGATTTTATTCACTTTTATAACATTATCAAAATAAAAAACATATCAATCATCAATGTTTTTTTAGCATATAGGAGTGTTCATGGATATATATATATGGGTTACTTTTATACACAATTATATACAACTCAACCTTTAATATTTTATAAATTATAAATTTAATTTATTAATTATTTTTTAAACTCGAGCAAATTGGATATATCAAGTTAGGTTAAAGTTTTCATAGATATTACGGATGTTAATGGGTTGAGGATATGAATTTTCTTATTCTTTGCAAGTGTTGAAAAATAATGTGCAAGTCTGTAGAACCCTCCATATTATAACTGGTATTTTTGTAACATTGAAAAGAACGAAGAAAAACAAGATCCAGCTAAGATAAAATGAGCATGGTTGAACAAATTAATTATTATCCAAATTAAATACAATTAGCTGGGTCAACCAAATTAATGGGTGATATGAATTTGGCGGTGGAGCACAACTTAGGGGCTTCAATTTGACTTGAATTCCAGTCTTAAAACAAGCTAGCACCAGCAATGAAAATCTCACATGTTCCAGTTTTATGAAGTCTTCTCAATTACAGTACTTCAACAGAGAAAATACCAGCACTAGCAACATCCAAAAAGAAAAATAAAATAAAGCAAAAGAAGATAGAATTATGGGCAATTTTGACTTGTAAGTTTCATGAATAGCTAGCATGCAACAAGAGAATATGAAATAAATTCAGTAATAGAATAGATATTTACCTAGGGTAATTAATATTATTACCATGTAAATCCTTAATTTCTTCATTGCAAGTCTCTTGCTGCTTGTACCTCAAAACCTAGTTTACTTGTGCTTCTTCCTCAAAAGTCAAAACCATAAAATGAGTCTTTTAGATAACCTAAAAATATATTATCCAGGGAGCTGAGAACCCAAAGGGTAAGCAATGAGCTTTTTTTTTTTTTAATAAAAAAAATAACATTAAGTAAATTTCACTCACATGGTCAAAAAAGAAACTTCTTTCTTTTAAAAGCTTGCCAAACTTTAGGATTTATTCTTGGTAGATGATGGGAAAGAAACTTTAATTTCCCCATCCACACTTATAATATCTATTTTTTTGATTAATCATTATCTATAATATTTATATTATTTAATTTTTACAGGTTAGGTCGGATTAGATATATAATGCAAATATTATAGATTAACCATTTTTTTTCTCAATACCTCACGTATTTAAAATTTAATGAGTGAGATTGATAATTCATGATTCCAGTTCTATATATGTAGTATTGACTTTTTTATGCTACACTAATTTGTTTCTGCCAAAAAAAGAAAAAAAGAAGCTGCAGCTTTTCTCGATTATTAAATTGTTATTCCCACACTCAGCGTAATTAATTAGACAGTAGTAAAACTAACAATCTTTAGAAGTTTTTTCTCCCTCAAATTAATTAAAAAACAACATTTTATATATATATATAATAATAATAATAATAATTTAACAATCCATTTTAAGTTTGGATGGTTTTTCGTGATTATAGATATTATGGATTCTTCGATTAAAAAAAAATCATTTTGTTAATATAACATTTTCTTCTCCACCACGAATTTATTGAGAAGATGAATTTAAATCTCTCTGTTCCATGACCTTTCTTGGAGATTTTTTTAGGGGAAAGCTTGTATCATCGAACTATATAAAAATATATGTTAAACCATTTATATATTTTGTATTTTTTTAATTAGATAATGCATTATTTATTGAAAACATGATAAACAATTCCTTTCAATAAAATAATTAAATGTAAAATAATTTGCAACTGTATTATAGCACTAAAATTTAAAATTTTCTGTACTAATAACCCAATTGTTACACTGACATTTTACCACTGTACATTTTATTTTTTGTTTTGATATTGTTTATATAACTATAATAACATTTCTATTATGTAAATACGTCAGTTCATTAATCACCCATCTGCCTCGAGGGGAACTAGCTAGATGTTATGGCCCATGCTACGGCCTGGGGGTGTCATGGATAAGACTTTGACAAAAGTTTCATTTTAGTCCTGAAAGTCTTTTTTTTTCTAGGTATGCCTCAAACTTAAGCTTCTTCATAAAAAAAATATAACCTAACACTATTCCATGCCAAAACCTTAATTCCTAAAATCTCAGATCCACTTCTGTTATCTTAGACTTGAATGGTAATAAAATTAAGTTTAATGTAAGAAATCAATGCTTTCTAAAACTTGATCAAGAGTAAATTTAACCTTTTATAATGTAGGATTTCATGTATAGAAATAAGTTGAAAAAATCAATCCGAAAGGATAGATGTAAATTGCAATTTGATATATAATAAGTTTTTATCTGAATTGAGATATGTAAAACTAATTTAAAGGCTGTTTTCAAAGTTAAAATCCATTATAAAATCATGTTTTTAAATTATTGAAATGGTATATATCATTTGGAATATACATAATTTACCATAAATTATCGAGATTTCATTTAATTATTTTATTGTGTTTATTTTTAACAAACACCCTTTATCTTTTTGCTGTAGACTCTGTCAGCAAGAAGAAAATAATAATAATATGTCGGTATCTCAGTTGTTAAAAGAATTATGGAGGATTTGACATCCTAAATTTAGAGGCATCAGGGGTTCAAAACCTTGGAACATCAAGGGCGCTGCACACGACGAGCTGGTTCAAGACGAAGAGCAGAGCGGCGATCTAAAGAGAGAGAGAATACTCTTGGGTGGTGTGTTTGCTGCCATGTTAGGGTCGTAGAGAAGTGCAGAAGAAAGGCTGTTGCAGAGAGACAAAAACCCAAAGGAAGAAAACCAAGAGCATTAGCCTGTCTCCCTAAATGACGCAGTCGCATCACGCCCCATTTCCAAGAAGACACCACCACGAGTAGCTTTAAAGACAAAACATTACCTTGCCATTGGACCCACAACGATGACAATCAAACGGCAGGGAATAGGACTTTGTAAAGAAGTCAAATCAAACGGCTATGTATTAATCAATCAAAGGTCTTAGCTTCAATGAAAGCAACACGGACCTTCAAACAGTCTCCACCAACCAATCGAAAGCTTCTTTCCTCTTGCTTTCTCGAAAAAGCTTCGTGCACTGTACTCCTCCCTCCAAAATCTACCCTTATTAAGCCACATAAGCAGGCAAATCAACAAACAAAACAAGTTTATGTTCGCATAAATGAATAATTTAAATTTTATAAATTTTATTACCATTAAAAATTTATATAGTTTTTAATTTTAGAGTTGTAGAATTAATTGAAATACACCTAAGCTGACCTGAATATCTATATTAATATATAAAAAAAAACAAACCTACAAGACCTAAACCAAAAAAGAAACAAACCCGAGTTCTGTTCCTGCTGCTTGCTTGGAACGTGGTCGTGGTTTTAATTATACCCGTGTTTTTATATCAAAAAAATTATGATTCAAGTTCTTATAATAATATTTTTAGTTTAAAAATATAATTGGAGA
>Ga0307515_10005265_pt1 | contig 26299 bp, 28 predicted proteins | sample 17_EM_MG_FD_194513 | JGI IMG/M metagenome (GOLD analysis project Ga0307515, IMG submission 194513) | Populus trichocarpa ectomycorrhiza microbial communities from riparian zone in the Pacific Northwest, United States - 17_EM | ecosystem: Host-associated > Plants > Roots > Unclassified | place... | reverse complement strand
AACGATTCAAAGGATGACCACCATGTTCGCCAAGCAAGCGCAAATCGCCGTTGCCGCCATCGCCCTGACCATCGCCGGCGGCGCCTTCGCCCAGTCGACCGAACGCAATGTGTTCGACACCGAAACGAACCTGCGAATGCCCGCTGCCGCGTCGGCCGAAGGCCTGAGCCGCGACGCCGTGCAAGCCCAGTACATCGCCAAGCGCGACGCCAACAACATCGCCAGCTTCAACCCGGAAGCCGCGTACTTCGCCCAGAACAACGATTCGAGCCGTGCGATCGCCGCGCTGTTCACCCGCAAGCCGGCCCAAGCGCAAGCCTCGGCCAGCGGCCTGAGCCGCGACGAAGTGCGCGCTGAAGTGATCGCCGCTCGTGCCAATGGCGAGATGAACGTGTTCGACACCGAAACGAACCTGCGCGTCGCACCGAGCGCCCGCGTGCCGGCAGCCACCACGCTGGCGCAGCGCTGATCACCGGCCGACTGCGGCCACCAAGCAAAAGGGCAGCACGACGCTGCCCTTTCTGCTTTGTCTCGGCGCGGCGAGGGTCGACTACTTCGGCGCGCTGCAAAGGTCGATGATCTTTACCGAGCCTTGCAGGCTGAGCGCTCGTTTCTATCGCGCCTTGTCGATCGCCTCGCACAGCTGACGCGCGCCTTGCACGAAGCGCGGGCCCATGCGGCCGATCAGATCACCGTCGATCATCGCGAAGCGCTGGTGCTTCACCGCTTCGACGCCCGGGAAGCGCGGCCACTGGCCTTCCTCCGGGTGGTCACTCGGCGCGCCGGCCATCGCGATGACTTGCGGGTTGCGCTGCACCGCGGCTTCCCAGCTGACGGTGGGTGTGAAGGTCGGCAGTTCGCCAAAGATGTTGGTGCCGCCACAGGCGGTGATCGCCTGGTGGATCAGGTGCTCGCGGTTGATCGTCATCAGCGGCTGGTGCCACAGCTGGTAGAAGACCCGCACCGGCTTGCGCGCCGCGTACTCGGCCTGCAGCTGAACCCATTGCTGCTCGACTTGCTTTGCTTGCGCCTCACCCGCCTCGGCCCGGCCGAGCAACTGGCCGATCGTGCGCAGGCTGCGCGCCAGGTCGGCCACCGAGCGGATCTCGCTGTCGAACACCGGCACGCCCAGTGCCTGCAGCGGCGCACGGGCGCGGTCAGGAAAGCCGGTGCGCCAGACCAGGACCAAGTCAGGCTTCAGCGTGGCGATGGTCTCGTGATGCACCGCCACCGCGTCGCCGACGATCGGCAGTTGCTTCGCCTCGGCCGGAAAGTCGCTGAAGCGGCTGACGCCGACGACCTGCGCACCGGCGCCGATCGCGAACACCTGTTCGGTCAGGTGCGGGCCCAGCGTGATCACCCGCTGCGCGGGCTTGGGCAGGCTGATCGTGTGGCCGCTGTCGTCGACCACGCTGACGGGCTGCGCTTGAACGCTCGCAGCCACCAGAAAGAGCAGGGCAGTGAACTTGCGCATCACACCGCCGCCGTCTTCGGTTCGAACTCGCACAACGCGCGCACCTGGCACGCGCCGCAGCGCGGCAGCCGAGCCTGGCAGACGTAGCGCCCGTGCAGGATCAACCAGTGGTGCGCGTCGACGCGGTAGGCCTCGGGCACGCGCTTGAGCAAGGCCTGTTCGACCGCCAATGGGTTCTTGCCCGGCGCCAGCCCAGTGCGGTTGCTAACGCGAAAGATGTGCGTGTCGACCGCCATCGTCGGCTCGCCGAACGCGACGTTCAACACCACGTTGGCGGTCTTGCGACCGACGCCGGGGAGGGCTTCCAGCGCTTCACGATTCGGGGGCACCTTTCCACCATGCTGTTCGACCAGGATGCGGCAGGTCTCGATCAGGTGGCGCGCCTTGGTGCGGTACAGGCCGATGGTCTTGATGTGGCGCTCCACGCCTTCGACGCCGAGCGCCAGCATCTTGGCCGGTGTCGGCGCCGTGGCAAACAGCGCGCGGCTGGCCTTGTTGACGCTGACATCGGTGGCCTGGGCCGACAGCAGCACGGCGGCCAGCAGCTCGAACACGTTGGTGAACTCCAGCTCGGTCTCGGGCTGCGGGTTGGCTGCCTTCAGCGTGGCGAAGAATCGTTCGATCGTGGCCGGGGTCATGCTGGTGGGTCGTCTTCGCTTGGGGTGGGCGTGGCAGCCGGCGCCGGGGCGCGCTGAGCGCGGGCACGCGCGAGTGCTGCTTCGATGACCGCGCGCTTGCGGTCGATCACCTCGGGCTCGGTGTGCAGGGTCTGGTTCGGCAGGTCGGCCAGCTTGTGGGCGGCCTTGGCGGCCAGGCGTTCGTCGTTCTCGCGCTTGTCACGCGCCACGCGCATCTGGCGGAAAGCGTATTGCTCGCGTGCTCGCGTCGCCTGCTCGCCGCTCCAGGCGGCCCAGCCGGTGTGGGCGCGAGTCGACGAAGGGCCGCCCCCGAGTCGACTCACCCCCTCGGGGGGCGGGGCGGGCAGTGCCCGGCCGTGGGGGGCTTGGTTCACCGGCTCCATCGCAATGCAATCGACCGGGCAGGCCGGCACGCACAGCTCGCAGCCTGTGCAATCGGCTTCGACGATGGTGTGCATCTTTTTCGGCGCGCCGACGATGCAGTCGACCGGGCAGGCCTTGATGCACAGCGTGCAGCCGATGCACCAGTTCTCGTCGATCACCGCCACGCCACGCGGCACCTCATGGCCGTTGTCCGGGTTCAACGCCATGACGGACTGGCCAGTCAATGTGGCCAGCCGTGCGATGCCCTCGGCACCGCCGGGTGGGCATTGGTTGATTGCCGCTTCGCCGACAGCGATTGCCGCGGCGTAACCATGGCAGTCGGGGTAACTGCAGCGGGTGCACTGCGTTTGCGGCAGCGCGTCGTTGATGCGCTCGGCCAGGGCAGCCTGCGCGGGGGTCAGTTGAGTCGGCGCGGGGTGGATCACCCGCGGATTATCCCCAGGGCCTGATCGTCAGCCGCTCCCTGGCCGGCTGACACCCGCTCGGCGGGTGCCCCAATCCTCTAGCGTTTGCCGCCGACCATCAGCTTCGTGACCATGCCCTCGGCCTTCAGATGGTCGAAGGCGTCGCGCGTGCGGGCGACTGTCTCGTCCGGCGTGCTGCGGCTGTAGGCCATGTAGATGCCGGTGGTCATCTCGTTGAGTGTCAGCACTTTTTCCAACGAATTCGGATCGACGTTGGCCTCCTTGCAGAAGCGGATCACGTCGTTGTCGGGCAGCGGCAGCAGGTGCACCTTGCGGTCCAGCAGCATGCGCAGACTGTCGTTGTTGCGGGCCGAGACGACGAGTTTGTCAAAGCCGCGTGACTGCAGGTACTGTTGGCGCACGTCGTCGCGCATCACGCCCACTGCGTAGGCCTTGGCGTCTTGCAGGTTGTGCACCACCACGTCGTCGCGGCCGCGCAGCTTGTACAGGTGGTATTCGATGCGCATGAACTCGCCCGCCCACTTGAACTGGGCTTCGCGGGCCTGCGTGCGGGCGATCAGAAAGATCAGTACGTTGGGTTCCTGCTGCGCCAGGTCGTAGGCGCGTGCCCAGGGGTAAAGCGCAACCTTGTAATCGGTCAGGCCGGCGCGTTTCATCGTCGCTTCGACGATCTCGGTCGCCGGGCCGGTGACCTTGCCGTCACGCAGGTAGGTGTACGAAGAATCTTCGGTGACGACCTTGATGCCATCGGCCTGGGCGCTGGCGCAGGCTATTGCTGCGGCAAGCGCCATCACGGGCGCGAACAAGGAGCGAAACTGCATCGGGCACCTCAGTCGTCGAATCATTCGGAAATCTGGTCGCGGCCTTGGCTCTTGGCGCGGTAGAGCGCCTGGTCGGCCTGGTGCAGCAACAGGTCGAAGTGGTCCATCGTTGCCGGGTCGAACTGCGCCAGGCCGATGCTGAGCGTGACGCAGGCACTGACCGCCGAATCGCGGTGCGCAATCGCCAGCGTCTCCATGCGACGACGCAGGCGCTCGGCCGCGGTGCGGGCCTGCGCCGCGTCGATGCCGGGCAGCAGCACCGCGAATTCTTCGCCGCCGATGCGGGCCACGACCTCACCGGCACGCGCGAAGTTGTCCTTCAGCGCCTCGGCCACCAGCTGCAGGCAGCGGTCGCCCTGGGCGTGGCCGTAGGCGTCGTTGTAGCGCTTGAAGAAATCGACGTCGCACATCAGCACGGTCAGCGGCTGGCTCAGACGCTGGGCACGGCGGAATTCGATGTCCTTCAGCTCGTCGAAGTGGCGGCGGTTGGCCAGGCCGGTCAACGGGTCGGCGCGCGACTGCTCCTCGAGCCGCTTGTTGGCGGCACGCAGCTCGGTGGTCTGCTCGTCGACCAACTCGGCCAGGCGGTCGCGGTGGGCGGCCAGGTCGCGCTCGTCCTGCTTCTGCCGTTCGAGGTAGGTCGAGAGTTTGTGCTGCAGGTCGTTGACGCCGGTCTCGAGCAGCGTCAGCTCGTCGCCGCGCCGTGATTGCCTGGCCAGCCGCAGCGCGTGGCCCAGTGTTGCCGGTGTCAATTCTTCGAGGTGGCGCGCGATGTAGCGCACGTGCACCGTGACCGAGCTGTTGAACAGCCACATGATCAACCCGGCCAGCAGCAGCGACTGCACCAGCTGGGTCATCACGATGTCCAGCACCTCGCCGCGCAGGCGTTCGCGCAGCACCCGCTCGTCGCCGACGAGCGTCAGCTGGCCCACCACTTCGCTGGCGCCCGGATACGGTTCGTAGGTCAGCTCGCGGGTGATGGTCGGTGTCATCGACGACACCGTCTGGCCGGGGCGGCGCGATTCGAGCACCTCGGGCGCGCGGCCGGATTGCTGCACGCGCAGCTCGACCCGGCCGACCGAGGCCACCTGCGCCGCGCTGTCGAGCTGGGTGCGCAGGGCGTCGCGGTCCATCTCCCAGATGGCCTTGGACAAGGTGCGCTGGAAAACCTGGTCGATCAGCGTCAGCTCGGCGGTCATCGAGGCCAGGTTCGCTTGCCAGGCCTGCCAGGTTCGCAGGGCGGCGGCCGCCAGGGTGAACACGATCCCGAACGCCAGCGTTGCTATCACCAGCCGACGGCCCAGCGAGCCGGCACGCGGCGCCGGCGGGGTCAGGGTGGGCGGGCTGCTGAGGCCGGCTTCGAGCTGGTTGGACACGTGTTCAGTTGGCGAGTGGCTTCACAGCCACTTTTTCTTGATGGCGTCGTAGGTGCCGTTGCGGCGAATGGTTTCCAGCCCTTTGCGGAAACGCTCGACAGTCGCGTCGGGCGTTTTCGAGCTGAAGGCCATGTTCAGGCCGTCGTCGTTGGCCAGGTCGGGCAGCGACAGCACACGCACCAGGTGGGTTTCGGGGTCGTCACCGGCCTGGCGAGTCAAGTACAGCGCGTTCAGCTCGTTCGAGATCCACAGGTCGACGCGGCCGAGCTTGAGCTTTTCGTAGTTGAACTCGTACTTGTTGCTCGACTGCAGGTTCTTGCCCAGCACGAAGCCCTTGCTGACCAGGTACTGCTCGCCGGCGTCTTCGTTGACGGTGGCGATCTGGAACTTGCGGGCGTCTTCGAGCTGCTTGATCGGCAGATTGCGGCCGGGGCGCGAATACAAGGCCCAGTGCGTCGGCGCGATCACGCCGACCCACTTGAAGAGCTTTTCGCGCTGCGGCGTGCGGGTGATCGAATAGATCAGCACGTTCTCTTCGTTCAACGCGATGTCGTAGGCGCGGGCCCAGGGCATGCTCTTGATCGGCGCCTGCAGGCCGACTTCCTTCAGCACCGCCTGGACCACCTCGGTGCTCAGGCCGGTGATCTGGCCGCCCTGGGTCATGTTGTAGGGCGGCAGCTCCTCGGTGAGGATGCGCAGGTCGGCGTTGCCGGCGTGGGCGGCCAGCGCGCACAAGGCCAGCGCCGCCAGCCCAAGCTGGCGGAGACGTCTGACGGCAATCGAGATCGGGCTCATGCGGTGGTGACCTGATGAAGGCGCCGACCCCGGAGAGGGAAGCGCGCCGCACCGACTCGATTGAGCCGGGCATACGTCAGGTATCGACCGCTGCGACCTGGAGTTGAGTGGTTAGCTCATCCATCAATGCCGCTTCAGCGTGCACCGGTTGGCAAGAAAGCCACCGGCGCGGCTTTTTAGCCGGCCTTGCGGGCCCGCTTCACAGCGGCCTTGGCGGCGGGCTTGGCCGACCGGGGCTTGCGCGCGGCCGTCTTGGGAGCGCCGATGATCTCGTCGGGCTCATTGAAGCGCTGGATGAAGGCGCGCAGCTCGGGGTAGACCTTGTCGCGCCAGCGGCGGCCCGAGAAGATGCCGTAATGCCCGGCACCCACCACGTCGTAGTGGAACTGGCGCGTCTTCGGGATGCCGGTGCACAGTTCGTGCGCGGCGCGGGTCTGGCCGGCGCCGGAGATGTCGTCCAACTCGCCTTCGATAGTCAGCAAGGCGCTGGCAGTGATGTCTTGCGGGCGCACGTGGGCGCCGTCGACCTGCCAGGTGCCGTTGACCAGTGCGAAGTCCTGGAACACGGTCTTGATGGTGTCCAGGTAGTACTCGGCCGGCATGTCCAGCACGGCGTTGTACTCGTCGTAGAACGTGCGGTGGCCTTCAGCGCTGTCATCGTCGCCGCGCACCAGGTCGAGGAAGTAGTCGTAGTGCGAGCTGAGGTGGCGGTCCGGGTTCATCGCCACGAAGCCGGTGTGCTGCAAGAAGCCGGGGTAGACCTGGCGGCTCGCGCCTGGGAAGTGCGGCGGCACGCGGTAGATGACGTTGTTCTCGAACCAGGAGTAGCTCTTGTTCATCGCCAGGTTGTTCACCGCGGTCGGCGAGCGGCGGGCGTCGATCGGGCCGCCCATCATCGTCAGCGTGCGCGGGGTGAACTCGCCGGCACTGGCCAGCAGCGAGACGGCGGCCAGCACCGGCACGGTGGGCTGGCAGACCGAGATCACGTTCACCTCGGGGCCGATGTGGCGGATGAACTCCTGAATGTAGTTGACGTAATCGTCGAGGTGGAACGGGCCGGCCTCGATGGGCACCATGCGGGCGTCGGTCCAGTCGGTGATGTAGACCTTGTGGTGCTGCAGCAGGCTCTTGACGGTGTCGCGCAACAGCGTGCTGTGGTGGCCCGACAGCGGGGCGACCACCAGCACGGTGGGCTGGGCCTTCATGTCCATCAGCGCGGTCGGGTCGTCGCTGAAGCGCTTGAAGCGGATCAGGCGGCAGAACGGCTTCTCGATCGCGACCTGTTCCTGCACCGCCACGTCGACGTCATCGACGTTCACGGTCTTGATGTCGAACTCGGGCTTCTCGTAGTCCTTCGCCAGCCGGTGCATCAGATCGAGGCCTGCAGCTACGCGCTGCGACATCGGCAGATGGGTGAAAGGCGACAGCGGATGGCTGTACAGCTTGGCCGAGGCACTGGCGAACTCGGAGAACGGCGCCATCAGCGCGCGTTGGGTTTCATACAGCTGATACAGCATGGGCAAGGCTCCGATGGGGATTCAGATCACTGTCAAACATCAGGGCACATGGTGCGCTGTCAAGGCTGAACCCAGGCTGACAAAACGTTTACACCGCTATTGTGCATTGCAACATCGGTATTTGCCTACGTGGATTCACGATCGGCATTCACCCGCATTAAACGCTTTGTGCGCTTGCAGCAAGCACCAGAAAAGGGCGGTCGGTGCGATGCAGTTCTCACAGAACGGTGTCAGCTCATCCAGAACAGCACGACGGCCATGCGCTGGTCGGCCGGTTCGTCGCCGCCCCAGTAGGCGGTGGCGCTGTGGATCATGTCGGCGCGGTAGACCAGCAGGCGGTTGAAGCGGTGGTCGACGGCTTGGTCCAGCACGAACAGGTCGGGCGGCACGAAACGCGTCTCCAGCGCCTCGACGAGATTGTCGAAGCGGGCGGGCAGGGTGTTGCCGCCCAGTTGGCCGTCCGGCAGGCGCACGCGGTAGAAGCCGGTGCCGCAGTGGTCGGGCACATTCGGGTTCAGGTACAGCACCGCCGCAAAACGGCACAGGCGGCGGGCATCCGTGTGCGGGCGCGGGCCGGCATCGCCGGCGCCCACCAGTTGCACGCAGTTGTGGTTCAGTTGGTTACCGGTGCCAGCCGCTGCGGCCACCGCGAACAGGCGCTTCTGGCCGGTCTGCGCCCGGGCCCAGGTTTCGATCGGGTTGAGCTCTTCGGGCGTCAGCGCGGGCTGCGCGCGCCGGCCGGGCCAGCTTTCAGGGCGCTTGGGCGCGCCTTGCACCCAGTCCTCACGGGCCAGCAGGCGCTCGCGCACAGCCATCGGGTCGGCCAGGGCGTCGTCCAGTACCCAGTAGTCCTTGCCCAGCGTGGGCGGGCGGTAGATCAGGCGGTGGGCCTTGGGGGCCGGCGGACGCGCGTGATGAAGGGGTGGGCTGACGAGCGGCATGGGCGCGATTGGAGCATGCCCTGCGCCGCGATCAGGCGACCGGCCGGATGCGGTAGGCGCAGCGCCGGCCGCCGGCCAGCAGGTGCTCGGTGCGCTTGACTTCGACGCCCGGGCCCAGGCAGCGCTGGAACAAGGCCAGCTCGGATCGGCAAAAGCCTTGGCACTGGGTGGCCGCGGCGCAGATCGGGCAGTGGTCTTCGACCAGCAGCCAGTCATCGCCGTCGGCCTGCGCGGTGGCCATGTAGCCTTCTTCGCTGCGGGCCTGGGCGAGGGCTTGCACGCGCTCATCCAGGCGCGCCAGCCCGGCCAGGCGGCGCTGGTACACCGATTCGGACTCAGCTTCGCGGGCGGCGATCAAGGTGTCCAGCGCTTGGGGGCCGAGGTGCTCGGCGGCATGACGCAGCAGTTGCACGGCCAGGTCGCCGTGCCGGTCCGGGAAGCGGCCATGGCCGGCATCGGTCAGACACCAGATGCGGCGCGGGCGGCCCACGCCTTGGGGCTCGTCGTGAAAGCTCACCAGCCCCTGAGTGGACATGGCCTGCAACTGCTTGTGTGCGCCCATCGGCGTGATCGCGCAGGCGGCCGCCAGCGTGGCGGCGGTTTGTGGGCCGCGGCTCTTGAGCTGGAACAGCAGTCGGTCGGGGGTGTTGGCGGCCATGGCGTCAGGCGGTAGCGGAAACAGCGGCCGGCGATTGTCGTGCGGCTTCGCGCCGCGCCCAGTGCCACAGCGCCCAGGCCGCGCTGCCGGCGCACAGCGTGCCCATCGCCATCACGGCCCGCACGTTCCACAGCGACAGCGCGCCGCCCGCGAGTGCGACGGCGACATTGGCAAAGCAGAAGATCGTCGTCAACAAGCCCATCATGCGTCCCTGGCCATACTGAGCAAAGCGTGAAGAGACCCAGGCCGGCATGAACGCGTTGTAGACCGCCAGTGGCATGCCGAGCAGGCCGATCGTGATCACGCCGGGTGTGTCGGGCAGCAGCACCAGCAGGCCGAGGCCCGCCGCACCGCACAGCGCGGCCAACGCCGTGATTCGCAACGGGTGGTCCACGGCCGGCAGTCGACCGGCAAGCCAGGTGCCGACCAGCATCGAGGCGCTTTGTGCGGCGGTGATCCAGGCGATGCCGGTGCTGGTGAAACCCGCTTCGGTGACACACCACAGCGGCGCGTAGTCGTAGAGCGATGTCACGCCGCACATGTAGGCCATCTGCAGCAAGAACAGGCGGCGCAGGTCGCGGTCGTGGATCAGCGGCCCGAGGGTCGAGCCCGCCATCGCGCCGTTTGCGTAGGCAGGCGAGGCTGCAGGTTTTGCCGGGGCTGGGGCCTTGCCACCCGGCACACCCGCCATGACCAGCCCGATGCACCCGAGCATCGCCAGCGCGGCGATGGTGAACGGCGTCGCGTCACCCCAACGCAGCAGGAAACCGCCGAACAATGGGCCGAGCAGCCAGCCGCCGTACTGGAAGGCATTCAGCCAGGCGAAGGCCTTTACACGGGTCTCTTCGCCATGGTGGTCGGCCAGCAGTGCGCGGGCGATGGCGATGTTGCCCTCGGTCAGACCGCTGGCGAAGCGCGCGAGGACGAACAGCAAGTACCAGCGCCCTTCCAGCGCACCGGCGGTCAGCAGGTTGAACACCGCACAGGCCAGCAGACTCACGACCAGCACACGCCGCCGGCCCAGGCGGTCTGACAAGGGCCCCAGCACCAGGCTGCCCAGCAGGATGCCCGCGGGGTTCGCGGCGAGTGCGACGCCCAGCAGCCATTCGGGCGCCATGCCTGCGAAGTGGGTGAAGTCGTCCGCCGGGCCGTCGACGAAGATCGGCGCGAGGATCGGGTAGGGCATCGCCATGCCGATCGTGCACAACAAGGTCACCGCACAAACGGCGACCAGCAGGCGCAGCGAGGCGCGGTCGAGACTCATGCTGTAGTCCCTACGGCAGGCAGCACGCGGGCATAGCCCGGCCAGCCGCGGTGGCGCCACTCTTCCAGCGCCGTCCAGGCGAGCTTGATGCGGTGGTCGTCGCGCGACACGGCCAGCGTCGGCAACACGGCTTGCCAGTCGGCCTCGCTCGCCGGGCCACCCAGGTAGACGGCCACCCAATCAGGCCGCGGCCGCCCGATCGACAGCCAGGCCGCGAGCCAAGCCCGCCAGACGCCGCGCAGCGTCGCTTGGGTTTGCGCTGCGTCGAGCCTGGCGTGCGGCAAGACGAGGCGCAGCGCATGGCAGCCGGTGACCAGGTGCAGCGCGGTGAAGTCGCGGCTGCCGAGGTAGACCGCCAACGAGGCCTCGGCCAGCGTCTCCAACGTCAGCGCCGCGGGGCTGGGCGAGGCTTCGCCGTTGACGGCGTCGTCAAAGCCGGGCAAGGCAGCGCACTGCTGCATGTCTTGCGTGATCGTGGTGTCTTGTTGCGGGGTGAAGGCCAGACCGGGTGGGTCACCCAGCGCGGACAGCACATCGGCCAACCGGGCGGCTTGACCCTTTGGCGTTGCCGGCAGCGCGGGGCCGAGTGCGGTGTGCTGGGTTTGCCAGGCGGCCAGTGCGTGGGCGATCTCGGCCGGGTGATCGGCGTCCAGCGCGTAGGCCAGGCGAATCAGGCCGTGGAAGGCGGCCGTTTCGGCGGCCTCCAACAGATGGGGCAGGTGACGAGCCAGCACCGCCGGCAGGCCGTCGCGCTCGATTTCCGCAGCGAAGCGCTGGGCGGCGCGCGCTTCGTCACTGTCGGGCGTTAGCTTGTCGAGCCTCGGCGCATGGCGCTGAAGCTGAGCCTGCAGCGCAGCGGTCGGTGCCTGCAGGCGATGCAACGCCGTCAGCGCCATCGGCAGGTGGTTGGACAAGCGCAGTCGGCCGGCGGGGTAGGTGGCCGCGTAGGCCAGGCTGATGTCGAGGGCAAGCTGCAGTTCGCGGCGGGTGGCGGGTGTGGCGGGCATGGCGGCGTCTCCAACTCAGAACATGGCCACATGATGCCAAGATTCGGTCTATAAATAAACTTATAGTTTATAAACTAGGCTTGCGGCAGGGCTTTGAAGCTTGACAGCGCTTGCATACCAGTTGGCCCGCCGTGATAGGACCAGTTTCGACCGCCTTTCGCGACGTTAGCTTGGGCAGAAACGTTCAAAACGCGAGGAAACCGGTGTGTCCACCAGTGTCCGGATGGTGGTGGCGAGCCCGTCCGGGTGTACACAACCGGTCCCACATTGGTATTAAAGAGGAGAGGTGAACATGCTGACTCGCCGTTTCATCTTGGCGTTCGCCGCCGCCTGCCTCGGGAGCACGCTGGCCTGGCCAGTACAGGCCAAATCCATGCCGTACGGCGGCAAGCCGGTGCTGGTGCCAGGCATCGTGCAGGCCGAAAACTTCGACCTCGGGGGCGACAACGTCGGCTACCACACCAAGGACAACCTCAACCACCTGGGCCAGTACCGCCTGACCGAAGGCGTGAGCCTCGAAAAGAGCACCGACACGGGCGGTGGCTACAACGTGGGTTGGGCGCGCGGCGGCGACTGGCTGAACTACACGATCAAGGTCGACAAGGCCGGCACCTACACGCTGCAAACCCGCGTGGCCTGCCTGGGCCAGGGCGGCAGCTTTCACTACAAGCTCGATTTCGTCGACGCGACGTCTCAGCAGACCGTCCCCGACACCGGTGGCTGGCAGAACTGGGTCACGCTGACGACGACGATCCAACTGCCAATTGGTCGCCATGTGCTGCAGCTGCATGAAGACTCGCCGGGGGTCGACAGCAACGGCGACGTCGGCAACTTCAACTGGATCAAGATCAAGAAGGGCGGCTCGGTCGACGGGCGGCAGAAGATCCTGAACTTCCTGAACAGCACTTCGGGCGTGGCCACGGTGATGGGCATGCACAACAAGTACTCAAGCAGCCCGCACAGCTACACCGACCAGATCGACGCGATCGCTGGCCGCCCTTCGGCGCTGTGGGGCGGTGACTTCCTGTTCGGCGACCAGGTGCCGTACCGCTGGACGATGATCGGCGAAGCCAAGGCCCAGTACGCCAAAGGCGCGCTGGTGGCGCTGACCTACCACGCGTGTTCGCCCAAACGCGAAGAAGACTGCACCTACGACGACATCGGCGGCGACCACTACGCCCAGCTGACCGACGAGGAGTTCCGCCAGCTGACCACGCCGGGCAACTGGCTCTACGACCGCTGGATCGGCCGTCTCAACACGCTGGCGCCGTATTTCCAGGACTTGAAGGATCACGGCGTGGCGGTGGTCTTCCGTCCGCTGCACGAGATGAACCAGTGCCGGTTCTGGTGGGCTTGCCACACCGGCTCGAACGGCACTGCGAAGCTGTACCAGATCACCCACGACTACCTGACCTACACCAAAGGCCTGAGCAACATCGTGTGGGCCTGGAACGTCCAGGACTTCGATGACATGCCCAACGACCTGCACCGCTACGACCCGGGCCGCAGCTATTACGACGTGGTCACGCTCGACATCTACGGCCCGTACCGGCAGGACTACTACGACGCGGTCGTCAACTTCGCGCAGGGCAAGCCGGTCGCGATCGGCGAGGTGCAGTACATGCCGACGGCGGAATTGCTGCGCCAGCAGCCGAAGTGGACCTGGGTGATGCAGTGGTCGGACTACATCAACGACAACAAGGGCATGATCGCCGACCTGTACGCGGCACCGAACGCGACGACGCTGGACGAGATGCCCGGCTGGTAAGCGCCTCAGCCGGGCCCGCTTCAGGCGGGCTCGGCGTTGTGCCAGGCGGCGTTTTGCAGCACGACGCGGTAACCGTCGTGGTCTGCAAAGCTGCGGCCACGTTCGTCCCAGTACGGGTTGAACGAGGGCACGGGTTGAAACCCGGCGGCGAGCATGCGTTCGCAGCCCGCTTGCCACTCGGCGGTGTCGGGCAGGTACAGCACCACCAGGTCCTCGGGCGTTGGGGTCGGCGGGACCGGGTGGGTGTTCGACCGGGTGAATTCGAAATGGTGGCCGGCACCGGGCTGGCCCAGCATCACGCCGTCGAAGCCATCATGGTCCTCGAAACTGCCCAACACGCTCAAGCCCAGGCCGTGGCGGTAGAGCTCAACGCTGCGGGCCAGGTGGCTGACGGGGCGGGCAATGCGAAGGTGCGGGAGGTGCAGAAGGCGCGTGGGCATGGTGCGGGTGAGCGTCGTGCTGAGGTGCGCCCATCATGCCGCGTCAATGGCAATTTAAAAACAACAAGTTTATAAACTGAGCCAGGAAAAGGGCCTTGCGGCCCTTCGCGTTGTGCAATCGCCCGGATCAGATGACCTTGGCGATGCACTCGGTCACGTAGCCGATGTTCTTCTCGTTCAGCGCGGCCACGCAGATGCGGCCCGAGTCGACGCCGTAGACGCCGAACTCGCTGCGCAGACGCTCCATCTGCGGCTTGGTCAGGCCCGAGTAGCTGAACATGCCGCGCTGGGTGGTGATGAACGAGACGTCCTGCTTGACGCCGGCGGCCTTCAGCTTTTCGACCAGCGCGCCGCGCATCGCCTTGATGCGGTTGCGCATGCCGGCCAGCTCCTGCTCCCACTGAGCGCGCAGTGCCGGCGTGGTCAACACGGTGGCGACGACCTGCGCGCCGTGCGTCGGCGGGTTCGAGTAGTTGGTGCGGATGACGATCTTCAGCTGCGACAGCACGCGCGAAGCTTCTTCCTTGCTCTCGCAGACCACCGACAGTGCACCGACGCGCTCGCCGTAGAGCGAGAAGCTCTTCGAGAACGAGGTCGAGACGAAGAAGTCGATGCCCGACTGCATGAAGCGGCCGATGACCGCGCCGTCTTCAGCGATGCCGTCACCAAAGCCTTGGTAAGCCATGTCGAGGAAGGCGACCAGCTTGCGCGCTTTGACGGCCTCGATCACCGCGTCCCATTGGGCGTTGCTGATGTCGTAGCCGGTCGGGTTGTGGCAGCAGGCGTGCAGCACGACGATGGTGCCGGCGGCGGCGCTGTTCAGCGCAGCCAGCATGCCTTCGAAGTTCACGCCGAGCTTGGCCGCGTCGTAGTACGGATAGGCTTCGACGGTGAAGCCGGCGTTGGTGAACAGCGCGCGGTGGTTTTCCCAGCTCGGGTCGCTGATCAGCACCTTGGCGGTCGGGTTGACCTTCTTCAGGAAATCGGCGCCGACCTTCAGGCCGCCAGTGCCGCCCAGTGCCTGCACCGTGGCCACGCGGCCGGCGGCGACGAGCGGGCTGCCTTCGCCAAAGACCAGGCCTTGCACGGCCTTGTCGTAGGCAGCGATGCCGTCGATCGGCAGGTAGCCGCGGGCGCTGGCCGCTTCGGCCATCTGCGCTTCGGCGGCTTTCACGCAGGCCAGCAGCGGCAGCTTGCCGTTCTCGTCGGTGTACACGCCGACGCCGAGGTTGACCTTGGCAGGGTTGGGGTCGGCATTGAACTGCTCGTTCAGACCCAGGATCGGGTCGCGCGGGGCCATTTCGACGGCGGCAAACAAGGACATCGCAAAGCTTCCTGAAGGGACGGTGTCAGTAGGGCGCGCAGCTTGCCCCGGCAAAAGCCGCGCGGCTGCGCTACGCTGCAAGGTTCGATGCGCAGGGCAAGCCCGCTTGCAGCTGCGCCGATTTTAAAGGTTCATTCAGGGATAACCCCATGCCGGAAATTTCTGAGGTGATGCCGGAAGTAGAAGCCAACGGAACGCCCGAAGGCGAATTCGTCCACTACCCCGACTCGCCGTTTCAGCTCTTTCAACCCTACCCGCCCGCCGGTGACCAGCCGACGGCGATCATCAAGCTCGTCGAAGGCGTCAACGACGGCCTGGCCTACCAGACGCTGCTGGGCGTGACGGGCTCGGGCAAGACCTTCACGATGGCCAACGTGATTGCGCAGCTGGGCCGGCCGGCGATCGTGTTCGCGCCGAACAAGACGCTGGCGGCGCAGCTGTATGCCGAGTTCAGAGAGTTCTTTCCGAAGAACGCGGTGGAGTACTTCGTCAGCTACTACGACTACTACCAGCCCGAGGCCTATGTGCCGCAGCGCGACCTGTTCATCGAGAAGGACTCGTCGATCAACGAGCACATCGAGCAGATGCGCTTGAGCGCCACCAAGAGCGTGCTGGAACGGCGCGACACCATCATCGTGGCCTCGGTCAGCGCGATTTACGGCATCGGCAAGCCCGAGGACTACACCCAGATGCGCTTCATCGTGCGGGTGGGCGACAAGATTGGCCAGCGTGACGTGATCGCGCAGCTGATCCGCATGCAGTACACCCGCAACGAGACCGACTTTTCGCGCGGCACCTTCCGCGTGCGCGGCGACACGATCGACATCTTCCCGGCTGAGCACTCGGAGCTCGCCGTGCGCATCGAACTGTTCGACGACGAGGTCGAAACCCTGAGCCTGATGGACCCGCTGACCGGCCGCATTAGGCAGAAGGTGCCCCGCTTCACGATCTACCCCAGCAGCCACTACGTGACGCCGCGCGACCGTGTGGTGGCAGCGATCGACACGATCAAGACCGAGTTGCGCGAGCGGCTCGACTTCTTCGTCAAGGAAGGCAAGCTGGTCGAGGCGCAGCGGCTGGAGCAGCGCACGCGCTTTGACCTCGAAATGCTGCAGGAGGTGGGCCACTGCAAAGGCATCGAGAACTACACGCGGCACCTGTCTGGCGCGGCGCCGGGCGACCCACCGCCGACGATGGTCGACTACATGCCGAAGGACGCGCTGATGTTCCTGGACGAAAGCCACGTGCTGATCGGCCAGTTCGGCGGCATGTTCAACGGTGACCGGGCGCGCAAGAGCGTGCTGGTGGACTATGGCTTCCGCCTGCCCAGCGCGCTGGACAACCGGCCACTGAAGTTCGACGAGTTCGAGGGCAAGATGCGCCAGGCGATCTTCGTCTCGGCGACGCCGGCGGCCTATGAGCAGCAGCACGCGGGCCAGGTGGTCGAACAACTGGTGCGGCCGACCGGCCTGGTCGACCCGCTTGTCGAGGTGCGGCCGGCCACGCACCAGGTCGACGACGTGCTGCAGGAAATTCGCACCACCGTCGAGGCCGGGGAGCGTGTGCTGATCACCACGCTGACCAAGCGCATGGCCGAGCAGCTGACCGACTACCTGAGCGACAACGGCGTCAAGGTGCGCTACCTGCACTCGGACATCGACACGGTCGAGCGTGTCGAGATCCTGCGCGACCTGCGGCTGGGTGTCTTCGACGTGCTGGTCGGCATCAACCTGCTGCGCGAGGGCCTGGACATCCCCGAGGTGTCGCTGGTCGCGATCCTGGACGCCGACAAGGAAGGCTTCCTGCGTTCCGAGCGCAGCCTGGTGCAGACGATTGGCCGCGCGGCGCGCAACGTGAACGGCCGCGCGATCCTCTATGCCGACAAGATCACCGAGTCGATGCGCAAGGCGATGGACGAAACCGAGCGCCGGCGCAACAAGCAGATTGCCTTCAACGCGGAAATGGGCATCGTGCCGCGCGGCATCCGCAAGCACGTGAAAGAGTTGATCGATGGCGTGGTGGCTGAGAAATCGGGCAAGGACGACCTGCGCCTGGCGCAGCAGGCGGCAGAGGTCGAAGCGCTGAGCGAGAAGGACCTTGGCAAGCGCATCAAGGCGCTGGAAAGACAGATGCTCGAGTTCGCGAAGAACCTGGAGTTCGAGAAGGCGGCCCGTGTGCGCGACCAGCTGGCGCTGCTGCGCGAGCAGGCTTTTGGGGCCGGCGGTGCGCACGACTCCAACGTGGTACCGCTGGTCGGCGGGCGTTGAGCGCGTGGGTCAGCGCGAGAGTTGCGGGCAGCCGTTGACCCAGGTCTTGCAGCCGGGCAGGTAGTGTTCGAGCAGTCGCTGCGGCTCCCCCTTGTCCTTGACCTCGGCGAAGGCCTTGCGCAACTTGGCCACCAGCGCCGGGTCGGCGCCTTTGCCGAAGGCAAAGTAGTAGCCGCCGTCGTCGACCAGCATGACCGTGCGCTCGATCTCGGCACCTGACAGCCCATGCTGCCTCATGCGCCAGGCGACGCCGAATTCATTGCCGATGACCAGGTCGACCCGGCCGGCCAGCAGCAGGCGGATCGTCGTGTCGCCGTCGCTGACCAGCTGAAGCAGGTCGGGGTCGACGATGTCGAGCTTCAGCATCAGGTCGGTCTGCGCGTCTCCGCGCACGGTGGCCACGCGGTACTTGCGCACGTCTTGCAGGCTGGCGAGCCGGATATCGGTGCGGCTGCTGAGCTTGTAGAAGAAGCCCTGGTGCCGCGCGAACGGGCCGATCCATTCATACTGCTGCTCTCGTTCCGGGGTGCGCGAGATGGTGTAGATGAGCGTGTTCGGCGCTTGCTTCACGTGCAGCAGCGCACGAGGCCAGGGCAGGAACTCGATGTGATAGTCCAGCCCGGCTTGCTGCAGCACCTCGCGCAGGATGTCGGTGGCGATGCCCGAGGCGGCTTCGCCGTCGAGCATGTTGAAGGGCGGGGCGTCAGTAGTGACGATCTCGATTCGCGTGGCCTGCGCAGGGCCGAACAACACCAGGGACAGCAGGCAGGCGAGTGGGCTCATCATCGTGAACCGCAGGGCCCTGACGCGAAGCCAGGGCCCTGCGAGTTTATGGCCGCCCATGCCGTCGACAATGACAAGCGGATGCCGCATTCCAAGAATCGCAGCCACTTGCTGGCAATCCTGATGGACTTCGAAGAGGAGCACAGTGCATGACGGCCGCCAAGTCGATCCGCGTGGTGATGGTCTGCACCGGCAACATTTGCCGGTCGCCGACGGCCGAGGCCGTGCTGCGCGCGCTGGCCGAGCGGCGTGACCTGGGCGATCGGCTGATCGTCGACTCTGCCGGCATCGAGGCCTACCACGTCGGTGCGCCGCCCGACACCCGCTCGCAAGAGCATGCGCGCCGGCGCGGCTACGAGCTGGCGGCGTTGCGGGCCCGGCAGGTTGGGCCGGCTGATTTCGATGGCGGCATCGACTGGCTGCTGGCGATGGACCGCTGGCACCTTGCCGCGCTGAAGCGGCGTTGTGCGCCTTCGCGGCAGGGCTCGCTTCGGCTGTTGATGGATTTTTCGGGCAGGCCGGGCACCGAGGTCCCGGACCCCTACTACGGCGGGCCGGCAGACTTTGAACGGGTGCTGGACCTTGTCGAGGCCGGTTGTGAGGGCTTTCTCCAGACCTTGTTCAAGCAGCAAGCCGGCCCCATCTGAGCCTTTCCGGCGGCTTCATGCTGCTAACACCGTTAACACTGTGTTTATGCGACGCGGGTGAATCGAGACTCGACAGAAACCCTCGGTCGTGGCTATAATTGAGCAAAACAGTCGGACTCTGCTGCGGGTAAACCCGGGCAGTCCGTTTCGGTTCCAACCCATTTGGCCATTTGGCCGCAAAGAGTTTGAAAGTTGTCCCGCGAGGGTGACGACGGAGAGCTCTCAGCAGGAGAACCCTATGCGATTGACTACCAAGGGCCGCTTTGCGGTCACCGCCATGATTGATCTGGCGCTGCGCTCGAACAACGGGCCCGTGGCGCTGGCGGCGATCAGCCAGCGTCAGCAAATTTCCCTCTCGTATCTTGAGCAGCTGTTTGGCAAGCTGCGCCGGCACGAGCTGGTGGAAAGCACCCGCGGCCCTGGCGGCGGCTACTCGCTCGGACGCAAGGCCGAGGAAATCAGCGTTGCCGACATCATCGTCGCGGTTGATGAGCCGATCGACGCGACCGGCTGCGCCGGCAAAGAAAACTGCATGGGCGACGATGCCGGTCGCTGCATGACCCACGAGCTGTGGGCCAGCCTGAACACCAAGATGATCGAATTCCTCGACTCGATCACCTTGCGCAAGCTGGTCGACGATCAACTGGCCAAGGGCGTGTCGATCGAAGAAGCGCCGATCAAGCGCGCGATCTCCAGCCAGCCTGTGGTCAAGCCGATCAAGATCACCGCACCGAACTCGGTGTTTGCGCTCGGGAATGCGTTCTCGAAGTAAGGGACTTAGAAGTTTTTTGCCATGGACATGACCCCGCATTTCCCGATCTACATGGACTACGGCGCCACCACGCCGGTTGACGGCCGCGTGGTGGACGCCATGGTGCCGTGGTTGCGCGAGCATTTCGGCAACCCGGCATCACGCAGCCACGCGTGGGGCTGGGAAGCGGAAGAAGCGGTCGAAAAGGCCCGCGGCGAGGTGGCGGCGTTGATCAACGCCGACCCGCGCGAGATCGTCTGGACCTCGGGTGCCACTGAGTCCAACAACCTGGCGATCAAGGGCGCGGCGCACTTCTATGCCCAGACCAAGGGCAAGCACATCATCACCGTGAAGACCGAGCACAAGGCAGTGCTCGACACGGTGCGCGAGCTTGAGCGCCAGGGCTTCGAGGCGACCTACCTCGACGTGCAGCCTGATGGGCTGGTCAATTTCGAAGCCTTCAAGGCCGCGATCCGGCCCGACACCGTGTTGGCTTCGGTGATGTTCGTCAACAACGAGATCGGCGTCATCCAGGACGTGGTCGCGCTCGGCAATCTGTGCCGCGAAAAGGGCGTGATCTTTCACGTCGATGCGGCGCAAGCCACCGGCAAGGTCGAGGTCGACATGGCCAAGCTGCCGATCGACCTGATGAGCCTGGCTTCGCACAAGTCCTACGGCCCGAAGGGCATCGGTGCGCTGTACGTGCGTCGCAAGCCGCGCGTGCGCCTCGAAGCGCAGATGCACGGCGGCGGCCATGAGCGCGGCCTGCGCTCGGGCACGCTGGCCACGCACCAGATCATCGGCATGGGCGAGGCTTTCCGCATCGCTCGCGAAGAAATGGCGAGTGAGCTGCCGCGCATCCGTGCGCTGCACCAGCGCCTGATCGATGGCTTGTCCGGCATCGAGCAAACCTTCATCAACGGCCACCTCGAACAGCGTGTGCCGCACAACCTGAACATCTCGTTCAACTATGTGGAAGGCGAGTCGCTGATCATGGGCGTGAAGGGCATTGCGGTGTCCTCCGGTTCCGCCTGCACCTCGGCGAGCCTGGAGCCCAGCTATGTGCTGCGGGCGCTCGGCCGCAGCGACGAGTTGGCGCACTCGAGCCTGCGCATCACGATCGGCCGCTTCACGACCGAAGAAGAGATCGACTACGCCGTGTCGACGCTGAAAGAGCGCGTCGCCAAGCTGCGTGAACTGTCCCCGCTGTGGGACATGTATCGCGACGGCGTCGACATCTCAGCCATTCAATGGGCCGCGCATTGAGGGAAAGCGCGCCCCGCGACCACTGATTCAGGAGTACCACAATGTCTTACAGCCAAAAGGTCATTGACCACTACGAAAACCCCCGCAACGTTGGCAACTTCGACAAGGGCGACGAAACGGTTGGCACCGGCATGGTCGGTGCGCCGGCCTGCGGTGACGTGATGAAGCTGCAGATCAAGGTCAACCCGGCGACGGGCCTGATCGAAGACGCGCGCTTCAAGACCTACGGGTGTGGCTCGGCCATTGCGTCGAGCTCGCTGGTGACCGAATGGGTCAAGGGCAAGACGCTGGACCAGGCGTTGACGATCAAGAACACCCACATCGCCGAAGAGCTGGCGCTGCCGCCGGTGAAGATCCACTGCTCGATCCTGGCTGAAGACGCGATCAAGGCGGCGGTGGACGACTACCGTTCGCGTCGTGAGTCGGCGGCCCCGGCATCGGCTGAGCACGCCACTGCACAGGCGAGCTGACCGATGTCGGTCACCTTGACTGAAGCGGCGGCCCGCCACGTCACGCGTTACCTGAGCCGCCGCGGCAAGGGTGTGGGCGTGCGTCTGGGCGTGAAGACGACCGGCTGCTCTGGCTTGGCCTACAAGCTGGAATACGCCGACGACGTGACGCCTGAAGACGTGGTCTTCGAAGGCCACGGCGTGAAGGTGCTGGTCGATCCGAAGAGCTTGCCTTACATCGACGGCACCGAGCTCGACTTCGTGCGCGAAGGCCTCAACGAAGGCTTCAAGTTCTACAACCCGCGCGAGAAAGACCGCTGCGGGTGTGGTGAGTCGTTCCGCGTCTGACGAGGGCTGCGTAGCGCTCGTCGACAATAGCCCTCTCTGACCGGGCGCGGTGCTGAACAGGCCGCGCCTTTTTCATGTTCTGCCCGCGACCATGTCTTCCCGCGAGATCCTGATCCGCCCCGAGCGGCCCGACCACCCGCAGGTGGTGGCGATGCTGACCGAGCTGGACGAGTACCTGGCCTCGCTCTACGAGCCCGAGGACAACCACATCCTCGATGTGCAGGCTCTGCTGGCACCCGAGATCGATTTCCTGGTGGCCGAAGAGCAGGGCGGTTTGATCGGCTGCGGCGCCGCCCGCCGCATGCCGGGTGAACCGGAAACGGCGAACCATCGCTACGGCGAGATCAAGCGCATGTTCGTGCACCCGGCCGCGCGCGGCCAGCGCATCGCGCAGCGCTTGCTGGCGCAGCTGGAAGAGCGCCTGAAGGCTGACGACGTTCCGCTGGCATTGCTTGAGACCGGACGCGATCAGCTTGAAGCAGTGCGCCTGTACGAGCGCAGCGGCTATGTCTTGCGCGGTGCCTTCGGTGGCTACCCCGACAACGGCTTGTCGCTGTTCTACGAAAAGCGCCTGTGAGCGCCACCGAGACAATGCGGCCGGCCATGAAGCTCGACGACGACGATTTCACGTTGTTCGGCTTGCCACAGCGTTTCGCTGTCGAGCGGGCCGAGGTCGACCAGCGCTGGCGCGCGCTGCAAGCCCAGGTTCACCCCGATCGCTTCAGTGCCGAAGGTGCCGCCTCCCAACGCCTGGCGATGCAATGGGCCGTGCGGGTGAACCAGGCGCATCAGCGGCTGAAAGACCCGCTCGCGCGTGCCGCCTATCTGTGCGAGTTGCGCGGCGCGCCGATCAATGCTGAACGCAATACCTCGATGCCGGCAAGCTTCCTGGCTCAGCAGATGCATTGGCGCGAGGCACTTGACGAGGCGGATGACGAGCCGGCCGTCCAGGCGCTGGACGACACGGTGGCGGCGCGCGAAGTCGAGCTGCTGGACGACGTTGCCCGGGCTTTGGACGAGCGCGATGACGCAACGGCAGCTGCCGAAAAGGTGCGCGCGCTGATGTTCGTGCACCGCTTTCGCTCCGACGTGAACCGCCGGCTCGAACAATTCGATCTTTGAACCATGGCATTGCTGCAGATTTCCGAACCCGGTCAGTCACCCGACCCGCACCAGCGGCGCATCGCGGTCGGCATCGACCTGGGGACCACCAACTCGCTGGTTGCCGCCGTGCGCCACGGCATGGTCGAGTGCCTGCCGGACGCACAGGGCCGCACGATGCTGCCGTCCATCGTCCGCTACCTCGAGGGTGGCAAGCGCCAGATCGGCCATGAAGCGGCGGCCACGCAGGCTGACGACCCCGAACACACCATCGTCTCGGTCAAGCGGATGATGGGCCGCGGCCTGGCCGACGTGACCGGCCGCGCCAAGCTGCCGTATCGCTTCGTCGACCACCCGGGCATGGTCGCGATCGACACGCGCCAGGGTGTGAAGACGCCGGTCGAGGTGTCGGCCGAGATCCTGGCCACGCTGCGCCAGCGCGCCGAAGACAGCTTTGACGACGACCTCTTCGGCGCGGTGATCACCGTGCCGGCCTATTTCGACGATGCGCAGCGCCAAGCCACCAAGGACGCGGCGCAACTGGCCGGCATCAACGTGCTGCGGCTGATCAACGAGCCCACCGCGGCGGCAGTGGCCTACGGGCTGGAAAACGGCAGCGAAGGGCTGTACGCGATCTATGACCTGGGCGGCGGCACTTTCGACATCTCGCTGCTGCGCCTGCAGCGAGGCGTGTTCGAGGTGGTGGCCACCGGCGGCGACGCCGCGCTGGGTGGCGATGACTTCGACCATGCGTTGGCCGACTGGGGGGCGGCGCAAGCCGGCGTCGAGCCGCAATCGCCGCATGAGCGCCGTGCTCTGCTGGTGGCTGCCCGGGCGACCAAAGAAGCATTGACCGATGCCCCGCAGGCGACGCTGCGCTGCACCGTGGCCGGTCGCGAGCTGGCTCAGGTGGTGACGCGCGAGCAGTTCGACACGGCGACGCAAGAGCTGCTGCAGCGCACGCTATCGGCCGTGCGCAAGGTCTTGCGCGACGCCAAGGTCAAGAAGGACGACGTGAAGGGTGTGGTGCTGGTCGGCGGCTCGACTCGCATGCCTTCGGTGCGCCGCGCCGTGGGCGAGCTGTTCGGTCATGCACCGCTGACCAACCTGAACCCCGACGAGGTCGTGGCGATCGGCGCTGCCGTCCAGGCCAATGCACTTGCCGGCAACGCCAAGGACGGCGAACTGCTGCTACTGGACGTGATCCCGCTGTCGCTTGGCCTGGAAACCATGGGCGGCCTGGTCGAGCGGGTGATCGAGCGCAACACGACGATCCCCGTGGCCAAGGCGCAGGACTTCACCACCTTCAAGGATGGCCAGACCGCGATGGCCATTCACGTGCTGCAGGGCGAGCGCGAGCTGGTGAGCGACTGCCGCTCGCTGGCGCGCTTTGAGCTGCGGGGACTCCCACCGATGGTGGCGGGCGCTGCACGCATCCGCGTCAGCTTCCAGGTTGACGCCGATGGGTTGTTGAGCGTCAGCGCCCGCGAGCTGGCGTCGGGCGTCGAGGCGGCCGTGCAGGTCAAGCCCAGCTACGGCCTGGCCGACGACGACATCGCCCGCATGCTGAAGGAAAGCTTCTCCAGCGCCGAGGCCGACATGCAAGCCCGCGCGTTGCGCGAAGCGCGTGTCGACGCCGAACGCATGGATCTGGCCACCCGAGCGGCGCTGGCCGCCGATGGCGACCTGCTCGACGATGCTGAGCGCACAGCGATTGCCGAATTGCTGGAGCGGGTGCGAGAGGCTGCCAAGGGCAACGAGCCCGACACCATCAACCAGGCCGTCGAGGCGCTGGCCGATGGCACCGAACCTTTTGCCGCGGCGCGCATGAACCGCGGCATTCGCACTGCGCTCACCGGGCGCGGGCTGGACGAGATCTGACCGATGCCTGTGATTCGAATCCTTCCCCACGCTCAGCTGTGCCCGCAGGGGGACGAAATTCAAGCCGAATCAGGTGTTTCGGTTTGCGAGGCGCTGCTTGAAAACGGCATCGCGATCGAGCACGCTTGCGAAATGAGCTGCGCCTGCACGACCTGCCACGTGATCGTCAAGAAGGGCTTCGGCTCGCTGGGCGAGCTCGACGAGATCGAGGAAGACCTGCTGGACAAGGCCTGGGGCCTGACGCCGACATCGCGCTTGTCCTGCCAGGCCATCGTCAGTGACGAGGACGTGACGATCGAGCTGCCGAAGTACACGATCAACCACGCGCGCGAGAACCATTGAGCGTGGGGCAGGGGCACAGCAAGGGATGCCCCGAAAGTAACTGAGCCAGGCAGTGCCTGGCTCAGTGGAGGGTGATCTGTGGGGTTCGCTTCAGGCCGTCAGCCGGCGGAACCAGCCGGCGAAGTCGGGTCGCCAGCGGCCGGCGGTGGGGGCGGCGGTGCGCACTTCCAGCACATTGCGAGAGGCCAGGAACTGCAGCAGCGCGCGCACTTCGGCTGGTTTGACGCCGTCGCGCTTGAGGAGCGACGGTTCGCTGATGTGGCGCTGAGACAGGTCGCTCAGCAATCGGCGAAAGCCGGTGCGCCGAAACTCGGCGGGTAGGTCTGGCCAGGAAAGCAGTTTGTATTCTTTCATACCCAACGTTCGCTCAAATTTATTGCCCGGCATCGCGAGGCTTTTGGCCACGTTAGCACGCTATTCTGCGCCTTTGGCATTGTCCTGGCTCCGATTCAAATCCGGGTTGGCAAAGCACGGGAAGTCGTGTAGCAAGCCACGTTCCAGATCGACACATTCATGAACATTCTGGGCTTCGAATCTTCCTGCGACGAAACCGGCGTCGCTGTTGTCACCTTCGACGCTGGTGAGATGCCGCGCCTGCGTGGCCAGGCCTTGCATAGTCAAGTGCAGATGCACGAGGCGTATGGCGGCGTGGTGCCCGAACTGGCCTCGCGCGACCATGTGCGCCGCGTGTTGCCGCTGACCGAGGCGGCGCTGGCCGAAGCGGGTCTGCAGGTACAGGACATCGATCTGGTGGCCTTCACCCGTGGCCCTGGCTTGGCGGGTGCGCTGCTGGTGGGCGCTGGCGTGGCCTGTGGCTTGGCGGCGGCGCTGTGCCGGCCGACGCTCGGCATCCATCACCTCGAAGGCCACCTGCTGTCGCCGTTTCTCTCGGCCGATCCGCCGCAGTTTCCCTTCGTCGCGCTGCTGGTCTCCGGCGGCCACACGCAGTTGATGCGGGTGGACGGAGTGGGGCGCTACGAGCTGCTGGGCGAGACCATCGACGACGCGGCCGGCGAAGCCTTCGACAAATCCGCCAAGCTGCTGGGATTGGGCTACCCCGGCGGGCCGGCGCTCGCCCGGCTGGCTGAAAGCGGCCGCGGCAACGCCTACGAACTGCCTCGCCCACTGCTGCACCAGCCGAACCTCGACTTCTCGTTTGCCGGACTGAAGACCGCAGTGATGACGACACTCAAGCGCCTGGGCCCCACGGTGTCGCCTGAGCAGCGTGCCGATCTGGCCGCCAGCACACAGGCTGCGATCGTTGAGGTTCTGGTGCGAAAGTCCATGCGCGCGCTGCGCGAGACGGGGCTGCGTCGCTTGGTGGTCGCCGGTGGCGTGGGCGCGAACGCGATGCTCAGAAGCGAACTCGGTGCGGCCTGCACCAGGCTGGGTGCGAAAGTGCACTACCCCGAACTTCATCTGTGCACTGACAACGGCGCGATGATCGCGCTGGCTGCGGCCATGCGCTGTCAGGCGGGGCTGGCTGTCTTGAGCGACGAACATCGTTTTTCGGTTCGGCCGCGTTGGGATCTGGCCGAGGCGGGTCAGAGCTGAATATCAGAAGGAAAAAAGCCGGCCACGAAGGGCCGGCTTCCTGTCATCCGGCAAGAACCGGAAGGGCCCTATCAGGGC
>Ga0307515_10005264_pt1 | contig 26301 bp, 21 predicted proteins | sample 17_EM_MG_FD_194513 | JGI IMG/M metagenome (GOLD analysis project Ga0307515, IMG submission 194513) | Populus trichocarpa ectomycorrhiza microbial communities from riparian zone in the Pacific Northwest, United States - 17_EM | ecosystem: Host-associated > Plants > Roots > Unclassified | place... | reverse complement strand
CCGCACCGTCCAAGTGCCGTTGTAGATTTCGCAACCCCTCACTTCGCGGCCCGTCGCGTCCACGAACTCCTTGAATTCGGCGACCGTCACTTCGTCGACGCCCATGCCGAATGGCTTGGCAAGGGTGACCGTGTGTTGGGGAAGCTCGAACGGTTCGGCATTCACATCGGCAAGCGCGGAACCCTGCTCGAACGCGCCCGCCGGAATGGCCCGCATCAACGGGCAGGTCGGGCAGTCTCGGAACACATCTCCGGGTGAAATCTTCGCGGCGGCGGCATTCAAACGGGTCGTACTTGCCGGGGCAACCGGGGATTCCCGATTAACCAGAACCCAAGCACCGAGTACCGCGATGAGCGCGACCGCGGCCATGGCCCAATTCCGCATACGCGTGCGAGCGGAGGTGCCGTGAAAGTCATCGAGAAACGCTTCGACCGTCGGCGTTCTTTCGCTGCGGTCGAAGGCGAGCGCCCGTGAAATGGCTTTGCGATGCCGGCGTGAAACTCCCGCGTGTTTTTTGGGGGACATTCCCTCGTCACGCGCCGCGGTGGCGGTTTTCCAATCGAATGGATGGCGACCCGAGAGCACTTCGTTCGCGATGCAGGCGAGCGCGTAAATGTCGTCGCGTAGATCAGGCTCCTTGCGCTCCAACATCTCGGGGCTCGCATACGGCGGCGTCAACGCGACGATGACGCCCAATTCGTCGTCAACGTGCATGACTCGCGCGATTCCAAAGTCGATCACTTTCACTTCGCCGGCATCGGTGATGATGACGTTGCCCGGCTTCAGGTCCCCGTGCACGATGCCGCTTCGATGCGCGGCGGCCAGTGCGCCGGAAATGCAGTCCACGATCCGCACGGCCTCGCTGTCCGGCAAGTCTACGAACTGCGACGACTGAAACTTCCTCTGCAGCGATTCGCCGGATAAGTACTCCATCGTCATGAAAACGGTCTTACCGTCGCGATCGCAGTCGCTGACTCGAACCACATTCGGATGCGAGAGGGTTTGCAGCTTCTGCGCTTCTCGTTGCAGCAGCACAAGCGCCCGCGAGAAATCGCTGACCGGGATGGTCAGCAGCTTCACGGCGATATAGGGGTCCGGCGCGCGCGCTTCCACTTTGCGCATGTCGATCGCCTTGTACACGCGGCTCATGCCGCCTTCGCCGATTTGCTCGACCAGCTTGAACCGGCCGTGAAGCACATCGCCCACGGCGACGCTGTCCGCCGCAACGGCGCGGATCTCCGCGGGGTCGCCCGCGTTGTCTTCATTGGCGCCGGGAATATCGAAGACCACGGTCGCCGCTCCATCCTGAGCATTCGCGAGCTCAGGCCGCCAATCGGACGGCGAACGGGTTCGAATCAAACTATATTGATGCAACCAGTGCAGAATCTTGCGCTCGAGCGCGCCGTGCACGTTCGCCGGCAGCTCCGCCCTTGAATTCTCTTCATAGAGAATAGCGAGCAGCGTCACGGCGTCCGTATGCTTCTCTTCCACCTCACGATCGACTTCGGAAAGCAGCTGTTCGGTCGACCACGCGCCGTCCCGATAAGCCCGCAAGGCTTGCGAAAAATCTGGCATGTGAACCCAGGCCTACGGTCCGCGGCTTTCGCGGACGCAGGGAATGTTATTTGAGCAACCGCGTTCTACGCTTTAGTTATCTTTTCCGCGCGCCCGTCGAGACGCCAGCGGCGGCTGCCATCTTACGCTACCGAGAGGGGGTAACCACCAACTGGTTTTAGCCTAAGACGCAACACTATTGCTCAGACCGTGACCGCGGCGTTTTATGTCCGCACCGAGTGCGCGGCAGCTACCCAATGCACCATCCGGAAGTCTGCGATCAGCGCGCGCGCACCGTTAGGTAAAACCCTTAAGAACCCTAGGCAGGACGCCGAAACACTCTGCACGAAGCGGAAGTGCCGACTGCGCCAGCTTTACTGTGACGCAGTTGCCCAGGTCGGGGTGAGAAAGCTCCGCGACCGGTGGACGACCAGCATGCGGCTTCCATAATGGGGTACGTCATGTTCCAGCCGCGCATCGCCTGGCTGCTCGTCGGTTTACTCGCCACGCTCGGTCGCGCCCAGGCAGTGGAGCAACGGCTCTCGGACATGGACCTCGTCACATTGATGAACATGGACGTGGAGCTCACGTCCGCGGCGCGCCGTGCGCAAGTCAGCTCAGACGCCGCAGCCGCGGTGTTTGTACTTACAAGGGAAGATATCCGCCATAGCGGCGCCAGCAGCATTCCCGAGTTACTGAGATTCGTACCGGGACTGCAGGTCGCTCGCGAATCTAACAGTCGATACGCCATATCCGCGCGGGGGTTCAACAGTCGTTTCGCCAATAAGCTGCTCGTGCTCATCGACGGGCGCAGCATCTACACGCCGGAGTTCTCTTGGGTGCTATGGGACGAGTCGAACGTGCCGCTTGAGGAGATCGAGCGAATCGAAGTGGTACAGGGGCCCGGCGGCTCGCTTTGGGGCGCTAACGCGGTGAACGGCATCATCAATATCATCACGCGGTCGGCGACTGAAGGCACAAGTCTTCGGGTTGCCGCCGGCCTCGGCGATCAAGATCGCGACACCGCGAGTGTTCACTTTGGCGGCGGCGTGACAGAAGGCCTCGCCTATCGCGCCTACGTGGAGCAATTCCAACGCGACTCGTTTGACTCAAGCCGCCCGCCTTGGCGCCACATTCAAACGGGATGGCGGCTGGACGGTAGCACCGACGCCGATTCGCACTACAGCGTCCAGGGCGCCATCAACAAAAACGATTTTGGCGAGCTCAACACACGGCGGATAGCGCCGGCGCCCCTCGAATCGGCGTCCGCCAATCTCAATCTGAATTGGGATAGCGCTGCGTTCGCGGACGGCAGGCTCACCGCGCAGATGAGCTATGCCTGGCGGGAACGTGAGCGATTCTTCGTAACGGCCGAGAGGGAACAGACTGTCGACTTGAACCTGCAGTACAGCGCGGCACGCCGCGGCCGGCACCTGGTAACGCTTGGCGTGGGCGGACGAATCTTGAACGATGACCTGCGCTCGAACGATCAGTTCGTTTCCTTCGACCCGCAACACTCGACTCGCGATCAAGAGAGCGTGTTCGCGCAAGATGAGATCTTCTTTTTCTCCGACGCCGTGCGCATGACGCTCGGCGCCAAAGCCGAGAATGACGAATATACAGGCGTTTCGGTGCAGCCCACGGCGCGAGCGCTTTGGCATATCACGGGCAAGCATGCCGTTTGGACGGCGTACTCGCGAGCGGTGCGCACTCCTTCGCGGTTCGAACGCACCGGAAACATTCTGTATTTCACCATCCCGGGAACTCCACCGGTGATCGTCTATGTTTCCGGTGACAGCAATGTGAGTGAGGAAACCTTGCAAGCCTTCGAGCTGGGATGGCGCTACCGCCCGTCGGCGCACCTAAGTTTCGATCTCACAGCATTCAACAACAGCTACCGGCATCTGGTGGGAACGAGGCCGCTGCCCCCGCAATTTGTATTGACTCCCACGCCCGCTCTATTGGTCGACAACAGAATTTACAACACCCGCCACGCTGAATCGCGTGGCGCCCAAGCCTCTGCCGATTGGTTCGTGAGCTCGATGTTTCGGGTGCAGGCTGCGGGCACATGGATGAAGATGCATGCGCCGGGCGTGAATGTGAACGGCGTATTGCTGGAAGGGACGGATCCGGAACAAGCTTACTGGCTCCGCGTGCGCACGGATTTGCCGCGAAATGTGGAAGTCGATATCAGTTATCGCTATGTCGGCTCGATGCCTTCGAATCAGGTTCCGGCTTACGACAGCGTTACGGCGCGCCTCGGCTGGCGCCCGCTTTCGAATTGGGAATTCTCCGTGACTGCCGACAACCTGTTCAACAACGAACACGGCGAGTTTCCGGATGAAGAGGAGGGTCGAGTGTTGTATGCCGAAATCGGCCGCAGCATTTTCGCACATGTCACTTGGGCTCTCAGCGACTGACCCTCATAAGACTTGCGAGTTGCGCAACGGGCAACGGCTAATGCGTGTTATCCGGTGGCGCGGCGGGTCGCTCACAGTTTTGCACCTGATAGGGCGCGCCGGTATCGAGCGATTGAATGATCGACTCGATGCGATTGGCGTTGCCATAGGTATCCACCATCAGAATAGCATTGCGACAAACAACCGCCGCGAGATGCGCGTACTGCGGCAGCAGCGGCCGCAGAATCGGCACGAGTTGCGCAGCCGGCATGGACTTTACTGGAATAATTCGGGTAACCATATCTGCATCCGCGTGCTTGCCTTTGCTCAGCGCCGTGGGCGTCGCGAGCTGTCTCGCCGCTGCATCCGGCACCACTCGCACGTAGCCTGCGCTTTCCGCTGCCAGAAAGCCATGAACCTGCAGAATCGTCAGCAGATCCTCATAGCTCATGCTGGAAATATTTTGACCGATGACTGTGACATCCGCGTTCACCCTGGGATCGACTACGAACTTCTTTCCCGTGCGCTTGGAAACACTGGCAAGAATTTGCGCGATCGGCACCGTGTCTCGGCCGGCTGCGGGTGGAGATGCGGACGCAGTTTGCGATCGAGCCGGCGGCGTGAACGCTACGGCCAAGACCACCATAGACAAACAGATGAACTTTCTCATACTCAAGGTCCTGTAGAAGTGGTTTGAAATTCCCGCAATACACGCGCATCCGCACGGCTCTTGAAACGCTCCGCATCGCTCAGCGGCACAAGTCCTTGAGCGACGAGATAACCGTTTGGCCCGCGCGCCTCATCGCTTGCGTACGCCTCGATAAAGCGTCGCAGCTCAGGAACAAAAACAGCCTGAGCCCGCTTCACATAGATAAACAGCGGGCGGGAAGCGCCATACGTACCGGTAGACAGTGTTTCGTAAGTTGCGGGCACCCCGTCCAACACACTGGGCACGAGCCGTCTGGTGCTCTGCTGTACGAAGTTGAAGCTAAAAATACCAACGGCGTTCGGCCGGCTGGTCAGCCTGCGCAAGACTGAGTTGTCGTCATCGCCCGCAGTGGAGTAAGCCTCGTCGCTGCGCAGCGTACGGCACGTGCGAGCGTAGCGATCGGGATCGGTGCTCTGCAGCGCCCGGGTCCCAGAAAACGCGAGACAGCCCTCTTCGAGCATCAGACGAATGAAAGTCTGGTGCACCGGGAAAGTCTGCGCCGGCCCCACCACTTCGATTCTTTCGTCCGGTAACTTTGGATTGACTTGCCGCCACGTCACGTTCGGATTGGCAATCAATTGGCTGGGCTGCGCGGGATCCGGAATCTCCCGTGCGACTGCGAGATAGATATCCCGGCGCGACAGCGGCAGCGCGCCGACATCCGCCTTGCGCGCCAGCACCACCGCCTCGTAGCCCACTTTCATCTCGAAAATCGGACCGGCACGATTCTTCGCGCAGGTTTCCAATTCCTGAGGCTCCATGCGACGGAACACGGCGGCCACATCCGTTTGTTGAAGCCCCACGCCCCTGCAGAATCTCCGCAAGGCGTCACGCGCTCCCGTACTTTGCACACGAGGTGCTTCGAAGGGACCGGTGCGAACGAACCGATCGCCAACGAGAGTAGTGAAAGGAAGCAGCGTCGAGGAGCTGATGATCTCGACGCGATCGCGCTGCGGCGGCGCGTAGGGCTCTGCCGATGAATTACGAGACGGGCCTCCCCATACCCACGACGTAGTCGGCGGTGTAGTCGCTTGCGGCGTGACAGCGCGAGGCGTCACTGCTTTCGCTGCCGGCACGGGAGGCCTCGATGACACAAGCCGCTCATCCGTCGCACGGAGCTCGGCGATGCAAGCAAAGACTGCTTGGCGCACGGTGGGCGAAGCAAGGGCGAACGCACCGCCCCCGAGAAGCAGCGCTATCACGGTAACCAACTTAGTCCGGCGTTTGCGAGGGTCGTCCAGCGGACCTTGCCGGTCGAGACGCGCCTTGAGGTTCGCTGAGAAACGAGCCGGCGGGGGTTTGCGCAGTCCGTACAGAAAGTCGTCGTTCATGGCATAGCTCTCCGCGGCTACCAGCGAGATCGAAGCTTGTCGACCGTGCGTTGCACGATCGTGCCGACGTTCGATTCGCTGAGGCCCGTCAGTTGAGCGATGAGCCGGTTGTTGATCGCTGCTCCATATTTCAAAGACAACAGCTCGCACTCGCGATCGGATAGATCGGCAGTGAGCGCCGCGAGCCGGCCCAGATCGGAATCGAGACTCACTTCATCTTCAGGCGTCCGTTCGGTCGGCGTGTCGAACGCCATATCGATCGGCAAGTGCTCGCGCTTAGCGCGCATGAAGTCGATCGCTACGTTATGTGCGATTCGAAACACCCAAGTGGAGAAACCTGCGAGATCGCGCCGGTACTGCGCTCGCGCGCGCCAGGCTTTCTCGAACGTTCGCGAGGTGAGGTCTTCGATATCCGCGTGCCGTGCACCCCGCTGCCCGCCGACCCGAAATCGAAAGTAATTATAGACGCGAGGGAGTTGCTGGGCGTAGACCGCATCCCAGTCTAAGGTTTGCGCGGAATGGATGGGCTGCCAGTCCTCCGGCAGCCTCTGCTCGCTCGTCATGAAACAATATACGGACGGGCCGCCGAGGTATCACAAACTATCTGCGGTGCCGCTAGTGCACTGGCACCTTCGTGGAAACTCGAGACCGAATACGTCCTGCGAAAGCAGCTAAGAGAATCATCACCAGAGCCGCGCCGAGGCCGAGCCAACCCGGCAGGCTGCCGATGCGGCTGGATACCGTGGGAAGCCGTTTTCCGATGCGCATGTCGGCAATGAGCGAGCTTCCAGGCATCGCACTGCTCGATTTTTCCGCAAGCACGCGGCCGTATGCGTCGCTCGCGGTGAGCAGCCCTTCGCGCGCTGCACGGATGACCGCATAGCCGTTCTCCACGCCGCGAATCATCGTGGTGCGGGCCTCGAGCCACCCATCGAGATAGGCGAAATCCCAGGCGGGGACGAGCATCACGTCGGCGCCGAGCCGGCCGTTGTCGAGGCCAAGCGAGGCGAAGTGCATGTCTTTGCAGATCGCTAGCCCGTAACGAGCGCCGCCGATCTCATGCAAGTTGTATTCATTGCTGGTGGCGTAGTTCTCGAAACGCTCCGGTGGCGCGAGGATGTGCTTTTCGTACCGCTCGGCGCGCTGCCCGGTGGGATTGAACAGCCAGGCATAGTTGCGCGGCTTGGGCCTTTCATCCACACCGATACCGACTTCGACCCAGACACGGTGCTGCGCGGCCAGCGCGCTGAAGTGCGCTTGCCAGAGATCCACACTCTGCGGGCTCAGCATCGCGATTTTTTCCGGCAGCACGATGAGCGTGGCGCCCTTGCCCGCGAGTTGCTCGACGAGCGCGTCGTACGCTCCGCGAACTTGTGCAATTTTCTCCGGCGCCGTCTCGGGGCCGACATAATCGTCTATCGATGCCATGCCGATCCGTGTCGGCGTGCCTTCAACCGGAGTACGCAATCGCAGGGTGCCGTAACCGACTGCCGCGACAAGCGCGACGGCGGCAAGGACGGCGGTCCGTATCGGCTGTTTGAGATCGTGCCGATGCCAGACGAGCACGGCAATGGTCGACGGAAACAAGCCCAGCACGAACAGGAGGCCCGGGACGCCGGCAAGCGCAGCGATTTGCACCAGGGGCAGCACATCGGATTGCGAATAGGCTACGGTTCCCCAATTGCCATCAGGGTTAAAGACCGTCAGGAGCGTGTCCGCCGCTACCCAGAACACGGGGTAGGCGAGCACAGTCCAGTCGCTTCGGAATGCGAGCACAACACTGCGCGTGGCGGCGATAACGAGAGTCCAAACGAGCGCCTGCCCGGCCAATGCGCCGAAGACAACCGGCAGCGGCAAGACGAACGCGAAGAAATGAAAGTGCCCGCTGACTGCGATCGAAGCGGCGACGAACACCGCGATCGCGCTGGTCCAACGCGGCAGCGAGAACGCGAGCAGCAGCAGCGGAATCGGTGCGAGCCAAGCTAGCCACCACACGGGCTCCAAGGCGACGGCGAACCGCAGCAGGAAACCGGAGACGATGATCAAGAAAACCGTGCGGGCCAGTCCGGACATCGTCCTTGGATTTTCGATTCGCGTCATGCTTGTGACTCGTAGTTGTTCTTCGGGCTTGCGTCGCAAGCTGAGCGGCGACCAAAAAGCTAAAGCGTCTCGCCGGAGTGTGCAAGATCTTACTCGCGGGGACGGTCCGAGTGCGACAGTCCTAACACGCAGGTCCGAGCCACTCTTGGGATTAAGCAGTTTGGGCCGAACGCCGGCCGGAGTCGGCACGCCGGCCTGACTATGAGCGGGTATTTACGCCGGAGAGCGCTCGTTCCGCCGACACAATCGTGTTGTGCAGAAGCATGGTCACAGTCATGGGCCCTACCCCACCCGGCACCGGCGTGATGTATGAAGCCTTCTGGCGCACGCCTTCGAAATCCACATCACCGATGATGCTGCCGTCGGGCATGCGGTTTATGCCGACATCGATGACCACCGCGCCGGTCTTTACCATCTGCGGCACGATCAATCCGGGCACGCCGGCGGCGACGACTAGAATGTCCGCAAGAATGGTGAACTGGGCCAGATCGCGAGTTTTCTTGTGGCAGATGCAGACCGTGGCGTCCTGTTGCATCAGCATGAGCGCCATCGGCTTGCCGACGATGTTGCTGGCGCCCACCACGACAACGTTGCGGCCTTCAACGTCGATCTCTTCGTTTTCGAGCAACTTTTGCACACCGTACGGTGTACAAGGCGAGAAGATTGTGTTGCCGGTAACAAGCCCGCCAACGTTGTACAGATGAAACCCGTCGACATCTTTGTCCACATCGATGCGCTCGAGGACCTCATTCATCTTGATGTGCGGCGGCAGCGGTAGCTGGATCAGTATGCCGTGAACGTGAGCGTCCGCATTCAACGCGTCGATACGGTCTAACAGCTCGGAGTGCGCGACATCGCTCGCCAATTCGATCAATGTGGAACGGATGCCCACATCGCTGCACGCTTTGATCTTATTGCGCACATAGAGGTGCGATGCCGGATTCTCGCCCAGCAGAATCACTGCGAGACCCGGTGCCACCGCGGTGCGGCGCTGCAGATCTTGCACACGGACGCGATATTCAGCGCGCAACTTTGCGGCAAGCGCTTTGCCGTCTATGACTCGAGCCGTCATGTTTACCTGCGCTGTTCGCGGAAGAGCACTAGCGGTGGGCGCGACATGATAGTGGACAGCCCGCTCGTGTGCATCAGCCCCGAAACGCGCCATGCCGGTCTGCCGAACCACGTCCCCGTGCCGGCCTTGAGGGCATTGCCGATCGACCGTGGCCTCTGCTGCCGCTCCCTGTATATTAGGCGGCGGCACCCCAGAAGATCCCCAACATCCTTAATCCCGCACCGTGATTGTTCGGTACCTGGAATATCTAGTCGCGTTGGCGCGAGAGCAGCACTTCTCGCGGGCGGCCGCGGCGTGCAGTGTCACGCAGCCGACCCTGTCCGCCGGCATCAAGCAGCTCGAAGAAAGCCTCGGTGTATTGATCGTCGAGCGCCGGCAGCGGTTCGTGGGGCTCACGGTGGAAGGCGAACGGGTGTTGGCCTGGGCGCAGCGAACGCTCGCCGATTATTCGCGACTCGAGCAAGAACTGGGTGAGCTGGGTGACGGGCTGCAAGGCAAGATCCGCCTCGGAGCCATTCCCGTGACATTGCCCGTCATCGCATTGTTGACCGCGCCGTTCGCGGCGAAACATCCCAAGATCCGGTTTGAGATTGTGTCGCTCACGTCGATTGAAATCCAACGGGGGCTCGATGACTTCACGCTCGACGCGGCGGTGACCTATCTCGACAACGAGCCCTTGTCTCAAGTGCAGACGCACCCGCTGTATCGCGAACGATATGTCTTGATTTCGGGCATGCGAGAGGATCTGGCCGGCAGGCAATCGCTGACCTGGGCAGAGGCTGCGAGCTTGCCGCTCTGCTTGTTGACTCGGAACATGCAAAACCGCCGCATCATCGACATGCATCTGCATGAAGCGGGAGTCGCCGCCCAGCCCATCATTGAGACCAATTCTCTGATTACACTTTGGGGCCATATTCGCTACAGCGGGCAGGCGAGCATCGTGCCGCACACGTTCGCGCTACTCTTGGAGCGGCTCGATGACTTGGCTCTGTTACCGCTGGTCGAGCCGACCGCGACACATCTCGTGGGCGTGGTGGCGGCAGATCGCGACCCCTTGCCGCCGCTTACTCGCGCCCTCATCGCCGTGGCGCAATCTCTGGACTTGCCGGCCGCGATCGAAAGCCGCATCGCTCGTCGAGCAGGCGAGTGTCCAACGCTGAATGCGGTTGTCGCTTCCGACTGATCGCCTACTTCCGGCCCCACAAGAACGAATCCATGGAAAGCACTTCGTAAGTCATGCCGCCTTCGAGCACTGAGAAGGAATCGGCGGGCGCGCTCGCACCGCCTGCGACGAGCAAGGGTAAGAAATGTTCTTCTGTTGGATGGGCGCGGCGCGCGTCGGGGGCTTGTCGACGATAGTCGGCGAGTTGCGCGAAATCGCGCCGCTCCAGTGCGCCGCGCACCCAATTGACGAAAGTTTGGGCGTACTTCGCATCCGGCGCGCCGCGAAACACCTCGAAAAGATTGTGCGTGAGGCTACCGGAACCGACGATCAGCACGCCCTGCTCGCGCAACGGTGCCAACGCGGCTCCTAAGCGCAACGCGTCCGGAGCCTTGAGATTCACGGGCATCGACACTTGAAACACGGGCACTGCAGGTTTTGGAAGCAGGTGTCGCAGCGGAACCCAAGCGCCGTGATCCAGGCCCCGAGTGGTGTCGATGACATTGGGGAACCCGGCTTCCTCGAGCAACCGGCTGGCTTTCTCCGCGTAAACCGTCGAGCCCGCTACGGGATACGTGAGCCGATACAGCTCTTCCGGAAACCCACCGAAATCGTAAATGGTCGCAGGCTCCGCGGTGGCCATCACGTGCACGTCCAGGGTTTGCCAGTGCGCGGACACGACGAGAATCGCCGTGACGTGTGCGTGTAGCGCGCGGCCGAGCGATTGCAGCTTGGGGCCGAGCAATCCCGGCTCCAAGGCGAACATCGGTGAGCCGTGTGAAATAAACAGAGCAGGCGCTGACGTCATGAGCCGCATTCTACGAGTTCGGTGTCTCGTGCGGCGATATAACGTTCAGAACCTCCCGCGACATGCGCTCGTCCATTTCCGCGGCGTGCGCCAGCTGTACCGGGTAACGCACGATTGCATCCACGCCGGAGGCAGCAAAGCGCAACTGCACTTGAGGCTGCGGGTCACCGGTCGTCTTGAACGAGCCCGTCTTTTGGATCTCTTCAGTCTGGCGCACGATGTCATCGTGATAATCGTCGATGACGCGCTTTGCAGCCGCGGCGATCTTATCTTTCAGCGCCGAATAATCGGAGCCGGCGGGCAGGGCCAGTGTGAGCTCATGCCAAGCCAGGTTGACGCCCGGGATCTGTTTGAACAGTCCGCCCGATGATTGAAAGATGATGGAGTTTGCGAAAGCCACCACGCGGCCCGTCGGGCTCATAGCACCTCCTCCGCTCAGTTCCATGAGATGCAAACGCACCAGGCCCAAATCGATCACTTCGCCTGTAACCGTGCCGATCTGTACGCGATCACCGACACGGATACCGTATTTTCCGATCAGGAAGAAATAACCGACAACGGAGACCAAGACGCTTTGCATGGCCACTGCAAGGCCGGCGGTGATGAGTCCCGCAAAAGTCGCAAGGGAAGTGAGCTCGGTTGCGAATGCGGACGCTCCGATCACCACGACCAGGCACCACAACACGATCTTTCGCAGCAGCAGCAATCTCGAGCGACGGCGGGCATCCTGCACATACCGAAAGGCCAGGCGCTTCCACAGCTCGGCGGCCGCGAAGACCATCAACAACACGATTGCGAAAATCGCCAGCCGCAAGCCGAGCGCTTTGACCGCATCGCTATATTGCTTGTCCGTGGCGTCGCGCCAGTTGCTGAGGTTGTGGCGATATTGATTGAGCAGCACTTCCGCTTTGCTCAACGGTGTGATCATGGAGGCCGTTTGCTGGAACAACCATGCGAGCGTGTCGTATTGATCGCGCATGCCCTTCAGTCCAGCCGTATTCGCCCCTTCGGACTGAGCCGCGAGTGCATCGCCCTTTGCCGCAAGCGCCTTCAGTTGCTCGAGCGGCGGCGTGCGAATCTGGGTGAACACTTCCTGCAGATCGGCCGTTCGCTGGTCGACGGCGTCGATGGTGCGGGCTTTGGCAGACAGTCGAAATACGGTTGCCGCCAGATCCCAGATGCCGAACTGCCCGAATGAAGCGGCGCCGCCCGCCCCCTTTTCCCGACTCTCCGCGGCATCCGCGGCGGAGCTCGATGCTGAAGTCGTCGCCGCGGAGGGTATTGAAGAGGCGATCGCGTCGATATGCGCCTTCAAAGCATTGGCGCCGAACCCGTTGGTATCGCTCTGCCCCGCATACTGCGCCATGTTGCCCAGCATGTTGCGCCGGGCGTTGATGAGATCGAGCTCGCCCTGCAGAACGGAGATTCTGGCTTGAGTCGCAGAACTGTCCTGTTTCGGCGCGGCGGCCATGGCACGCTTGCTCGAATCGATTTCTGCCTGAATCGCCGCGCGCTGCCCGTCCAATCGCCTCTGAATCTGAGTCAAGGATTGCGATGACGCCGCCTCGTTCACCGCGTGCCGCTCGCTCGCCTCGCTGCTCAACAACTCCGCATTGGCTCTCGCGATCTCGAAAGCCAGGCCCATGATCTTCTCGGCCGTCTGACGGTTGGCATAAAGAATGAGCAGATCGCTCGGCTGTGTGGCGGCCTGCTGCTGAATGCCCAGCATGCGATACCAATCCACCGTCTCATCCAAGATCTGCACGATCTGATCACCGGTCATGACCGCTCGGGAATCTCCCGCCGCCCGCGCCGGAGCCGCGGCATCAGCGGCCCAGGAATCGGCCGCGCATACACTCAGTAGCACAGTTAGGAAAAATCCCGGGCGCATGAAAATCTCTTGAAAGGACTACGAGCCAAACGTTTGTCTCGTAAAGGTGCGCGGAGTATAGCAACTCGCTCGATCGCCCCCTGCGATCCGCGAAGTGTGACTCACGCGCCGACTGATGCGTCCGGTCGAGCAAAGCGCGCCGCCAGTGTCTCGCGGATCCTCACCGCCAATGGACTGGTCAAAATTTGAGCAGCCGCGATCGCGGCGAGAACGCTGAACACCGGCTCGATCGGCGCGCGGTAGCGGCCGAAGTAAGCAATGACCAACACGAACGGCAGGCTGTAACTGATTGCGAGTAGTGTCAGCGGCCAGGTGCGCGCATCGCGCCTGCCGATCACCGCTGCCGCGAGTGCAGCCATGAGCACCAGCAAGCCGTAAGTACCGAAGCGAGTGCAGTAGATCCAAACTTTTACGGCGGCCATTTGTGCGGACACGAGCGGGTGCTTCACGACGAACTGAATCGCCCGGCTCATGGATAACTCATCGCGCTCTGCTTCATCCATGCTCTGATAACCGGGCACCGGCGCCGCAGTCAACGACTGTACTTGATAGCGGTGCACCGGAATCCGCAGCTCTTTCTTCAGCATGTTCTGAACGGCTTCGGTCGGGCCGCTCGAGCGCCAGGGCGGCGGAACGGGAGATTTTGCCGCTCCGTGAATGAACGTCGAAGCCGGGCCGACAGTGCCGTCCCACGCGATTTGGCCCGCGCCGTTACGCACCAGAATGAAGTCTCCGAACGTCACGTAGTTACGGATAGTCCACGGCGCAATCACAGCCGCCGCACAGAGCACAAGCACTGCGGTACGGCCCATCGAAGTCTTGAGATCGCTACGATGAAACAGCACCACCGCTGCCATGAGCAGCACGGGGAAATAAGTGGTCGCGGGACAGGCCAGCACGGTGAACCCGATCACCAACCCCATGACCGCGGCGCGCTTCAGGCTCGGTTGCTCGAAGTACCGAACGCACACGAGCGCCGCGGCGGAGACTGTCGCGGCCGCCAAAGCCGAGTTCGTAATGTCGTCGAAGAACGCTTTGCCGAGGCTCAAATTCGCCGCGAGAATGAGAACGGCGATTCCGCCGACCCATGCACCACCAAAGCGCATTGCCGTTCGATACGAGCACACGCACATGAGCCCGATACAAAGGAAGGTGCAGGCGTACATAGCCAAGTAAACGTAATGGCCGAAGACCCAATGAGCGCCGGCCAGAAGATACGTGAACACCGGATCGACCCATGCGGTAGGGAAATACTCGTTGGGATTGCCCTTCCATTTCTCCCAGAGCCAACGCTCGGTGCCGGCGAAACTGAACCCCTGTCCACTGACTATGGCCTTGGCAATCGCGTCCGCCTCCCAACCGCGCACGCTGCCGCTGCGATGCCAAACAAACCTAAGCGTAGGCATTGAGACGATACCCACGAGCACCAAAGTGATCCAAGGCACGACTCGGGGGTTCAAGAATGAGCGCCAATACACGCCCGCACGCGCGAGTCTTCTCATGCGGTCAGTTTCCTCATACAACCAAAGGCCAAGCAAGCTGCGTGAAATAGCACAAAACGTGCCGAAAACGCTAGACCTAACTCCACATAAAAGAAGTCCGCCAGGCGTCATCGGTTCCTTGGGCCGTGAACGCGCGCTGCTAGAATGCCGGCCGCGGCGCTGTTTTCTAAGGATGGGGATGACTGCTAAACCGCTTGAATCTCAGGCTCGGATCGAAGGCCTCGACTTGCTCCGCGGGCTTGCGATTGGCCTCGTGCTCGTTCGCCACGCATGGCCGTATAAATTTGGGGGCGGCGGCATCGTGGGCGTGGTGGTCTTTTTCGCGCTGAGCGGCTTCCTCATCACGGGAATTTTGCACACGGACCTCGAAAGGCATGGCCACGTCCGGTATCGGCGGTTTTACCGCAACCGTATCGTGCGATTGATTCCAGCACTGCTCTTGATGCTCGGCGCGTTCACGCTCGTGACGCTGACGGCCGATCCTTTGCACGAGCGCGCGACCCTGGTAAGAGATTTGGCCGTTGCGCTGACCTACATCGCCGATCTGCCTTACGTTCACGGCAGCTCCGCCCTGGGACATCTGTGGACGCTGGCCGTCGAGGAGCAGTTCTATTTGATCTGGCCGATCGTGCTGGCCATCGGCATCCAGCGCCGCAGTCTGCGTGGAGTCATGCTCGTGTCCGCGGTCCTCATGGTCGCCGCATGCCTTGCAAGCATGGCCATCGCGAGCCCCCACATCTGGAAGATTTACACGCTCCCCAGCTCGTGGGCGATCACGCTACTCATCGGGGCTGCGGCCTATTTGGAGCGGGAGTCTCTCAGTCGACTGTTGCCGCAGCGCGGGTTCGCTCGATTCGCGTTGTCGCTCGCTGCCTTAGGCGCCCTGCTGACACTCACGATAATTCCCGGGCCCAAGGATTCACCGTTCGCCTATTTCGTGATGGGGCCGGGGGTCGCAGTGCTGACCGTGATTCTGATCTTCCACATGAGAGACTGGCAGCGAATTCCGACTCCGTGGCTCAGACCGCTGCTCGCCCTCGGCACGATTTCCTATGCCGCCTATCTCTGGAACTATCCGCTCGTCCGCTGGATCAGCCGGCTGCCGTCTTATCCGCTGAAGTCAGTCAGTACCGTCTTGCTCACGATTGCGGCGGCCACCCTCAGTTGGTGGCTCATCGAAAAGCCCATCGCGACCTGGAACCGCCGGCGCCACGCGGCGGCCCGCACCGACATTGCCTTCACTGCCCAATGATCTCGATTGCATCGACTAGCGGATTCTGCACCAGATGACGGAACAAGATATTGAGCTGACCGTCGGTCACTGACACCGTGGCACTCTTAACGAGTGCGGCACGCGCGCCCACTTCAGCAAAGATGTCGACATGGGTGAACGCCTTCGCGCCTTCCATATCCACATCGAACACGCGCCGCGTGCGGCCGAAATTCGGTGGATAATTCTCAGCGAAGTGCAACCGCACGAGGTACGTGCCGTTCGCCACATTGAAGCTGTATTGCAACTCCGGCTCTGCCTTGGAATCCCAACGCTCCGATTGATAGAGCGCGTCGTTGTCCGTATTCGCAATGGGCGAAGTAAAAGTCGACACGCTGCCCGTGTTGTAACCGTGATCGTATTGCCAGAAGTGTCCCGCCGCGTCCGTGAATCCGCCGCCGCCCACATTCAAACGAATGACCGAGGCATCGCGGTGCTCATGCTCGAACACGTCCGCATCCTCATTAAAGTCGCCCGGCGTAAGGTTCGAGGCTTGCGAGGTAAAGACGACTTTGTGACCGGTGAAATCCAAAGACGGCAGCAGGCTATCGCCATTGCCGGGGACACCGTTCGAATCCACGCTTTCGAGCGTCGTCACGCCGGACAACCGATCGTGAACGAAGATCTGAAAGAAGTGATTCGCAGGGTTCGCGACGAGGTTGTCTGCGGTTGAGTAGAACGCAACATAACGCCCGTTGCCGCTAATCACCGGCTCGAACGAATCAGCGTTCGCGGGTGCGCCCGTTGAATCCACGCTTACGATCGAAGTCGTGCCAAGCACTCGATCGCGCACATAAATTTTTGCTAGGTCATCCACCGCGACCCCCGGTACGAGGTTGGTCGCAAGCGACGTAAAAGCGATAAAGCGTCCATCCGCACTGATCGAAGGATCCGAGCTGGCGTTGTCCGCTCGCACTCCGGTGCTGCTGACACTCACGAGTCTTCGAGCGCCGGTCGCCTGATCGAGCACATAGATGTCGCCTTGCTCAGCGTATGCGATGTACTGACCGATAGCGCTGATCGATGGACTCAGCGCCGGATGACCGGCAACGTTGGCGCGCGATGTGAGGCTTGCTTGCCGATCTCGAATGAACACATCGGGGGTGAACTCTGAATCATCCGGAACCAGCAACGCGTCCGATTCGAAAGCGACATAGCGGCCGTCGGAACTGACCGACGGCGAGCTGCTCGCGTCGAACGGGCCGGCCTGCTGGCCGTTTGCCCCGAGATTCACGCGTGACGTCGAAGTCATTCTGCGGTCGTATAAAAAGATATCGAAATTCTCATTCGTGTCACCGGGCACCAAGTTGCCGGCAAACGATTGATAGGCGACGTATCGGCCGGTCGCACTGATCGCGGCGCCGCTGCTACTACTGTTAGCTGGCTCACCGGCGACTCCGCGGCTGATCAGAGTGGTGAGCGCGGCTTCGGTGTCGCGCAAAAAAACGTCGGTATTCTGATTCGTATCGTCATCAACCAAGATCGACGCGTTAGAGTGAAATGCGACAAACCGCCCATTCGCGCTTAGAGCTCGGTCGCGCGCGACTCCGCTTCCCCCCGATGCCGTCTGCGAAATCAAACGAGCCGCGGACACTAGGAGTGTTTTGGGTCGGGCGCGGGCTCTGACGAAAACATCCGAACGGTCGTTGTGATCTCCATTCACGATATTCGAGGCCGATGACGAATACGCGATGTATTCACCGTCTGCGCTGATTGCGCCATCGGAGCTACTCGCATTCGGTTCCGCTTTATTCTCGGCGACATTCACGCGAGTGGTCGTGGCAACCGTGAGGTCGCGAACGAAGAGATCCATCTGTTCGTTGGTATCGTCAACGACCAGGTTCGAGGCGCCAGATTGGAACAGAACATAGCGGCCATCCGCGCTGAGCGCCGCACTGCTGCTCGAGCTGTTCGCCGGAGTGCCGTCGGCGCCCGTACTCACCAAGGCCGTGGTGGCGTTGGCCAGATCTCGAACGAAAATATCCGTGCTTGCATTGTCGTCGCCGCTCACGAGATTGGAAGCATCGGATTGAAACGTGACGAGCTGCCCATCCGCGCTGAGGGACGGTCGAAAGCTGGCAGGAAAGTCGACCCCACCGGCCTCCTCCCCACCGGAATTAACGCTGACTCGCGAAGTCGTTCCAGCCTCGCGATCGCGCACGAAGATGTCGTAAGTCAGGTTCGTATCGTTCGGCACGAGGTTTGAAGCCGACGAGGAGAAAGCGACATATCGACCATCCGCGCTAATCGCCGCTTCCGCATTCAGATCGTTTGCGAGCGCGCCACTGGAATCCACACTCACCGCGGTCGTCAAACCATTCACGAGGTCGCGAACGTAGAGCTGATTCGGAGCGGCCGTCGAGCCGGCGGCGAAATTATCGGCATTCGAGGCAAACACGACGTACCGGCCATTCCCGCTCAGGGCTAAAGGAGCGGACTGTACGGGGGAGTCCGGATCGACGGTGTGCGCTGCTTCTTCACCTGAGGAACTGAGACTGATTCGGATTGTGAGGCGGGTCTGACGATCGTGCAAGAAGACATCGTAGCCTGCGTTTGTATCGTTCGGCACCAGGTTCGATGCAGCCGACCCGAACACAACATATCGACCGTCCGCACTGATGAGGGGCACGGACGAATCGTTATTCGCTTGAGCCCCTGCAACGCCGACACTGACTCGCTCAAGTTCACCGTTCTCGCGATCGAGCACGAAAATATCGGAACGACGATTGGTGTCGCCCGCCACCAGATTGCCGGCTAGCGACTCAAATGCGACAAAATGGCCGTCCGCACTGACGGTGGGCCGAGTGCTCTCGCCGCTGGCCGAGAGTAACGCGAAACTCTGATCTCGCATGCTGATTAGCTTGGTCTCGTCAGGTAGAGCGGTCGCGACCGCCGATACCCACACGAACGCGATGCCTGCTAGGGCAGCATTCCATTTCTTGCCGTGCATTTCAGCGGACCTCCAGGCTCTTCTGACTGAAGGTCACGATATTCTTCGTCGTGACATCGACCGCTTCGACGCGAAAGATCACCTGGCCTACGCGGCCTGCGATCGGCTCCTTCGTATCGAAAACAAAAGTAATCGTCTTGTGCTCACCGACGGAAAGCTTACGAACGCGCGCCGGTTCGCGTCGCTCGGCAATGGTTTTCGAGCCGACGCGCAGCACATATAGACGGAGATCCGCAAGATCGTGAGTGCCTTGATTGGCGACGGTCAGCTCGAGCTGCAGGCCGTGAGCGCCGGGCTCGACTTGCAGTCGCGACAGCTCGCTGTGAGTGACTTGCAATCCATAGTCCTTGGCGGCGACCGGCGTGATGGCTTGAGAGCGATAGGCCGGCAAGATCGCAAAGGCAATAGTCAAAAACAGTCCGCAGACCGAACGGCTCAACATGACGAGGCTCCCCCTACTCCCTTAGGTTATAAGCATGCCCTAAATGAAGCAGCAGGTGTGTCCTTCCGTTTGAGATAAAAACCGTGACGACACGGGTCGTTGACGCCACACAGACAAGCTGCAGGCGTCAACCTAAGATCACTTTATGGCGAGCCCAGCTTCAGGCGGCCGAGATATTCTCGGACAGCCTCGCGGAACCCTTCGCTACTCGTCACGGTCGTGCCGCCGGCCAGCACGAAAATGAAATCTCCGCGCGGCGTTCGACTCACTTCTTTTACGTGCTCGACGTTGATGAGGCAGGAGCGGCTGATGCGCAGCATCTGTTGCGACTGCAAGGATTTTTCGGCCTGTTGCAGCGTGCTGCGGGTATGAAAGGTGTCGCGGCCGACCGTGAGTTTGATGTAGTTACGATCTGCTTCGACCCGCTCTACGCTCGCAGCGTCGAGCATGTGCATACGGCTGCCGGATTCCGCAAGAATCCGCGCGCCGGGCAGCGCTAGCCCCTGCGCCTTACGCTCGAGCTGGCTCAACAAGGTTGCGAGCGCAACCTGCTTGTCGCCGCCGCTTTCCGCCTCGCGCCTGCGTCGTACGCGCGCCATGGTCTGCCTGAACCGCTCGTCGTCGAAGGGCTTTAGCAGATAGTCGGTCGCACTCACTTCGAAGGCCTCGAGGGCATAGTGATCGAAAGCAGTGACGAACACGATGAACGGCAGTCGCTCCGGGTCGAGCGATCGAGCGAGTGTCACGCCGTTCACGGTGTCGATCTGAATATCCAGAAACAGCAAGTCGGGCGGCTTTGCGCGGAGGGCTTCCAGTGCAACATTGCCGTCGCCATACTCGCCAACGACATGAAGGTCGGATTCTCGCTCGCAGCACTCGCGCAGTGTACGGCGCGCGATAGGCTCATCGTCTACGATCACTACGGTAATCATCAGGGCTTCTCGCGTGCAGGACCGACAGGCCCTTCGTGCATCACGGGCATCCGGATTTCAACCCGCCACTGCTCCGGGCCTGCGAGCCCTGCGCTGAAAGAGGCGCGCTCGCCGAAATGAACGGCCAACCGCTCATTGACGTTGCCCAGCCCAATGCCATCGCTGTTGCGGGGGCGGTTCGGGGCAACAGTATTCGAAACACTCAGCACCAGCGTTTCCTCTTCTAGCGCTACCGTTACCGCGATACTCACCGGCCCTTCGTGTCCGGCAACTCCATGCACGACCGCATTCTCGACCAGCGGCTGCAAAATCAAGCTCGGTACCCAGACGGGAGGCAGCGATTCGATGCTCGGCAGAGTGAGTGTCAAGCGCTCGAAACGTTTCTGTTGCAATTGCAAGTATAGGGTTACGAATTGTAGCTCGTCGCGCAGGCGCGAGAACTCTTGTTGTCCCGCGTTCAACAGGCGGCGCAACAGGTCACTGAGCTGCACGATCATCGCCTGAGCCGCCGCCGGATCCCAGCCAATCTGGCCGCGGATGGTATGCAGAAGATTGAAAAGTGTATGCGGAGAGAGTTGCGCGCGCAGCGCCCCGAGGCGCGCGTCGCTCCAAGCGCGCTCGAGAGCGGCGACACGCACTTCCGAATCCCGGAAGCGCCGATAGAGCGTGAAGCCATGGATCAACGCCAGCGCGAAATAGTATGTCAGCTCGAAATTCAAGGCGCCCGAGAACCATAACGCCGCGTGAGACGGCGTCAACTTTTCCATCAAGCTGCCTCGTGTGTAGGGATGCAACTCGGCAAGGGCTGGATCCATCACATGTTCCGAGAACGCAAGCAGAGGGGTTGCGAGCGTGGAAAATGCGATGGCGATCAATAACTGGATCGGCAGCGCTCGCCAGAGCGGCTTCCAGCCGATGCGTAGCGAGCCCATTGCGCAGGCAATGAGCACGGGATAGAGCAGAACATGCTGTAGCACGCGAGCGTCCCAGCGCGCGAAGAAATTTCCCACGCCGGTCGGATCGATGCCCGCCGACAATCCATAGACGTACAAGATATTGGTCAGCGTCACGTAGATCCAGAAGACCGTAAGTATTCCGAACAACGCCGGACTGAGCGGCCACCTCTTGGCACGCCTATCGACAATTGGATTGCGCATGGCCCGAAGATTACCGCGCCGGAAGCGCTTTGCGCGCTGGAGTCGCGACGCCCGGGACGAATGCGTTGCAGACAGGGACGAATCCGCTCTGGTACGAGCCCGTCGATAGCCGGGACCAGCACGTGCCGCCGATACAGACTTACCGTGCCGCACCGATGTCTCATGTCTGCATCGCAGGACTGAACTGCGATTGCTCTGAGATCCTCCCGCTGAACTCCAAGGAGACATCATGAAAACTTCGCCAAACATGCTGATGGCCGTGCTCGCCACTGCTCTCGTCGTCGCAACGCTGGGCATGGTGAGCGACAGCGCGCACGCCGATGAGGTTACGTCGGTCCAAGTGACTTACGCCGACCTGGACCTCACCACGGTCGAAGGCAGTCAAGCGTTGTATCGACGCATTGCCACCGCGGCACGGCACGTGTGCCCGACAGCAGACGGCCGCAACGTAACCGCCGTTTCGATTAGCCAGCAGTGCCAGAAGACCGCCATCGAAAACGCGCTGCAAGCGGTGAAGGAACCTACTGTCGCCGCGACTTCAGCCAAACGATGATCGGGGGCTTCAAGAGTCCGCTGATGCTGAGATCAGCGGACTTTTTGAGCACCGCGCTTGTAGATGTCCGGCACGGTCTTCTCCATGTAGCCTTCTGGGCGTGCAAGCGAAGTAAAACCGAACGGCGTGTACAACCCGTGAGCATCCCTTGTGACCAGATTCCAACGGCGCAAGCCTTGTAATTTAGGATGGTTCATGAGCATCGCGATCATGGCTTTGGACAGTCCCTGCCCGCGGTGCTCTTCCAGCACATACACATCGCACAGATAGCCAAAGGTCACATAGTCTGAAATGCAACGCGCAAAGCCGACCTGCGAGCCGTCTGCGCTGTAGATGCCGATGCCCAACGAGCCGCGCACGGCGCGCTCGACCACATCCAGCGGAATATCTTCGGACCAATATGAGCGGCTGAGATACGCGTGTATCGCTTTCAGATCGAAGCGCGCGGGATCGTCCGATAATTCATAAGTACCGTGGGAGCGCTGAAACGGGGTGTCCGTACTCGTCATCGAGTCTCCTTTGAAGGGTGGAACTAAAGAGCACCGTGCTCGTTCCGTTTATTAGTGTGGCGTCGCAAAGGCCATGATCATGTCCAAGGCAACTCATTCACAAGACTCCGAAAGCGAGGGTTCAGCGCAGTCAACTCCCGGGAAGCCCCATGACAGCGGCAGCCGGCAGCAAACTCACAAAGACCAGACTTCTCAGTCGGGATCGCCGGCATTCGATAAAGAGGTGACCCGGAAATCAGGCACGCCGGCCGTACCCGCCAAACCGCCTGGAGCGAAGTAACGCCTCTGTCATCAACGCTTCGCTGCTTTCACGGCTAACCATCGTGCCCGCTCATCAGGGCTCAGTCTTTCGATAGCGTAGCGCAATGTTGTACGGGACATGTTCGCCGCGTTCGCCTGCAGAAACCCTCGTAAATCTTCCAGGCTCACTCGCTTGCCTACCTCGCGCAGCATCCAGCCGACAGCTTTGTGGATGAGATCGTGCGAATCGCTCAACAGTATCCGCGCAACCTGAAATGCATCGTTCGACTCGCCGTGCTTGATGAAATGAAACGTTGCCAACATGGCCACGCGTCGCGACCAAAGATGTTTCGAGCGCGCAAGTTTCGACAGCAGCGCTTCGCGTGGCTTGTCGAACAACCAGCCACCGACGATGTGCTCCGCGCTGGAATCCACGAGATCCCAGTTGTTCACGAATTTCAGGCGTCTCATGTAGCGCTGAAAGATTCTCTTGCGGATGCTCAGATCAGCCGTGCTGTTGAACTGGTCGACCAGGATCAAGAGCGCGGTCAGTCGCTCCTCATGTATGGGCGACATCAGCAACGCATCTGCTTCGTCGATCGCGATCGCTCTGAACTGGCGCGCTACCCGGCGCTGATCGGGCACAGTCACGCCGCTGAACCGATCCCCTTCGCCATACTCGCCCGCGCCGACCTTGAAGAAAGCCGCCACGCCCGCCGCTCGAGCGGGAGAGGCAAGCCCCTGCAGTGCGCGGCGCACTTGAGCCGCGGTTGGCTTTGTAACAATCGGGGGCACTAGCGTCTTCTCCTGCGCCCAATTTCAGTATCGGCGCACGTTCGCCATTTTGGCCAGTTTGGCGGAGCGGGTCATGCTCTTCATCAGTCGCGCCGGTTGCCTGAGCGTTGGCCTCTGTGCTATTAACTAGTCCCATGTCGATCGCCTCGCGCTCCTATCGATTTTTTTACTTTTACTGGCCAAAACCAATGGCGGTAGCGGGCTGCGCGTGATCTGAAATTAACCACCGAGCACACCCAAGAAACCGCCAGACCCCTGGCGGTTTTTTTTCGCCGGTGGGCGGCACAAACTGGAGCCGACATAGTGACTATGCGAACCGACGATCTTCGAATCAGCGAAATCAGGGAATTGAGCCCGCCCGAAGAGCTGATGCAAGAGTTTCCTTGCAGCGAGCGGGTCGCGGACATCGTGCGACGCAGCCGCCGGGCGGTTCACGAAGCCTTACACGGCACGGACGATCGGCTCACTGTCGTGATCGGCCCATGTTCCATTCACGATGTGGACGCCGCGATGGAATACGCGCGGCGGCTTCGCGAGCAGCGCGAGCGTTATCTCGGTGAGCTCGAAGTCATCATGCGCGTCTATTTCGAGAAACCGCGCACGACAGTGGGATGGAAGGGATTGATCAACGATCCCGGTCTCGACGGCAGCTTCCGCATCAATCAAGGGTTGCGACTTGCGCGCGGCTTGCTGCTCGAGATCAATCGCCTCGGTGTTCCGGCCGGCTGCGAATTCCTGGACATGATCACGCCTCAATACCTTGCGGACCTTGTGGCATGGGGAGCCATCGGCGCTCGCACCACCGAAAGCCAAGTGCATCGTGAGTTGGCATCGGGACTGTCGTGCCCCGTCGGGTTCAAGAACGGTACGGATGGCAATGTAAAGATTGCGGTAGACGCTGTGTTGGCCGCATCACAGCCGCATCATTTCCTGGCCGTCACCAAGCAAGGCCGCAGCGCCATCGCCACCACCGCGGGCAATGAAGATTGTCATGTCATTCTGCGCGGCGGTAAGACTCCAAACTATGATGCACCCAGCGTGGAAGCCGCATCCAAAGTCATTTCCGGTGCCGGATTGAAACCGTGCGTAATGATTGATGCAAGCCACGGCAACAGCAGCAAGCGTCCGGAAAACCAACCGCTCGTCATCGAATCTGTCGCCGCGCAAGTCGAGGCCGGCGACCGCCGGATCGTGGGTGTGATGATCGAAAGCCATCTGGTCGCGGGGCGCCAAGACCTCATCCCGGGCAAGCCCCTCGTATATGGTCAAAGCATCACCGATGGTTGCATTGACTGGGACAGTTCCGTCCACTTGTTGGAGCGGCTCTCACGCGCGGTAAAGATCCGTCGCGCCGCGCGGAGCGATATCGGCGAGGCTCGCGCGAGCGCTGCCGGATAGCGCGAGCGTTCGATCAACGCACCGGATTGATACGGGATGTGTCGGCCACCGATCTGTCGATGGCGGCAATGAGCGCTTGCACATCGAGAATATTCACACCGAAGCGCACGCACTTGCGTTTGAGCTTCAAAACAGCTTTGTCTCGCGACACCAGGGCATCGGCCCGTGAGAGAAATGCGAGCGCCACGAATGGATCATCGTCCGGATCGCGACAGCGGGGAAAGCCGGGCGGAAGCCGTTCCGCCGTGGCGGATTGCGATGCCGTTTCTGTCAACTGCCGGGTCGCGGCAAGATATCGGCTCATGACATCGCTCCGCCGTGCGGCATCGAGCCTGAGCTCGCGATAAGTCAGCACACGCCGCAATTCCGAGATTGCCGGCTCGGCGGTGTATACAATCGCGCACCCCGATTGCACGGCCAGCCGAAGCGGATTCAAGTACGGGTGGTCGAAGACCAGCCAGTCGATGACGACATTCGTGTCGAGAACGAGCTTCACGCTATGCTCGCGCCATAAGAGAGAGGCTAAGGATAAAAGAATGCGGACGGGAAATGGTCTTCGAGTCATGGCGCCCGCAGCGGTCGCCGCCTGTGCGATTGCCCTGGCGCTGTTGGGCATCTTGAATCTCGCGTACGGAGACTTTCTGCTGCAGTGGCAACCGGCGCCTAAGCATGCCGCATGGCGAACGCCGGTCGCCTATCTATCGGGACTATTGTTGCTCGGGTCGGGAATCGGGTTGCTGATCCCGAGCCGTCGACAGGTTGCAGCACTCGTCGCGTCCGTGTGGATCGGGCTCTGGGTAGTGCTGCTGCATTTGCCGGCTACGATCGCCGCACGAGGCAATGTCGCCGTCCTACTCGGCCTTGCGGAATGCGGAGCGATGGCACTGGGCATTTGCACGCTGGCCTTGAAAGGCTCGTCGCAAAGATCCAGTCGAATCGTCTCAAGCCTGTTCGGTGTGTGTCTCATCGTCTTTGGCTTGTCGCACTTCGTGTATGCGGATTTCACGGCAACGATGGTTCCGGCTTGGCTGCCCGCGCCATTGGCTATCGCCTATCTCACGGGCGCCATTCACGCACTCGCAGGCGCCTGTCTGGTGATCGGTTTTCTCACTCGACTCGCGGCGACAGTCGAAGCGCTCATGATGTCTTCGTTTGTCGTCCTGCTGCACATCCCGCATGTCATCGCCGATCCTCACAACCGGCTGGAACTAACGATGCTGGGCGTGGCCTTGCTGCTGACGAGCGCAGCTTGGCTCATAGCCACGCAACCGCGACAACCCTAACGCGAAATTGCGTATCGATGCCTTCGGGCACGATACGTGCGGCTCATGTGCGATTTTCATAGCACGCCGCACGAAACAAAGATGGACGACGGGTTTGATACGAGCCTTCCGGGCACGCCGGAGGAAGCTTGGGAAGCTGCGCTGATGAGTGTCAGCGCATGGCAGCCGCAATCTAAGTCGATCGTCGTCGTGGCTCCGCACCCGGACGACGAGACTCTCGGCGCCGGCGGTCTTCTCTATACCT